>ERZ1090862.75-NODE-75-length-37891-cov-64.568374_pt1 | contig 37891 bp, 26 predicted proteins | sample MGYA00478481_ERZ1090862 | MGnify/ENA primary metagenome ERZ1090862 (study PRJEB33644, sample SAMEA5815745) | chicken gut metagenome | biome: Chicken; feature: Gastrointestinal Tract; material: Caecum | place: Ireland | collected 2019-01-01 | study: A study of the... | reverse complement strand
TTTTCGGACTGAAACGACACGCCACAATGGACTACCACAGCTTGACAAAAGACAACTGGTACGATCCGCTCACCGGTAGGGGTCGTATGGGTGGCAAGCTGCACGCGGTCGTGGACGAGGTGATCCGCCAGCTGCGCGTCGCGGATGCGGGCGGGAGGCCTCGTCCGATCGTGTGGGTCGACGACGAGGAGGCGTCGGTCGCGAACGCGCTGATGCTGCACGGGCACGAGGGCGCGGGCCCCATGCTGCTGGTCAACCCGCTCGCGTTCCGTGGGATCAGCCGCCGCCAGTGGGCATGCGTCCGCCGGTTCGTCGCGGACCCGCCCGAGGGGCCGGTGGTCATATACAGCGACACCATGCACGAGGACGGCGTGACCGCCGACCGGCTGCACGACATCGACCGCCTGCCCGACATGGCCGGACACCGGGGACTATGAGACCAAGGAACGGGTTGTCGCTGCCGTACCCGCGGTTCGTGATCCTGCGCAACAGCGGCCGCTGCCGGCTATGCGGGCGCGTGCTGGTCTCGCGGTTCCGGCACGAGATGGACGGGTGCGCCTGCGGCGCGAGCCAAACTTGATTACAAGTGGCTTTCCACGATTCGCGCGATATACTTTCTATCGAGCCACCAGCATTGTTTGGTGATTTCTTCTCCGTTGGGCAGCTCGATGGTATCTTTGCTGTTCCGTCCATGCGGACGCATATGGAATACCCCGTTGAACGACTTTCCCGGGAGCCGGTTCTTCCTGTCACTGTCGTTGTAGTACGTGGGTTTGTTATTGACCATGAGATTATGGACTGTCTCCCATGCGGGCCTCACGTAGTTCTCGATGTCCCTCTCCGGCATGTTCCAGAGGAATCCGCCCACCAGTTGGTCGTCCTCTGTGAGGCAGTCGTTACGGTTCTTACCTTGTCCCTGGAAAACCGTTATGCAGAACTTGGTTTCTTCGAAGAACCTGTACAAGGTGGAATCGTGCCATTGAACACTGGCATCGGCAAGTTCTTCCCAATCTTTAATCTTCAGATATGGGAACGACATGTCCTGCTGTGGCAGACCATCCTGATAAAGCACGGTTGTTTTGACTTGCGTTACGCCGGCAGCGGCGAACTGCTCGATTTCCTCTGGACGTGTACTCTCGGTGCCCAACAGGCGAAGGGTGAGACGCTGATTGAACGATTTGGAAATGCTGCCGTTGGCGGTTCTGATTGGTAACCCGTATTCCGACGACAAGTCTTGAACTGTGCGTCCCGCGTTGTTGCCGATTTTGAGTCGGACATACTCTTCGAGGGTTTGGTGAGGAGAAAGATGGAACCGGTTGAGCGACCCGCTCGGATTTAAAACACGCCGAGCCACCGCTGTCATAAATGAAGGTTTATAGCTGAACGCCCGTTGCTTTGCCTCAATTTGTGGACTTTCGGAACTTGCCGGTGCAGGGGCGGCACGCAGAGAACTTTCTGCGGTTTGTCCCTTCGTGCTGGCTGCAAGATAACTGGTGTCAGATTCGCTGAGCTCATTCGCGTATCCTTCGGACACCTTCTTGTGAATAAACTCCCAATCAGCACGAATGGTGGCCAAGTCGTCAGGCTCATAATGGAACACGAAGGACCCCAGCACCTTGCAATCTTCCCTGGCCTGCGCTTCGGTGTCGTTCCTGTCGTCATAGTAATAAACAACTATCATTCGCTGCGCTTTGGTCCAGAAAGTCGAAGTTTCGAATCGTTCCTGAGGCAACGTCATGTAGTTGATGATGTCCATGACGAGGCGCTCTTTGGCCGACACTTTGGGTGCCGGCCCTCGACGCAGATGCTTAAGCGGTGTCACCTTAAGCTCATAGAAATCGTCTCCGACCTGGATGTCCGGCATTTTGTCGGAGTTCAGCGTATATCCAAGTACAGATTCCTCGATAATCTGTCCTAAGAGTCCTTTGGCTTTTCTCGACCCGGGGTGGTTGATTCGACCTGTCGAATCGAGTTCTCGGAAACTCTTGCCTTCTGCGGATACGAGAAGCTTCATGACTTCTTCGAGCGAGTTGAATCGTCTATCTTCGTCAAACTCCGCCATCGCGTGCCTCCCAGCCAATGCAAACTATCTCCAACAGTAGTCGGAGAGAAGTAGCGACGCAAAGTAGCAGTTAGGCTAGGTCCTCGGCCAGCACCTTGCCGATGCGATGGGGGATGCCGGTGACGAGGGCGTTACCCATACAGAAGGCTCGACGTCCATCGCTCATGCCCGTATCCGTCCAGCCTTTCGGAAACATTTGCAACTGATCGAGTTCGTCCGGAACCAGTCTACGTAACCTACCATCTTGTTCGACTACGTGTTTGGTCCTGCTGGCCCCGCGTCCTCCTTCTCCAGTCAGAATGGTGCGGCTCGGCTGACTGGTTGAATCGGGGAAGGCCACGGGTCCCTCGGAATATGTGTAGCTATATCCGTTTTTCGCGGTCCGGTTTTCCCTCTTGGCTCCTTTGAGGTAGGTCCATGAAGCGAGAACATCATCGCCGATGTAGAAATCAGAAGGAACTTCGTCCGCCGGTACAAGTACATCGCCAAGCGTCATACGTGGCCCATCATAAACAGCCTTGACACGTGCACTTAGAACATTCCCTTTCTGCATTACGCCAGCTTCGTGAAATTTTGATGTCTTGTCGCCCTTGCCGAAACTCAGCGTGGCCGCGTAAGGATCATCCCCGACATTAACGGACTCGATTTGACCTTTGGAGTCGGCAACGATGGGGAAAGCCCTCGCTATCACGCCTGCGGAGAACAGACGCTCTTCGAGATTCCATTCAGGAGCATTTAATTGGGCGAGAATATAGACGCGCCGACGACGCTGTGGCATACCGTAATCGGCGGCGTTGATTACGTGCCACTCAACGGAATACCCCAGCCGGTTCAAGCATGAAAGTATGATGGCAAAATCACGGCCACGCTGGCTTGCTGGGGATTTAAGCAGACGATCGACGTTCTCCAGAAGGACATATTTCGGATGACGCATCTCAAGAAGTCGGTTAATGCTCCACCATAGCACGCCCTTCTTACCGTCGATGCCCGCAGCCATAGATAGAGGTTTAGCGACGCTGTAGTCTTGACAGGGGAATCCTCCAACAAGCATGTCGAATTGCGGGATATCTTGTTTGCCTGCTTCGACGTCATCAAGTACCTTGGCAATGTCTTCGTTCACGCAGGATCCTTCACCGAAGTGTTTCTCGTAGCAACGCCACGCGAATTGCTTCGACTCTTGCCCCATAGGTTCCCATTGATTCGCCCAAACCGTCTCGAAAGGTCCGGCAGCCGGCATGTCCAATTCGGGATGCTCCATGTTGTGATAACCATCCAGTCCCAACCGGAAACCTCCGACACCGGCAAAAAGCTCTGCAATACGGATGGTGTTCGCCATTTGACATACCTCATTTCATCGTTTAGCTAGATAGAATCATAGAGAAAAAAAACGGTTTCGATCAAGTCGAATTAAAATAGGTTATGGTTTGTTACCACTGGCGTTACCATTCGGCGGTTTTCGGGAAAGCGAAAGGCTCCGAACCGTTGGTATTTCAACGTTCCGGAGCCTCCGTCGCTGGTGCGAGTGGGGGGACTTGAACCCCCACGAGCATACACTCACTGCCACCTGAAGACAGCGCGTCTACCATTCCGCCACACTCGCAGACAAGTGATTAACTTACCACTCGATTGCCGGAATGTGCAAATCGGCGTGTCGCGATGTGTCGCAGGGGGTCTTGCTCGTAAGCAAAGGCGGTCTCTCCGCCCGCTAGTCGGTCGCGCCGGCAGCTTCTTCACCGGAGGCGGCAGTATCACGCCAACGAACGTTCTCGCGCCCTGCACCGACTTCGAAGTGGTATTTCGCGCAGCCCAGTCCCACATGCGCGAACAGTCCCTCCGTCGCCTCTGCGCTGACCGTGCCGTCCTCATACAGGGTGAACAGGAACGGCTGCTGGCTCAGCGACGTCGGCGCGAGCATCGCGGCCTCCATGCCGGCGCGGAACCAGTCGGGCATCGCCATGCCGTCCGGTATCCGGCATAGCTCCTCGATCGGCTTGCTGCGGCGTCGCCCGCCCGGCCGTGCACCATGACCGAACGCCAGCATCCACACGATCTTCTCGCCGGGGTGCAGGCACCACCACGGGTGTTCCGCCGTGTCCGCATCGTCCAGCACGGCCCAGCTGGTCTCCAAGCCCAGCTGCACGGCGCGCAGCGCCAGTCGCTCCCCGTAGTAGCCGACCCGTTCCTGCAACGCGATCTCGCCTGGGTCGGTGGCCGACTCATCCGAGGCGGTGGCCTTGTGCCACGCGGTCGTCATGCCGTTCTGCGTCGTATCGGTCATCTTGCCGGCCCCGGCCAATCCTGTCGCGGTTTCGGTTGTCGCGTCGTGCCCGCGCACGCCGGCTATAGCGCCGTCCGGCACGGTACCGTCCGACGCGCCGACGCGCACCACCCGTCCGATGAGCGCGATGGCGTTGTGCACGCCGGTGAACCGCCCGTAGTGCGTCTTCAGTCCGAGGAACGCGTCATCGAGCCCGGCTGCCATCTGGATGTGCAGGCCGCTCTCCTGGTTGCAGGCGTCGATCTCGGCGCGCAGGATGTCCAGAATCGCCTGGTCGACCGGTTCGTCGGTGTAGGCGCGGATGGCGTGCCGCTGTTCCATCGCTTCGAGCAGGTTCATGATGCAGTCCTCCCTATCGGCTCGGTATCGGCTCAGCCGCGTGAGCCGTTGGCGTAGAAGCGGGCCAGCGTCGCGTCGCGGAACTCGTCGAAATAGCCGCCGTCGATCGAGGCGCGGATGTCGTCAAGCAGCTTGACGAAGAATCGTTCGTTGTGGATCGTCGCCAGCGTGAACCCGTTGAGTTCGCGGGCGCGCAGCAGATGGTCCACGTAGGCGCGCGAGTAATGCTGGCAGGTGTAGCAGTCGCAGCCCTCCTCCAGCGGCCCGAAGTCGGTTTTGAATTCGGCGCGCTTGACGTTGTACCGGCCGTCGCGCGTGAAGATCGCGCCGTTGCGGCCGCAGCGGGCGGGGGCCACGCAGTCGAACGTGTCGCCGCCGTTCTCCACGCAGGCGAAGATGTCGTCGACCGCGGCGATGCCGAGCACGTGCCGGGGCCTGTTCTCCGGCATCTCGTCGCAGATCCACGCGCAGATGTCGCCGATGATGCGTTTCTCCATCGCGCCGCCGATGCCGACGCCGTCGAAGTCGAGTGAGGCGATTTGCGATGCGGCCCGCCGCCGCAGATCCTCGTAGTTCGCGCCCTGCACCACGCCGTAGAGTGCCTGGTACGGTTTGCCGAGTCGCGTCTCGGTGAGCCGCTGGTGCTCGGCCACGCAACGCTGCGCCCAGCGGAACGTGCGCTCCACCGACCGCTCCTGATAGCCGCGCGTGTTCATCAGCGTGGTCAGTTCGTCGAACGCGAACATGATGTCGGCACCGATTTTGTGCTGGATGCCCATTGAGATCTCGGCGCTGAAACGGTGCAGCGAGCCGTTGAGCGGCGACTTGAACGTCACGCCGTCCTCGTCTACGAACGCCAGGCGCTCCTTGCCTTCGGCGATCACGTCGTCGGACTTCATGCCGGTCACGTCCATCGCCAGCGTCTTCTTGAACCCGGCGCCCAGCGAGAGCACCTGGAACCCGCCCGAATCCGTGAACGTCGGCCCATCCCAGTTCATGAACCGGCCGAGACCGCCCGCCGCGTCCAGAACATCCTCGCCCGGACGCTCGTACAGGTGGAACGCATTCGACAGCAGGCATTGCGCGCCCAGATCCTTCATCGTCTCCGGCAGTACCGCCTTCATCGCGGCCTGGGTGGCGACCGGCACGAACGCGGGTGTGTGGATGTCGCCGTGCGGGGTGTGGATGATGCCGGTGCGGCCGTACCGTGCGCCGCCGCGCCCCTTGCCGTCGGGGGAGCCGGGCAGCCGGGTGATGGTTTCGAACGAGAACGCGCCGCGGTCGCCGGGCTTGCCGGGTTCCGCGCCGCGGGGATGCTCAAGCAGACTGATCATACCGTTCACTCTAGGCGAAGCACTGCCGAAAGCCGGCGGTGAGCTGCGTCACATCGGGGGAGGGAGGGGCGATGGGCGATGTGGACGCGTGGCTGTCGGGAATCGGTCGGAATCGTTGGTATATGGGCGATTCGAGCGCAAGACGCCGGCTCGGTCGACTCCGTGCGGCCCGGGTGTCAACGAATACCATGCTGGTTAGCGCAAAGCTTCCAACCAACATTCAGAAAACTTCCAGAAGCACTCCCTTAACTCATAGATAGCGATTCCGAGACGGCGGTGAGCCGAGCAGGTTGACCGCCGCTTGTATAACGGCATAAGGAACAGAACGAAACCAAGGAGCAGCAATGGCTGAAGAGAATAACGGCAGCTGGCCGAACCAGCAGACGCCGCAATCCAGCGAGCAGCCGCACAACGAACAGCCGAACCAGACCCCACAGATCGTGGAGGGCGACCAGTTCACCATGACCACCAGCGGCGAGGCCGCGAACGCCGAGCAGCCCACGGAGACAATCCCGACTGCGGCGCCGGCGGCGGCAGAATCTACACCGAGCGCGGCGTCGGCAGGCCCGGCCTCGGCCGCAGAATCGCCGTACCGCCCCGCACCTGAATACGGCGCCTACGGCCCCACCCCCACGCAGCCTGCCGCGCAACAGCATCCGCAGTCCGCACCGACCCAGCAGATGCCGCCGCAGAACAACCGCAACCCGTATCTGACCGGCAACCCGTTCCAGAACGGCAACAACGGTCCGGCCAATCAGGAACAGGGCGGCACCGCGCCGAACAACGCCCCGACCAATCCGTTCATGGCCCCGGTCAACGGCCCGCAGGATAACGGTAACAGGCCGAGCGGTCCGCAGGGGTCGATCTTCCCGCCCGTGCCGGGCTCCGGCGCGCCGAAGCCGAACCGCGGCGGCGGTCGCACGGTCAGCGGCGTGATCATCGCCGTGGTGGCGGCCCTGGTCAGCGCGGCGCTGTGCCTGGGCGTCGGCTACATGGCGATCACCGAAGGCTGGGTCAAGGTGCCGACGACCAGCTCTCTGCAGCATATCGACTCCGGCAAGTCCGGCGACGGCAGCGCGCCGATCACCAACGGCGAGGCCGTGGATTGGGCCGCCGTGGCGGACAAGGTCTCCCAGTCGGTGGTCTCGATCCAGACCACGCTGCAGAACGGCACGGCGGCCGGCTCCGGTGCGATCATCGACGAGCAGGGCCACATCGTGACCAACAATCACGTGATCTCCGGTGCGCAGAACATCCAGGTGACGCTCTCGAACGGCCAGATGTACACCGCACAGGTCACCGGCACCGACACCACCACCGATCTGGCGGTCATCCAGCTGGATGATGCCCCCGACGGGCTGGTTCCGGTCGAATTCGCCGATTCGGATACGCTCGCGGTCGGCGAGCCGGTTATGGCCATCGGCAACCCGCTGGGCTACGACGACACGGCGACCACCGGCATCGTCTCCGCGCTGAACCGTCCGGTCAGCGTGATGGACGACAACAACTCGCAGATCGTGACCAACGCCGTGCAGATCGACGCCGCCATCAACCCCGGCAACTCGGGCGGCCCGACGTTCAACGCGGCCGGACAGGTCATCGGCATCAACTCGTCGATCGCCTCCACCGCCAGCTCCAGCAGCGAGGCCGGTTCCATCGGCATCGGCTTCGCCATCCCGTCGAACCTGGTCAAGCGCGTCTCCGACGAGATCATCCAGAACGGACAGGCCACGCATGTGGCGCTGGGCGTGACCATCACCAGCGACACGGTCGAGGCCGACGGCGTGGTCCGCGGCGGCGCCCGCATCACCACGCCGAGCACCGGCGGCAAGGCCGTGGTGTCCGGCAGCCCGGCGGACAAGGCCGGCCTGCAGGCCAACGACACGATCGTGGCGTTCAACGGCAACGCGGTGAACAACAACTACTCGCTGCTCGGCTTCGTGCGCGCCGCGTCGCTCGGCGACACGGCGACCCTCACCATCGTGCGCGGCGGCAAGACCATGGATGTGGACGTGACGCTCGACCAGCAGGAGGAGGCCGTCAACGGCAGCAACCGCACCGAGCAGAACAACGGCTCCGGCCAGCAGGATCAGCAGGATCAGAACGGTCAGCAGGACCAGAACGGCAACGGGTACGACGACGGCGGCCTGTTCGATCCGTTCGGCTTCTGGTAAACCGCACGCGGGCGTCACGATGTGACGTCCCGCGCCTGCTTCGGAACGGCACCCCGACCAGCGACCGGTGAGAACCGGTTCGGCGGCCGGGGTGCCGTTTTGGTTGCAAGGCGACGGCACGACTTTCGTGCGGTTCGTGGCTTGGAGGGCGTGTGGCTGACACGCTGGCGGGGCGCGTGAGTTGGAGTCGCGGCGATCTGCTGGTACGCTCATACATGCGCTCGCAGGGGCGGGCCGCAACCTCAATAACTGAAGATGAATTGTTGATCTTTACGCCGTGTGTCGTGCGATTCTTATCGTCGATGGGCTAACAAGGCGTGAATCAAGCACCGGCTGTGCGGAACGTCCGTACGGTCGATACCGACGTAAGGAGAGACGATGAAGATATTCATCGCTGTGTTGCACAAGATACTCAACGTGTGCAAGCTCGTTCCCATGCTGCCGATTGTGATCGTGTCGGCTCTGCCCATTGCCCTGCTGTGGGATTTCCGTCCGTGGAATAAGCCGTTCTGGTTCGTTGATCCGAGCATCGGCCAGTGGATTGTGATCGTGCTGGTCGCCTATACCGTCATCGACACGCTGCGCGGCATGATCGACGACATCCGCCACGGTCACGTCGGCGTCGACATCCTGGCGGTGGTTGCGCTGCTGTCCACGCTGGCGGTGGAGGAATACTGGGCCAGCTGGGTTGTGGTGCTGATGGTGTTCTCCGGTTCCGCCATCGAGGCGTACGCCGAGGACAAGGCCAAGAACAACCTGACCGCGCTGATGGAGGCCGCGCCGCAGATCGCGCACGTCGCCGACCTGCCGGGGGTGGGTTCCGGCGCGCATGCCGCGTCCGGATCCGACGACGATGCGCGGACGATGTCCCGCATCGACCGGGTGATGGCCGCCGACGCCCCGGAACCGGATGCGCGGACGACGGGGGATGCCGGTGCGGATATCGCCCACGCCCCGTACCGCACCGTGCCCGTGGACCAGGTGCGGCTGGGCGACGTGCTCATCGTGCTTCCCGGTGAAACCGTGCCCGTTGATGGTGAACTGCTCAGCGGTTCGGCCACGCTCGATCTGAGCAACATCAACGGCGAACCGGTGCCGCGCGAGGTGTTCGCCGGTGCCCGCGTGATGTCCGGCGCTATTAACGGTTCGGCCACGCTGACCATGCGCGCCACCGAACTCGCCCGCGACTCGCAGTACCAGCGCATCATCGAACTCGTCTCCTCCGCGCAGGAATCGCGCGCCACCGTGGTCAAAACCGCCGACCTGATGGCTGTGCCGTTCACGGTGATCTCCTTCGTCATCGCCTGCGCCGCCTGGATCGTGTCCGCCGACCCGACCCGATTCGCGCAGGTGCTCGTGCTCGCCACCCCATGCCCGCTGCTGATCGCGGCGCCTGTGGCGTACATCGCCGGCACCGGACGGCTCGCCAAGGCCGGCATCATCATCAAGACGCAGGAGGTGCTGGAGAACCTCGGCCGCGTCTCGCATGTGTTCTTCGACAAAACCGGCACGTTGACCGTCAAGAAGCCGCAGGTCGTGCGCGTGGAGATCGCCGGCGCGGAGTCGTCCGATACGGTGCCGCCGGCCGCGGAGGGCGCGCCGGCCCCCGCGCGATCCGGGCGCCGGCCGTATGCGGGACTGGACGCCGACCATATCCTGATGTACGCCGGCGTTGTGGAATCGTATTCGGTGCATATCCTGGCCAAGGGCATCACCACGGGCGGCACGGCCGTCATGGACCGACTCAAGGAACGCGCCGCGAACGGTGAAACGCTGGCGGCGGAGGATGAATGGCTGGTGGATGCGCGCAGCTACCCGGTGGTCCGCGGCGTGACCGAGGACGCCGGCAACGGTGTCGGCGGCGAGGTCAACGGGCATCGGATCCGCGTGGGACGGTTCGCCTTCGTCACCGCGGCGGAGGATGGAACGGCTGCGGCACAGGATGCGACGACACCGGACGCGACGGGCCGTGGTGCGGCGGATGCCGGCGGTTTCCGGGCCACCGTTGACGCGGCGCGCAGGCGTCAGGAGGCCAAGGCATCGGCCCTGGCCGCGCGCAAGCTCACTGTGGCGCAGATGTTCGGTGAGCTCGCTCCCGACGAGATGGCCACCTATGTGGCGGTTGACGGCGAATTGGCGGCACGCATCGTGCTCAAGGACGTGCCGCGCGCCAATGCCAAGGAGTCCCTGGACAAGCTGCGTGGCATGGGCGTGGAGCGCCTGACCATGTTGACCGGCGACAAGCGCGCCTCTGCGGACATCATCGCCTCGGAGGTCGGCATCAATGACGTGCATGCCGAGCTGTTCCCGGAGGGCAAGGTGCAGGCCATCGTTGACGCGAAGCGGGAGAACCCGAAGCGTCAGCCGTGGTGGGACAAGCTGATCACGCGGTTCGTGGGCGAATCGACCACGCGGTCCATCACGATGATGGTGGGCGACGGCGTGAACGACGCCCCGGTGCTGGCGGCCGCCGATATCGGCATGGCCATCACCGACGGCACCTCGACCGCCGCCTCCGAATCCGCGCAGGTGGTGATCATGAATGATGACATCGCCGCCGTGCCGCGGGCCGTGGCCATCTCCCGGCGCACCAAGCGCGTGATGATCCAGGCCGTGTGCCTGGGGCTCGGACTGGCGCTGGTCGGCATGATCGCCGCCGCGTTCAACCTGATCCCGGTGGTCATCGGTGCGCTGATGCAGGAGGCCATCGACGTGGTGTCGATCCTGTGGGCGCTCACCGCCCTCATCGATAAGGACTGAGGCTCCGACTCGTGAGGATTCGTTGAATGTCATGCGGTCTGGGCCTAGTGCGATTCGAGGTGTTGCGCTAGGCTGGTCGCGTGACTGAGAACAATGAACTTCGTATTGCCGTGATCGGCGCCGGCCCGGCTGGCGTCTACTCCTCCGATATCTTCCTGCGCCAGCTCAAGAAGACCGGCGCCGAGCTGGGATTGGGCGAGAGCGCCCGCATCGATCTGTTCGAGAAGCTGCCGGTGCCGTTCGGCCTGGTCCGCTACGGCGTGGCCCCCGACCATCCGTCCATCAAGTTCATCGCCGACGCGTTGGAGAAGACGCTCGACAACCCGAACATCCACCTGTACTGTGATGTGGAGTTCGGCAAGGACGTGACGCTGGACGAGCTGCTCGCCCGCTACGACGCCGTGCTGTTCGCCACCGGCGCCGTGGAGGACAAGCCGCTGGGCCTGCCCGGCGCCGACCTGGATGGCGTGTACGGCGCCGCCAAGTTCGTGGAATGGTACGACGGCTATCCGACCGGTGCCCGCACCTGGCCGCTGGAGGCCGAGGAGGTCGCCGTGATCGGCGGCGGCAACGTGGCCATGGACGTGGCGCGCGAGCTCATGCGTAACGCCGACGACCTGAAGGCCCGCACCGACATCCCCGACAACGTGTATGAGGGCATCAAGGCCAACAAGGCGCGCGTGCTGCACCTGTTCATCCGCCGTGGCGTGGCCCAGGCCAAGTTCTCGGTGCAGGAGCTGCGCGAGATGGAGAAGCTGCCCGGCGTGCAGCTGATCATCAACGAGGACGACTTCGAGCTCGATGACGATACGATCGAGGAGGCCGGCAAGGACAAGCTCACCCGTCAGATGGTGGAGGAGCTGTTCGCCATCCGCGAGATGGCCGAGGACATGGAGGATGACGGCGACGTCGACTTCGAGGGCAACCCGGCCGACCGCAAGTACTACGTCCATTTCAACTCCGCGCCGACCGAGGTGCTGGGCGAGGACGGCAAGGTTGTGGCGATCCGCGTGGAGCGCACCGAAACCGGCGCCGACGGCAGGATGCACCGCACCGGCGAGTTCGAGGACTACCCGGTGCAGGCCGTGTACCATGCGATCGGCTACCAGCCGGCATCGGCCCCGGGCATCGCCTACGACCAGCGTCGTGCTCATCTGGCGAATGCGAACGGCGATGGCCGCATCACCACCGAGGCCGAGGGCGGCGAGGTGCGTGAGCGCCTGTACGCCACCGGTTGGGCCAAGCGTGGTCCGGTCGGTCTGATCGGCTCGACCAAGTCCGATGCGCTGATGATCGTGACCAACATGCTGGAGGACCTCTCTAAGGCCGCCGAGGGCGGGTGTGTGGCGCCGGACCGTGATCCGGAGTCGATTGACCGCCTGCTGGCCGAGCGCGGCGTCAAGCCGATCGACTTCGCCGGTTGGAAGAAGATCGACGCGTTCGAGCGTGCCGAGGGCGCGAAGGAAGGCCGCGAACACAAGAAGGTCATCGACCCCGACCAGATGCGCGAACTGGCCCACGCCTGAGTCTGGGCCGTTGGGCCGTTCGGCCGTTCGGCGGGTGATTCGCCGAACGGGATGACGTACGGACTGTGCATGAACGTATGGACGCTCACCGTTGCTTGGCTGCGGTCAAGCGACGGTGAGCGTTTTTGTTCGGAGCGTACGTCCAGCAAATATCCAGCCAATAAATTTAGGCTGAGCCGTATGGAAGGCAATCTGCGGGTGCGCGGCCATTACAATGGCCTGAAAACAACGATGTTGTTCGCGCTGATGTGGGCCGTGATCATGCTGATCTGGTGGTTGACCGGCGGCAGTCGCGGCACGTTGGGCATTTATATCGTTATCGGGTTGGCGACCACATTCGGGTCCTACTGGTTCTCCGACAAACTCGCCATCGCCTCGATGCATGCGCGTGAGGTCTCCGAACAGGAGGCCCCGATGCTGTACAAGATCGTGCGCGAACTGTCCGCCAAAGCGGGCAAGCCGATGCCCCGCATCTACATCGCCCCCACCATGAGCCCCAACGCCTTCGCCACCGGCCGCAACGAACGGCATGCGGCGGTCTGCTGCACGCAGGGCATCCTGCAGATCCTCAATGAACGGGAGATTCGCGGCGTGCTCGGCCACGAGCTCATGCACGTTTACAACCGCGACATCCTGACCTCCGCCATCGCCTCCGCCATGGCCACCGTCATCACCTACCTCGGGTATTCGCTGATGTACTTCGGCGGCGCGCAACGGTACGACGACGACCGGGACAACGGCGGCTCCGGCGCGTTCGGCCTGATCGGCGTGCTGCTGAGCGCCATCCTGGCGCCCATCGCCGCCTCGCTGATCCAGATGGCGATCTCCCGCACCCGCGAGTTCGACGCCGACGAGGACGGCAGCGCGCTGACCGGCGACCCGGAGGCCCTCGCCTCGGCGCTGAACAAGATCTCGTACGGCGCGCAGGCCAATCGCATGCCGAAGACCGCGGCCACGCAGGCCGTCTCGTCGATGATGATCGCCAACCCGTTCTCCGCGGTCGGATTCAGCAAGCTGTTCTCCACCCATCCGCCGACCGACGAGCGCATCGCCCGTCTGATGCAGATGGCGCAGGAGATGCGCAACGCCGGCATCGACGTGGGTTCCGGTGCGGGCGGTGCACAGATCCGTTACTGAATGTCGCGTTTCACCTGTTCGAGGATTCGTGGTACGCTATGGTTTTGTGCCTGCCACAAGCGGGCCGACTTGCGGGCGTAGTTCATCGGTAGAATGAAAGCTTCCCAAGCTTTAGAGGCGGGTTCGACTCCCGTCGCCCGCTCCACTGTCGATTGTCATTGTTGCAAATATCACTGCTTATGTATCATTCGTACGCCATTGTGTGTGATGATGGTTTCCGATGCCGCGACAAGAGCGTTGATTTTCAGTATATTGAAAATACGCACTCAAAACAGTTGTGATTTTTAACGTATTTGAAATTTGCGTTTTCGGATCGTGGAGCGCAGCTTGAGGGCATCATCTTCATGGAGTTGTTGAGACGCGGGTATCGAGTCACAATCGGTCGGAGCGGCACAGGCGAAATTGATTTTGTGGCGGCATCCGGGGCCTCACGTGAATACATCCAAGTCACACTGAGCATGCTGGAAGAATCGACGCGAAATCGCGAACTGCGCCCGTTGTAGGCGCTAGCCGACGCATTCCCGAGAACGGTACTCACGCTGGACCGGTTCAGCGACGGAGTAACCGAGGAAGGCATCCGCATCGTCAACGCGGTTGACTGGCTGCTGGAAGACGATGGCGCAACTGGCAAGTGATTGCCGATCTGCTTCTTGGCCGGTGTTAGAGGTCGCAATATCACTGCTTGCGTACTCTGTGTTTGGTTGCTAATCCGCAACCAAACACAGAGTACGGTGCGTGTAAGGCGGATTTGACGAACTTCGGCGTGAGATGCACCCTGACGAATTACGGTGTTAGTCCCCCGAATTCGACGGTGTGATGCCGCTGCATTGCTGTGTTGCACTGGTAGCGGATGGTGGGAAGCGCTATCACCTATTACGCCTATAGATCGGGGGCGGCGCCGTTATGACGCGGGACATCGAGCACAGCGTTCTCGTCTTCGACCACGTGTCGAAACGTTATACGAGGGACAAAAACCGTCGGTTCGTCCTCGGACCGGTATCCTTTTCGCTGGAGAGTGGGGAGATCCTCAGGATTCGAGGTGATTCCGGTTCCGGGAAGACAACGGTTCTCAGAATAGCGGGTCTACTTACGGTGCCGGATCGTGGCAGCGTACATGTGTGCGGCGAACAGGCGACCACTGAGAAATCCCGTGATCGGCTTCGCGCCGCCTGCATCGGAATCGTTTTTCAGGACGCGAACCTGCTCGGGCATCTGACGGTGCTGCAGAACCTTCTTGTTGCGGATCAGGGGAAAGGGGACAGTGCGGAATGTCTTGAACTGCTTTCCCGGTTTGGAATTCGGCGACTGGCGAATGTGAAGGCGGGCAGGATTTCCGGCGGCGAGCTCCAACGCGCCGGAATATGCCGTGCGCTGATTAACCGACCTCGGCTGCTTCTACTGGACGAGCCCACGGCATCGCTCGATGACACAGCCACCGATGAGGTGGCATCGACCATTCGCATGCTGAAGGAAAGGGGTGTGGCGATTTTGCTGGCCAGTCACGATCCGCGTCTGGATGGGTTGGAGTCCCAGTCGCTGCGTCTTGAGGCCGGGAAGGCGGTTATGAGCTGATGAGAAAGGTTCTACGACTCGCATGGTTCGAGCGAGCGCATACGTTCAGAACGTCTCGCGCGCTGGTTGTCCTGCTGGTAATCGTTATTGCCGTATGCTATTGCCTTCAGGGCTTTGTGGTTGGTGCGGTTCAGGCTCATGCGAGCAATGTCGAGAAGCACTCCAACGTATCCGTCATCGAACTCAGCACGATTCGTCCGGACGCACGTGTCTTGGACGGGGAATCGCTTTCCGAGGTATCCAGGCTGAAGCATGTCGTTTCCGTGGTTCCATGGATGCAGCATGACCTGGATCTGGCCGACGAGGGCGATTGGCCATCCCCAACGGTCAGCCCCGGATCGCTGTGGGCCACCACGTATTTCGAACCGAGGCTTCCGAAAATGATTGAGGGAGACAGACCCGCCTCCTTGCAGGACGACGAGATTCTCCTACCCGATTCCGTTCCCGGAGGTAATCTCAGGCATCTGTACGGCAAGACCATTATGTTCGGATACACGCATATCGATGGTAAATATCAAGGATCGTATAGAACCATTCCGCTCAAGGTGGTGGGAATCTACGACAACTCCGTACCTGACAAGGACGGCGAGAATCCGTCCTATGTCTCCGAGAACACAATGAATGCCCTGTTCGATGGGAATGCCCCGGAGTCATACACATTCGCATACGTGAAAGTTGATTCGGGCGATAACGTCCCCGTGGTCCAGAAGAAACTCGCGGCCATGGGATTCGGGGTGGCCGGTGCCGCAGGGCAGCAGGACGTCACGGGCGTTCTCGCCACGCTTATGAACATAGGCAGGTTCATGCTCCCCATCGTGCTTGTGTGCTCCCTCACATTCGGCTCATTCCTGAGCGTGATATGGATGAAGCAGCGCAAGCGTTCGCTGGCGTTGCTCCGATGCCTTGGATACACGGCCGGGCAGCTGGGTACCCTTGCGCTCATCCAAATCGTCCAACTCGTCGTCGCAGCGGGCATCGTGGGCATCGTCTTGGGTACGGGTCTAAGTCTGTTGCTGGCGCGTTTCGTTGATTCCGGCGATCTGCTGAATCTCACGAGTCTGGATTCAGTGGTCTTCGATCCGGTGCTGGCGCTTGAGATGCTCGGCATCACCGGTGCCGGCGCAGTCATTGGGGCCCTTCCCCTGAGCGTGAAGATCGCACATAGCCAGCCGGATGCGCTGATGCGCGGATAGTCTAGTATCCGGCCTTTATGGCGGTAATGGTGAGCTCGCCGCGGTTGGTGTATCCGAGCGCGGCGAAGATTTCGGAAATGTAGGAGCGCACGGTGGCCTCGCTGAGGCCCAGCCTTCTGGCGATTGTCTTGTTCGGCAGCGCCTGGATGAGCAGGTCGAATGTGGCGCGCAGATGGTTCGGGAGCTGTTCCACCCGTTCGCGGAAGCCATCATACCCGGGATCATTCTTCCCGGAGCTCAGGTAATTGTCGGCGAGGATTCGGGTTGGACGCGGCCCGAACACCAGATATCCCTCGTGGGCTTGTCTGATTAATTGGGCGAGTTGTGCGGATGGGATGTCCTTGGTCAGGAACCCACGCACGTTCAGGGCCAACGATCTGGCGAGCGACTCCTCGTGCTCGAACACGGTGAGCATGACCACAGCGACCGAGGGATACAACCTCGCCATTTCCTTCGCGGTCGCCAAACCGTCGAGAACCGGCATATCCACGTCCAGCAGAGCCACGTCCACGGCTTGTTTGGAAAGCTCGCGCAATGCCTTGCCTCCGTCTTCGGCGACTGCAACCACGCTGATGCTGGTCTGTTGGTTCAATAGACCGGCGAGCCCTTCGCGAACAATCGCATCGTCATCGGCGAGCAGAACACGAATCGTTTCACCCATCAGAGGTCTCCTTCCCCGGGTTCGGTATGGCCGCATTGATGATCCACCGCCCGGAAGCCGAGACGAAGGAGAGTCTTCCTCCCTCGGCTTCGATTTGGGATTGCAGATTCATGAGTCCGAAGCCTCCTGTTAGAGCGTCACGCGACGGGCTCTCGCCGATCTCGTTGACCATCATCAGCGACAACTCCCCTCCAGTGACTTCTACGAACAGATTGACGGGTGTTCCTTGCCGCGCATACTTCAAGGCGTTCGTGGCGGCTTCGCGTACGAAAAGAGAGCCTGTGAGAATCGCCTGCCTCGAAAGCAGGTCATCGATGTCGTCAGACATATGCGCGGTCAGATCAAGTTCCCTGGAACGCAGCATCAACGTCGATTCTTTCACGGCGGTTCGAAGGCTTGGAGCGGGAGCCTCCAGGTTCAGCTCCGCTATCATGGGCCTCAGTCGGCGTGAGGAGACATGGGCGAGATCAACTATCGGCGCGATTTCTTCGGACAGCTCCGGATGCGCCGCGGCGAGGCTTTCCAATGAGATGGAGATGCGGGTGAGGTCCCTGGCGATTGTGTCATGCAATCCCGCGGCAAGTTTGGCGCGAACAGTCGCCGCCGCCTTGGCCGTTTCCATCTTGGACTCCTCCAACTTGCGCCGGGATCGTTCGGTGCTATCCATGAAATTCCTGAGTGTGAACGCGATAGCGAACGTCACGGCGGACAACAGAACATCGCTGAGTATACGGGAGGGCTGGCTCCCGTTCTGCAGGAACATCAGCAGGACGTAACCGGTGAGCAGCAGCGAGGCCGGAACCGTTTGGTGATGGATGATCCATACGACGGCGATCAGGAACACGCCAAGAGCGGGAAACGCGAGCGAGGCGCTGCAGGGGATTGCCCCCGCCGCGGTGAATGCGGCCACGTACAGCAGATCCCCCGCGCCGCCCAGCCAAGGTGCCACTGTCAGCAATACGAACAATGCCGCCAATAGCAGGGCGGCGGATGCGCCCAACGGTGCTGAGATCGCGTGGTAAACAACCTCCAGAACCACAACCGATGCCGATACGAGCAGATAGGCCAGCCTGTAGCCGCGCGAATAGGGACGCACGAAATCCGCAAGCCTCTCCGTTAGGGACTTACACATCACTTCGTCTTGCAAACATCCAAAATGGGAAACAATCTACATAGCAGGTTGCCGTAGCCGAGCACGGCTACATGGGAAGACGAATCTGAATCCAATTGGGCGGCGGAAGCGCTGCCGGCAGGCATCAGGGACACCCCCACAGTCAATACGCACGTCGTCAGCAAAGCCACACCCCGGGTAACCATAATTCCCTTGCGCCTCACCATCCTCACGCCCCTTCGAATTACCGACACAATGGCTTTTTCTTTCAATACTACGAGGCAAAGCCATGGATGCAATACCGATATATGTCAGGGTCAAACCAGTCGCTTATTGGTATCGAATCGATAGGAGCCATTTGCTTCACTGTCAGTTAATGCCGTGGGGCTCGTGGCCCTGTGTCAAAGCCGCAATATCACCACTGACGCACTCTGCGTTTGGTTGCGGATCAGCAACCAAACGCAGAGTGCGGTACGTGCAATGCAGGGCCTGGTGAATCTTCGGGGACGTGACAAGAGCGTCGAATTTCGGCATATTGAAAATACGCCCTCACAACGGTTGTGATTTTCAACGTATTTGAAATTCGCGTTCTTGGATTGTGAAGCGCAGCGCGAAGGCATCATCTTCATGGAGTTGCTGCGGCGTGGGTGCCAAGGTCACGCTGAGCATGCTGGAGGAATCTGCCCCGCAGCCGGCGTTCACGCCATCGCCGCCAACTGCTCGACGGTCACGAACTCGTAGCCCTGCTCGCGCAGTTTGTCGATGATATCCGGCAGCGCCTCGATATCCTGCGAGCGGTCGCCGCCGCCGTCATGCATGAGCACGATCGCGCCGTTATGCGCGTTGTCGAGCACCATCTTGACGATCGCCTCGGCGCCGGGGCGTTTCCAGTCGAGCGTGTCGATATCCCACAGCACATTCATGTCGATCAGATCGGCCGCGTCCTGCCACTGCTGCTCGCCGAACGCACCGTACGGGGCCCGGAACACCTTGGTGTCCACTTCGGCGGCGGCGCGTAGAGCATCGAACCCAGCACCGATGTCGGCGCGCATCGCATCCCGGTCCAGATCCGGCATGTTCGGATGGCTGTTGCTGTGCGAGGCGAGCTGGTGGCCCTCACTCACCACGCGCCGTGCGGCGGCCGCGTTGTTCGCCGCGTTCTGCCCGAGGTTGAAGAACGTGGCCTTGACACCCTTATCCTTCAGCACGTCGAGAATCCGCCCCGTATACTGGCTCGGCCCGTCGTCGAACGTCAGCGCGATCACCTTGCGGCCGGCCGGTCGCGGATTGATCGCCTCCACCACCAGATCGACCGGCTGCTCGATCACGCCCTTGTCCACCTCCTTCTTCGAGGAGCGGCCCACCCATACCTCGCGCACGCCGTCCTTGCCGGTCCGGACGAGCCGCTGGATCGAACCGCCGGAACCGACGTCCGCGCCGTGCGGCACCGGATCATGCCGGACATCGTACCCCTCGGTCACATCCCGGCCGGACATCACCGTCACCGTTGCCGGCTCGGGCAATGGCGTCCCGTCGAACGATTCGGCCGCAACAGGCGAACCGTTCAACGTCACCGTCATCGGCTCGCCGCCGCGTTCGTCGACCACGTCACCGGTGATCGCCAGCAGCCGTCCCGGCTTATGGCCGAAGTCGTTGTTGTCGGCCAGCAACGCGCCCAGCGTCGTATCGACGCGGACCTTGAACGTCGTGTCGTTCACTCGGACCGGAACCAGCCGCCAGTGGTGATCCCACATCCAATATGCCCACGCGCCGCCGCACGCCAACAGCAATGTCGTCAGGGCGATCGCCAGAACGATTGGCCACCGGCGGCGCGGACGGCGTGGAACGTCATTGCCGTGATGCGGTACCCCGCGCGCAATGCCGTCGAACGACAGTTCCTCGATTCGCTCCATAATCCCCTCGCTCCAGTGGGTGTTCACACCATGATACGAGCGGGTGGACTTTGTTCGCGGACCGGTATGGGGGTGGACGACGGTGTTTGGGGCAGGCCGTCGGCTGATAGTCTGGTTGTGCGCGATCGCGCACAGACGTCAGGCAAGGCCGCCAAGGAGGATGATATGGGATTGTTCGACCGATTCAGGAAGCCCAAGGACACGGGGCAGGTCAGCATGGACGGGGCGGTTGACGCCCGTTCCGCCGATACTGCCGCCCAGTCGGGGACGGCGCAGGTGGCTGGGGCGGTCGGTGCGGCGGGGAGTGCGACCGGGGAGTTCCGGTTGCCGATCGCGGACGTGTTCACCATCGCCGGCAGAGGCGTGGTCGTCGTTGGACAGGTGGCGGCCGGTGCGTGCCGGAGCGGTGATGCCGCGGTCGTCGTGGGCGCGGACGGTGCGTCCGTGGTGGGCGATACCACGATCGTGGGCATCGAAGCGTTCCGCAAGCGCGTCGACGTGGCGCGGCAGGGCGATATGGTGGGGCTGATGCTGCGCGGGGTGTCCCGGGAGCAGGTGCACGCCGGCGATATCGTCGTCGTTCGACAGTAGGCGAGTGGCGGACTGCACCCGCCTCGTACCAGGCAATGCCGACGGTACGGGGCGGATGCGTGCGTGTGGCAGGGTTCTGGCATGCGATGGGTGCCGGTAGTGTGAGCGAACACACAGTGAATTTCGCCGTAGCGCGGCCCGGTGCCCGTTGCGGCGCGGGATAATGGCAGTATGACCATTGCAACTCCCGAACGATATGCCGAAATGCTGGACGCCGCGCGCCATGGGGGGTACGCGTATCCGGCGATCAACGTGACCAGCTCGCAAACGCTCAACGCGGCGCTGCAGGGATTCGCCGAAGCGGAATCCGACGGCATCATCCAGGTGTCGGTCGGCGGTTCGGCCTATTTCTCCGGCAAAACCGTGCACGACCGCGTCGTCGGATCGCTGGCGTTCGCGGCGTTCGCACACGAGGTGGCCGCGCGATACCCGAACATCACCATCGCCCTGCATACCGACCATTGCGCCAAGCAGTACCTGGACGAATGGGTGCGGCCGCTGCTCGACCATGAGATCGACCAGGTCCGCCACGGCCAGGAGCCCACCTTCCAATCGCATATGTGGGATGGCTCCACCGTGCCGCTCGAGGAGAACCTCACCATCGCCGCCGAACTGTTGGAGAAGTCGGTGCGCGCGCAGACCGTACTGGAGATTGAGATCGGCGCGGTCGGTGGCGAGGAGGACGGCCACTCCGCGGAGATCAACGAGAAGCTGTACTCCACGCCCGCCGACGGCCTGCGCGTGGCCGAACGCCTTGGCCTGGGCGAGCATGGCCGGTACATGGCCGCGTTCACGTTCGGCAACGTGCACGGCGCGTACAAGCCGGGCGTGGTCAAGCTGCGCCCCGAACTGCTGCGCGACATCCAGACCGAGGTGTGGAACGCCACGCATGACGGGCGTCTCGGCAGCCTGGGGGCTTCAAGCGTGTCCTCCTGCGCGATCCCCGACCTGCCGGAGGGCAAGCCGTTCGCGCTCGTGTTCCATGGCGGTTCCGGCTCCTCGCCCGAGGAGATCGCCGCGGCCGTCTCCTACGGCGTGGTCAAGATGAACATCGACACGGATACCCAGTACGCGTTCTCGCGGGCGATCGCCGGTCACATGTTCCGCAACTACGATGCGGTGCTCAAGGTCGACGGCGAGGTAGGCAACAAGAAGCTGTATGACCCGCGCTCCTGGGGCCGCGAGGCCGAGGACGCCATGGCCGCACGCGTGGTGGAGGCCTGCGTGCAGCTCGGCTCCGCCGGCCGCGCGCTGAAGTAGCCCCCGCCCGGTATAGGGCTCAGGGTACGCTACTTGTGGCGAAAATGTGGCTGTATCCGCCAAAGCGTGCCAGACATGTCAGGGTGTGCCGGACATGCCGAGCGCGCCGATGTTCGGGAGGCGCACCACGCATGCAAGCGTGCATGAGGGCGCGGCACCGGACGGGATCGCGGGTGCATAAGGAGGTGCGGAATGCCTGGAATCGTGTTGATCGGCGCTCAGTGGGGCGACGAAGGCAAGGGCAAGGTGACCGATCTGATCGGCACCAAGGTCGATTATGTCGCCCGCTTCAACGGCGGCAACAACGCGGGCCACACGGTGGTGGTCGGCGACGAATCGTACGCGCTGCACTTGCTGCCCAGCGGCATCATCAACCCGAATGTCACGCCGGTGATCGGCAACGGCGTGGTGGTGGACCCGGAGGTACTCTTCGAGGAGATCGACGGCCTGGAATCCCGCGGCCTGGACTGCTCCCGCCTGCTGGTGAGCGAGTCGGCCCAGATCATCGCCCCGTACCATCGCGTGATCGACAAGGTGACCGAACGTTTCCTGGGCAAGCGCAAGATCGGCACCACAGGCCGCGGCATCGGCCCGGCCTACGCGGACAAGATCAACCGCGTCGGCATCCGCGTGCACGACCTGTTCAACGCCGAGCACCTGCATGACAAGGTGGAGGCCAGCCTGCACCAGAAGAACCAGATGCTGGTCAAGCTGTACAACCGCCGCGCCATCGACGTGGACCGCACCACCGACGAGTTGCTTAAGCTCGGCGAACGCCTGAAGCCGTACGTGGCCAATACGAGCCTGGTGCTGAACCGGGCGCTGGACGCCGGCAAGACGGTGCTGTTCGAGGGTGGTCAGGCCACCATGCTGGACGTGGACCACGGCACCTACCCGTTCGTGACCAGCTCCAATCCGACCGCTGGCGGCGCCTGCACCGGCACCGGCGTCGGCCCGACCAAGATCAGTCGTGTGATCGGCGTCTCCAAGGCCTATGTGACCCGCGTGGGCGAGGGCCCGTTCCCCACCGAGCTGTTCGACGAGCAGGGCAAGTGGCTGCAGCAGCAGGGCCATGAGTTCGGCGTGACCACGGGCCGCCCCCGCCGTTGCGGCTGGTTCGACGCGGTGGTGAACCGCTACGCGGTGCAGGTCAACGGCCTGACCGACATCGTGCTGACCAAGCTGGACGTGCTGACCGGCCTCAAGGAGATCCCGATCTGCGTGGCCTACGACGTGGAGAACCCCGACGGCACGCACACCCGCTACGACGACATGCCGTGCGACCAGGCCGCGTTCGCCGCTGCCAAGCCGATCTATGAGACGATGCCCGGCTGGACCGAGGACATCTCCCAGGTGCACGCCTTCGAGGATCTGCCCCAGGCCACGCAGGATTACGTCAAGCGTCTGGAGGAGCTGTCCGGCTGCCGGATCTCGGTGATCGGCACCGGCCCGCAGCGCGATCACATTATCTCGGTGCACTCGCTGTTGGATTGATGTAACGTTTTGTCTCAGACCCGATCAGCCCGGTCGGCAATCGCCGATGACGGTCGTCCGATTGGGTTGTGCGATGATGCGTATCCCGGCCGTGATGTCGTCGGCGCGGGAAGGCGGGAGGTGGCGATGGCCGGTTACGGACAACGGGACGCCGTGCGGAACGGTCGGATGACGGTTGTACACGATGCCCCGTCTTCTGTATCTTCATCCGGTTCCGATGCGTCCGCGTCCATTCGTGGGGGGAGCGCGGGCGTTCCCGATGCCTCCACCCCGGCCGCGGATTCGGTACCCCCTCAGATCCCGCTGGCCCCGATCAAGGCGTTCCAGCCACGGTTCAACCCGCTGGCCGATGCGATGATCTATCTGGTGGTGTTCGTCGGCGGCTGCATCGGCACGGGCATGCGCTACGGACTGTCGGTGGCGGTGCCGCAGGCGCAGGCCGGCGCGATTGCCTCGTCGTTCCACGTGGCCACGTTCGTGGCGAATATGGCGGCGTGCTTCATCTACGCCGCGCTGACCGCGTATATGTCGCAGGCGTCGTGGATCCGCAAGAGGGTCCGCCAACTGACCAGCCGCGGCGTCGGCATGGGCATGTGCGGCGGGTTCTCCACGCTGTCCGCCATGGTGATCGAGGAGCTGGCCTCGCTGCGACAGGGGTACGTCATCGGGTTCGCGATCTATATGCTGGTGTCGTTCGCCGGCGGCCTGGCGGTGGCGTGGTACGGCACGCGTCTGGGACTGGCGGCCTGCGCCAAGCGCCAGGCCAAGCTGGTGGCCGCGGCGTTCTCGCCGCAGCCCGGCGGCAGGCATGCGATGCCGGCGGCCATGGTGACGGCCGTGGAGAACGCGCCGATTGTGGTGGATGCGCCCGTGGTGGTGCCGGTTCCCGACGCCGCCGGCGCGGCAGCCGGCAAGGCCGCCGATGCGGCGGATGAAGACGAGTCGATTCCGTCCGTGTCGTCGTCGGTGATCGAGCCGAAGCCCGATACCGCGGAGATCCCGATGGTCTCCGACCCATTCACGGGGGAGGTGCGCGGATGACGGCGTTGTTGGTGTGCCTGTGCGGCGGTCTGGGCGCGGTGGCCCGCTTTGTGCTGAACACCTCGATTCAGCGGTGGTGGAGCCGCGCGTTCCCGCTGTCCACGTTCGTGATCAACGTGCTCGCCACGTTCTGCGCCGGCGTGGCCGCCGCGGCGTATGCGTCCATGGCGGTGGAGCAGTCCACGTATCTGCTGTTCGTCACCGGGTTCCTGGGCGGGTTCTCCACGTTCTCGACCGCGATCAACGAGATGGTGTCGTTGGCGCGGAACGGACGGTTCGCGATGGCCGGCTGGTATCTGCTGGCCACGGTGGTGGTGCCGATCGTGTGCGTGGCGTTGGGCTGGATGGTCGGTTCGCTCGGTCGTTGAACCGGCCGAGCGGGCGTTGCCGTACCCTGGGGCGACGTCGCGTGCCGAAGGGCGTGTCCCCGTCCTCGGTGCGACCCTCCGCCGTGCCTCGAGGGCGGTGGTTGTCGAGGTATGTTCACGCGGTTAAACTCGAACGCATATGTGACGAGCCGCGTCGCGCACCATTCGGCTCAGCGGTGACGGATGGTGCGCGGTGCCGGATACAAGGATAAGGAGCAGTGCGTCATGGTCGGAATGCGCGATGTGGCGAGGAAGGCCGGCGTATCGCTGAGCACCGTCTCGCTGGTCGTGAATGGGACCGGGTACGTGTCCGCCGAGATGCGCGGGCGTGTGGAGGCGGCGATGCGGGAGCTGGATTACATCCCCAATGAGCTGGCCCGCAACCTGTACAGCGGGCGGACGTCGCTGATCGGCGTCATCGTGCCGACGATCCGCCACCCGTTCTTCTCGACGCTGACGGCGTCGCTGCAGCGCGCGTTCGCGGCCCGCGGCTTGCGTACGATGCTGTGCTCGACGGCGGACGCCGAAGGCGGTGAGGTGGAGTACGTCGACATGCTGCGCCGCCGCATGATGGATGGCATCGTGATGGGTGCGCATACCTCGCACGCCCCGGGCTATTGGACATCGATCGGCCGGCCGGTCGTTGCGTTCGACCGGTATCTGGGCGAGGGCATTGCTTCGGTCGGTTCCGACCACGAACAGGGAGGCAGGCTGGTCGCCGATCTGCTTGTGCGGACGGGGACGCGGCATGTGGTGACATTGGGCGGTCCGCGGGCCCAGTTCCATGATCTGCAGCGATGGATGGCCGAGCACGCCGCGATCGGGGGAGGCGACGGGCCCGCCAGCACCTTCCCGACCGTGCGCTACCACTTGACCCTGGAACGTGAGCTGCGCGCCGCCGGAACGGTGCACGAATACCTGGAGGCCGGGGAGGTGCATGACATGCAGGCTTACGCGCAGGCCGCACGGGTGGTGTGCGCGCGTGCGGCCGAGGGGCAGGTCGATGCGATCGTCAGCTCGGATGTCGGTGCGGCGTTCTGCGTGCAGGAGGCTCTGCGACTCGGGCTGCGTATTCCGAAGGATCTCCAGATTGTTGCGTATGACGGGACGTACCTGGCGCAAGCCGCGGGTCTGCGCGTGACCGCGGTCCATCAGGACTTCGATGCGATCGCCGATACGATTGCGGGGCGGATGGACGATGCAATCGCCGGAGGCTATGGAGCCGCGGGGCCTGTTGACGATGGCGCCGCGGGCGATGCGGTAGGAGGCGGGACTGACGCCGATGAGGCTGATGCCGGGGCGGACGTGGTGGCCAGCGTGCTGCGGATGATCGATGACCTGGTGCCGGTTGCGTTGGTGCCGGGCGAGACCACGCGCTGACGGTCCGGCGTGCACGAATGATACCCCGGCTATGGCGTCGAACCGGTTCGACACGCCATTGCGATGCCTGTTGCCGTGCGCCTGCCCTGCCGTTACACTGGGTCGAACCGGTTCGACGCAAGGGGCGTCCGGCCGGCATCATCACTGTTCAAGGAGTTGTCAATGAAAAACAAGGTCCAACTCATCACGTATGCCGATCGTCTGGGGACGGGCACGCTGGCCTCGATGACCGACATCCTGCGCACGCGGTTCGACGGGGTGTACGAAGGGGTGCACATCCTGCCGTTCTTCACGCCGTTCGACGGTGCCGACGCGGGCTTCGACCCGATCGACCACACCGCGGTGGATCCCCGTCTGGGCGACTGGGACGACGTGGCCGAGCTGGCCCGGACCCACGGTATCATGGTCGACGCGATCGTGAACCATATGAGCTGGGAATCCAGCCAGTTCCAGGACGTGCTCGCCAAGGGCGAGGAATCCAAGTACTTCCCGATGTTCCTGATGATGAGCACCGTCTATCCGGACGGCGCCACCGAGGAGGAGCTGGCCGGCATCTACCGCCCGCGTCCGGGCCTGCCGTTCACCCACTACACCTGCGGCGGGAAGACCCGTCTGGTGTGGACCACGTTCACCCCGCAGCAGGTCGACATCGACACCGACTCCGAGCAGGGCTGGGCGTACCTGATGTCGATCTTCGACCGGATGGCCGCCTCGCACGTCAGCTACATCCGCCTCGACGCGGTGGGCTACGGCGCCAAGGAAGCCGACTCCTCGTGCTTCATGACCCCGAAGACCTTCGAACTTATCGGCCGGCTGCGCGAGGAGGTCGCCAAGCGCGGCCTGGAGATCCTCATCGAGGTGCATTCGTATTACAGGAAGCAGATCGAGATCGCCTCCAAGGTCGACCGCGTGTACGACTTCGCGCTGCCGCCGCTGCTCCTGCACAGCCTGTTCACCGGCCACGTCGAGCCCGTCGCCCACTGGACGGCCGTCCGCCCGAACAACGCCGTCACCGTGCTCGACACCCATGACGGCATCGGCGTCATCGACATCGGCTCCGACCAGCTGGACCGCAGCCTCAAGGGCCTGATCCCGGACGAGGACGTGGACGCCCTGGTCAACACGATCCACGCCAACACGCACGGCGAATCCGCGGCCGCCACCGGCGCCGCCGCCTCGAACCTGGACCTGTACCAGGTCAACAGCACGTATTACTCCGCGCTCGGCTGCAACGACCAGCACTATCTGGCCGCCCGCGCCGTGCAGTTCTTCCTGCCGGGCGTGCCTCAGGTCTACTACGTCGGCGCGTTGGCCGGCGGCAACGACATGGATCTGCTCAACCGCACCCACGTCGGCCGCGACATCAACCGCCACTACTACACGGTCGCCGAGATCGACGAGAACCTCGAACGTCCGGTGGTCAAGGCCCTGAACGCGCTGTGCAGGCTGCGCAACACGCTCGACGCCTTCGACGGCGAGTTCTCCCACGAGGTCGATGGCGACACGTCGATCACCTTCCGCTGGCAGGGGCGGACCTCGTCCGCCGCGCTCACCTTCGAGCCCGGCCGCGGTCTCGGCGCGGACAACGCCACGCCGGTGGCCTCGCTGGCCTGGACCGATGACGAGGGCGCGCACGCCACCGACGACCTGCTGAACAACCCGCCGGTCGTCGCCTGAGACCAAGATCCGCGATGCCGTCCGCCGGCGTCGCGGATCTACGCGTTCGCCCGTTCTTCCGGATCGTCCCGGGGACGGGCCTCGTCATGACGGTCGTCCGTGCCGCAAAACTAAAGCGATTTCGTACTGCGACCGCCCCGACCGATACCACCGCGCGACGTCATCGCGCATGACAAGAGAGAGGGAATTCATATGAGCGACGAACAGCATAACGACGGGGCGCAGACCCCGCCGCCGATCCCGGGGCAACATTTCGTTCGACCAGGCATCGACGACCGGCCGGACTACGACACGGTCCTGAGCGACGCCGACAAGGCGGCCGTGGCCCGTCTGGCGGTCCCCAAGGACACCGAGGCGATCGTCGCCGACCCGTACGTCACGGATGCGGGCGCCCAGTCCGCCAAAATCGCCGAAAGTATGATCGGCGGCAACCGCATCGAACTGCCGGACCCCGATTCGGCGTTCCTGGACATGCGCGACCCGATGGTCGCCGCCAACGGCGAACGCGTCAGCATCAGGGACGTCGTCCGTCTCGGCGCCGGCTTCACGTTCAGCCTGATCATCACCGGCATCGTGTGGACCGCGCTCTCGTCGATCCTCGTGCCGCAGCTGGTCGACCAGATCGCTCCCGACCAGCGCGCTTCGTTCATCGGCCTGATCAACGCCGTCGGCTCGGTCATCGCGCTGGTGGCGAACATCGTGTTCGGCACGTTCTCCGACCTGACCCGATCCCGCTTCGGCAAGCGTACGCTGTGGATCGCCAGCGGCGGCGTGCTGTGCGGTCTGTGCGTGTTCGGCCTGACGGCGGCCGATTCGCTGCCGATGATTCTGCTGCTGTGGTGCGGCATCCAGCTGTTCTACAACTGGATGAACGCCCCGTTCGTGGCCACGATGGCCGACCGCGTGCCCGACAAGTTCCGCGGCACCGTCTCCTCGTTCATGGGTGGCGGCGGCGTGCTCGGCCAGACCGCCGGCGCGCTCGTCGGCTCGATGCTCATCAACGACATCCCGCTCGGCTTCAGCCTGGGCGCCCTCGGCTTCGGCCTGGTCGGCATCATCGTCGTCGGCATATGGCCCCGCGAGGCCTCCAACCTGGACGAACAGCGCGTCCCGCTCAACCTGCGCAACGTGCTGCGCGCCTTCGTGCCGCCGCACGGCAAAGGCTCCGGCAACTTCTACTACGCGCTGCTCGGCCGCATGATGATGGTGGCCGGCTACCAGATGATCACCGGCTACCAGCTGTACATCGTCAAGTACTACGTCTTCTCCGACTCCGGCTTGGACGCGGCTGGACTGTCGGAGGCGGCCGCCGGCGTGATCGCCGTGATGTCCGTGATCACGATGATCGCCTCGCTGCTGGCCGCGCTGGTCTCCGGCCCGATCTCCGACCGTCTGGCCATGCGCAAGATCCCGGTCGCGCTCGCCAGCTGCCTGTTCGCCGTCGGTGCGGCCATGCCGTGGATCCTGCACAGCCCGATGGGCATGTACCTGTTCGCGGCCATCGCAGGCTTCGGCTACGGCACCTACAACGCCATCGACCAGGCGCTTAACGTCTCGATTCTGCCGAACCCGAAGGAAGCCGGCAAGGACCTGGGCGTGCTGAATATGGCGAACACGCTGAGCTCGGTCATCGGCTCGGCCCTGACCTCCACGGTCGTGGCCCTGACCGACAACTACCAGCTCGTGTTCCCGGTGTGCATCGTCGTCGTGCTCGTCGCCGCCGCGCTGATCATGCGCATCCGCGGCGTGCGCTGACCGACTGCGTCGGTTCCCTCGGGTTCGCCGGTTCCGTCGAATGTGAGGGCTCGCCTGCTTGGTCGCTCTCCGCGCTGTGCCGGGGCGTCCGCCGTGCCGATCGGCGGGACGCCCCGGCACACGCGTATGCCGTCTCTCGTTGACCGCCATGAGTACGCTGGAAACGGACTCGACGCGCGTGGAATTCGGCGGCATGCCGGCACGCGCGCCGCCGGTACCGTGAAGGAAAGACGAGAGATGAGCGACGAACCGCAGAACCGACATGACAATCCGATGCCCACGCCGCCGCCCCTGCCGGGGCAGATCTTCGTACGTCCGGGCATCGACGACCGTCCCGATCTCGACAAGGCGCTGACCCCGGAGGACAAGGCCGCGCTCGCGCGCCTGACGGTCAGGCAGAACCCCCGTCAGCCCGAGGCGTCCGGCGACCGGCCTGAGGTGCAGGCCGCGCAGATGAGCGCGGAGGGCGCGCCGATGGCCGCGGCGGCGCGCATCGATACGGCCGTGCCGAACCTGGAGTCCTCGTTCCTGGACCTGCGCGACCCGATGGTGGACGCCGACGGCTATCGTCCCTCCGCCGCGGAGATGACGCGCATGAACATCGGCTTCGCCTTGGGCGCGGTGCTGTGCGCCGCGCCGCTGGGCGCACTGAACACGGTGCTCGTCCCGGTGCTCGTCGACCGGCTCGCCGGTGCCGGCCGTACCCTGCCGCTCGCGCTGCTGGTCGCGGTCGGCGTAGTGGTGTCGGTGCTGTCCAATGCCGTGGTCGCCGTGCTGTCCGACCATACGCGGATGGAAATCGGACGGCGCACGCCATGGATCCTCGGCGGCGGCGCCGTGGCCGCGTTGTTCACGCTGCCGTTGGGGGCGGCCACGAACGTGGTGCTTCTTACCCTGGTGTGGTGCCTGGTGCAGATCGGATACGTGATGCTGTCCACGCCGATCGCCGCCGCGTTCGGCGAACGCATCCCGGATAAGTTCCGGTCGCGGGCGGACGCGTATCGCGGCATCGGGCTGACCGTGGGACAGTTGCTGGGCGCCGTGGTCGCCGTGCTGCTGATCCGGACGCCGTCCGTGGCGATCCGGCTGTGCGCGGCCTGCTTCGTTGTGGCCGCCGTGGTTGTGGTGTTGGTGCTACCGCGCGAGCGTTCCAGCGTGGAGCTGCGCTCGCGAGCCATCGAACAGCATGAGTTCTTTTCCCACTACCAGATGCCGAAGAGCGCGCCGAATTTCGTTCGTGTGCTCGTTGCGCGTCTGGTCATGACCGCCGGTGTTTCGCTGACGGGCGTGTTCCTGTGGTACATCGTGCTGTATGCGGTCAACGGCGGCGACGTCGATGCCGCGGTGCCGGTGATGGCGGCTGTGGCGGTCGCCTCGTTCGTCGGCGGACTGATCGCCACGCTGGTGCTGGGGCCGGTGGCGGACCATTGGGAGGACGGCCGTATCCCGTCGGTGCTGGCATGCGGGCTGTATGTCGTCGGTTTGGCGGTGCCGTGCGTGGCGCCGTCGGCGGCCGGCGTGATCGCGTATGCGCTGCTTTCCGGATGCGCCTATGTGATCTTCGACGGCATCAGCCAGCGTCAGGCGGCTGCTGTGCTGCCGGACATCCGTATGGCGGGCCGGAATCTGGCCGTACTGAACCTGGCCTCGCAGATCGGCGTGATCGTCGGCGCATTGCTGGGCGCGCTGGCGTTGTTCGTTGTCGACACGTATCAGGTGCTGTTCCCGGTCGCCATCGTGGCGGTGATCGTGGCCGCCGCGGTGATCTGGTTCATCCATGAGGACCAGGGGCGCTGAACGGCGGTACTGGTGTGAATCGGGGCGTGACCGGCTGTCGGCCACGCCCCGATTCGTATGGATGGGGAGCTTGCCTTGTGTCCTGTTGCCCGCGGATCGAGACGTTACGTGGGCGTCCGCGGATCCATCGTCCGGGGCTTGCGTGCGACCGGCGGATATGATGTCCGGAATGTGGACGCCTCCCTCCGTCGTATGGGGACGGCTCCTATGTTGGTTCATGGTTCGGGCCGGATGAGGCCCGGAAATTTGGAACATTGCCGAAAGGAGGCTCGCCGTGATGAACGGAATGACGATGCACGCAGTCGCGTCCGCACGAATTATGATTCCGTCGTCGTTGGCGGACTGATTCGGCATACACGCTTGAACCCGCCAACGACGGCAGGGTTCACGCGACATCATCGCTGTTCGGGGCCCTGCGTCAAGCGCGGGGTCCGTTTCGTTGCGCCCCACAAGGCAACACATCGGAGCGGACCACAACTACATCGCGGGACGAACGTCCCGCTGAATGACAAAGAGGGGATCCCATGACAGCAGTCGATACCACGGCTGACAACGCCACGGCCGCAGGCAAGCTCACGGCCGCCGCCCGCGATTCGGTCAAAACCGTCATCGCGGCCTCGATGGTCGGCACGGCCATCGAATTCTATGACTTCTACGCCTACGGCACCGCCGCGGCGAACTACTTCCCGACCGTGTTCTTCTCGGACACCACCAACCCGACCGTCGCGTTGCTGCTCAGCCTGGTCACGTTCGCGGTCGCGTTCATCGCCCGCCCGGTCGGCTCGCTGATCTTCGGCCACTTCGGCGACCGTCTCGGCCGCAAGAAGACGCTGGTCGTCTCCCTGATGACGATGGGCGTGGCCACGTTCCTCATCGGATGCCTGCCGTCCTACGAGCAGGTCGGTCTGCTGGCGGTTGTGATCCTGTGCCTGTGCCGCTTCGTGCAGGGCATCGGTCTGGGCGGCGAATGGTCGGGCGCGGCGCTGGTCGCCACCGAGAACGCGCCGGAGAACAAGCGCGCGCTGTACGGCTCGTTCCCGGAGCTGGGCGCGCCGATCGGTTTCTTCCTGTCCAACGGCACGTTCTTCCTGCTGGAGGCGTTCAACGATTCTGAGGCGATGATGACCTGGGGCTGGCGTGTGCCGTTCCTGCTGTCGGCCGTGCTGGTGGTCGTCGGCCTGGTGGTGCGCGTGCACATGGAGGAGACCCCGATCTTCCGCATGGCGCAGGAGCGCAACGAGGTGGTCAAGGCCCCGGTGGTGGAGGTGTTCCGCAAGAGCTGGGTGCAGGTGCTGCAGGCCACGTTCCTGGTGGCTGTGACCTATACGCTGTTCTATACGCTGGCCACCTGGTCGCTGGCCTGGGGCACCAAGCCGGTCGGTCAGGGCGGCGGCGGCCTCGGATTCACCAACCAGGAGTACCTGCTCATGCTGATGGTGGCCGTGTGCGTGTTTGCGCTGTTCATCGTGCTCTCCTGCGTGTATGCCGACCGGATCGGCCGGCGCCGCGTGCTGACGTTCTCGTCGGTGGCGCTCGTCGTGTTCGCGGTGGCGTTCCCCTACCTGCTGATGGGCGAGGGCAAGCGCGATTTCGTGGCCGTGATGGTGTTCCTGTGCGTCGGCTTCGCACTGATGGGCACGGCCTTCGGCCCGATCGGCGCGTTCCTGCCCGAACTGTTCGACGCCAACGTGCGCTACACCGGCTCCGGCATCGGCTACAACTTGGCCGCCATCGTCGGCGCGGCCTTCGTGCCGACCATCGCCACCTGGCTGGCCGCCAATTGGGGCGTGCAGTCCGTGGGCTTGTACCTGGGCGTGATGGCGGTCTGCTGTCTGATCGCCGTGGTCACCTGCCGCGAGACCAAGGACGTCGATTTCACCAAGTGACGGACGGGGTTTGTCCGAATCCCCAGATTCTTACGTTGCGAGCGGTAACGTTCCGGTCAAAACGCAAGGATCCACTGATTCGGACAAAACCTCCCTTTCCCCCACCAGGTGTCCGCATCAGCCATCCGGTCTGCCTACGGCGGTCGGTCAGTATGCGAACATCACCATCCAATATTTCGGTTGCGGTACTAGAACGGGCCGCAACAGTGGCACCCGATCACGTCGGACGACTCTGATCGGATGCCGGGCGATAACAAGTTTCGGACGCCGAACGCGCCCAGCACGCCGCCAGCAAAAGAGGGCGGCGCGACAACGATCAAGAAGGAGCGCCAATTATGGCAGCAACGATCTGGTATGAAAACGACGGCGATCTGTCCGTGCTCAGCGGCAAGAAGGTCGCGATCCTGGGCTACGGCTCGCAGGGCCATGCACACGCGCTGAACCTGCGCGACTCGGGTGTGGACGTGGTCGTCGGCCTGCGTCCGTCCTCCAAGTCGGTGGAGTTCGCCAAGGAGCAGGGCCTTGAGGTCAAGTCCATCGAGGATGCCGTCGCCGAGGCCGATGTGGTGATGATCCTGCTGCCGGATCAGTATCAGGCCAAGGTCTACAAGGAGCAGGTGGAGCCGAACCTGAAGCCGGGTGCCGCTCTGGCGTTCGCGCACGGCTTCAACATCCACTACGGCTACATCAAGCCGTCGGAGGATCATCCGGTGTTCATGGTGGCCCCGAAGGGCCCGGGCCATATCGTCCGCCGCGAGTATGCGGCCGGCCGTGGCGTGCCGGTTGTGGTGGCCGTGGAGCAGGATCCGCGCGGTGATGCCTGGGGGATCACCCTGGCGTATGCGAAGGCTCTGGGCGCGCTGCGCGCCGGCGCCATCAAGACCACCTTCACGGAGGAGACCGAAACCGATCTGTTCGGCGAGCAGGACGTGCTGATGGGCGGTGTGAACCATCTGGTCGAGGCGGGCTTCGAGGTGCTGACCGAGGCCGGCTATCAGCCGGAGATTGCCTACTTCGAGGTGTGCCACGAGCTGAAGATGCTGGTTGACCTGATGAACGAGGGCGGTCTGAACAAGGCCCGTTGGTCCTGCTCCGACACCGCCCAGTACGGCGACTTCACCTCCACCGTGGTGGACGAGTCCACCAAGGACCGCATGCGCTATCAGCTCAAGCGCATCCAGGACGGCTCCTTCGCCAAGGAGTTCATGGATGATCAGGCCGCCGGCGCCCCGAAGTTCAAGGAGCTGCAGGAGAAGTTCAGCCACGAGAAGATCGAGGAGGTCGGCCCGAAGCTGCGCGCCATGTTCTCCTGGAACAACGGCCCGGCCGCCGATGCCGACGAGGCCGAGTCCTTCAACGGCAAGATCGCCCGCACGCAGGTGCAGTGACAGAAATTCCCGCAGGGAATTTCACAGGTCACTGCACGCGAGGCGACAGAGGAAGTCCTGTGGACTTCCGAATCGCCGGAGCCAGCCTTGTGTGACAGAAATTCCCGTAGGGAATTTCACAGGTCATTGCGTGTGAAGCGCGTCAGGCCGCCAACCGTGGGGTTGACGGCCTGACTTCGTATGTGGCGGTCATCCGGTCGATGCCGCGGCCCGACCGGTAGTCGGTACGCATGCGGCGGTGCGTGTCGGCTAGGCAAGCGTGGTATCTCGTCCCAATAGCCATTCCACAACGTTCACGTGGCGGACGCCGCCCATACCGGTGGGCGGCAGCGTATCGTTGGTTATCAGATAGCAGGGCGTTCCCACCGGTGTTCCTCGGAACGAGGATAGCTCGCGCTCTCGCGTTCGTGGGTCGGTAACGGTTTCGGACACCTGGATGTAGGCGATGTCCTGCATCTTACGCGCAATGAAATCCACTTCGCCACCCTGTGTCATGCCAACATATACGTTATAGCCGCGTCGGCGCAATTCCAGATAGACGATGTTCTCCAGCACATGCCCGGAATCCAGAGCGTTGTCGCCCGCTACATGATTGCGCAATCCCACATCGGATGCGTAATGTTTCGTCGGCATGGTCAGCCGTTCCTTGCCGCGCAGGTCGTGGCGTACCGCTGTATAGAACAACTGCGCATCCGTCAGATGAGCGATGTAGTTGTTGACGGTTGCCCGCGATGTCTTGATTCCTCCGGAGATGAGTGCGCCGCTGATTTTCGCTGTGGAAATCAGCGAACCGATGTTGCCGTATAGGTATTCGGCGATGCGGATGAGCGTCGGCATATCCCTGACGGTGTGGCGTTCCGCGATGTCTTTGACCAACACGGTGTTATAGATGCCTTCGAGATATGCGTTCTTTGCGGACGGCGAGTCCAACGTCGCCAGTTCCGGGAATCCTCCCCATCGCATGTATTCGGGGAACAGCGCCGCCTCGTATCCTTCGGGAGCGTGCCTGGCTTGCGCATATTCGTGGAATGAGTATGTGTATACGGGGATTTCCACGTATCGTCCGGATAAAAGAGTGCCGAGTTCGGGAGACATGAGCTCCGCATTGGAACCTGTGACGTACAGGTCCGTACCCGGTCTGGCGTAGAGACTTTCCACTGCATCCTCGAAACCGGAGCAGCGCTGCACTTCGTCGATGAACACATACGTCGTCTGCCCTGGAACGAGCCGATCGAGCACGTACTGGTGAAGCGCGTGTTTCTCGCGCAGCGCTTCGTTCTCCAATAGATCGAGGTCGATTACGACCATACGCTCATCCGGCACGTGGCATTCGTCTTTGAGCCATGCTCGGTACAGACGCAGCAGAGTGCTCTTCCCGCAGCGGCGCACCCCCGTAATGACTTTGATGACGTGTTTGCCGGCGAATGCCGCAAGGTGTTCCATATACTGTGGACGTGGGGTCAAGGCATCTGATTCGAGGCTGTTCATGTTTTGATGGTACTACAACATGTAATCCTAAGTTGCAACTATAGAGGATATTTCCGTATGTTGCTACTTAGAGTTGCAACATGAGTGACAATGGTGGAGTGTTAGCATTCTGGATTGCAATGTGAGCGCGCCCGAAAGATGGAACGCCTGTTTTTGCATGCTGGATGTTCCGAGTAATAATGGTCAGCAGTTTGTGAGGACAAAATCCTCAGCACCAGACAGGGCGGGGCAACCCGCGGCCGGGCACCATCCGGCCACATAACGAAACAAGTTTCATAACTCAACACTGAGTGACATAAAGGAGTGCCATTATGGCAGCACAGATCTGGTACGAGAACGACGGCGATCTTTCCGTGTTCAACGGCAAGAAGGTCGCGATCATCGGCTACGGCTCGCAGGGCCACGCGCACGCGCTGAACCTGCGCGACTCCGGCGTCGACGTCGTCGTCGGCCTCCGCCCGACCTCCAAGTCGGTCGAGTTCGCCAAGGAGCAGGGCCTGGACGTCAAGTCCGTGGCCGATGCCGCCGCCGAGGCCGACGTGATCATGATCCTGACCCCGGATCAGACCCAGCGCAAGGTGTGGGCCAACGAGATCGAGCCGAACCTCAAGCCGGGTGCCGCCATCGCGTTCGCGCACGGCTTTAACATCCACTACGGCTACATCAAGCCGACCGAGGACCATCCGGTCTTCATGGTCGCCCCGAAGGGCCCGGGCCACATCGTCCGCCGCGAGTACGCGGCCGGCCGTGGCGTGCCGGTGGTCGTGGCCGTCCAGCAGGATCCGCGCGGCGACGCCTGGGATCTGACCCTGGCCTACGCCAAGGCCCTCGGTGCCCTGCGCGCCGGCGCCATCAAGACCACCTTCAAGGAGGAGACCGAAACCGATCTGTTCGGCGAGCAGAACGTACTGCTCGGTGGCGTGAACAAGCTCGTCGAGATGGGCTTCGAGGTCCTCACCGACGCCGGCTACCAGCCGGAGATCGCCTACTTCGAGGTTTGCCACGAGCTCAAGATGATCGTGGACCTGATGAACGAAGGCGGCCTGAACAAGGATCGTTGGTCCTGCTCCGACACCGCCCAGTACGGCGACTACGTCAACACCTGCATCGACGAGCATGTCCGTGAGCGCATGGAATACCACCTCAAGCGCATCCAGGACGGCTCCTTCGCCCGCGAGTTCATCGAGGACCAGGACGCCGGCGCCCCGAAGTTCAAGCAGCTGCAGGAGGAGTACTCGCACGTCCGCATCGAGGAGGTCGGCCCGAAGCTGCGCGCCATGTTCTCCTGGAACAACGACGGCGTCAAGGATGCCGACGAGGCCAACTCCTTCACCGGCAAGATCGCCCGCGCACAGGTGCAATGACAGAAATTCCCGCAGGGAATTTCACAGGTCATTGCACGCGAGGCGACAGAGGAGATTCTGTGGCTGAGCCGTGAAGCGCAGACCCCGGTGGGGTCTGCGTAGGCGAGGTGAGCGGCCACTACGGCTGCGAAGGACGCGTGAAGCGCGTCATGCCGCCGGAGCCAGCCTTGTGTGACGGAAATTCCCGCAGGGAATCTGAGACTGTAGCGCGTTGAAGGGCCCCCCCCCACCCGGGGGGGGGCGTGAAACGTATAGGGGGGGGCGGTGGGGGGGGGGGACCGCCCCACCCCCGCGGTGTCCGCCCGCGGAGGGGGGGTGTGTTGGGGGGTCCCTGGTTTTTCC
>ERZ1090862.74-NODE-74-length-38515-cov-43.545944_pt1 | contig 38515 bp, 68 predicted proteins | sample MGYA00478481_ERZ1090862 | MGnify/ENA primary metagenome ERZ1090862 (study PRJEB33644, sample SAMEA5815745) | chicken gut metagenome | biome: Chicken; feature: Gastrointestinal Tract; material: Caecum | place: Ireland | collected 2019-01-01 | study: A study of the... | reverse complement strand
GTGTGGTGCCGACCTGCGTGGTGCCGACCTGTGTGATGCCAGCCTGTGTGGTGCCGACCTGTGTGGTGCAAAAACCAACGAACGAACTGCGATGTATCATTTTGCTTGTCCAGAGGAAGGGGCATTTGTCGGTTTCAAAAAATGCCGCTCATACGAAGGAGAAGACGTAATTGTAAAGCTCGAAATACCAGAAGACGCAAAAAGGAGCAGCGCGACAACGAGAAAATGCCGATGCTCAAAAGCGAAAGTTGTTTCTATTACTGGAATAAAAAGTGGAAAAAATTATGAAGTAGCATTTTCACAACATGACAGTAGATTTTTATACCGTGTAGGTGAAACGGTTGTTCCGGATAGTTTCGATGAAGATAGATGGAACGAGTGTTCTAACGGCATTCACTTCTTTATCACGAAGCAGGAAGCGATCGATTATTAAAAATTAAAAACATGTGCTTCCCTCACTCCACGGTAAAAAAATTATGAAAGGAAGTGAAAAAACCTCCTCGTTTGGTCTTGCATGACCGTGGCTCTACGAACTTTTATCATAACGGAAAGGAAGTGAAAAACCCCTTCTTTTTGCATGGAGACGGAAAGACCCTTTTCTACATCGACACTGTCTCCCCGTGGAGTGAGGGAAGCACTGGAATTTTTAGGAGGAAGTAATGACAGAAAGTCAGAAAGAAAGAGTACATGCGCAAACGCAGCAAATGTATTCTGAAGCAATCGTTATAAACGCCATGGAAGAGATGGCAGAGCTTATCCAAGCACTGTGCAAGACACTGAGACTGATGCTTGGAGACAAAACCTTAAGGAAAACAGAAAAAGAGGTAAGCGCTATGGTAGATGAAGAAATCGCAGATACGGAAATTGCGTTGCATCGTCTTGTTGATATCATGGGCTATCAAGGCCAGCGGATGGAAAAAGTGATGCAGATTATCGAACACAAAATAGACAGAATAGATTATATCTTGGGAAAGGAGGAGGAAGATGATCGATGAAAAGAAGTTGGTTGAAGAGATAAAAAAGATGACCAGACCATTAACAACGGCCGACGGAAGCGCGGAAGTTGATGTATGTATACATTCCTATGACGAGGCTTTGTACGACGTTTTAAATGTAATTCAAGAGCTGCCTAGAGAAGACGAATGGATTTCTGTTGAAGAAAGAATGCCGGATTACATGCAGAAAGTTCTTGTCACATATATCGGATGGTTTGGCGCAGGACATCATTGTGATGAATTAGCTTATTATGATTACTCTGGTCAATGGATGTGGGTGGCAGATGATACACATGTAAGTGTGGAGATCATTGCTTGGATGCCGTTACCAGAACCATATCAAGGAGAGGAGAAATAAAATGAAACTGAATGAACTGATGGAAAAATACGGAGAATATGAAGTCAAAGAAGGCTTTATGGATTTGCTGGAAAAACCGAAGCCGAAGAACGTTTGGGATTTGAAGAGCGGAGATAGGTATTTCTTTTTAACGGCATCGGGGATTATACAGGGAGCATTCTGGCACGATGATATTAGCGACCATAATAGGCTAAGCATCGGCAATATATCATTGACAGAAGAAGCGGCGGAGTTCGCCAGAGAACGCCTAGAGGTCATCGCTGAATTGAAGAGGTATGCGAAAGAGTTCAGTGATGAAGAGTGGAGCAATGATTTTTATGTTAAATATTATATTGCTTATGAATGTTCGCGGAAAGAGATTGTTTTTTTATCAACCGTTACAACAAACAGAGGAGACATATACTTTTGCGAAAAAGAAAAGGCAAAAGAAGCCGTTGATGCTATCGGAGAAGAACGCATCAAAAAGTATTACTTTGGGGTGAAAGGATGAAAGGTTTGATAAATGATGGAAGGAATCGGGTTTATTGTGTTCGTGATACTGTTTATAGCGATGTTGTTGGCGCTTCTTTGGTAATTGAGGTGAAAGAATGAGTAAATACAAAGAATCATTGATAGGCGCTCTTGATTTTGTCAAGGACAGCTTAAGATGCTTGGATTGTGTTGGTAGCTGTAATGAGTGCGAATATTTCTTGGCGATTGAGAAGATTGAAAATGCGATTGAAAGGCTGGGAGAATTGGTTGAAAACAAACCGTTAGAATTTGAAGAACTCAAAGAAGGTGAAGGAATGAATAAGTACGAAGAAGCGTTGAAAAAATTGGTAAAGGCTTCATGCCCAGAAAAAGTATATTGTGAAAAATGCGATTGTTCTCGTATATGCAATAAAGAAGCAAAGGAATGGATAGATTCCTTGCGTGAGCTGGTCGGAAAGGAAACACCGAAAATGCCTGCGCAAAAGGTGGAGAGGAAGACCAGAAGAAGGCGGATAGCTACATGATAATTATCGATGGTATCAAAAAAGGAATGTATGATTAAGTTATGCATGAGACATTAGATGGGAGGATGAAATGAAATGACGTACACTTCGGGCCAGCGCTCCATCATGGCCGAGATTATCAGTTATTACGGCCATGAATCGCAGAAGATGATGCTGCTGGAGGAGATGAGCGAACTGCAGAAGGAGAGGAAGACGATTTACATTGGAGGTAATATCAAATGAAAGTGATCAACGAGTATGTGTCAGAAAGGTGTGCGATCTATAACGGGGACAGTGCCGAGGTCATGTGCAGGCTGCCGGATAACTCTATGGACTATTCTATTTTTAGCCCGCCCTTCGAAGACCTTTACACATACAGCGATAGTGACAGGGACCTTGGCAATTGCCGGAGCACAGATGAATTCTATGAACAATTCGGGTTTATCGCAGAGGAGCTGTTCAGGATCATGAAGCCCGGCCGGCTGGTATCGATCCATTGCATGGACCTTCCCGCAAAGAAGTTCTCGGATGGATTCATCGGCCTGAAGGACTTTCCAGGTGAGCTGATCAGGTTGTTCCAGGACAAGGGATTCTATTATCACAGCAGGGTGACGATCTGGAAGGATCCAGTGGTCGCTATGCAGAGGACGAAGGCGCTGGGGCTGCTGCATAAGCAGATCAAGAAGGACAGCACGATGTGCAGACAGGGAATCGCAGACTATGTGGTAACGATGCGGAAGCCGGGAGACAATCCTGATCCTGTCACGCATACAGACGAGACGTTTCCGGTCAAGAAGTGGCAGGAGTACGCATCTCCAGTGTGGATGGATATCCGCCAGGGAAACACACTGAATCGGACATCAGCGCGCGACGACAGAGACGAGAAACATATCTGCCCGCTGCAGCTCGATGTGATCGAGCGCTGCATCGAGCTGTGGACCAAAGAAGGAGATACGGTATTCACGCCATTCCTCGGGATCGGATCAGAGGCATACCAGGCGCTGCGGATGCATCGGAACGCCGTGGGGATAGAACTGAAACGATCATATTTCGAACAGGCGATGGTCAACTGCAGAAACGCAGAAGATTATCCCGAACAGACGAGTTTGTTTGAAGGAGATGTTTGCGATGCTGGATGAGTATTATAGCTTTTTGGCCCATAAACAATTTGAGAGAGAAGATTCAGGATTTGAGGTACAGGAGCTGAACGACAAGCTATTCGACTATCAGAAAGCGACCACCAGATGGGCACTGAAGAAAGGAAGATGCGCATTATTTGAGGATACAGGAATGGGAAAGACCATCCAGCAGCTTGTATGGGCCGATGAGGTGTCCAAGCACACCGGAGGATCGGTGCTGATCCTTGCGCCGCTCGCCGTTTCCAGACAGACCGCGAAGGAAGCAGAAAAGTTCGGCATAAAATGCAAGCTATGCGAAGATCAGGGTGATGCCATTATCGGAGTAAATATCACCAATTATGAAAAGCTGCATAAATTTGACACAGACGCCTTTTCCGGCGTGGTCCTTGATGAGTCCTCAATCATGAAATCATACAGCGGAAAAACAACGATGGAGCTGCAGGAGCGGTTCGCATATACCCCATATCGATTATGCTGCACAGCTACGCCATCGCCGAACGATTATACGGAAATTGGCGCAACAGCGGAATTTTTGGGAGTCATGACACGGAATGAGATGCTCTCGACCTTCTTCATCAATGATTCGGTCAAGAAAGGAAAACAGGACCGCATCGGATGGCGACTGAAAGGGCACGCAGAAAAGGATTTTTTTCGGTGGATGGCTACATGGTCCATGATGATCGATAATCCGTCAAATATAGGATTTGATGGCTCTGCGTTCGTACTCCCTAAGCTGAACATCAGATCCATCATTACAGACAGCAAGCCGGATGAGTCGTCATTGTTCGTGGAATATGCGCAGACACTGTCAGAGCGCCGTGAAGCGCGTAAGGAAAGCGCGCGGGAAAGAGTGGACATCGCTGCTGAAATAGCGTCTGAAAAAGATCAGTGTCTGATCTGGTGCGATTACAATTACGAAAGCCAGATGCTTCATCGCGCGATCGAGGGTTCCGTCGAAGTAAAAGGGGCTGATGATCAGCACCATAAGGAGCAGGCCATGATCGGATTTGCTTCTGGAAATGTGAAATATCTCGTGTCCAAGCCAAGCATATGTGGATTCGGGATGAACTGGCAGAATTGCCACGAAATGATCTTTTGCGGGCTTTCCGACAGCTTCGAGCAGTTCTATCAGGCAGTGCGAAGATGCTGGAGATTCGGGCAGAAGCATGATGTCAATGTGCATATCATCATCTCTGAAAAAGAGACCAGCGTACTGGAGAACATCAGACGCAAGGAGGCCGATCACCAGCGGATGAAAGAGACGATGATAAGCGTGATGAGCACCATCGCGAAAGAAGAGCTGTTTAACGCGAAAAGGCGCCATACAGAATATCTTCCGAAGATGGAAATGACGCTGCCAAGCTTTTTACAGGGAGGAAACGAGAATGAAGAAGTATGCAAAACCAAAGATGAGATTAAATAAGGAGGTCTTGGCGAATATATATAAGGCGAGAAGAAATCACAAACTGGATGAATGGAGTTAAAATATTATAAAAGTAAACGGAGAAGAATACACGAACAAATGGCTTCCAAACGATGAAATGAATAGGGGATTTTGCGACTGGATCAAGACGCTGCCATATTCGGAATTGATTACCGGGGAGGACGAATAGATGAATGAGAATACACCAGAACATTACAGAACACACGGAATGGAGTGCATCAAAGAAATGATGCTTGTGTTCGGCAAGGAAGCTACATTGAATTTTTGCAAGCTGAACGTGTGGAAATACAGATATCGCGCCGGGGCAAAAGGAGGAGATGAAGACCAGAGGAAAGCAGATAACTACATGATAATTATCGCTGGTATCGAAAACGGAATGTATGATTAAGTTATGTATGAGACATTAGATGGGAGGAAATATGTTGGATGAATAAAATTAGAGAGCAAATAAAAGCAATATGTAATGTAGCTAATCCGTCAGATGTGAATGCAATGATAGAGTACATCGAACAACTCGAAAAAGAAAATATGAGACTGAAACGCGAAAATATCGGGTTAAAATCAACTGTAAATCATCTAAGAGAGGACAAAGAAAAAAGATATTATGAATAGAGTTATTATAATCGGAAATCTTACAAAAGATGTTGAATTGAGAAAGACATCTTCCGGAAAGAGTGTATCTACAATCACAGTTGCCGTAAATGATAGAGACAAGACAGTGTATGTTGATTGTGTGTTATGGGACAAATCAGCAGAGAACACAGAAAAATATTGCGGAAAAGGGTCTAAAGTAGGGATTGAAGGAAGACTTGATTTTCAAGAATGGAAAGACAGACAAGGAAATCAAAGGAAAAAGACTGTTATCGCGGTTGAAAGAATCACGTTTCTAAGCACGAAAAACAAACAATAACCTTATGCTGGTCAAGAGCAGTACATCAATTACGGTGATATGCCATTTTGAAGGGGGGCGACAAAATATCATTAACTTTTGACGAAAAAAGGAGATATTTCATCTCAGAATGCAAGCAAAAAAAAATAATGGTAAAAATGCTCATTGAGACAAACGAAAAGATAGAAACGGACGGTGAAAGAGATGACCTGATAATGGAAAAGGAATCGTTGACAATGAGGTTGAATTATATCAACAACGTCATATCATCAATACATGACCCGATCGCCAGAAACTACATTGAATGCCTATGGGTAAACGGATACGGAAAGAAAAAAACAAGCCTCATGAATAACAACGTGAATGAAAGCACGATATACCAAACTATAAAAAAAGAACTGATTAAAGTTTTGTGAAATGCTACACCGAGTGTAGCGTTTTTTTTGATATGATGTAATTGCCGGAACGGTACTGCATTCATTATTTTCTCCTTCTTACCTTTCTTTATATCATAGGCATCGGAAACGATGCCGCCAAATGGCAGGATAGAGCAGTGGAAGCTCGCCGGTCTTATTAGCCGGAGGACGGGGGTTCGATTCCTTCTCCTGCAACCATAACATCCAGCCATCGAGAAGATGGCTTTTTTAAAAGGAGGATAAAATGGAAGTTGTTCAAAAAAGCATTTCAGAAATCAAACCTTACGAAAATAATCCAAGAAAAAACGATGATGCAGTTGAGTTTGTCGCAAATTCAATAAGAGAATTTGGATTCAAACAGCCTATCGTGATTGATAATGATGGAGTAATTGTGGCTGGACATACAAGGTATAAAGCAGCGAAAAAATGGAAGTTGAGTGAAAGAGAATTAGATATAGTGCACAAATTAGGTAATTGCTCATAATTTAATGATATGGGGTGGTATATATGCCGGCTGGTAGGCCGAAAAAAGAATTTGACAAGAAGTCGTTTTCTGATCTGGTTGGTCTTGGATGTACTCAAGATGAGATATGCTGGTTTTTCCGCGATATAAACACTGGGAAGCCGGCTAATCCAGACACCATATCTAGGTGGTGTAAGAGAACATACGGAATGAATTTTCAAGAATATAAAAACAAAATGGGATTAATGCCGCTAAAAATACAATTAAGGAAAAACCAGCTTTCGTTGTCGAAGAAAAGCGCGTCAATGGCAATATGGCTAGGGAAGCAATATCTGGACCAGAAAGACAGGATAGAAGCTACAATGTCCCATGAGATAGAAGACCTCGGAACATTAGCGGACATGTTGAAATGAGATTGACAACAAGAATTCCATGGGGGAAATTCAGCGAAAAACACAAAGATTATATCAAGTCATGGAGCAATTACAGGCACATGACCGCAGAAGGAGCTGTACGAAGCGGGAAGACGATTGACCACTGCATAATTGCTGCTATGTATCTGGAAAAATGTCGAGATAAAGTGCATCTTGCTTCGGGATCGTCAATGCCAAACGCAAAATTAAATATCGGAGATTGTAACGGCTTCGGGCTGGAGCACTTGTTCAGAGGTCGATGCAGATGGGGAAAATATAAGAGCAATGAAGCTCTGTATATCCAGACACAGACAGGTGAGAAAATCGTTATATTCTCAGGAGGCGGGAAAGCGGACAGTTACAAATCAATCCTCGGAAACTCCTACGGATTATGGATAGCCACAGAGATCAATGAGCATTATGATAGCGATGATTCGCGAATTAGTTTCATCAAGGTTGCGATGGCGAGACAGCTTGCCGCAAAAAGCCCCTATACATTATGGGATCTCAACCCGTCGGACCCATACGCCGATATATATTCTAACTATATCGACCATTTCAGAAAATTCCCATGGTATCATTACGAGCATTTCAACATATTCGATAATGCCACGATGACGACGGAAAGAATACAGGAAATCGAGGATAAGTATGATAAGACATCCGTATGGTATAGAAGAGATATTCTAGGAGAAAGAGCAGTAGCGGAAGGATTGATTTTCAGGTATTTTGCTGATAATCCGGAGCCGTACTTGTTCGAGGAAGACGAACTGAAAGAGTGGATGAAGACAAACGGATATAAATTCAGCCACTTGATCATGGGAATTGACTTCGGAGACAGCGGAAGTAAATATTCGTTCCATCTATCTGGATTTCTGAGAGGATGGAAAGATATGCGTGTTCTTGATGAAGACAGCTTGGAAAAAAGTGGAAACATCAATGCTGACATGCTATGCCGCGAATTTATCAGGTTCTACCGGCTTATCTTGGATAAGTGGGGATATCCTGAGTATATATTCTGCGATTCAGCATCTAATACGCTGATTAATACGTTGAGAACAGCAGCGATGGAAAACGGATTGCCATATTCAAACATTGCAGGAGTTGTGAAAAATGAGATATCAGAACGGCCGAAAGCTGTTGATAGTCTCCTATATACCGGCCGGCTGAAGATATCCAAGAACTGCCCTAACCTCATCACGGCGTTGAAGAATCTGATATGGGATGAAAAACATCCAGACATTCCAGAGGATGCGAACAAGAACAACATTAACGACTACTGGGATTCTTTCTGCTATACGTTCATCACGCATAGCCAGTACATCGAATTGAAGAGGTGATGAAATAAACGATTATGCAATACAATACCTTAGAAAAGAAGGTTACAGCGTAGATGCCGATGCTCTTAGAGTTATTGAGTATACCAACAGATGGTATACCAACACAGAAACCGATTTCCACGAGGCGATGTCAATCAACGGTGATGTGTATGACCTTGAAAGAACGAATTTCGCAAAACGAATCTGCGCAGATGACGCTAATCTAATCGAAGTTGTAGAAGTGAACGCATGCCCTAATACAGAGACAAATAATATCATCAATGAGATTCTGAAAGATAACAGATTTGAGGCAATGTACCGGAAGCAGATAGAGCAGATGTCAGCTAACGGAACTGTCGGATGTTATATCAGGGTTGATGATGCTGATTATTATGACGGAGGAGAGACAAGAGGCGGACAGATCAAGTTGAATTACTGCAGCTCGCTAAATATTGCACCTCTTACTGTAATCAATGATGAAATTGTAGAATGCGCGTTTTCGGGATACTGTAAAATCGATAGCAAGGAAAGAATCGCTGTTGTCATATTCACAAAAGATAACGGAATGTATACTTGTAAGAGCGTCATCCTTAACGATTCCGGAAAGGAAATCCCTGAATTAACTCAGATTACTGTTCTCGGGGATGTTAAGCCGTTCGCTATCATGCGTACTGCTGAGGTAAACAATCTGGATATGATTGGCTATGGCTATCCGAAGCTGTTGACAGCTATTCCTAACCTTGAAATTCTTGACCTGTCGATGACGATATGGAGAAGAGACCTTGAAAAATCGGATAAAATCTTGCTTGTCAATGACAGCTTGTGCGAAAGGGACGAAAAAGGAAACATCATCCCGATGTCAAAAGAGAAGAAAAAAATATTCGTGCAAGTCGGAAAAGATAAACTCCCAGACCAAGATACAATGATTCAGGAATACAATCCTACAATTCGAATTGCTGAAATTTCTGAAAGCATCGAAAAGGCGCTGTCCATGCTGTCAATGTCGTTTGGCTTCGGTACGAGAAAGTATACATTCGAAGCTGGGCAGATTATGACAGCAACGGAATACGCCGGCGAAAGACAGGACGCCATGCAGGAAATCAATAAACAGCGAGGAGAGAGCATCAATTACATCACAGAAATATGCGAGGCGATTAGATGGTTCTACAATGCGCTGTATGGTGCGAACCTCCAAGAGCTGGATGTCAAGGTTGATTTCGATGATTCATACATCGAGGATAGAGCTGCAGTTGCTGAATCCATGAGAAATGATGCCCTATCATTCAACATTCCAAAATTGCGAACGTGGTATTTCATGAAAAAGTACAATCTGACAGAAGAAGAAGCTGCAGAGCTTGTCGAAGAAATGCCTGATGAAGGTGACGGAAGCGAGGATGAAGAATGAAAGATATCGTATATGATGTCAATCAGCAACGCATTATCGCATTGACGCCAACCAGAGGATTATATCGGAATACAGATAATTTCATTCGATTGGTCTTCCGATTCAGCGCCGACTGGGCAGGATGCGTAAAAGGGATAGTTTTTTTGAAAGACACGGAAGAAATCCCCGTAATGCTGAAAAACGATTCTGTGACCGTATCTGAGGAATTGACTGATGATGATATCAGATTCTACATTGTCGGGAAGAAAAAAGGATACAGAATCCAGACGCAGGAAAAGACATTGAAATTGGAGGTGAGCTAATAGACATAGACACTATGCTTGATGCCGAATTAAAAAGCATCAACGAAGAAGCTCTAATCATTGACGAAAAGACAAGAACAATCGGTGTTCCTTCTGACTTCCTCCTTGGAGTAGAATCGGACGAAGATGTAGAAAGGGTTAAATTCCAATGCCCGAAAATTGTTGGTGATAATATTGACTTAACGGCGATGAGGCTATACATCAATTATCAGAACGGCAACGGAGAGCTTGGGCAATACTTATGCACAGACGTGGCCACATCTGATAGTGATATCACATTTTCTTGGCTACTCAGCCGAAACGTGCTGAAATACCAAGGAACAGTTACATTTATCGTTTGCGCGAAAAAAGCTAACGAAGACGGAACACTGACAAACGAGTGGAACACAACCACTGCTAAGGGAACTGTGTTGACAGGGCTTGAAGCAACAGAAGACGTTGTAGAGAAAAATCAAGACGTAATAGAACAGATATTGGCAGAGCTTGACGAAATAAAATCTGGAGGAGGTTCCGGCATTACCAGTGTGGACGTAGATGTCAAAAACACCACAGGTTCGCCATCTGGCACAGGAAGCGTAGAGGATGGAATCCTTAAGTTATCATTCTCCGGATTGAAGGGAGAGACCGGACCGCAAGGGCCAAAAGGAGATACAGGCGCACAGGGCCCTAAAGGTGATACAGGGGCGCAAGGGCCGGCCGGAGAAGATGGCGCGCCAGGCGCGGAGGGCCCTCAAGGCCCACAAGGACCAAAGGGAGATACCGGAAACACCGGTCCGCAGGGGCCAAAGGGAGATACGGGCGCAACGCCGAATATCAGCGTTACTGCATCTGTTGACAATAACACGGGCACACCTTCTGTCGAGGTATCCAAGAGCGGAACAGCAGAAGCGCCTTCATTCAATTTTGCTTTCAAAAACCTTAAAGGCGGAGGTGGAGGAGGGAGCGCAGCAAACGGCATTCCTCCCGGCGGAACAACTGGACAAGTGCTCACGAAGACAAGCAACACAGATTATGATGCAGCGTGGCAGGACATTCCATCATCTGGAGGCGGCTCATCCAGCGGTGGGGAATGGAAATCACTGACCATCAATTGTGGAGATGGAGCAGTACAATGGACAGAAGACATTGGCGAGGCTGATGAAATCACAATAGAAGCAACCGGAGTTATGGGAGAGCCGGGAGTGAGCGATGCCGGAACATGGTATTTCCAAATAAATGGCCAAAATATGATTAGAATGTCCCTGCAGCCGTCCACAGGAAGTGACAATGCATATCAGAGAGCTTATGCATTCTTTGACGGTGGGAAGTGGAATGTCTTCCGGTCGCAGTCTTCCGTCAATCCGAATTCGACGATATATGAGTATGTTGAGACGCCGCAGAAAACGGAAGCCCTCAATTCTGCTGCAATATCTGTCGGCGTGATGTCTTCTGATTCTGCGCATTTCATCGGCTCAGGAACTGTAGTAATCCGCTACAGGAAGTCTTCTGGCGGCGGTTCATCAGGCGGCCTGACAGTCACATACGACGAGGAGACAGAGACAATTATCTTTTCTGATGGAGGTGATGCAACGTGATGACATTACGGCCGGTATCCCTGGCCGAGGCCAATGCCTTTGTCGCTGAGCACCACCGCCACCATAAGCCGGTGAGGGGGCACAAGTTTTCCTTGGGTTGTATGGTGAATGGACAGCTTGTGGGCGTCGCTATCGTTGGGCGGCCTGTCAGCCGGTATTTGGATGACGGGCTTACCCTTGAAGTCAACCGTCTGTGTACGGACGGCACCCGAAATGCCTGCAGTTTCCTTTACGGAGCAGCGGCGCGGGTAGCAAAAGCCATGGGATACAAAAAGATTATCACATACATTTTGGACACTGAGAATGGCGCTAGTTTGCGTGCGTCTGGATGGGAATGTGCTGGGCTTGCCGGAGGTAAAATTTGGACAGGAAAACGGCGCCCTTCAGAAGCTCTATATCCCGCACAAATGAAATATCGTTATGAAAAAGAATGGGGGAGGTGATGTAAGTGGAAGTTAATCATTTCAAAATGCCGGATGGAGAAATTGTTAATCTCGAAGACTGGAAACTGATCAACGATATCACGATAGACGAAGAAACAACCGCGCTGGAAATCACCAAAAATCAAGATGGAAGCAACTTTGAATTGAAAGAATTCGTCTTGATAATAAAGAGCGCAGGAGCGTCAACAAACGAAAGTGTGCAAAACAAAAACGCAATATTTACCCTTTCCGGTTACAATATCGGATATTTCACAGGCATCTCATACGGCAATGGCACAACGCGAACATTTGCCGTAAAAGGCAGCTCACAACCCATTCTGCTGTTGGACGGCGGAGAATATAACACATCGGAAAACCACGTGTGTGGAAGGCTTCAAAATACATTTGGCGGTTACGATTATTCCGGAAGATTTGACAAGGTTACATCTGCGAAGGTGACTATGCAAGCGGGCGTTTTTGGAGCAGGTTCAAGGATGATTCTATATGGAAGGTGATAGCATGAGCACAGCACAGAGGATCCAGCTTCCTGACGGTAGTACCATCAATTTGCCGGGGGGGGGGTACGAATTAGTCGCATCAGTTAAGACCGAAGAAGAAGTATCACGAATTGCGTTGTCGGGGTTTGAGGCAAACGAATTGTTAATTCTTATGCGCTTGAAAAAAGCTGGTACAGAATCTGCTGTTCCCGTCCTCGTATTGAATGGAAAATGGACATCCGGTAATGCATACATGAATATCAACGATTCAATGCCAAATTCATATTTTCAACACTTCGCTGCTCATGTGTATGCAAAAGATGGCAACGTATTCATGAACACGATTCATAATGATGGAGTGAGTATCATTATGAACAATTCAAGCTACAAGAAAATAACAAGTGTTGAAATAGAGAAGGTAGGAACACCTAACTACGCAATCGGTAGTGAAGTGTATATATACGCAAGATAGGAGTGATTATATGACTTATAGAGTATGCGAAAACGGCGTCTATCGCGATATGACGCAGGAAGAATTAGAACAGATGCAGAAAGATGCTCTCGAAAGCCAAGCGAGAGAAGCCACACGGCCATTGATGGCATCGGAAGTGTACGAGATGATCGTCAAGGAGAAAATCAACGATATCGAGGTTGATGACAAGACCGCAGTAAGGATGAAGGGATTCTATCCGCAGTGGGAAGACCTCTGTGCAAAGAGTTATACAGCCGAAAAAGCAGGATACAAGTTCCAGTACGGAGACCAGCTGTACAAGACACGACAGCAGAATTTCACATTCCAGTCTCAGTGGATTCCTGGGCAGGGCACAAGCGCAATCTATACTCAAATTGATTATTTGCATACCGGATTGATTGACGATCCTATTCCGGTGCCTGCAGACGTGACAACGAACGCATTCACCTACACAATTGGTCTGTATTATAGCTGGAATGGCAGTTTGTATCTCTGCCAGAACAGCGATGATGAGGCAGGAAAGGAATACAGTTTCGTCTATAGTCCAGACCAGTTGATTGGAAATTATTTTACAAAAGTTGAACAGGAGAGTTAGCGCTCTCCTTTTTTCGAAATGAGGTGAAAAAATGAGCGAAGCCGAAAGAGATGAGAAGCAAACAACTGAACCAGTAGAAAGAGCTTCTGCTTTTGAGATGTCCATCATGCTTCTTTTGATAAAAAAGATAAAAGACGTTCTCAAGACAGGTTCAAAAAGGGCAAAGTCAGAAGCGATAAACGAGATAAGAAAACAGGTATCATCAGAAACAAAGAAATTCCTGAAAGATGAAAAAAAACTTGTCTCAACAGCGCTTGAAAAGGTAGGCTATGATGCGTATGAAAAAATAGATGAACGTTCATTTAAGAAAGTGAAACCGAAAGCCATACTGCCAAAGTATGAAAAAGACGTGAACGACAATTTCAAGAAATACATGAAATCAAAAGGCACAAACTATGCGTTGAATAGAGATACAAATATATATCAGTTTTTCAACACCTTCATTGAAAACAACGTTGCTGATGTCGTGGATGGGAAAGTGCCTATAGAAGACGCAATAGCTGATGCCATTAACACGCTATCAAAAACCGGAATTAAATTGATCGATTACAAATCCGGAATAACGAGAAATGTCGATGTATACGTTCGACAGCAAATGCTGTATGCAGCGAAAGAGAGCACTCAGGAATTGAGGGAAGAAAACGCAAAAGAGGACGGCATCACGATATGGGAATTTGACGCGCATCCGAACGCAAGACCATCGCATCAAGTGTGGCAAGGGAAAAGGTATGACACAACAGGCAAATATTATCCAACACTGGATGAGCTAACCCATGGAGAGCACAAGGATTACGGATGCAAGCACAGAGCATTCCCGGTATATAATCGCAAAGACAAGCCGATGTATACCAAGAAGCAGCTGAAAAACATCAATACTGAGCCGTTCGTATGGAACGGAAAAAAATATGATGGATATGAAGCTACACAAGAAATGAGAAAGCAGGAAAGAAAAATACGAGAATTGAAAAGATGCTTAAATCTGCAAAAAGAAAATGATATTGATACAACGAAAACTAACTACAGATTGAAAAAGGCCGACAAAGAATACACATCATTCTGCAAGGCATTCGGGACGTACAGAAGAAATAACAGGCTAAACATTGCATAAAACTACACTGAGTATATAAGAAAATGATATAAAATTAAATTAGCCCATAGTGTGGAAGGCGCACTTTAAAAATACTTTAGGAGGATAAATGAAAAATATTATTGAAATCTTATCTGATTTGAAAATTGAATTGACTGACGATCAGAAAAAGAAAATTGATGCAGAGGTACTGAAAAACTACAAGACAATCGAGGATTACAACGGCCAGAAGGGAAAGTTGGAAACTGCTGAACAACTGGCAAAAGACAACAAGAAAGCCCTTGAAGATTTCAAGAAGGAACTTGAAAAACTCGATGTCGAAGATGTTGAAGGGTTGAAGAAAAAATTTTCCGACATGGAAGAAACGATGAAGAACCAGAAAAGCGGATACGAAACAAAAATCAAGGAAATGACGCTTGAAAGCACGCTTCGTTCTAAAGCGTCCGAATATGGATGCATCGATTTCGACCTTGCAAAGAGCCAGATTGACATGAAATCACTGCTTTCTAGCAATGACCAGAGCAACGATATCAAGAAAGCATTTGACGAATTGAAAAAATCTAAGCCGATTCTGTTCAAGGAAGAGGAGCCTAAACCGAAGAAGAAAAGCACAATTATTCAGAAAACAGAACCAGACGGAAAAGATAAGCCCTTAACAATGGCATCTGCATTAGCAGAATTCTATGCAAAGGAGTGATTGAATAGCAATTACATTAGCGGAAGCTAAGGTTGGAATGGCCGATAAGGTCAATCAGACAGTCATTGACACATTCCGGAGAGAATCGTTACTGTTGGATATGCTGACATTCGACGATACTATTTCTCCCGGCACAGGCGGAAGCACTCTCACATATGGATATATTCAGCTTCTTACGCCTAGCACAGCTGCAGTAAGAACAATCAACAACGAGTACACTGCAGGAGAAGCCAAGAGAACGAAAAAGACCACTGATGCAATCATCTTCGGTGGATCATTCAAAGTTGACCGTGTTATCGCTGACACGAGCGGAGCAGTGGACGAAATCACGTTCCAGCTCAATGAAAAAATCAAAGCGGCGAGAAACTACTTTCACGAGCTGGTTATCAACGGCCAGAAAGCAACATCCGGAACAGGATACATCAATAGCACATTCGATGGATTGAAGAAACTTATCACAGGCACATCTAACGAAATTACAAGTGCTGTTGACCTGTCGACGTCTGCATTAGTTGACGCGAACTACAATGCATTCTTGGATGAGCTGGATGGATTCATTTCCGCATTGGAGGGAAAGCCGTCTGTCCTGATGATGAATAACAAGATGCTGACCAAGCTGCGTGCATGCGCGCGCCGTGCAGGATATTATGCTTCTTCCCGTGACGAATTCGGGCGTACCGTTGAGACTTACAACGGTATTCCGATGATGGACATGGGAAAATATTATGACGGGACAAAGACTGTTGACGTTGTAGAAACGTCGGCTGCTTCTACGTCCGCATACGGCGAGACTGCTATCTATGCAGCTACACTTGGTCTGGATGCGTTCCACGGTATTTCAGTTGATGGCTCGAAGATGATCAAGACATATCTGCCGAACCTTAGCGAACCTGGAGCCGTGAAGACTGGCGAAGTCGAAATGATTGCTGGCGTTGCGTTGAAGAATACTAACAAGGCAGGAGTGCTTAAGGGTATCAAGATCGACCCGAGAACATCAGGATAACACAGAGAGGAGTTGAAATATGAACAATCTTGTCAGTTGGGAGTATTACAACTCCTTTTTTCCAAAATTATCAGAAGATAGATTCAACCAGTTAATCTATCGTGCAGAAAGAATGGTGCTAAAACGGCTCAACACCGACCAGCTTACCGAAGATCAGGAAAAAGAAGTAATGAACTGCGTGTGCAATGTCGTAAATCAGTTAGATGTATATGAGCAAGCTAGCGGCCTTGCGTCGATCAGCAATGACGGATATTCTAAGTCTTTCGCAACCTCCACAAGCGATGAACAGAAGCGGTCTATCGACAGCATCATTGAAGAATGGCTGGGAGACACAGGGCTGCTCAGGCAGAAATTTCTGGTGTTCTGATGTTCGATGACGTTGTAACGGTCATCAATCACTATTATGACGCAGTGACGAGAGAAGATAAATTCAACGCGACTGTGCTAAATGGTGATTGCATGTGGAGAGAAAAAACAGAGAAAACGGTCGCAAATGATAGATTGCAAGTAGCTAAAAGTATATCTCTGACTATTCTATATCGCTCCGGATACATAGAACCAGAGCAATATATCAAATTGTCTAATGATGAAAAATCAAAATATTTCACACTTAACGCAAATGACAATATGGATTTCATTGTTCTTGGCAGCGTGTCTGGGATAAGTGATTATGCATCTATCCAAGATATGAAAAAGAAATACAGATGGGCAACCATTGCATCGGTTAGCGATAATACAATGGTTGACGGTCTGAGACATTGGAAGGTGACAGGAAGATGAGCGTCGCAGATGCAAAATTGACATTCAGCACGATAGGCGCTGCAGCAATCAAGAAGGCCAGAGGACTTGAAAAAGGCGGAAGGGTGCAACGATACATTGACAGTGAGGCAATACGCTTAATGTCTGCATATACGCCGAAAGATAATGGCACGTTGATTGACAGCGCAACAACGATGACGAAAATCGGAAGCGGGGAAATCCTGCAAGGAGGAACCAAAGCTCCATATGGATATCAGTGGTATTACAATGAGGCAAATTTCACTGGTTCCCCGATTCGAGGAACCCACTGGTTCGAACGAGCGATGAAAAACGGCGGGGCTAAATCAATATTGAAAGGTGCCATCAGAGAGGCAGGTGCGAAAAAATGACAATTAGCGAAAGCATCATCAAATGGCTGTATGAACATAACATTGAAATTGAAAGAATTGATACAGGCATACTTCCGTCTAAGACGTTGTCATACGCACTTGCCAAGGTGCCGACATCTGTAGTCGAGACTTACGTTGATGGAAGCCAGAGAAGGACGGAATATTATTCATTCCTTGCGAGAAGGCCTTCTCAATTTGACCCCGAACGGGTCAGCAATGACAAATTTTTCGAAGATTTGGAGAATCAGGTTGATGACCTAAATTTCAGCGGAGATTTGCCTGAATTAGACGGAAATAGAATATGCGAAGAAATCTCAGTATCGAGCAGCTTCTATCTGTATGAAGCGAGCGAATCAGAAAGCGTATATTCTCTGACATTCGAAATTATCTATAGAAAGGAGAGATAACATGGCAACATCAGGAACGGAAGTAGCACAGGGTGCTACTATCAAGAAATATATGATCGGCCTGTTCCTGCAGGTCGATAGCGCATATAAGAGAATCAAAAAATCGACTACCCTTGAATTAGCTGTTGAAGCTAACACAGAAGAACAGGATTTCATCGCCGATAAGACACCAACTGAGTTGCTGAGCAATTATTCTGTGTCGATTGCTCAGGATCTCACCATGATCAAAGGGGAAGAAGACTTCGAATACATCTGGGAGCAGTTCTACAAATCAATTCCGGCGAATACCGAAGTCAAAACAAAATGTATGATCGCATTCATGTTTGACGGAGACGCAACGGCAGGATACAAAGCATGGGAAACAGATGCATCATTGCTTTTTGAAAACCTCAACGGTGTGGATTCAAAAATTAATTTCAACATCAATTTTGGCGATATTCGTACCGGAATGGCTAAGAATTCAGCAGGTACGTTCACATTCAAGGAGGGCGAGTAATGGACAAAATCACATATAATGGAAAAACTTACGAGCTGCCTAAAAAGACAATGGCAATCGTGCAAAAAGAAGATGCCATGTACACGAAAAGCGCTTCTCTCGCTGAGCAGTACATGAAGCAATTCGAATATGCTTATGCGGTTCTCGGGGAAGAAAACATCGTTGAAATTCTCGGTTCTTCAGACGTGAATGAAGTTGATCTTTCGGAAATTACGCTCTTATGTAATATGATCGATGAAGCTTACATGAAAAAAATCAACGATCAGAACATCAAGCGTGCTGAAAAGATGCTCGGAAGCAAAGCCGTCAGTCAAATCATCAGTGCCGGGAATGCAGCAGGAAAAATTGCCAACGCATCGAGGTATAGCAAAAATTGATAGATCTCACAAAAAAGGGATTGCCGAACGCCATTACAGAGGCCGATGGCACTCCCATTTTTCTTAATACTGATTTTCGGCTGTGGATTCGGTTCTATGAAGATTTGCGGCATGATGACGAAGAGAGAGATATATCATATCTGTTTCGTGAAGACGTACCTGTAATAGACGATCATGTGTTATCGCAATTACTGCAGTTCCTGTATAATCCTTGCCCAACGCCAAAGAGCGAGCCGTCTTCCGTTAAGACAATGGATTACATACTTGATGGAGAATATATATTCTCAGCATTGTATGCCACATATGGAATCGACATCACGGAAATTGATATGCACTGGCACAAATTCAAGGCATTGTGTGACAACATCATTACTGATGATACATTGTGGGGTTATGCCAAGGGATGCAGAGGGTACACGAAGCCATCGAAAAAAGACACCTATGAGCGTCAGAAAATGAGACAAAGAGAAGCATGGGCATTCCCTGACGAATTAACAGACGAAGAGAAGAAAAAAATAGAGGAATTCGAAAAGTACTTCAGTTAGGAGGTGATTAATGAATAGCTGACGGAACCCTTAGATTTGACACGAAAATCGATACAAAAGGGATAGATGACGGCATGAAGGATGCCGAAAAATCGGTTGAGAAATCATCTTCAAAAATAGAAAAAAAATTCGGTGTTCTTGGAAAATCTGTGCAAGATGTTGAAAAGAATGTGGATGAAGTCAACAAGACACTAAAGCAAGTGCCATCAACTGACGTTGAGAAGACTGAGAGCGCCTTTGAAAAATTAAAAAGGAAGATTCAGGAAACCAAGGAAAACACCGAAGAACTAAATAGCACTGTTGAATCGATGGACAGCAAACTGGAGAAATTACAGGGAGTTGCTGTAAAGGGATTTGCCGCAATCGGAACAGGATTGACAACAGTTGCTGGAATATCCATCAATACAGCATCTAACATAGATTCTGCAATGTCAAAATTCGCTGCAACTACCGATTTCGCATCCGGCAATCTTGAATCATATGAAGAAATCTTGAAAGGTATCTATTACAACAACTATGGAGAATCTTTCGATGATATCGCAACGGCTATGTCCAGGGTTTCCCAGCAGATGGGAGAAATGGACGATGTAGAATTTCAAAATGCGACCGAAGGTCTTCTGGTTCTTCGTGATACGTTCGACATGGATTTCAACGAGACGCTACGAGGAACTAATCAGCTGATGAAGCAGTTCGGGCTTTCTTCGGAAGAAGCTCTTGACCTAATGGCAAAAGGTGCCCAGATGGGACTTAACTATACTGACGAATTAGGAGATAATGTCTCAGAATACGCAGGAAAATTTGCGCAGGCTGGATATTCTGCCGATGAATATTTCCAATTGCTAAAAAACGGCACAAGAGGAGGAGCGTATAACCTTGACAAGGTCAATGATGCCATCAACGAGGTAACGACAAGGCTTGCTGACGGAACCATTGCCGATTCTCTTGATAGCTTCTCTTCTGGTACTCAGGAAGTATTTCGAGCATGGCAAAATGGGGAAGCAACGCAGAAAGATGTCATTGATAGTATAGTCGATGACATTGCCAACTGCGAAAACGAGCAACAGAAGCTTAATATGGCCGCCACAGCATTCGGAACCATGGGAGAGGACGCAAATGCGGACTTCGTCGTTGCTCTTCGTTCAACTGGTGACGCATTCAAGGACATTGGCGGCACAATGGATGAAGTCAAGGACACTGCAGGAGAAAGCCTTGAGCAGATGTTCGGAAAATTAAAGAGAAGTGCTGAACAATTCATTTCTCCACTTGGTGATAAGCTTCTTCCGGTAATCAAAGAGATCGTGGGGAATGTTACAGATTTCCTTGACAACGCCGACCCCAACGACCTGATAGCTGGAATCGGTGGTGTTGCTGCCGCTCTCGCTGGAGTTGCGACAGCTGCTGCAGCCGCAAGAGGAGCGTTAGCATTATTTAATGCTATCAATTTCGTCAACAGTGCCGGAGGGTTGGCAGCTATGTTCTCAGGATTGGCAGGAAGTATTGGCGCAGTAGTAACCACTATTGCACCGTTCGTGGCTGGTGCAACTGCAGTAATTGCAGTAATTGCGTTGATATCAGCTGCGGTAATCCAGCTATGGAATGATAGCGAAGAATTCCGAGAAGCTGTAACAACGATCATCGAAGAATTGCAAGAGATATTTCAGAATTTGTGGGAAACAATCCTGCAGCCAATCTTCGAAAATCTAATGCAGGTGTTGAATGATATATGGGTCAATGGAATTCAACCTCTGTGGGACACGTTCAAACAATTCATTAACGATTTGACGGTGAAATTCAGCGAATTGTTATCTGCCGTGAGCCCTGTAGTGAATTTTTTTATCACATATTTCGGCCCGATGCTTGTGCAAATCTTCAATCAGGTAGCTAATGTGTTCGGAAGTGTCGTTAACACTATCCTCAATGTCGCAGGGGCATTATTGAAGAATATTGGTCAGGTAATCGGCGGTGTAATCGATGTATTCAAGGGAATTATAGAATTCATAACCGGAATTTTCACCGGAGATTGGGAAAAAGCATGGCAAGGAATCGTGGACATTTTCGGGGGAATCTTCGAGACCATCGGAGGACTTGTTGCAGCGCCTATTAACGGAGTAATCGGATTGATCAACGGCGTGATTGATGCGGTTAATAGCCTGTCGATTGATATTCCAGACTGGATTCCGGTTATCGGCGGCCAGCATTTCGGCGTTGACATCCCGACAATTCCGTATCTCGAGAAGGGCGGAATTCTGAAGAAAGGACAGGTCGGATTGTTGGAAGGAAGCGGAGCGGAAGCTGTTGTTCCACTGGACAAGAACAAAGCATGGATTAGAGCTGTGGCAAAAGACATGGTGCAATTCATGGAGCCAGTACAGAGCAATTTCAACCAGACGAACAATTTCTATCAGGCTGTAGAAACGCCAGCTGAATATGCTAGGGCAATGAGATTGCAGATGCGATATGGATTGGCAGGTGCTAAAAAATAGTAACATGCAGAATAGTTAGAGACGATGGAAAAGAATTCAACATTGATAATCAGACATGGAAGATTCCTTCTGATGGCTTAGAAGGATGGGATTATGTCGACCCGGATGTTGGAACTACTGATAACGCATTCGGAGACGGGTCATACTTCGCCTCTGAGCGCATTGCCGAGAAAGATAGGACAGTTACAGCGGTACTGATGAATCGTGGCCTGAACGAGGTTATGCGAGACGTGGTGAGGTCTTTCTTCGGCGTGAAAAGATCGTTCAAAGTCTATCTGACATATGGAGGCGTCACAAGATGGTGTGAGGGTAGGCTAATCGCCTACTCTTTGCCAACCGCAAATATTTACGATTACATTACGCTCACATTCACGCTCAAGTGCGTTCAACCGTACCTGCTGAGCGTGGATGAATTTGGCGAGAACATCGCAGAAATCACACCTATGTTTGCGTTCCCATATCGTTCGGCAGTTGGAAAAGGATTCGTTTTCAGCAAAAGGAAATTCGCGAAAGAAGTAATTCTTGAAAATGCAGGAGACGTGGAAACATATGCAAAAATCGTCATCGAAGCAAAAGGAGAAGTGGAGAATCCAATCATCAAAAAAGATGATAAATTCATCAAGATTCTTGACACGTTGGAAGATGGGGATGTGGTTATTATCGATCTTGTCAATAATCCGCCAACTGTCAGGAAGAACGGGGCGAGCATCATCGGAAAGACTGATAGAAAATCATCATTCGAGGAAATGAAGTTGAACATCGGCAATAATACTATATCGTATGACGCTGATGCAGGAAGCACGTTGATGGATGTGACGATCTATTACAATCAGAGATACGGAGGGATGTAGATGGAATTCAAGGTTTTGGATGAAAATTTTTCGCTATTATCCCTTCTTGCGCCGACTTCTGTGCAGTGGGACAGAAAATATTATGAGCCCGGAAAGTTCATGATTGAAATTGAAGCATCTCAATACGTGACAGGGATGAAATATATCTATTGCACCGAAAGGCCGGAAGTTGGAATGATTCAAAAAATTTCATGGGAAAGAAAAAATTCAGGGAAAATGATTGAATTGAGCGGGTTTTTTCTAGAAAAATGGCTTGATGACAGAATCATATATCCCACATTCTACGGCAGAGGAGAAACGCTATCGATCTTGACTAATATGATAAATCAGTACAAAGAGGATATCCCCATAACTGTTTCTGCGCCTTCCATTACCGGAGATGATATCGATTTCCAGTCAACAGGGGACGAATTAGCTACTAAGTTATATGAAATCCTCGAAACACAGGAAATGAGCTATCGTATCACATATGACTATGAAAACGATGAATTGAGCCTTGAATTCTTCAAGGGAAAAGACATGACACAGGAAAGCGGAGGAGATAATTTCGTCACCTTCTCCACGTCTTGGGGAAATCTTCAAGACCCATTGATCGATATTGATGATTCAAATTATAAGAATTTTTTCATCGTTGCCGGAACGGGAGAAGCAGAAGAAAGAATCACCGTAGAAGTTGACCTGTCTAATGGCGCGTATAAAAAGAAAGCGTTCTTGGACAAAAGAAACACGAAATACGATTCAGCGGAGCAAACTCTTGATGAATACAAGGCAGAATTGAAACAAGCCAGCCTTGAAGAGGCGTTAGATTACCAGAAAGAGGAAAACATCAGCTTCACAATCGTGCCAGAAGGATATGAATACATGGTGGATTATGACATCGGAACAAAGGTTGACGCAGTTATCGAAGACCTGCAGATGTCATTCTCCATGAGAATCACAGAAATTCACGAAGTGTTTGAAAAAGGTGCCCACGAAATTGAAATTGAAGTGGGAACACCAATAAAAAACAATTATAGGAACATAAGAATATGAGGTGATATATATGGCAGTAATAGCATTCCCATACGATTCGCAGGTAACCGAAGGGTTAGAAGGAGATGAGTATGATAGAGCGATAGACAGCTCTATCTTTCGAAAATTATTCCTAAAATATTTCACAGAGGGAGTTTCGGCAAATCCGTCAAACAGCTTTCAGGTGATGGCTAATTCTTCAATGGGGGCAATCGTCAAGGTAGGATTCGCGATGATTCAGGGAGTAACAGCATATACGGAAGATGACGAGACAATCACGTTTTCTGCGGCCGAATCTCAGGACAGAATAGATAGAGTAGTGCTAAGGCATGATGATACATTGAGCGTGCGAAATACTAGCGTCATTGTCATTAAGGGGACACCCGCATCTAACCCATCTGCTCCGGCATATACGAGGAATCAGACAACGTATGATCTTGTTCTTGCCGATGTCCGCATCAGGGCTGGAGCAAAATCGGTGTCGCAGGCAGATATCACAGATAGACGGCTAGATAATTCTGTCTGCGGAATCATTACCGGAACCGTCCAGCAGGTCGATACAACCACATTATATGAGCAGATTCAGGATGATCTTGCAGGATTCAAGGACGAAGAACAGGCAGAATTTTCTGAATGGTTCGAAACCATCAAAGGAAAGCTTGGAACAGATGCAGCCGGAAATCTCCAGAATCAGATTGATGATATCAATGAAAAAATGCCGAAGATATTCTATGGAACGTCTGACCCCGATACAACGATATCGAACCAGATGAAAAACGGAGATATCTACATCAAATACACGGAATGAGGTGATTAGATGGCTTACGGAAGCTGGTCATCATCAAGATGGACACAAGTATGGAGCAACGGATATTACAAGGTAGAAGTCCAGTGGCGATATCAACAGGACGTTCCTGGGAACAAAACACGTTATGCGGTCCAGCAGCTTAGAATTACCTCGCTAAATTCCTATTATAGTTTTTCTTCGACCAATGCGGAAGCAGGTATTGCGACAATTACCAGTCAACGCGAAACACAGACAGTATCTGTTAGCGTATCTGGAGGAGGATCGCGAACAATCAACATTGCCGACCAAGCAAGAGAGGTTGCACACAATTCAAGCGGCGTACTGACATCAGAGACCAATGTGCACGGCTATTTCAAGGCTAATCGAGGCGGAGAAAACCACGTTCCGGAATTTGGCTGGGCAATCGCTGAAATTACCAACCTTATCCCTGATATCGATAGGTCGGGAGGAACTACGACAGCAAGTCTTGCGTCCGTCACCACTACGACGGCGCGAATCAAGTATACATCTAATGTTGCGACAACATTGATTCAGTATAATCTTGATGGAGAAGGTTGGAAAGACGCAGGTGTTGACCTCCCTAATACCGGAGGCGGAACAACATATTTCACTATTTCCGGATTAGACCCATACTCTCAACACTCTGTTCAGGTGAGACACCGCCGAGATTATACTCAGGTATATTCATCCGCTAAGACCGTTTCTTTCCGGACAGCTAAGCCAGAAGCGCCCGTTATTACAAGCTTCGATTCAGGCCAGACAACCGGAAGCAGCATCGTTCTCACTTACTCCGGAGAATTGGGAGAAGACTATCCTTCCGAATACAGAGAAGATGCAAAATTCATTGTCGAAATGCTTCAAGGAGAATCATATGTTACCGTTAAGGAAACAAGCTTCTTCGTCACAAGCTGCGTCATCAATGATCTTGAAGAAGATACAAGATACACGTTCAGAGTATCAATCCTTGATTATTACGGCTCAAGGTCGGAGTATATGTCAATATCAGCTCAGACTGCGTTCGTCGGCTCGAAAGCGTGGGTCAAGGCCGGAGGAGAATTGAAAGAAGGAATCGTATACGTCAAGGCTGGCGGGGAAGTGGTTAGAGCTTCTGACCTGAAAATCAAGGTCGGAGGAGAATTGAAATCCACTAGATAGGAGGAAGAAATAGAAATTGACGCTATTATCACATTAGCTGTCGGAATTGGCAGCTTCGTTATCGGATTCTTGACGTTCAGCCGCGGCAGCCGTAAAATGGAAAGTGAACAGGCTGCCACTATGGCAATTCTGCAGAACGACATGAGACACGTGAGGGAAGATATTGCGAGCATCAAGTCGAGCATATCAACCATTGAGCATTCTCATAATGACGTAGCTGAGAGAGTTGCCAAGATGGAGGGGGACATCGTCACTCTGTACAAGAAGTATGACGAAATTAGCGGAAGGATTAATTATGGAAGAAATCAAAAAGCAGATTGAAACGGTTGAAGAACACACAGAAGACGTCTACCAGCTGGCGATTAAGACGCTGGACAGAAACTACAAGAGAGAGCGCTTCATGATCAAGTGCTTGCTAGCTATCATTGTAGCATTGATTGCTGTATTATTTTATTTCGGATACGTTTTCAAAACAACAAAGGGAACATATAACTCTAATAATACAGTGCAAGGCGGATCGTATAACATCGTTGATGAAGATGGTCATATCATTTCTAGCAATTTATCATCAGAAGATATTTCCAGAATTAACGAAATATTGAATGAATCAGAGTAGAAAAAGGCGGTGTTAAAGAATAACAAACGCCGATAAACTGAAAGAACTTCGCCCCATGGATGCGCTGGTGATGATTAAGGCGGTCGGGCTAAGAAAAAAGCATGAAGAATTACTCATCATGCGTTATGTCAATGATATGTCATGTACAGAGATAGCTGATATAAAACACATTGACGTAGGAACAGCGCGCAACATGGTGTGCAAAGCAAGAAAAATGTTTAATAAATACACAGAGGGGCTTTAGGATGTAACGAAATGTTACGTCCTTTTTTTGTTACAAAACGATGACATTTCAATTATTAAATAATATCTTATAGAAACATATAATATAAACGAAGAAGGGGAATCACATGAAGTTCGAGATGATGATATATAAGATAAAAAAGAAATATGACGTGTCACTGTATATGGCGCATGAAATATTCGATGTATACCGCAGAATCGGAGCATTAGAAAAATTAGCTGAATTAGTGGAGGAATAATATGTATTACAATCCTATGCAAGCAAGAGCAGACAGTTTGATGCAGCAGAAACAGATGATAGAGCAGCAGTTACAACAGCTGCAGCAGTATTCTAATATACCGCCTATCAATATCAATAATCAGATTTCGCCAACATCACAGCAGAGCTATGATTTCAACGGAAAATGGGTGAATAATGAGCAGGAAGCACGACAATTCGCAAACTCCAACCTTCCTACAATTCTATTCGACAATAACGAGCCGATATTCTACATGAAGAACATGGACGGCTCTTTCAAAAAATTTCGATTCACGGAAATAATTGAGCAGGAAAAACCTTCTGCGGACAGCAGAATAGACGCACTGGAAGGAAAAATGAATGCAATACTTGACGCATTAGGAAAGAATGATGAAACAAAGAAGGAGGAATCTGAATGAATCCGCTCAAATCGATGATGGGGCAAATGAATCCTATGAATCCTCAGCAGATGGCAATGAACCTGTTAAGGCAGAGGAACCCACAGGGTTATCAGCAATTACAGCAGTTGATGCAGTCGGGGCAAGACCCGAAAAAAATCACACAGCAGATGATGAACAATCTATCACCTCAGCAGAAAGCACAGGTTGAACAGATGGCACATCAATTTGGAATCAGGTAACAACGCCGTGATGGCGTGGTTATATGCTAGAAAGGAGGAAGAACAATAGAAGGAACTAGCATGGGCATTCAGCCTACATACGACCTTGCAGACCGCAATGCCGGATATGATGGATTCGGCGGCGGATGGTTCTGGGTAATTCTTATTCTGCTGTTCGCTGGAGGTGGTTTCTGGGGAAACAATGGCGTGCAGGATAACTTCATCAGCTCGGAATTCATCAAGCGCGACATCTTCAACACCAATCAGAACGTGTCGACCACAGGATGTCAGACGCAGCGTGACATTTTGGAAAGCCGTTATACCACGGAAATGGGGCTGAAAGATAACCTGTATGCACAGCAGCAGTGCTGCTGCGAAACGAACAGAAACATTGATTCCGTTCGTGCAGAAAATTTTAAGAACACCTGTGACATCACAACGGCCATCCACAATGAGGGAGAAGCTACAAGAGCGCTGATTAATGCTAACACCATGCAGGAGCTGCGTGACCGTCTGGCAGACAGAGATCGTGAGCTTCTGGCGGCTAATCTGACACTGCAGAACAACGCTCAGACACGCACATTGATTGATTCTCTGCAGCCTGTCGCAAAGCCTGCATACATTACATGCAGCCCATATTTCGCATACAACACCGGATGCGGTGGATGCGGATGCGGAAATATCTAAGCATAGCGATTACGCATGATTGCTTATTTCAAGGGTAGGCCATGCCTGCCCTTTTTCAGAAGGGAGGAAAACAAAATAATCAATTCTGTTAATGTTCCTGTACAGGCCGTAGCTGTCCAAGCTAATGTATTATTCGCAACTGATCGTGTTAGATCATCCAGGGGGAATGCATGCTGCGGAGGATGGCTGTTCCACGACCTTGGAAGTGGACAGTTCACGCTTGTCAATGATTCTTCATGCGGATGCAAGGTGTTTGAGGTGCAATTCAACGCCAACATTTCCAGCGCTACAACAGGTGCTTTAGCGTTCGTCATCCAGACCAACGGCGAAGCTGTCGGAGGAACAGAAATGGATTACACTGTTGCAACAGCTAATGCATTCGGTAATATTTCTTCATCCACGCTCATCAAGGTTCCGGCTGGTGCAAGCGTAACAGTAACCATTAAGAACATTTCGCTTCTTCCGGCAAACGTAAAAGATGCAAATATCATCATCAAAAAGATTGCATAACAATTAAATATGAATCAATTAGGGATGCTTGACATAATCTCTATCATTTCTTTCGCATTACAGCTGCAAAATAACGATAATTTACAAAAACAAACATCAAATGATGAAGTGATAGAAAAGCTACATGAAGATATAGTCGGGCTATTCATAGAGAACAGAAAACTGAATGAAATTATTATTTCTCAAAACGAAACGATAATAAAAATGATAGGTGGTGAAAAAAAATGCATGAAGTGATGGAAGCCAGCAAAAAACTTATCAATGAGGCGCTAAAAGGGCTGTCGCGCGGATACAACGCAGAAGACCTTGCAGTGCTTGGAAAAGCTGTCGACATCGTGAAGGATGTGAAAACTATTGAAGCTATGGATGGAGATTACGAGGTAGAAATCAAGGACGGTTCTGCAAAAATGAGAGAAAAAATGATGGAAGAGAATATTGAAGGAACCGAAATTGATGATAATATAGTGATGATGAACAAGCATTTCCGGAAGTATTGCGAAGCGAAAAAGGAATATCAAAAATCCGGTGATGAGATGGAAAAGGCAAAAGCGATGCGTGAATTAGAGAAGTTCCTCTATGCCATGAAGGAAATCATGGAGGAGCTAAAAACATCGAGCGATTTCCAGACGGAAAGAGATATGATCAAAGGGAAACTGAAAGAAATGTTCAATCTTTACTAAGCCACGAAAGTGGCTTTTTTTCTGAACTGAGTTACAAGAAATTACATATATAATAATGTAAAAGGAGGAATGCTAATAAGCGAAAAAACGAAAAAGTGGATTAAAGCTGCATCCGTCCGTGCTGTAAAAACGATCGCTCAGACTGCAGTCGGTATGATCACGGTCGGAGCTGCATTGAATGAAGTCAACTGGGCATATACCGCATCTGTCGCTGTCGTTGCCGGCATCATCTCTCTGCTTACGTCAATTGCTGGATTGCCGGAAGTCAACGTAGAAGAAACGGAGGTCGAAGAAGATGGCAACGTGGAGTGAGATTAGAGAAGCTACACTGGGGAAGACATATGATCTTGATAAGGCGTACGGCGGTCAGTGCTGGGATTATGTCATGTATGTGTTAGAGGAATATTATCACGGCAAAAGAATCCATTGCACAACTAGTGGATATGTGAAAGATATTGCCAACAACCGGAAGACAAACGGCATCTTGAATTACTGTACTGATATCGGACTTTCTGCAATGCTCAAGCCGGGCGATATCTGCGTGTGGGGAGAATGCGCAGCAGCCCCTCAGAGCCACATCGCTATTTTTGACCATGACAACGGACAGAACAAGGCTTATTTCTGCGGCCAGAACCAAGCAGGAGGCCAGAAAGTCACGGTTGAACGAATTGACGTATCGGGCATCATCGGAGTGTTCCGGCCTAAGAAGGGACTGGAAGAAGAAACATCCAGCAAATGCCCTTACAAATCATCTGGAAGCGTAGAAGCATTGTATGATGCTATTCGTGTGCGCACATCTCCTTCCACGTCCAAGGGAGACACAGGAAGTCGCTACAATAAGGGAATGACGCTGAACTATCAGAGCGTTGTGACCGGCGATGGATGGTACTGGGCGAAATACAAGTCATATGACGGTGAGACGCATTACTGCGCTCTCTGCAAGACAGACGGCACATCAAAATACTGGAATCAGAAGTAATTGACATCCGTCGATTACGATGTATAATGTGATTGTGTGTTTGCCGTTTCCCCAAGTTCCACAAGGAAACAATTTGCCCCGAAAGGGGCTTTTTTTTGATTACTTCAGGAAATCAAAGCATAGAGGCCGAATTCATTGACGATGTACATATTGCGGGATTGACCTGATGCACCGATTTGGTGCATCAGCTTATCGTCATCAACAAGATATATACTCATCTTCCGTACTCCTCTTCAACCAGCACCATAATCACCTTAGCACCATCGATCAATACTTCGCCGTAATCCTGCCCATATTCGGAAAAAGCACCGCGAATGATGCAGGGATAACCATCATAGCGCCCCGCGGTCACAACGTCGAATATCTGCCTCGCTGCTTCGTCTACGCTGTATGACGCGTCAATAATCAGCTCAGTGATATTAACTGCTGACGTGCCGTACAGCTGCTCGCCCGTGGTCTCATAGCAGCTGACATCATTTTCAATGTCCCACTGGTAGGACGGTTCAAGGACCTCGCCGCAGCGTACCATAAACGGACAGAAGCGAACGCCGAACGCCTCCGGGTAATTGCATTTACGGGGTATGCGGCATTGACGGACCGCGGCTTTGATCAACGCTCTTAACTCCGCGCCAGAGATCCGCTTTTCGCAGAAATCATATAGCTGCGCGTCCTTCTGGGCGTCATCGTCCAGGATGCCTTGGGCTATTTCCTTATAAAGCTCGCGGATCTCTTCGATCGTCTCTTCGTAGACGTAAGAATCCATCGCGAACTGCGCGTGCGTCATGAGCTGCTCCACTTCCTCCGGCCGGCACTCGCCGTAGAACTCATAGCCGACACCGTAATCGTCGGCGATCTCACTTTCAATCTGGTTCACGATGTATTCGATTTCAACTCTTGTCTTATACTGTTTCATGGTTCATTCCTCCTATTTAATAACAATTACCCCGCAATGGAATAATGATCCTCATTATTCCAGTAGCTACCTGCAATGCCTCCGTCTATTTTTCGATATCGTCTTCATCTTTCCAGAAGACGCTTTGCCCGCTCATGTGGCAATATGTGATATGCCATACTGCCACACTAACGGATGCCGCGAACAATAACACGTCGTACCACTTCATGATGTTACCCCTAAGCAGCTACCAAACGGTCGGCGCGCATCTTCCGCGGGTTAATGTTTCCCGTCTCGTGACTTTTTAACATCACTGTAACGGTTTTTCCGGTCTTAGATGGGATCAGCTCCACCACCTCGGACTTGTAGCCATAATTCCAAGTGATGATGTCGCCGATCTTTAGATCTTTAACGGCTTTCGCCGGCTGGGCGTTGTACACGCCCTGAAGTTTTACTGTATTCATGTTATACCTCCCTGGGATCTTGTCCCCTTCCTTTCCTTACATCTATATTATAAAGGATTTTCTAAATATTGTCAATGCTTTTCTAAACTTTTTTCTAAATATCATACTTCTTTTTCTTGCTATCATTTAGAAAAAGTTATATACTATGGATGAGGTGATATAATGGGTATAACGGATAAAATTAGAATGGCGCTAGCTTATAAGAAAATGAGCGAGGCGGAATTGGCGCGGCGTTTTGGATCGTCGCCATCGGCGTTCAATCAACGTTTGAAAGTCGGAAAGTTTGCGACTGAGGAATTGCAGAAGATCGCGGAAATACTCGATGCAGAGTACGTTTTCGAAATTGTGTTCCCGGATGGTACCAGGATTTGACAAGGGGGGACGAGCTCGTATGTACTGGAAACTGTTCCCAGCTTCCGACTTTATTGTAATTCCCCCCGATTTTGTCAAGCTTTTTTGTCGCAATATGCCAAAAAAGACACTGCGAAGGTGTCTTTTTTATTTGGATTCGTTCGGGTATATCCAGCCGGTCATGATGTTGTCATCAATTCTTAATTCCAGACGCTGCGGGTGTTTCGTCTGTTCCGGCGTTTCGTCGCTCAGCTTGGCCACCATCTCTTCCACGCTCAGGTTGAACACAGCCGCTAGCTTTACGGCGTTACGAACGGACATACCCCCATAGTCTTTTTGACCGGTCGCCAGCTTGGCGATGGTGCTGTTCGGCACCCCAGATAACTTGGTTACCCGGTAGCCGGTTAAATTATACTCGTCAAGTAGTTTTGAAAATTTCATTTCATACCCTCCTATTTTGCGATGACTTTTGCGTCTTCCATGATAATCTCGCCATTGTCATTGCCATACTCACAACGATCACTTCCCAACAGCACCGGCGTTCCCCAGTATCCGTTATGATTCTTCAGCACTTCTTCGATTGCTTCGGAGATTTCGTCGTCTTCGTCGAATGTACGATCGATGACAAGTTCGATTGCACAGGTTCCATCGAGTTCTACAGGTTCATCTGTCTCGTATGTTGAGATGTCATTTTCGATATCCCATTCGTAACTGTTACGAGCGATGTCGCCGATGTTGTAGCTTTCATCCTCCGCGATCCAGCGGATACCATAAGATGAGAACTTGTTTTCTTTGATTGCTTCAACCCATTTGCTGATATTTGTTTTCATTTTAGTTACCTCCTGGGCTTTTTAGCCCCTTTCCTTTTACACCTATAGTATACAACAAAAGTGGAATATAATCAATAGTTTTTTAAAGATATTGCATTCGAACACAAGAAAAAAAATACACCGCGGAGGTGTCTTTTCTATTTTCTTAGTGAGAGACGCCAGAACGCTTACTCAATTCTCTGGCAGATAATCCATGGCTTTCACGATGATCCTTTATAACATTTGATAATTTCATAACAACCCTCCTTTCCATTAATCATCTGTCATTTATATGACACAGAAATTTTTGAAAATGTGCAATAAAAATAACAAAACATATTGTATTATGCCGTTTTGTGTGTTATAATTTACACGTAAAAGAAAGAGAGGTGTAAGAAATAAAGTACAGATTGAAAGAACTGAGAACAAACGCCAAATTATCACAAACAGAGCTATCAAAAATGAGTGGAGTATGCAGAAGGGCTATTATACATATAGAAGAAGGAAAAGCCAATCCTACTGTAAAAACGCTGGAACAGATCTGCAATGTATTAAATGTGGATGTTCCAGAAATTTTCGCAAAAGATGTAAGCTATAATTTACAAAACAAATTTTGATAGCGTAAAAAATAAAGTGAGGTGAAAATAATGAATAAGAAATTGTACGAAGAAATCAACGACAGAATAAGAATCATCGAAGGAATCCTAAAAAAGGAAATGAAAAATCGTGATTCGTTTGTGAATCTGGATGACATGGATGACTACTACATCGCAAATGCCAGAGTCTCTTATTACGAAGGCGTTGTGCAAGGGCTGAAAGACGTCAAAGAAATTGAGGGGGTGAAGTAATGGAAAAGATGACGATGACGGCAACAGACATCCGGCGTATTGCTGGAGTGGGAATACCACAGGCACAGAAGATGAAGAAAGCCTGTGAGGAATTCCTAGTAAAGGAAAATGGCGAGATGAAGCCTTGGAGAGAGACACTTGAAGGACAGCTTATTCCGAAGTGCAAGATTCCTGTGAAGCTGTTTGAACGTGTGTTCCCGAACCTCAAATAAAAAAAGCATCTGGGACCCGCGCTAGGGAAACCAAATGCAATTTGAGATGTCTCCAAATCTCAAGGAGATTATATCACAAACAAAAATAAAAATAAACCCTTTGTTTCTTCTAAGCGGTGCAGAACACTCCTTTCTCAACTGTTTACCTCGTTATTCTGCATCGCTTAGAGGGAACAAGGGTAAAAAGAAGGAGGAAATAAAAATGGAAAAAATGAGCAACGTATATGACCTGCAAAGCAAGTACGCATGCGCTGAACTGATGGAGCAGAAAAAGCTCGCGGAAATGTACAGGCACATCCTGATGATGGTGATGCGTGACGCTGGATGCACGAATGCCGGCGCCGACATCGACATGTTGAAGATGATCGCATCATGAGATGGCTTGACAGAGTGCCCTACGGATCGCCTGACTACGATGTAGAACAGGATATCGACTACCAAGAGATGGAGGATGCCTATTGGTTACACCTGGACGATGTGAGAAAGGAAGAAATGACAGATGAAACAGGAAATGACTAATGAAAGATGGAGCAGAATCATTGCGAATCTTATGAGCGATATTGAGATGTACGAATATGACATCGCAATTCGAGATAAGGAACTTGAACGGCTGAAAATTGAATATGATTCCTTGAAAGAAAAAATCAAAAAGTTGGAAAGAGGTGATAAGGATGAATGATCTTATTATCACCTCTCCAGAGGTGGCATATGGTGTTGCGACCATCAATTACGACTTCTCCGGAACGGACAAGAGCATTGATGAAATCGAAAAAAGATACAGTGGTCTTGTTGGAGAAAAGAAAGAAATAAAATCAATCTGCGCCGAGCTGAACAAGCTGAAAAAGGCGCTGAACGATGAAGGAATCCGAATAGAAAAGGAATCAACCGCAGGAATCAAAGAATTCCGCAAAGAGTTAAAAAAGAGAACGGACAGGATCGATTCCATCCGTTCCCCATTATGGGAACAGGTTAAGCCGGTTAAAAAGGAAGAGCCTAAAAAAGAAGCAAAGAAAATTAGAATCACGCTCATGTTCGAAGGTGATGAAAATTACATCATGGACATGATTACTGATGCCGAGATTAACGGCATCATGGTATGGGAGGTGAAATAGTGGAAACTATCAAGATGTCTGACATCAAGAGAGAAGCTCAGCTTCCCGAGATCAAGAACATCTTCCAGAAGATGCTTGATGTGGAAGACGAACTTAAAACGGTCGGAAAGAACCTTGACGTGAAAACAGGATACAACAGCTCATATCGTGCTGTATCCGAGCGTGACATCATCGATGCGGTGAAGCCACTGGAGAAGAAACACGGCATCTACAGCTATCCAATCGTCCGTGAAATCGTATCGAGTGACACGCTTGAAAGAGAAGGAAAGAACGGAAAAAGATTAGAGTTCTTCATGCGAATTAAGACGATATATAGATTCGTGAATGTGGATAAGCCAGAAGAATATGTAGAGATGACATCATATGCCGATGGCATCGATTCCGGCGATAAAGCTACAGGAAAGGCCATGACTTACGCTGACAAATATGCACTGATGAAGGCGTACAAAATCAGTACAGGCGATGATCCTGACCAGGAAGCATCAAAGGAATATACATCTTCCAAGAATCATCAGGAAGAAATAACGTTGCTTACCTCTGAGTGGTCAAGGCTCAGAAATGAGATGGAACGGAAAGGAATCGACTTCCGCTCTGAAAAAGTAGATAGCTGGATTAAGAACTATCTGCAGAATAACGGATATGCGCCATCACATGATGCTTGCGATGATGTAGGACAGATGAGGATGATCAATAAGTTATATTCAACGCTCATCAAGTCGAAAAATGAGTAAGTCCATCATGCAGGATGAGAAGATATGCTACATCACAGGAGCAGAAAGCGGACTGCACAAGCATCACATCTTCTTCGGAACCGCAAATAGGCGAAAATCTGAAAAGTACGGCTGCTGGGTCTGGCTGCGGTCAGACCTGCATGTCGGATCAAATTATGCAGTACATAACAATGCTGCGCTGGATTATTTCCTGAAATGTCGATGTCAGGAAAGATTCGAAGAACTATTCGGCCATGAAAAATTTATGGAAATATTCCATAAGAACTATCTGGAGGTGGATGACGATGTATAACGGGGACTTATTGCAAGAAATCAATCAGAAGTCACGTGAGTTATCAGCGTCCCTGAAGCAGCTGAGAGTTTCCGGCAGTGCAAAGGCCGAAGCTGAAAAGAATTACAAAATCAAGCTGAGAGAAGAAGCTCTTAAGCTAAGGGAAGAAAACACGCCAGTGACCATGATTGACAAAGTAGTATATGGCATCCCATCTGTAGCAGAACTTAGATTCAAGCGGGATATCGCAGACACTGTGTATCAGGCGAATCTCGAAGCGATAAACACAACAAAGCTGATGCTTAGGCTTCTGGAAAATCAGCTATCAAGGGAATGGGGGGCGAAAGATGGCGGTGTATAGGCTAGTAATATCCGGAGATCCAAGAACGAAGAAAAACAGTCAGAGAATCGTTAGAGCAGGGAATTACATGAAGATATTACCGTCTAATCAATATAAAGAATATGAGAAAAACTTCCTCGTTGATTGCATGTACCAAGGCATGTGGAGAAAGAAATTAAAAAACAAAATGAACATCAAATGCGTGTACTACATGAAAACGAGAAGAAAAGTTGATCTAGTGAACCTTCTAGAAGCAACCATGGATTGCTTGGTTGCTTCGGAAGTTATAGAAGATGACAATTGCAGCATTGCATATAGTCATGATGGCTCTTGCGTTAAATATGATAAGGAACGGCCAAGAGTTGAGATAGAGATGGAGGAAATATGAGAGATAGTTTTATCTTTTACAGATCGTTTTTTGAATCCATGAAAGACCTGCCGGATGAAGAAAAACTGAAATGTTTTGAAGCGTTATGCGCATACGCGTTGGACGGTGAAGAGAAAGAAACCTATGGTTTTTCCAAAATGTTCATGACGCTTGTACGTCCTCAGCTTGACGCGAACAGCAAAAAGTCAGACGGTGGAAAGACTGGTGGAAGACCAAAAAAGGATGATGAAGATAAAAAAAACCATAGGTTAAACAAAAAAGAGAGCGGTGAAAAGGATAAAGAAACCATATGTTTTGAAAACGGAGAAAACAAAAAAACCATAGGTTTCGAGAAAAAAAACCATAGGTTACAAAATCAAAAACCTAATGTAAATGATAATGTAAATGTAAATGATAATGCTAATGTAAATGAAAATGTAAAAGAAGTTGAAGAGAAGGAGGAAGAAAGCGCGTGCGCGCGTCCAAAGAGCAGAAGTCTGTATGACGTGTTCGAATCCGAATTCGGAAGACCGTTGTCACCGCTGGAGTATGAGCAAGTGGAGAAGATGCAGCAGGAGCACGGGATCCATCTCGTTAGACTTGCACTGTCAGAAGCGGTCATGGCAGGAGCAAGAAGCTTTCGATACATCGACACGGTACTCAACAACTGGAGCAAGGCAGGAGTCAAGACCGTTGACGAAGCGATACGGCAAATCGAAGCATTTCACAGCCGAGGAAAGGGCGGAAATGACGAACTTCCTGAATGGTACGGCGATTACGAGCCGGCGCAAGGACGAAACACGGGCGAGAAGGGGGCTAGCGAGCCAGCGAGCCGAAAGAATGATGAAGACATCAAAATGCTGCAAGAAGCCCTGAGAAACACTCAGAAAGAAACGAGGATGGTATCGTGAAGCGAGAAAAAGGTGCTTTGTATTGGTTTTTTGTCGGGATTGAATGCGGACTTGCTATTGCTGCAGTCGCAATTATCGTTGATCTTTTGATCGATAGTTTTTGAGGAGGAAGAAATGAAGAAATTTACAAAAAGTAGTTTGAAGAGTGGCGACCTTATTGTCTACAGAGGCGGAGCGTTCGAAGTTATTGACGAAGAAAAGCTATCATTCATCAAAGAGCGCTATGATGAAGAACTAAGACAACTTGATCGGAGATTAGACATCATGAGGGTATATCGTTATCCCGTATGGAAACGCGAAGACTTAACAATCACAAGCGCTGAAAAGGTGTTGTTGGAAAATGTTGAAAAAAAATACAGATACATTGCCAGGGATCATGGTTCAACACTGTTTCTGTTTGAAAAAAAACCAATAAAAGAAAAATGGATGTGGGTGAGAACAACGGATTCATATACTTCTAGTTTCACAATTTATAGCCACCTATTTCCCATGGTCAAATGGGAAGACGAAGATCCATGGCTTATCGAAGACCTGTTAAATCTGCCAGTAAAGGAGAATTGAAATGAAAATTGAAGTTGGAATGAAGTTACATGTAAGAGCTGATCTGCATGTAGGCATGATAGTCATGTATGGCGTAAATGAAGAAATGGAGAAACTTGCCGATAAAGAAGTAACGGTAAGCGGCGTATTCGGAAACGAAATAAAAATTCAAGAAGACAAAGGAAGATTTTCGTGGTCAATTAAAATGTTTTCAGAATTTTTTGTATGGATAAAAGATATTCTCGAAAAACACAAAAAATGGCTGAACAGAGAAGATGGTGGAGAACGTGCCGACCTGTGTGGTGCCGACCTGCGTGGTGCCGACCTGTGTGATGCCAGCCTGTGTGGTG
>ERZ1090862.70-NODE-70-length-38890-cov-7.446427_pt1 | contig 38890 bp, 59 predicted proteins | sample MGYA00478481_ERZ1090862 | MGnify/ENA primary metagenome ERZ1090862 (study PRJEB33644, sample SAMEA5815745) | chicken gut metagenome | biome: Chicken; feature: Gastrointestinal Tract; material: Caecum | place: Ireland | collected 2019-01-01 | study: A study of the... | reverse complement strand
CCACTTTGAGCAGGCCCATCACCTCATGACCGGACACCGTATCAAGATTACCTGTCGGTACTTCGTAGTTAGTACAATTACATTTTTGTACATAATCTACAACAAAAATGGCTGCCTGTGGCGCGGATCGCTCCCCATAGTTCTCCTTTCTCTTGTGCATTTATCACAAAAGGTCAGCGGATCGTCTCCGCTGACCTTCTTTCTAAAAATCTGTTTTTCCTGCATAGTATAAATACAGTGTCCTTTTTTCGTCTTCTGTTATGATGCCTTCTTCTCTTGCTTTTTCGATATACTCCATCAATTCTCTTCTGTGTTCTTTGACTTCCTCTTCGCTTCCTGCCACTCCTGCGTCGTATGCTTCACTGCTGTACTTGTCCATCAATGTATATCCGTTTCTTTTCATCTTGTCTACTAAATCCATCACGTTTTCTAATATTTCCGTTTCTGCTATTGTCATATTTTTCATTGTTTTCCCTCCGCGTTCTTCTGATCCTTATTTACTTCTTCTAAGTAAAACTCTATTGCTTCAGTTACAAACCGATTAACCGAATCATATCCGGCAGCTTCGACTTCTTTTCTAAGTTTCTGCTTGTTTCCCTTTGGCATTCTTATGATCAGTTGATCATATGCTTTTCTGTTGTATCTGTCTTTTACTTCTGATGAAGTCCTTCCCATTTCTTTTCCCCCTTCCTGCTATTATATTATCATACTGATATCAGTATGTCAATAAATATTTTCTTGATTTTAAAAGGTCAGCGGATTGTCGCCGCTGACCTTTTCTTTCCCTTTTATTTCTCTTCGATATATTCCACCAGTTCGGGATCGCCCGTGATGAAGTACCCGTCTATCGTTCTGTACATCGGCTTTCCTTCCACTTCCAGAACGTGAGTCACTTCTTTCGTGTCGAAGGCTGTCGCTCCGCGCACGACTCTCGGACTCCATGAAGGCGTGTTCCTGACGCGGAGTGCGCCCTTGAAAATTCTTTTTACCTTGCCTTTGATCCTGACCGCCTGAACTCCCCCGATCTCTTCTGTCACTGCTTCTTCCGCAGCTTTTACCTCTTCAGCTGTCGCCGTTCCGACCTTTTCGCCGTCTCCGTCGTATACAGGTGCGCTTCCGTCGGGATTTTCTTCCATTGCTCCGTCCGGCACTTCGTCGGTCATTGTCGCCGCCGTGCGGAAGTCTACAATGATTTCTCCATTTTCATCGAACACAGCCGCTCCCTGTTTCTCTGCCGCTTTCTCCGCTGCATCCTGTTTCTTGTACTCTTTACATTTCTCTTTGTCAAATTCTATTCCCATGTAGTACATTATCGCTTTGTCCTCCTTATTTGATGTCTGATGCGTTTACCCATCCATACACGCCCGATCCCTGCAAGTGATACGGATGAAGTGTGCCGTCCTTCTTGTTCGTGATCTTTGCCGTGCAAGGTGTCGCCTTTGATCCTGCTCCTGTGTCGTCGCTACTTACATAGTGGCGTGATCCCGTGAACTGTACTGTGTCGCCTTTCTCATGTGATCCGCCGGATGAAGCCGCTGATCCGCCGGATGTCTTCGCGATATATGCCGAATGTACGAAGCCGTACTTCTGTCCCTTGCTTCCGTTGATCTGGATGTAATACCAGATATCTCCGTCACCGTCTTTCACTTCCGCGCACACTCCGACTTCTGCTCCGTTCTTGATCTGCGGATATGATGTCAGCTTCGCGTTTTCTTCTCCCGCCCATGTCCTGACATTCAGAACGTCAGCTGTGACCTTTCCTGTCCACTTCGGTGTTTTATTCAGCGCGCCGCCGGATGAAGCCCCGGAAGAGGATGATCCAGACGAAGACGATCCCGAAGACTCGCCGCCCGCTTTCGCTCCGTCTTCCAGTGCCATGATCGTGTGTGATCCCTCATTCACCATGATGTCTCCCGTCAGGAGATAGTCGCCGCTGTCTGTGTACTTCGACGCGGTCAGCTTCGTGAACTGTCCTGTCCCCATAATCGCGGCGACCATGTTCCCGGTGTAGATGTCTTTTGACACGCTGATCCCGGCTGACCGCAGCACCGGGGACATCATCGCAGAACAGTCTGTCTCGCACTTCGTCTTCAGCTTCGACGCGTCCCATCCGACTTTCTGCATTTCCGTGTAGAGTGTCGTCCTCTGGTTCTGGTCATATCCGACATAGTTTCCTGTGCAGAGCGTTTTCATTGTCTGTGCCGCTTTCTTTGCCTTTGCCCTGTCCTTAAACCGCAGGACGATCTTCTGACCGAAGTCGTACCAGTTTCCCGTCTTGACCTCTTTGCCGTTCTGATCACCTGCTGATCCTCCGCGTGCGCTTCCTCTCTCGTCAATACTCGCCCATCCGCATAATGTAGCCATGTTCTTTTCTCCTTTCTTATCTCTCACCTGTTAAAATTGCGATCACAATGATGATCCAGAAAATGAAATATAGTGCCAGTACGACAGGGGCTGCGAACGATACAATGAACGCGATCCCGCATGACTTCAGTATGTACCCGATCCACTGTCGGATCGGATGACTGTTGTCCTGTGTGACTCCTTCTTCTTTGTCCGCAATCGAACCAAGCGTCACAATCAGCATCAACTGTATAACCGTGACCATGAAGCATATAGCGTATAACTCAATGTATGTCTGCATCCCTGTCCCTCCTTACTCTTCTTTTTGTGCAGCTTCCACGACCACCGTCGGCACTGCTTCCACTGCTTTCACAACTTTGTCATTCTTCTTCAGAAGTTCATTCAGTTCATCAACCGCCGTTTCGATCAGATCGTCAATAGTCTCCTGACTGATCACTCCGGATGCGATAAAATCTGTCAGTTTGTCATACTGTGCCTGTATCTGTTCCCATACCCATGCTTTTTTTATGACTCCTGTACCGCTTCCCCATTCCTTTTCTGCTTTGGATACCAATGACAGAAGACCTTCTCTCACAAGTTCCACAACTTTGTCAGCCTGCTCCTTCAGCTGCTTCTTCTTTTCCTCTGCTGACTGTGAAAGAAAATTTTTGACCTTAACGCCGATACCGAATAAAATCGCTGCGATCGTTAATATCAGCGGAAGATTGTCATAAATTACTCCTAACACTGTGATAAAGTTTTTCATCCCACTGCTTCTCCTTTCTCTTCGCTTGTTTCTTCATTTTTCAATAATTCCTTTTCTATTCTTGCATTCCTGATCTTCTGCCAGTTTTCAAGCCCCGCCTTTATCATGTAACCGAACACACACACCTTCAGTACGTCCGAAGACTCCATGATCAGCGTTGACAATGCAGAAGTATCCATAAACTGCCAGATCACCAGAATAGAAAACATTTCGATTGTTATGTATAGCAGTGCGCAGATCACAACTATCTTTTTACTGAACTCGATGATCCATCCTGTCAGATCGCGTTTCTTCCTCCTTTCCCGTAGCTTCTTCGCCGCGATCCTGCGCCTGCTCTTTTTTTCCTGCTTGTCCACGTTTTTTCCTCCTTACGGCTGTTCGTGGTATGCCGCGATCCTTTTTTCTATGCCATCCACGCGCTTGTGAAGCGACTTCAGGCTTTCATTGTCTCTTGCAATATGCTCCCTGATGTCTTTCATCTCTTCCCGATATGATCTCACTTCAGCCTTTACTTCAAGCATATTTGTCTGTATCGCTTCCAGTTTCGTGATGATCGTCGCGTCTTCACGCGCTTCTTCTTTCGTGTCCTTTCTGCTGTTTCTGGTCTGATCCCTGATCCCGAAGAATATCGCGAATGCGACCGATACACCTGAAATCAGTAACGATAATTCGATTGTCATTTTCCTTTTCCTCCGTCTATCATCTTCGGACTGTTGCATATTTCTTTTTCTTCTGTCTTCTATTTCATTTCCGCTTAGACTCTAAATTGTATTACAGTGTCTTGATCCACTGTCTAACTCTTCTCCGAATATTTGCGGTTGCATTTGCTCCAAGATGCAACCCATCGCCAAGATATGATGGAATTATCCTTCCTTCTTTCTCTGTATCAAAAAAAGGAACAGAATACTTTTCACATATCTGCTTCATTATTTCATTAGTTGCAGTCACTGTCTTATTCGAGTTTTTATGTAGTCCCATAATTCCGAAAGGCGTTTTCGGAAATGTAGTAGTCAGATAGTTCAATACATCATTAAGACCTCCATACAGTGTATGTATATCTGTCTCATCTGCCCCTGCTCCAAGATTTGTGTCATTGATTCCGAGCCAGATAATAATGATCATATTTTCCTTTACATAATCTGATTCAGACGGAAGTTGACGTACACGTTCTACTCCTGTTTTTCCAGTCTCATAGTTTGGTGTTTCTGGTGCTGCCATCGTTGTTCCGGCATATCCCCAATTATTCCAAGTCATTCCTTCTGCTTCGCATAAATCTTTCCCCCAATTTGAATAATCAGTGAGACTATCCCCTATAACATAAAGGCTTTTCCCCTTCAAGTAATTGTCACCAGATTCACTCCCCCCGCCTTCAGAACCGTCTGGTATTATAATATTTTCTATTTTTCTGCTTCCATCTCCTCCAATTTCCAGAGTTAATTTTGAAGAAATATAATTCCATTTATCAGCACCATATATCTTATCGAATAATGCATCTAATTCTTCGGCTAATGGTTCATTGCCCTTTCCAAACGTTTCAGTCAAGTCGAATATCATCACCCATACTAAAGGATCAAAATAATATGCCCCAGTACTTTTATTTGCATAAAGTATAAATTTATTCCCGTTACCATCTCCGGGCTTAGATTTATCAGAATCCCATGACATAATTTTTGATGATATATGGTTACTTTCTCCCGATCCCGAGTACGTTAATGATATCTGTCCAATATCGTCATAATATTCATACGTTGCGTTTCTTTGATATTGCCATCTTAAATAAGCTGCTCCATATGTATTAGTATCTCCGTAAATAACAACCCAGTATTTGTGTCCTACTTTCGGAGTGATATCTTCCGCTTTTGTAGACAACGTTTTAAACGCGTTTCCTGTTTCCGGCAAATGAAGTCCTTCACCGTCTATAATTCCTCCTTCACTTAATGAATAATCTACGTCTTTTTGCATTGACGTATTGGGGAAATATCCCCACGAACCTGTCATATTTCGGAAGCGCAACATAGGTGTCGGGCTTTCTGCATAAAGTTTTCCGTCTTCGCCGATTCTGACGGGTAACACATCATCGGGCGTTTTATCATCGGCATAAATTCCGCCAATCTTTTTGGATTCCGCTACAGGAATATTTTCATGTTTTATTTTCCCGTCATCGTTACATATATTTTTAATTTTATTATCAAGTGAATTAATAGCATCCCCAGTGATTTTTGCATCTGCCGCTTCATTGTCCTTCGTAAGCGTTTTGTCAACAGGAGTCGGCTGTACAGGATTTTTTTCAAGATACTCCGCAGCATATTCCCTTACGTCTTGTTCCAACTGAGTGAACTCATTGCTTGATCTTATAGCGTTTTCATCCCTCATGCTCTTCTCGATCTCGATTGTAAACGCCTGTGAAGACAGCACCACTTCATCGTTCGCGTCTCTGATCTCAATATCACATTCAGCTGTCCCCGCAACCGCAAGAGCCTGATTTGTCAGTTCCATTGTCACTTTATTTCCAGAATATGAACACGTATTATAGCAGCACTTCCGATCCGGCTTCTGTATATTCGCGATCACTTTCATTCCTGCCGGAATTTCAAAGTCCTGTCCGTTGTTCTTCAGCGTGATCCTGATGAATCGCGTCGCCTTGTCGCCCTGCTTCGCTACAACTTCATAACGCTTTGTTTCTCCTGTGAGTTCAAGTGTGATATCAGTGATCAGTTTCATCTCTGTCGCCATCGTCTGCATCTCCTTCCCGATCCTCTTTCGTCGTTTCTTGTGTATCCTGCTTCAGAACTTTTTTTGCCGCAGCCTTCGCCTTCTGAAGTTCTTCATTTAATGCATTTATTTCTTCATCTTTCTCCGCTCGAAGTTTATTAAATGCATTGACCAGTTCCATCTTTTCCTGTCCTCTGATTTCTTCTAATACAGAAGAGATCACGCCATCGATCACCGCTGCCGGAATCCCCTGTTCCCGTGTTATCTTTTCCACTGCATTCAGGATTTCCCCTCTTGCACATTCAATTCTGACTTCTATCGGTACATTCACTTTTAAGTCCTCCTATAAGCTGATCTGATTCGCTGCAAGAAGAGCGTCCAGTTTTTCGTTTATCTCCTGAAGCATCTGCGTGTTCGATTTTCCTGTTGCCTTCTGCTGTGACTCTGCTTCTCCTTTTGTTCCTTCTTTGATCTCTCTTTCCGCTTCTGGTTTTTCCAGTTCAATCTTTTCACCTTCTGGATTTCCCACCACTACCGCAGTTTCACTCATTTTCCATGACTCCCTTCTTTATGATGGCGTATAATATTTCAGATCGGTCAGAATGCCGTTTGTAAATACCATCTTTCCTTCTGCTCCCCACTGTGCTACAGTTCCGTCGGAATTCATTTTCAGCACCTGTACATAATTAATCGTTGCAGTGATCCCTCCACCTTCAAACTTCGGATTCAGTATCGAATATCCGTGCATATCTATGTCGCATCCTAAATGTATTCCATAGGTATCATAAATGCTGTTCTCTCGCGAAAAGCACAGCATCGTTGTATACGAAGTTGCATCCGCCGTTTTCTTCTGCGCAAATGCCATATACTTACCCTGATATTCCAGATCGAACACAAGTCCTTTATGTGAATTGTCAGAACTCCATTGATTCGTCCCGATCTTTCCTACATAATATCCGTCACGATAGAAGTGTTCTCCTGAATAATTGAAGACCGCTCTTTTTTTGCTTTCCTCCACTGATCCGTCATACATGGATATTCCGCCATCTTCGAACTGAATGTATTTACTGTTTCCATTCCATGCAACCCTGACATAATATGCGTTCTGCGATATCAGTGTTCCGATTTCTGTTTCATCCACTTTTTTCGATACTTCGGAAGATATCTCTTCGGCAGTTATATCAATCAGGGATTTCACTTCTTCAGTAGTCGAATAGTCTCCCATCGCAGCCTTCGTCTGATATGTCTGCGATACTCCTAATTCGATTTCACCTTTTGTGACTTCGATCAAAGCATCCGTTTCTGTTTTTGCGTAGTAGTCCTGAAGTGTGTGCATCACTCCGAGTTCAACTTCTTCTTTCGATGCTGTGATCTTTGTCTCCATCTCTTCAGTTGTCGAATAATTTTCAAGAACTTTCTTCTGTGTGCTGTTTGAAATCGAAATTGCTTCCTGTTTCGCAAGTTCCGTCTCTGCCTTCTGAACCTCTGCAAATGTCTTCGTCGTGTTCGACAATTCCACAGTGTTCTTCTTCGGTTCTTCTGGATACATCGTGATCTTAACGATCCGCTGCTTTTCTCTGTTCCTCGTCCTTTTCGATATCATCAGCACTGTGTCGCCGATCTCATAATCAAGCACATCTTTATACTTCGTATTCTGTCGCGCCAGATCGACCACGTCTGCTGAAAATACCCTGTAAGGCTTTGACATTTCTTCTAACTTTGCAGTCGCATCTTCGATCAGGCTTGTCGTCTGCGTGTATCTTTCATCTTTCCACACATACGTCTTCACCTTATTGCTATACTGATAATTCTCTATATACGGTTTTCCAAGCCATTCAATCGTGATTCCGTCTTTTCCGATCGGAATGATCCTTGTATAAAAATCATATGTATCAGAAGATACTGTTAATTTCCGAAGGTTCATGCCTTCCACAAAATAGCAGCCCCTGTCGCGTCCGATCTGTTCATAAATGTCTATGTTCTTATTGATCGAATCAATTTTGCATTCACAGCGATATGTTGACAGGCAGGATTGAAGGACATCCCACGCTGTTGTCGCTTCTTCAATATTGATCGTCCTTTTCTTCGTGATCTCACATATTCCAACCGTCCACGAAGTACCTTCAAATGCAAATTCAAGACAAGCCCTTATCGTCTGCTCCTGTGACTCGAATCCATATGGAAACGCCTGCGATTCTAATTCTTCGACATTTAGCTGTGCAGTGTACTCATTGTATTCGCTTCCTGTCTTTACTGCCTTCAGGACGTATTCATCAGTTTTCGTTCTGATATAGTATTCTTCTTTCAGAAGGTTTGTTTTCTTACCGCGTGCCGGATATTTGAATGACAATTCTTTGTCTCCGGTGTCCAACGTGTACACTATTTTTCTATCTTTGAAGTCCGTAAGCGTTCCGATTTTCTTTTTGCTGTCATCGTAAATCTGCATCCGCTCACCCCTTCTATATCCACATCGGTTTATATCTGACGGTCACTTTTGCGTTCGCATTCGTGAATGCCAGATTTATTTCTGATTTATCCATCTTCGGGAATTCCCATATATCCACTTTGTCGATCGCATTTTCTCCGTCCATCGTGACGAATCCCTGACTTCCATCTATAATGATTGTTTTCCCTGCTGCCAGTTCTTTGATCACTATGTCTTCTTCAAATCCTGTGATCGTGTATTCTGTAAGTGCTGATTTCGCATATACCTCCATATTGATCGGGGCTTTTCTGCTCCCGACTCTTGTGATCGTTGTTGATTTCACTCCATCATATGTCAGTGCGATTTCTTCATCGTAAAAGTAACCGTCGAATTGCATTTCAAGCTGATACCTGTTCTTCACTCTCATTTTTGAATAAGTATCATCTGTGATATATGCTTTAAATTTTCCTTTGTATCCGTCAATTTCAAGATCACTTGCCGCAGTAAAGTTTGACATGAACAGAGACATATTCCTGACAATAGAATTCCTGTCTTTTCCCCTGAAATACATTACAAGCTTCAGTTTTCCTAACTTCATATCCGATTCAAATTCGATCGGAAGCGCAGCACCTGTCAGTATTTCATAGTCGTTTGACATGGAAGGCGGCAGCACTTCCACGGTCAGCTGTTTCGCATAATATTTCCTTGCATCCACTCCATTGACCTTCATGTCTGCCTTACCTTCCTTTCCTCTTATCCTCTGTCATCTTTTCGTCTACTTTTGTCACAGTCCTGCTTGATATTTCCTCGCTGTCGATATATGTGTGATTCTCCACTGTAATATTCGTCGCATTCCGTATCGCTTCCAGTTTTGCGTCAAGCATTTCATTCAAGCGTGTATAGAACGGCGCAAGCGGAAGGATTGCTTCCCCGCCCGTTTCTGGCTCTCCGCCTGCCAGTAATGTATTCCCGTTCATTCCGAATATCATCGGCGCATCCATGATCGCTCCGTTCTTGTACCATGAAATACTGAAGTGCGGTACAGACGGCGGCGACAGGCTGAATTTTCCTGAAATGCTGATATGCGGCAGCTTTAGTCGCGGAAGACTCCAAGAGAAATTGAAGAAGCTCTTGATCTTATTGATCGCATTTCTCACCGCGTCCCTTGCTGCGTTGATCGGTGTCGTGATCGCGTTCTTGATCGAATTCCATACTGATGTCGCTGTACTTTTCACGCTATTGAATACGCTCGAAACTGTTGACTTGATCCCGTTCACGACGCTGCTGACTGTTGACTTCGCCGCATTAATCGGTGTCGAAATCGCATTCTTGATCGCATTCCATACAGACGAAGCTGTCGATCTTATGCTGTTGAATATATTCGTCACTGTCGTCTTTACGGAATTGAATACATTCGTCACTGTCGTCTTCGCAGCATTCACCGCATTCGTGATCGTCGTCTTGACCGCGTTCCACGCATTCGTCACGACGTTCTTGATCGTATTCAGAACGGTCTGTATCTTCGTACTGATCGCATCCCATACCGTCGAAACTGTGTTCTTGATCGTGTTCCATATCGTCGTAAAAAACTGGCTGACCGCGTTCCATACTGTCGTGATTACATTGTTCACTGCCGTCAGTACAGTCTGTATTTTCGAACTTATCGCGTCCCATGCTGCCGTCACAATATCCTTGCAGTTCTGCCATATAAACTGAAACGGAAGCGTTATGATCTGAATTGCAGCGTTGAAGAACTCTGCGATCGCCATGATCACAACCGTGATCACGTTCTGGATCGTCTGGAATACGTTCGTCACGAAGTCCCGGCATGTGGTAAAGATCGAACTGATCGTGTTCCAGATGTTAGTCATCCACGTCGTGACTGTCGTGCTGATCGTCGTCCAGATATTCGTGAAGAATGTCACGATCCCGTTCCAGATGCCTTCAAAAAATGTCTTGATGCTTGTCCACACTTCATTCCACGAAGTCCCGAACCATCCAAGGAAAACATCTAAAATCCCTGTCAGGATATCGACCGCCGTCTGAAGGATGCCTGTGATCATATTCCAGATACTTTCAAAGATGCCCTTCACCGCATCCCATACGCCCGACCAATTCCCCTGAAACAAGTTCGCAAAAAGGTCAAATATTCCAAGAATCACATCAAAGACCGTTTCAAGCACTGTCGCGACCGCGCTGAACGCTCCTTCAATGATCGGCGCAAGCACGTTGCAGAACTCCGTCCATATTGTTTTTACAACTTCCCCGAAGTTCTCAAAGTCGAAACCGAGAGCGTTCAGCCTGTCTGTAATCCCCTGCCCGAAGTCTATGAACGCCTGTTTGATCCTGTCCCATGTTTCTGTGATCGAAGTTCTGAACTCTTCGTTTGTGTTCCAGAGCGTCGCGATCACTGCCGCAATTCCGGCGATCGCCGCGACCGCAATTCCGATCGGCGATGTGATCGCTGCTATTGCGCCGGACAAAAGCCCGGTTGATCCTGATGCTCCCGCTGCCGCCGCTCCTGTCTTTGCAAAATGCGCCGCAAGCGTTCCGATCGCAGATGATACATTCGCGGAAAATATAATCAGTTTTCCGACTACCAACAGTAGCGGACCGATAGCGGCGACCACTGCGGCGATCTTGATGATCGTCTTCTGCTGCTCTTCATCCAGTTCCAGAAACTTGTTCGCCCATTCCTGAATTTTGTCGACGGCTTCTTTTATGTACGGAAGAAGGATGTTTCCGATCGTGATTGCTATTGTCTCAACCGTCCCGGACAGTTCTTCGATCTGCCCCTTCAGGTTATTCTGCATTGTGTCCGCCATCTCTGCGGCTGCTCCATCACATGTCAGATAGCTTTGAGTCAGTTCGTCCACTCTTCCGCTTCCCGCCTGCATCAGTGCAAGCATCCCGGAAAGAGACTCCTGACCGAAGATCGTGACAAGTGCGTTGTTCCTCTGCTCGTCTGACAGACCTGACAGTCTGTCCTGAAGCATTGCGGTCATGTCTTTGAGTGATAACATCTTCCCTTCGCTGTCGAAGAAAGACAGTCCCAACTCGTCCATTTTCGCCTGCATCTGCTCCGTCGGTTTTGCAAGCCGGGACAGTGCCCCTCGAAGGGATGTTCCTGCCTGTGATCCTTTGATGCCTGCGTCTGACATGATACCGATAGCGGCAGCGCATTCTTCGAAGCTGATCCCCATTGCGGCGGCGACGGGCGCGACGTATTTCATCGCTTCCCCGGTATCCGCGACAGCCGCGTTCGTGTCTGCTGCGTTCTTCGCCAGTACGTCCGCAACATGTCCGGCTTGTTCTGCTTCCAGTCCGAAGCCCCGGAGTGTACTCGCTGCAATGTCGGACGATGCCGCCAGGTCTTCCCCGGATGCCGCCGCAAGGTCAAGCATTCCCGGCATTGCCGCCATGATCTCCTGTGTGGAAAATCCGGCGGACGCTAAGTTCTCCATGCCCTGCGCCGCTTCTGAAGCGGAAAACTTCGTGCTTGCCCCTAACTGGATCGCCTGATCTTCCAGAGCCTGAAGGTCTTCCCCTGTCGCCCCGCTGATCGCCTGCACTCGTGACATCTGCGCTTCAAAGTCTGCCGTTGTCTTGACTGCTGCCGTTGCGACTCCTGCGATCGCCACGGATGCGCGTGTCATGATCCGCCCTGCTCCTTCGAGTGCGCTTCCAACCTTCCCGGCTTTCTCTGCATATGAGTCGAATTTCTGGCGTGCCAGTTCCGCATTGACTTCCCGAAGTTGCACTTCCATTTCCGCCAGTTCCGCGTTTGCCTTTGTGACCGCTGCTTCCTGACGCTTGATCGCCGCTTCCGTTTTTGTCGTCTGCGACTCATTGTTTGCAAGCTGCTTTTCCGCCTTCTGAAGTTCGTCTTTCAGTTTCTTCGTCTCTTCCGAGTCTTCTCCTGTCGCTTCCTTGCTTTCTTCATATGCTCTTGACAGGTCTTCTACTTTCTTCTTCAGCGTCTCATGCGTAGCCTGTGAATTTTTCAGACGTTCCGTCAGTGTTTCCTGCTGTACTTTACAGTCTTCTATTTTCCCTCGCTGAACTTCCATCTTCTGCGTCAGTTCAGTGATTTTCGCCCGTAGTGCATCCGACTGTGTGCCGTATAGTTTGGCGTTGGCTGCTGCAAGGCTGTATTCAGAAGACAGCCGTTTCATCTCTGTGACCGCCGCCCGCATAGCTGCCTGATATTCAGACATCGAAGCGCCGATCTTAATTGATGCCTGCGCCATCCCGCACACTCCTTCCTGTTATTTCTCGTTTATTGTTCTGATCTCGAATGCAACATGGTCAAGAAGGCTCATAATGTCCGACTTCATGCAGTTCGTGACAGAGTCATTGAACGCCTTCACGCATATCTTGATCACCCTGTCCACATTGTCCCGGCATACTTTCCAGATGTTCTCTGTCTGCTCTTCGATATCGTCATAGCCGTTTTCTCTGTCGTATTCGTCGAAGGCTGACTTCTCCTGTTCGATCTGATCAGGTCTGTCTGGATTTAATTCAAGAAACTTCGGTGTGATGATCTCCTGCATGATGTAGTGAATAGTCTTTGCCGCTGCAAGCTGATCCACCACATCCGCCTTCATCACTTCCTTTTTGGATATCCCGAAGATCATCTTCATGATCTCCGCATTGAACCAGAAGGCTGACTTCGCGTCCTCTCCTGCGTTCTTCTCCATCAGTTCCGTGTATGCTCGGTACTGCTCCACCGTCACAGACGTGCGTACATGCTCCGCATCCCCGCACGTCAGGACGATTTCAGGCATTACTTGCCACTTGTAAAATTTTCTTCGATCTTCTTAACCTGTGCATCCACTTCGCCCATGATGCCAAGTTCAATAGCGGAAAACTCCGTCACGATGCCGCCGACCGACAGCCCGCCTTCTTTGTCTTTCAGGTCTTCGACCGTGAACTGATCGCCGTACACTTTGACAATGGTTTCCATCATCTTTACGAACTGCGCCCGCGTGTACAGTCCGTTCTTGTTCTCCGTGTTCATGATGTCGTCACGGACTTCCAGAAAATCCATGTATGTGTCAACATCCAGTTTCGGCATTGTGTACTTCTTCCCGCGTAAAATAATTTCCCTCTTCATGGTTTTACTCATTGTTCTGCCCTCCTGTGATAATGTGGTCTGTTGCCCTTTTCTTATGCCGCTGCTTCAGGTTTCTCCTGTACTTCAGCGAACCAGTTTGTAATCGCGCTCTTCGCGTCTGCGTGAGTCTCTAACAAGTTGCTTTCATCGACTTCGATCTGGTAATTCCCGTCGATCGCCCTTTCGTAGAAAGCACCCTTCAGTGATGCGGTCTGTGTTTCCACTTTATCCGCCTGTGTCGCATAATTTCCTTCGTATCCCTGACCGAATGTTCCGCAGTACAGCCATACAAATTCATACTTTCCATTGAGTTTCTTCGCCCGGTATCCGATCGCGACTTCAGGTGCTTTGTCGTCCTTGTTTTTGACCAGATATCCGTTCTCGTAAAGATGCCCGAACAGCTGCTGTTTGTCCTGCGGTGCAAGGCTGTTCACTTCAAATTCCACGTCAGTTCCTTCGTAGTATTCAACTACTTCCTCCACTCCGTCATCGGAATAGATTTTCTCTGATGTGAACTTGTCCGAAACCTTCCCGCTGATCGCCCTTGCCAGTTTCACGGGAGTCCCCGCTTCATACAGATCAGCCGTGTTCGCTGTCACGGGTGCGACGTATAAGTCACGGAAGGACTTTGTCCTTGATCTCACGATCGTCTGTGTTCCTCCTGCTTCCATTTTTTATTCCTCCTTTTTCTCTTCTGCTGCTAAAAACCGCATAGCATTTATAAAAATTCTTGTGTCTGTTTCCAGTTCATCATTTGCCCCTATGAAATAGAACCCCGCCGCTTTCATCAGCTTCTTGATCCTATTCTTCAGGCTGATCTGATCCCCGTCTGACCAGATGTTCACTTGCACGGACGCGCATTCGACTTCTGCATCATCGTCAGAGAACTCTCCGTCGTAGTCCCCCAAGTTCCACAGAGTAACGTGAAGACTTTTGATGTTCTTGTCATACCATCCCTGTTGAACCGTGATCCCTTCGTCCGTCAGCACTTGAAGCGCATCCGCCGCTTTCTTTATGATGTCCATGTCAATCACCTAACTTTTCATTCAGGAACGCCTGATATTCTTCATCTGCGATCCGTGAATAGTCATCCTCGCTCTCTGCCCGCGTGTTATACAGAAAATCCTGCGGCGGCTGCTTCGTCGTCCCCCATTCCACGAATTTCATGTAGAACCAGTTTTCAGCGTCTCCGAGAAGCGTCCACCCGACTTCGCCGTATTTTGTCGTCACCTTCACGGGGATGTTATCTTTTGCGTGTCCCGGCGGTCTGTATCCGCGTTTTCCTGACTTTGAATTATCTGCGGATCGTGGCATGTGGCTTTCCATGCGCGGCTTTGTTGCGTCCGCCGCCCGCCGGAAGACTTTCTTGTTGACTTTTGCAATCTCCGCATCATCCGCCAACTGCTCCATTTTTTTCTGAAGTTCTTTCAAGCCTTCAAATTCAAGCGTCATCTTTACGCTCATGATCCCGCCTTCTTCCTGATGTGTCAGAATATGACACTATTCCGTTCGGTTCGTCTTCAGGATGACTTTCTGCTTGTCATTCGCCCTGAAGTCCGTCGCATAGATGTCATACCTGTCACCCTCGTATTCCACGAAAAATTCTTTCGCCCGTTTCTTGATCTCTTTGATCTTCTGGCAATACCTGACTTCAAAGACCGCCGTGTTTTCAAGCCTGATGTCCAGTGCCTTGTACAGTTCATTCCCGTATAGGTCACTGACTTCGCACCAACAGCTATAGAACAGCTTCGGTTCTTTCTCGACCCTCCGACCGCCCTCTGTGCTGCTCTGTCGTCTGTATATCTTGATCCGTCCTGCTGCCATCCTGTCACCTCAACATTTCCTTCAGCATCATCGACCTGACCGCATAGCGCACATCCTGATCTTTTTCTGTCATCTGATCCCTGTTGTCATACAGTTCTTTGATGTATGTGAGGATCAGCAGCTTCTGACGGTTCGTGATGTTCTTTTCGTCGAACGCCGGGATCAGTTCCTTCATCTCGTCGACCACAGCGTCGTGCATGATCCACAGGATTTCATCGTCGTCGCTGTAATCTACCCGAATATATTCCTTCACAGTTTTCAGTTCTAACCCGCTTCCGTTCCCTTGTTCCATCGCCTTTCCTCCTTCAGAAGCTGCTGCCGGATTATCCCGCAATGTTTACAGTGATTTCTCCGAGTACAACAGCCTTGTCATCCACCTTCTGCACGTCAAACCTGTCGCGGACTTTGATACCTGTCAGGTCTTTCGCCCACAGGTCGCCCGCTTCCGTGCTTAACTCGACACTGATCTTTTCCCTATCAAACAGTGTCACCGCTTCTTTCAGATCACCGATGTACAGCGGATACTTCTCGCCTGTTTTTTCTTCAGACTGCATTACATCCGTGTTCTTCAGGACTTTGTTGCTGACCTTCTTCACGGGATACACTCCGAACAGAAGCATCTTCGTCTTGTCTGTCACATCCGGCTGCATGATATAATTTCCGTCAGAGTCTTTCAGTTTGTCCAGATAGTTAAACCCGGACTGGTTTGTCAGTACGATCGCAGACTGTGCAATCGCCGGATCAAGCGTCACGTTGAAAATATCCTTCAGATCGTCGAAGTCTTCCACGGCGACACCTTTCCCGGATGTCATGTCTGACAGGCATTTCAGGATCGCCGCGTTCCTTGTGGCTCTGGACTTCTTCGCGATCCACTTGTTCAGGTATCCGAGAATGTTTTCAGCTGTATCCTGAAGAAGTTCCCTTGTTACTTTCAGGATGCCGCCCTTCTTTTTGATCTTGTACTTGATCTGTGCGAACGTCGGTGTGTTCTCTTCCCCGAACTCTGCTCCCTCGTCCACGTCGTCCCACGGTACAGAGTCCGCGTCCACCTCGATCACACGGCTTCCGTCCATCGTGGTCACAGGCTCGACATTGACGTACTGTTCAAGATCGTCGTCTGTTCTCCGAAGTTCAATGATGTCTGTCCTGATATCCTCCGGGACTGTGAAGCCGCCGTCGGGATCAGAGCCTTCCGACATCTGGTTCATGATCTTCGTGTCCTCTTCAGACAGTCTCGTTTTGCGAAGTCCGCATACGATCCTGTTCACAAACGCCCGGACGATGTCTTTCTTCTTCGGTGCTTTCTCTGCCCCGTCGATCCTCTGGATGTCATCGTCGTCAATGCGGTCTTCGATGTCCTCCCGCTCTTCATCCTCCAAGTCCATCAGAATGTTGAACCTGTCCTGCATGTCCTTCAGTTCTTCCTTTGCTGCGATCGCTTCCTGTGTCTTTCCATCATTCACAAGGCTGCGGATCGCGTTCTTCTTGTCATTGATCTGTTTCAGAAGTTTCCTCGCTTCTTTGCTCATGTTCATTTCCTCCGTTTTTTTGTGCATTATGCTGTTTTTTTAGTGCTCCTTCGGCGCGGATCGCGCCCGTGTCTTCGGTTTCTTCTTGTGGATTTTCACTAAATCCCGTAGAAGTCCAAGTCCGCAAGAATGTCCTCTTCCTGCTGCCGCTGTCTTTCGTCAGCGTCTTCCACGCTCTCCGTCCTGATCTGCGGCATGTTCGTGAACCTGTCCTGCATACAGCTGACGCAGGCTGCGACCGCTTCGCGCTCTTCGGTTTCTACCTCGAACACTTCCGCCGCTTCACTTCCAGACATCCATGTTTCCGCGTTGATCATTTCCGTGATCTTCTCTTCGGTCACGCCTTCTTTCACTTTTTCCATGTAGATGTCCGTGATCATCTGCTGACACTTGTCTAACTGGCTGATGATCGCCGCAAACCTGTCAGCATTGCCCCACCCGACCGTCATCGGTTTGTGGATCATGATCTGCGCGCCGGATGACACCACAATGTCATCACACGCCATAAGGATGACGGACGCGATCGACGCGGCGATCCCATCCACCACGCCCCGGATGTGTCCTGAATGCCGTTTCAGAATATTGCAAATTCCGATCCCGGCGAACACGTCGCCGCCGCCGCTGTTGATGTATACGGTCAGGTCAGCGTTGTCATCAATCATCGACAGGAAGTCGACAATGTCCTGCGGGCAGGTGTCTTCGCTTGACCACTTGTCCCACTCCGTCGATACAATGTCCCCGTATATGTACAGGTCAACGCCCGCTCCGACAGTTGCGTCTTTGATCTCCATGTATCCGACGTTCTCATACTTTTTCTTCTTCCTGTTTCTCCTTGTGAAGTTCATCCTCGTCGTCTTCATCGTCTTCGTCACCCCCTTCCTTTTCCTTGCCTTCCTCCCTCTCTTCGGTTTCCGGCTCTTCTATTGGATCATCAGGATCAGCAGGATCGTCCTGCTCTTCCTGTTCTCCACTTGCTTTTCCTCCCGGATACGCCGCCCCGACATTCTTCAGCGGTACGAATGTGCCGTTGACGATCAGTTCGTCGCCTCCCTCTTTGTCCTGCATATCCAGTTTTCTTCGTGCTTCGTTCTTCGAGTAGATACCGCTGTCCGACGCGCTCCGAAGAATTTCCATCTGTGTCTTGCTGTCTGTCCGAAGAAGGACTTTCTCGTTCAGTTTGTAGTACATCCCGGCTTCCTCTTCTTCCTCTGTCAGCAGTTTATAGTTGACTTCCTCTTCGTACTGCTTCAGCACGAAAAGCATCGTGTCAACATAGAAAGACAGCTGCTGCATCTCGCTGTTGCTGTATGACGATTTTTCATAGTCGTTGATCTGGTTCGGCTTGATCCCGAACGCTGCCGCGATCTGCAAAGCTGAATATTTCTTCAGTTCAACGAACTGTGAGTCTGTCAGCTTAATATCGAGCGGTGTCAGTTTCATTCCGAGCGGTACGGGAAGAATTTTTCCTGTGTTCTGGCTTCCCGCCCCGTATCTCTCGAACGCCTGCACAAGTTTTGTCTTTGCTTCCTCGTTCAAATCGCCCGTGTATTCCAGTGTTGCCTTTGCCGTGAGTCCGTTCTTGTACAGATTGTTCAGGAACTTCTGCGACTCAATGACTCCTTCAACCGTCTGTTTCAGGATGTACTGGACGGGCAGCCCTGTGATCCCATCGAGTGAATGTGAAGTTTTGAAATGCAATACATCGTCTGTGCTGAACAAATACTGTCTTCCCGAATATTTGTCGCTATATCTGTACCAGATCTTCCCGATCCCTCCGAAATAACCTTGATCGTCAACAATGATCTGCACACAGTCCGACGGCATGATCCACAAGTCTAACGTCTTTATTTCTCCGCCGTATTTCTGACGCTTGAATTGCCGCCGGATATACACATATGCGTTCCCGTAGTGATTTCTGTTCATCTCGACCGCGTTCCAAAAGACCGTCGGTGTCATGAATTCATTCGGGCGGTGCTTCAGCAGATAGGCGACTTCTGTTTCCTCTGGTTCTTTGATTCCCTTGTCCGTTTTCTGGTACAGCTTCCACGGCATTTTTGCCACGGTTTCAGACATCATCTTCAAGCACGTGAAGTAGGTCACATCCGAAGTCGGATTTTTATTTTCATCTTTCTTAATTCCCATCCATTCAAGAAAAGACTCGTCATTCATTCCCGCTGTTGGTAATGTGTTTATATTCATGATCCGCGCCATACCGTTTCTGAAGTCTTTCCACATACTCACCTTTCCGCACCTCCCTTCTTCTGATAGAATTTTTCTTCAAGTTCAAGCCACTGTTGCAAATATTCGTTCACATCCGGCTTCACTTCTCCTTTCATCGCCATCGTCCACGCATCAATGATCGCGTCCACAATGTCGATCCTCTCTGTGCTGTATTCCTTATCTATCTTGATTTCTCCGAAGCTGTTCGATGTCGTCTTCGCATTCGCAATCGACCACTTCATCGCTTCGTTTCCATCGTGTTCTACGTGTCCCGCCAATAATTCAAGACGGAAGTCCACTGTCGGATCATTCAATTCCCGCGCGGACTGCTTCACTGCGAAGCTGTCAAATCCCATCGCTTCCAGATCAGACAGGAATGCCGATGCATTGTGCGGATCGTAACAAATCCACTGCACATCAAGTTCGTATTTCTCCACGATCTTCTTCAGGTATCGAAGGATGTATTTGTAATCTGTCTTGATGCCGCCCATCGTTTCAGTGACTTCCACAAGTCCCTGTTTGATCCATAGATCATAAGGGACGCGGTCTGTCTTTATATGCTCTTGCACCCTTCGTTTCGGAATGAAGCTGTGCGCGTGGACGTAATAGTGGCGATCCCCGCCTTTCATGAACGGGAACACAATCGCAAGTGATGTCAGGTCTCCACCTGACGACAGGTCAAGCCCGACATAACACTTCTTCTTCCTGAAGTCTTCCAGTGTCTTCTTGACTGCTGCCGCGTTCCAGATCGACATATCCTTGATGTATACGTCGTTCGTCCACTGTATCCACATATTCAACTGCTTGACTATAAAGTCGCGCAGTGACGATCCTCCCATGTCCTTCGCGCTGTCTGCAATAGGGATCATGTTTTCGAGTGCTTCCCGGTCATACTCTAAGATCGGATTAGCCTTGATCCAGTTTTCAGGAGTCCACATATCATCAGACTCGTCCATCTGTGCGATATAAATGAACTGTGCGTCGTTCTCTGTGACTCCCTTCAGCACCTTCACACAATATTCATACAGTGCGTAGCATGGCGATTTCAGGTCAAACCCTGCCGTCGTGATCACGCTGATCAGCGCGGACTTCATTTTCTTGATACCGCCTTCGAGCAGCTTATACATCTGATCGTCTTTGTGTGCGTGGTACTCGTCTACTATTCCAAGATACGGACGGAAGCCGTCGATCGACTTTGTGTCTCCTGACAGAGCCTTGATCTTGCTGTGCGTATTCTTGCAGTCTATCGTTGAATTGTGTTCGTGTATCTTGAAGTATTCCGACAGATCGTCGTCTGAATTTATGAACTTCACGATCTCATTGAATACGATCAGAGCCTGATCCTTCTTTGTCGCTGTACAATACACTTGACCGTATCTGTACTTGTCGAAATTCCCGTAATACGTCGCAAAAATTCCATTCAGAAATGACTTTCCGTTCTGCCTTCCTAGCTGAATGTAGCTTGTTCTGAATCGTCTTCCTCCGCCTTCCTTCTTCCTCCATCCATTCAGATTTCCGAGAATGAAGCATTGAAACGGATATGCTTCTACGCTCTGTTCTTCTTCTCCTTCCGCGATCGTCAGTGTCTCTGCGAAGTCAATGATCCTCTCCGCTTCATCCACATCGAAGTAATATTTGTAAGGTGCGGCTTTTGACTTCTCTATGTCGTCAATATGCCGTTTACACGCCAGTCTGACGAGTTCTCCGGCATTGATCTTTCCTGCAAGGACATCCAGAGCGTACTGCGTTGTTCTGTCAACTTTTTTCTGCATCTTCGCCTTATGCGAATTTTGCGAACTTGTTTTCCTTCGTGACCTCCTTGTCCGCCTTCGGCACTACCAATCGGCAGCGCGACGAAACGGTCAGCCCGAAGTCCGCAGCACCCTGACGGCATTGTTTGAAATATCTGTCCTGAAGAAGTGCAAGTCTTTCCACCTCTCCGTTTACGACTTCTTTTTCCATCATGATCGGCTCGCCGTCTTCGTCCCTCGTTCCTGTCGGAACTTTTACGGTCAGCATGATCGGCTGTTTTGCCATCTCTTCCGTGACTGCGATGTACTTTTCCTGTGCGATGACCAGTCTTGCCAGTGCATCCACATCCAAGTTTGATATGAGATCGATCGCCCGAAGATTTTTCACGATCGCTTTGAAAGTTTTCTTTTGCGATGCCGTCAAATACTTCGGTGCGGTTACTTTGTCCGCAGGGGCTTTGACCTCTGTCCTTTGACGTTCTTCGATCTCTGCTTTTGTCAGGTGTTTTTTTCCTTTTGCTACAAGTAATTCGATCGGCTGTCTCTGCCCTGCCAACTTCTCCCGACCTCCTTTCTGCCCCGGATTTCCTTGCAGTGTGTCAGATTTTGACACTTGCGGTCTGCCCGCTAATATGAAAAAATTCCCGTGGGGAGTTTTCTCCACGATTGAGGGATGGCGCGACTAGGAAAGACCGTTCAAAACTTTTTCGATACCCCCCGCACTCTTCCAGTGCGCTTCGATCAGTCCGAAAAGCTGTGCTTGTGTCTGTTTTTTTGTCGCGTCATCCTTTTTGTACAGTGCTTCGATCACTCCGTGATTTTGATTGCTTAATGGGATCAGGTTAGTCGCATCAAGCCGTCTGTCCCACGCTTCAGTCAATGGCTCTATGTGATGCACCATGTCAGCCGTCTCGATCCTGTGCTGTATGTAATAGGCGTATATATCGATCCCGTCATACAGCCGGATCATCAGCATTCTTCGGCTTCTCCACGGATCAGACACATAGAAGGCGGCTGTCTTCCTGTCTCTCCTGTGCCTGTTATATTCCATGTGCCGCGACTGCTGCCCGCCCTGCCTTTCAGCACACGCCTGACACATCTCCATGCCCTGCGGTATGAGTGCGCCGCATCTGCATTTATGGAATAGCATTCTGCTTTCCTCCTTCCTTTTTCTCTGACAGAACGGCGGACGCTTCACGGCTTCCACCGCCCTGCATACAGAAGGGCAGAAGTGCAATGAAAAAGACCGATCCAACACTTCCGTGCTGTTCGGTCTTCTCTGTGCAACATTCCACACTATCATTTTATCTCGTTATTTCCCGGTAAAAAACCCCGACTTTTCCCGCACTTTTCCCGCGTGTCTGCTGCCATTTCCCCGAAAAAGTGTACACAAATATCCGCATTGTGTTATATTCCGTGTATTCCGAATAATTTGACTGATATCTGCTTCATGATCTGCTTTGACCATGTCGCCGGACTGTTCTTTCCGCAGTTCATCCGCTCCGTGATCTCTTCGTATGTCATGCCCTCTATATAGCGCATTCTGAACGCCTGATACTTGTAGTGTGTGCCTTTCGCGATGTTCTCTTCTTCCGTCTCCTTCAATGCCCTGTCTATGTTCATGACCATCATTGCCGTGACCATTTTCGATTCCCGGACAGACCGAAGATGTGCTTTCTCTCCTGCGAAGATCATGTATCTGTCATCCTCGATCTCTTCTTCTTCGGATATCGCGCTTTCGATGTATTTCTTCAGGTCTGTGTAGGACTCCATCAGTTTCCGCGTATTGTAAAGCGTCTTCTGCCTTTCTGCCCGCCTTTCTTCTTCCCGGATGTCCCTGAATGCATTTCTGACGGCTTCTTCGACCACTTCCGTCAGCTTGTCCGGCGGTGACTCTTTTTCAACCTCTTTTTCCTGTCTTTCCTTCTCTGTCACTTTTTTCGTCTCCTTTGAAGTTGTTCCGCCCGGATATGCCCGCGCCTTCTTATCATCGGCAGCCCTTTCCGCCTTCTTTCATTGTTTGGCATTTCCATCTTTGCGATCTGCCACTTGTCAAGTTCGAGCCGTTTCCACGCTTCCACGATCGGGCGCATGGCTTCCACGATCGTTTCCGCAATCTGCCGCAGGGCTTTCGACACTTCGTCCATGTCATATCCTGCTGATGCGAACGCTTTTCTGGCTTCCTCCATATCAAGTTCTTCTGTTCGACATTTCCCCGCCACAAGACCGCTTCCGATGATTGCTCCGTTCTTTATCATGGCTTCCGTGGTCATCTTTCCCGCCTTGTCCGCGGCTTCTCTGATCATTTCCCCTGCCGCTTCCGCCTTCTGCTCCTTTTCCTGATCCGGCTTTCTGAATATCGCTCCGACTTTCCTGAATGCGTCTTTCGCGATCTCTTTTAATCTCATTTCTTCACTTCCCTTCTTTCCTTTTAGCTGAAAGGTAATTCGTCTTCTATGCCGTCAGGAATGTTCATGAAGCCGTCATCCGTGTAGTCTGCCGATGGTGCTTCCTGCTGCCCGCCTGCTGCCGCGTGTCGTTCGCTGCTTGCCTTGCTCTCTCCGAATTCAATTTCTTCGCATATAACTTCCGTCGTGTATACCTTCGCGCCTTCTCGGTTCGTATAGCTTCCTGTCTGTATCCTCCCTGATATTTCAAACTTCACGCCCTGCTTCCCGAACTTCTCCATGAACTCGCCCTGTTTCCCGAATGCCACGCACGAAATGAAGTCCGCGCTCTGTGTGTTCTGATCCCGCTTCACTTTCCGATCCACCGCCAGAGTGAACCGGGCGACCGCCGTCGGATCGTTCCCTTGTGAATATCTGACGACAGCATCACGCGTCAGCCTGCCGGAAATAATCGCTTTATTCACCCTTCTTCCCTCCCTTCTTCCTGATCTTTCCGATCGCCGCCTTTATTATCTCCGTTACTACCAGAACGACCAGTGCAACCAGTATCACGATAAACCCGATCTGAAGGATCGCGATGATTACTCCGCCAAGTCCTGCATTTACTTCTTGTATCCACTCTGAAAACATTTCTTCCTTCCTCCTTCTTTGATATCCAATGCGCACAACAGAGCCTTCTCGATCTGCTGCATCTCGCTTTCCGTCACTTTTCCGATGTATCTCTGTATTCTGTTTATGCTGACTGTCGTCACCTGTTCGCATAGCGCGACCGACTCCCTCTTTATGTTTCGGATCGTGACATGCGTTTCCATTTCCTTCTTCGGTCTTGTTGTCAAGAACACGACGATCAGATCACCGCTGTACTTGTTCAGGAAGTCCTTTGACACGATGACTGCGGGACGCGTCTTCCTGATCTCGCTTCCGATCCGCCCCTTGTCGTTGCTGATGTAGTATATCTGTCCTCTCTTCACCTTCGGTCTGCCTTCTTCCGTCATCATCTTCCTCCATACTTTTCTTTCAGCATCTCTTCCCGGCAGCGGATGTCGTTCTTCAGTTCCTGCTCCTGCTCTGCGTACTTCCTTGCCCGATCCGCTCTTTTGTTCAGGATCGCCCTGTTGACCCTCGCCCTGATCTGCCTTCTCTTCTTGATCAGTTCCTCCTGCTGCCGATCCAGAATGATCACGCTGTAATCTTCGCCACATAACGGACATGTGAAATACTGTTCGATCACGTCGTCCCCGTTTTCATCTTGTGCGATCACCCGGTTCTTCAGTTCAATCTCGTCCAGGGCGAACTCCTGTCTGCATGTGTCACATATCAGTTCCCGCATGTCTCGCCCTCTCTTTCGTCGAAATACGTCGCTTCCATGTCTGCGATATGCAGGGCGGCGGCGATCGGATACATGCGGAAGGCTTCCGACATTTCCCGGCTTCCTCCCCTCACTGCATCGTCAAACGCTCCCATGTGCCACCGGATCGCCGCGATCTCCTGCAATGTCAGCACAAACCCGTTCTGCTGAATGAGGATCACGCTTCTTTCCCCGTGACCAACAGGAAGGGCGACTTTGCTGTTATATGTGTATGATCCGTCTTCCTGCTCGATATATCTCCCGACCTTGCACACGTCATGAAGCAGGGCGGCGATCGCCATTGACTTCCGATGTTCCCCGAACTTGTATTCTTCCGCTTCCACTCTCGCCATCATCCTGTTAAACACTTTCATCGTATGTGCCAGAAGACCGCCTTTGAATGCTCCGTGGTACTTCGTCGATGCGGGCGCAGTGTAAAAGTCCGTCATGCTTAACCATTCCATCAATTCGTAATATCCGAAGCGTTTTCCTGCCGCCCACTTCATCGCGTCTTCAAATTCTTCTCTTGTTCCCTCTGCTTTGTACATCCTTGTCCCTCCTTATGCTCCCGGCTGCATTGTCGGCTGATCCGCATATTCTGAACCATCCGGCGCGTTCATAAATCCTGACATGTCTTCTATGATCTGTTTGATTGCCATGACCGTGTATCCTTCCCCGATCCCGGCGCATGTGTTTTCTGTGTCCGTATGTGTGACTTCCACCTTGATCTGTTCGCCTGTGAACTTCCCGTCGCGGAACGCCTGCAATACGACCACATCGCCCCGTCTGTACTCTCCTTTTACGATCATGTACGGCTTCCCGTCTATGATGCTCTGCATCCTGTCTGTGCTGACCCGAAGGAACTTTTCTTCTTTCTTCTTCTCCGAGTCTGACGGCAGTGTCTCCGCCTTCTTTTCTTCTTCCCGTTCCCGCAGCTTCTTCGCCGTCTGTCTGTCGATCGCGTCCTGCTCTTCGTTGTACCTCTGTTCTTCCGTCTTCTCTGCTTCTGCCTTATTTACATACCGATCGCAGCTTGTACACGTCGATGTCTTCACATTGCAGTCAGAATACCTCTGACAGCTATAACAGAGCGATGTGACGCTTTCAGGATGTGCCTGCTGCCATTCTTCGCCGTCTCCCGTTTCGTCGCTTTCTGGTGCGCTCTGGCGCGTCTGGCTGCCCTCTGTGTCCTCCTGCATGTCTTCAATGGTCATCTGACCGTCAATCTCTTTCTTCTGCGCTTCCTCCTGCTGCCGCTCTTTGATCTCCCTGACCTCTTTGAGCGTTACCCCGTGATCCTGATGCTTTTCCAGAATTTCCTTCTGTGCTTCCTCTGACATTCCGCTGATCTCATAAGCTGCACTCAATGTCAGCCGCCCTTCTTTCAGTTCCTCCGTGAACTCCGGGATCAGTCTCTTGTTGATGCTCTCGATCTGCGCGATCTTTGTCGGAGACATGTTCATGATATCGGCGATCACGTCTCGCAGGCGACCGCTGTCCAGTTTATAGCCCTGAAGCGTCAGTCCGTTGTCCTTCATGTACTGAAGCGTCTCTTTCAGCTGCTTCTCTTCTGTCAGGACATCCATCACCGTCTTGTCCCGGTATCCGTTCGCAAGGATCAATTGGACACGCTCTTCATGCTCTTCTGTCGGTGTCTTGATCTGGCATGATACAATCTCAAATTCTTCGTGCCCCTGCTCCACAAGCATCTTCAGCGCACGCCACCGCCTTTCGCCCGCGATGATCCTATATTCTCCCCTGTCACATGGATCATTGACAACGACCAGATTGTCCATCAGCCCGATCGCGAATATCTCCTGCGCCAGTTTCTCAATGCCGTCCATCGAATAGAAGTTCATGTCATTGCTGTATATCCTGTTTATGCTGATGTCCTTCGTGCGGAAACGCGCCTTCGGCTTGTTGTCCATCGCTTCCGTCGTCCTCTTGTTCAGTGCGTCAATTACATTCCACCCTGTCGCCATGTTTTGCCCTCCTTTTATTCAAAAATTTTCTCGTTTCTTCTCTTATGCCATGCATATAGTTCCTGATCTTCCAGTTCTCTCTTCCACTTCTCCCAATTCTTCGGTTTAAATTCTGTCCATTTCAGAAGCGGAAGCGCAATCGTTAAGTGATCTCTTGCTTTGTCGTCTATGTTCAGCGGCGGTTTCCACAGGTTGATAAAGTATATTTCATACAAATTCATGTCCGCTTCCGTTTCCAGTTCCGTGTATTCGATTTTTGTCACGTTGCTGATATCTATTACCCGATGCATCGGATGCGCGAACATGTGTCCTCTTATTCTTGCCTGAAGCGGCTGTTTTGTTCTTCCTAAGTACACAAGGCAGTCTCCGTAGTAAATCCGGTATAAAATAAATCCTTTCGGGCTTGCCATTATACGCCACCGTCCATTCCGATCTGCACTCTGTTCAGTTCTTCGTCCGTCGCGCTCTTGATGTCTGTGAAGCTACGTGATTTACTTTTCTGTAATCTGAACGACCATCTTATGAGTTTTTTCAGTCCTTCCCGATCCACCGCGATCTTCAGAAATTTGTATGCTTCACTTATCCTCTGTCTGACTTGTTTATCTGTCAGGCTTTCGCTGTCGATCCTGTCCATCTCTTCTTCAAAGTCCGCGTCCTTTATCATTACAATGTCCGCGATCTTTCTTGCCATCTCTGCGGCTTTTTCTTCTGCCTGCTCCTTTGCTTCCGCTGCCGCCTTCAGTCTCTCGAAGTCTTCAATGCTGATCTGTACTTTCCCGTCAATGTACATCCCGATCCCTCCATTCTTCCATCAGTTCGTGAGTGACCGCTCTGTAGTCCTGTGTCGCCCCTCCGCGCTTTGAAAACACGGGAAGCGGTACATGTGCCATTGTGGACTTCTCCGCCGTAATTGACCGCCTGACGGCTGTCTGGAAGCATTCATATCCCGATCCTGTTTCGAGCCACTCTTGCACCTGAAGCGAAGTCTTGTTCTTCTGCCGCATAGTCATGAGCAGCTTCATCTCGATCCTGTCGTTTAGCTGCCCGATCCCGTCCAACTGCTCCGCCAGATTGTCGACAGCTTCGATCTCAAACCCTCCGATCTTGACAGGAACGATCACCAGATCGGCAGCTGCAAGGACGTTCGTCACTGCCATGTCCAACAGCAGCCCGCAGTCAACAATGCAGTAATCATATGCCTGCTTCACTTCCTCCATCGCTGCCTTGAAGCGCAGCACCTGATCCCCCTGCTCCAACAACAGCAGCTTCATGTTCGTCCGCATCAGATACCCGTTCGCCGGAATGATGTCAATGTGTTTGTACAGCGTCGTCTGTATCAGATCATTCGTCGAGTATTGTCCGCCTGCTGCCCTGTGATCCTCTAACAGTTCCGACATTCCCCGTCCTTCTGGTTCGTATCTTTCGTACAGCATTGAGATGTTCCCCTGCTGATCCGCGTCCACGATCAGCACATTCTTTTCTTCTTCCTCTCCTAAAATCCACGCGATCGAAGACGCTGTCATGGTCTTCCCGATCCCGCCCTTCTCGTTCATTACTGCAATAATCTTCATGATGTGTGTTCCTCCTTCTCTATGCTTCCAGTTCAATCACATGATAGAGTGTCATCTGCAAGTCGCTGAAGCTGTAATCTGCCGCCTGATCCGGCAGAAGCGGCGACCTCAATCCTTTTTCCTTCCAGTGTTTGTGCGTGATCTCTGGTGCGCCCTTGATCCGCTTCACGACTTCGTCAGCATACTTCTGACGATCCTCTTCTTCCATCTGCCCCATAAACCCGACGAACAGATCGCGACCGCCTTTCACGATCCGTATTCTGTCAGGGTTTTGAAGTATCGTCATCAGGTCTTTGAGCCTGATCCTTGTTCCCATGTCCTCCCCTCCTTGTCCTTGATCACTCCGTCTTTGATCGTGCTGTTGTTCGGGATTGTCATGTGTATTGTTTTTCCGTCGTCCAAAACCCACTTTTCGATGTTCAAATATTCTTCGATCACCCTGACCGCGTCTTCCGCTGAATAGCACGTCGCGACGAAGTGTCCTGCTTTCTCCATTTCCTGAAGGAACTCTTTCTGCTCTGCCGTCTTCCTGTTGTTCCCGAACTTCATTTCAATGTACAGTCCGCAGTATATCCCTTTCGGATACGGAAGGCAGATGTCGGAGACTCCCGCCTTCACTCCCATCTGCTTCAGCTTCACCGCTTCTCTCTTGTTCCTGCTGCCCCCGTTCGGAATATGGTGCAGCCACTTCAATTCGGGATACTTGCTGACATTCCACCGCGCCCACTCCATGACGTTGATCTGCTCTGTATCCTCTGACCTGATCGCGTTTCTCAAATTCACGTTCTTTTCCCTCCTTCTCACAATACTTTCATTCCCATGATTTCCATGTCCTTCAGCACATTCCCGGTCAACCCCATCCGGTGCATCCTCCTGAATGCTTTATGATCTCTGATGCCTGACTCCTTCACGATCCATTCCCGCAAGAGTGCCTTTGATGTGTGATACATGTCCCTGACTTCCTGTCTGTGCGCTGCCATGATCTCCGCCGCTCTCTCCGTGAAGACGTTCCATTCTCCTGATCCTTCTCTGATCTTCGCCGCTTCCAGTTCTTCCTTGATCACCTTCGTCGCATATACCTCCGCTTCCGTGATCGGCTTCCCTGCTCCAAGCACCTCGCTCATGATTTCCCTTGCTGTCGTTTTCATTGTTGTTCCCTCGCTTTCCTTGTTTCTTCCTTCAGTTGCTCCGCCCTGTTCATGATCTCTTCGTTGTAATCGTATTTCACGATCCCCTTGTTCCACAGGTGCGTCCTCGCTCCCTGCATCCCGTAATTGTAGGCAGCCAACACATAATAGTTCCGATCCTTCTCCGGCACGTCCTTCAGTTTCTCTTGAAGTTCCGCCAGAAAGTCCACTCCGACGCGCACGTTCTGGAATGGATTTAACAGGTTTCCCGCGCCTATGCGCTCCATCCTGTCCGTGTGCCACTTTTCCATGACCTGCATGTAGCCCTTTGACTCCCCGTCGTCCCCTACAGCATCCCATCGACATTTACTTTCCCTCTCAATCAGCGCGAAGACCATTTCATAGTCCACGCCATATTCCTGACAGATGCAGTATGTATATACCTGTGCAATGACCGGGAATGTCCCGCCTGCTGCCCTGCATTCTTCTGTGATGTCGTGATAATAAAATCCTTCCACTTCTCCCGCACTCCAATCCTGCGACATCGTATTGAACGGATAGTCATATTCTCCGATCATGTCGCATCCGTATATATCCACATCCGCCGCCTGCACTTTCTCCCCGATCATGGTTTCCTTCTCCTGATCCCTCGCCGCCGTCACGCATGTGATCAACAGAACACCTCCCGCAAGCGCGAACCCTGCGATCCATGGTCTTTTCTTTATCCCCCTGAATACTCCGTCAAACAGGTCAGCGATCAGGATGAACACGGCGCAGGCGATCCGCTTTGCCTTTCTGATCCGTCTTTTTCTTGCCCTCCTTCTGGCTCTTTCTCTTCTTCTGTCCCTCATTCTTTCCCCTTTCCGGCGGTCTGTGCATCCTTGCCGCTATGTAGAACCGCCCGTTGAACACGTTGTATCTGATTTCACAGGATGTCATCGTGTACCCGTCCCCCGCATACCACTTCGACAGCTTGTCTTCGACTGTTGCCTTCCCGGTCACGATTTCGTCCACATCCTTCTGTTTGAACTTGTAGTGGTTTTTCCTGACATCCGGCTTCTTCAGCCCCTTGCTTGCCTTCCATGCCTTTTGATATTTGCTGCCTGCTGCCCCCTTCTGCTTCTTCTGCTTCGTGATGTACATTGCCATCCCTGACAGCCCATTCTCGTCCTTCTGAAGCCGTCTGACCTCGTTTCTCTTTCCCTTGTTCCATGTGGCTTCGACCGTGTCCATGTCGATGTCCCCGTCCATGACTATGTGATGATGCCATCTTCCTTTCTCGCTGCACTCCGTCACGTATATGTACCGCGCATTCTTTAGCCCCTCTTTCTTCCTGCGGTAATTGATCCGCTTGATGTAGTTCGTCATGTCCTTCTGCGCTTCCTGCATCGAAGACGGCATGTTCGCATCTGTATAGGTGAACGTCGCCCATATATCCCGATCCGTGAAGTTCTCATTGATCAGCCTTTCGCAATATTTCCGGCTATTCTTCTCGTTCAGGTTTCTCTGTGCCTGTCTCTGCTTCTTCCTCCTGCCTTCATCCGGGATCAGTGACCGCTCCTGTCTTCTGAACTCTGGATATATCTCCACGTCCATCTGGTCTCCTGCCCTGATCTCCTTTGTGGCATACAGCGATCTGACCTTCCCTTCCTTCAGCATCCTCTCCGCATTGGACTCTTCCAGATCGTGCAGTTGTTTTTCATATGCTGCTTCATAGTCGTATTCTATGAAGGCAGCCTTCCTTTTCCTCCTTGCCATACATTCGCCCTTCCTGTTTCGTTGATATGTTAGTATCTATTACAAGGGCGCGAAGCCATCTGACCATCTCCGATCTGTTGACATCTCTGCACATAATCTGTATAATATTTCTTGACAGATGTGTGTTTTATAGAGTGCATTGAGATGTCAACCGACAGCTTCGGAAGCCGCCAAGCAATTCCGAAGCTGTTCTTCTTTTTTCAGGATGCCTTCGCTGTCCTTGTGCTGATCCCGGACAGCTGTACTTTGATCCCGTCGCCCCGGCTTGATAAGATCAGCGCGATCGCCCGGAAGACTTTCGCTGCGTCAAGTTCTTTCTTCATGTTCTCTTCTCCTTTCTCTGTAAACTCTCATATAGTGCTTCATGTAAAATCTTTGACATTCTTTGCAATAGCAGTATTTCTTCCCCTTTGCGTTCGGCTTCCTGAAGTCTTCTTCCTCTTTCGGCTGACCGCACATCGAACACATGCGTGTCACGTCAATTCCTCCCCGAACATCAGACTGGCGATGTACTCTTCTTCAGCTTCGTTATAATCACTTTCATAGAACGGGCAGTCCGTTCCGATCTCGAAGACCTCTGCTTCCCCTTCTGTCATCTCGTCGATCTTCCGGCAGTCGCTCAACCTTCCCGCCGGACTTCCGAAGTATTCTTCATGATCATAGATCGCATGTCTGCATGTCTCGCACGTCTTCATGTCTGACCTCCCCTTTTATGATCTTCCTGAATATGCTTTCAAATATCGGTACTGCGATACTGTTTCCCGCCTGATGATACAGCGCGGTGTAATACCGTCCCTTCCTCTTCTGAACCGCTTTCGCGTTCTCGAAGTCTTCGTCCGTGTATCCCTGAAGCCGCCAACACTCCCGCTCCGTCAGATATCTGTACCGACCGCCGCCGCAGTCTATCACCTGCGCAGGCGTTCGATCCTGCCGCGTCGTAATCGTGAAAGCATAGTCCCGGATCACTGTCGCCCGTTTGATCCCTGTGTGTCCGATCACGTTCCTGACAGACGGCTGTGTCACGTCGTACACGTCCGGGACGCTGTCATTATCTTCCAGAAAGTTTCCGATCTCCTTCATCGGTGTGCGGATCAGCTGATCGAAGTCGAACTTCTCTCCATTCAGACAGCTGATCGTGAAGACCCTTTCCCTTGCCTGCGGCAGCCCGAATTCCCTTGCGTCAAGAACATCATGACTGTTCGTGTATCCCATCCGTTCCAATTCCTTCTGATACCTGATGAAGTTTGCGATCATGTGCCTGCTTGTGACGTTCTTCACATTCTCCCATATCACATATTTCGGCTTCCATTCGCCCATCTGTTCAATGATGTGTATTGTCTCCCACATCAGACTGCTTCGTGTCTCGCTTCCTTCGTCCGCGCCCCTCTGGTGTCCGGCAATGCTGAAGTCCTGACAGGGGCTTCCGTGGATCAGGATGTCCGGCTTCAAGTTCCATCCGACGACCGTCTGTGTCTTGTATTCCAGATCATCCCTGAACATGCTGTTGTACGACCTGACCGCCTTTTCGTCGATCTCTACATAGTCGATCGCCTTCGTCGGTATCCCTAAATTGCGAAGCGCGCAACGCGGGCTTCCGATCCCTCCGAATAATTCCAGAATCTGCACTGGCTTTTCTGGTGTCGCTTCCATGTGTGTCATTCCTCCTTGCTTTCGATCAGCGTTTCCATTGTCCTGTCCTGCATCCCGTCCATCAGCTTCCGCATTCTCAAAAGTTCCTCGATCGGTGTTTCGCTGTCTATTCCTTCTATGTCCTCTTTTCTCATGCTGAATATTTTGTGTTTCTGGATAAAGCAGCTAAAGAAAAAATCCTGTTCTTCTTTCCACAATTCCCGGTAAAAGTCGTATTCTATTCCGATCTGTAAGCCTTCCGCTTTCGTGCAGTTTATTCCGTATGTGCTTTTACTTCCTTTTCCGTATCTGTATATATATGACTTCGATCTGTAATCTGGCACGATCTTGTAGAATAGCTGACGCAATAGTCTCTTTTCAAATTCATTCTTATATCTGAAGTCAAAGTCCTCCGTCTTTTCTTCTGACAGATCAGCTTCGTCGATCTTGTACTTCTTCATCAACTGCTCTAACTTCCGTTGCGCGGTTTCCTTCTCTCCGCCGACTCCGCGTTCCGCCAGTGCCATCAGCTTCTTCATCAATTCCAGTTTCTTCTCGTCCACCCTTCTGTTCCTCCGTTTCTCACTTACTGCGTTTTCCGCAACTCAAAAATATTGAAGTGGATCATGCCCCCTTCTGGTGATCATTAAACTGCGTCGTTGCTTTTCACCTTAAAAAGCATCTGAAAACCTGTTTGCCATCCGCGTGTAATTCAGGCAGTACACGCCCGCCGCTATGTTTTCACAGTCTTCCTCTGATGCCTGTCAGCTTGCCATCGTCAGCGCAGAAGTCGCCATCTCCTACGGACAGGGGACGCGTCCCCTGTTTCGGCTTTATCTTGCATACCTGTTCCGCTTATACACTTCTATCTTCAGGCGTTTCCGATCCTTGTGATCCGGCTCGATCATTGAAACCGTCATGTCTCCGAACTCCCTGCACTCTCCGCTTTCCCCTGTGTACAGCGTTGTCCCCATCTGTGTCAGCCTGATCGTCTGACCGTCGCATATAACCTTCTGCAAGTCCTTTATTTTCACCCGTCCATCCTCCTGTTTTATCCCACCGCGTATTCTTCGATCTTCACCGTCTCTGTCAAATTGATGTCCCTGTCATATGTGTACGCCTTGCATCCGAAGAACGCTTCCGAGTGATCATGTGACTCCTTTACTTCCTCTTCATCCAGATCGACCTCTATTTCCTGAACGATCTTCGCGCCACGGATCGCGACGAATTTCACCGCGTCCACGGCATTGTCGCACAAATACACCACACCATCCCACGACCTTCTGATCACTCCGCTTTCCACGATCCTGTTCATGATGTCCGGCGTTGCCGCATGATAGAACTTCACTTCGTTCCCTCCTCTTAATATCTGTTCATTGCGTAGTAGAATACACTCCGCATCGTGTCCTTCAGATTGTCATAGTATTCAAGCTGATCAGTGATGTCCCCGTCGTGTTCGTCGTACACCGTGAACCATCCCGTCGCCTTGTCGTACACAAGTCTGAAGTATGCTTTGCCCTGATCCCCGTTCATTTCTTCGAGATACTCCCACCACATCCAGACTTCATCTTCTTTTACAACCGGGACTTTCCACTTCCAGTTCTTGTCTTCCATGTTGATCTGGCGGATCAGTTCGTCGATCCGCCGTCTTGTTCTTTCTTCCCTGAATCCTGCTGCCTGTGTCATCTTTTTTCTTCCCTCCTATATTTCTCCTACTCTCTTTGTAATAGACCAACCTCTCGAACTGCTTTTGATGCCGTCCCCGAACTCCATGTCGACAAGTATCTTCATCGTGTTCGCTCTGTTGATCTCGAAGTTGAATGTCGTCGCTGCATCGTCCAGAGCGTCCAAGATCTCGTATATATCTGTCGATCTGTATTCAAATTCATGCCGTCCTGTGTCTATTGCTAATATGTAGTGGTGCGCCTGCGCCTTTTCTTTTTCCCTCTGCTCCCTCTCCTTCAGTTCCTTGTACAGCTTTTCGACCCCGTTCATGTCGTGCTTCTTGTAGTAGTCCGCGATCTGTTCCTTCGTTTTGAACTGTTCGCAGTTCATGTATACATATTCGATCCGTTCCCAACATTCCGGCGCGATCTGTATTCCTGTCAGCTTCTCAAATTCATGTATCATCATATCTTTGTACCTCTTTCCACTTACTCCCGGCGGTGATCCGCCGGGACTCAAACTTTACGCTGTCTTTGCCTGCATCTCGTTCTTTGCCTGAAAACCGATCATGATGCCCTTGACGATGTTCTTTTCGTCGCTTGTCAGCTGCTTCAGCAGTTCGATCATGTCGCGGACATCCTCGTTCTGGCTGTTCAGGCTTCTTTCCTTCTGTACTGCTGCCATGTCGTGACCTCCTTTCCTCTGTGTGCTTATTGCCTTTTCACTTTCCTTCTTTTATAATTGGATGTGCGACCATTCCAAAATGAAAGAAGGTGAATATTTTGAAAGACTCTATTATTGTTTCTGTGTCAGAACTTCGCGCGGCTGTTCAGGATGCCCGCCGCACTGGAAAGAACTATGTTCAGCTTTCCATTCTTGACGGCGATCCGGCGGAAGAAATTCCCGCTTCTGTGACGCTTTCTGTTTTTGATCCGTCTGATGATCCTGTCATCGTGACAGACGTTGCGGATGTCTATGCCGTTGAGGACGAGTCCGATCTGTCTTCAATCGTGGTTTCCGCCATTCATACGAATTTAGTCTGAATTTAAGTTGATCGAATATGGAATGCATCGGTTTCCCGCTTCTCGCCTTCTGTATTCGATCTTTCTTATTGCTTTCAGCATTACTTTCATGACCATTCTCTTTTCTTCATCTGTCAGTCCGCAGGCTTTCACTTTTATCCCGCGCTCGATTTTAATTCCTTTGATCTTCGTTTTTCTCACCGCCTTTCTGTGTCCTTGCCATCCCGTCCGCCGTCTTCTATAATGAATGTGCCACCATACCAAAACGGAAGGAGGTGAACAGGATGGATGATAAAAATAAACTTGCTCACGATCTCGCGATCGCAGCTGCTACTGTTTGCGCCCTGAAAAACTATGATCAGGAAGTTGCCGGCGAAACCTCCGAAGATATGCGCTCTCGTTTTGCTGACTATCTTCTGGATGAATATGAGCATTATTTCAAACGCTTTTCAGAGTCGGTCAACCAGTAGTTCCGTATCATCGCGGCTTAATCTGCCGCGATGATCTCTTTCAGCTTCTCCGTCATCTCTGTGACCAGTTCTTCGATTTTCTCTTCCTTTTCTTTCGTCTTTATATTTGACATTTTTATCTTTATTTCTGCCTTGTCAGAAAATGCGAAGCCCCTGATCCCGTCTTCCGGCTTGTACAATATTGTCCTCTCTGTTCTGTATGGTCTTTTCATTTCTCCGAAGACCATCCCGTTTCTTCTTTCTTCCGTTCTTTCTCACCGCCTTTCTGTTGCTTACAGTCACATTATACTTGCTTGCAGTAACTTTGTCAACGCTTTTTTGTTGCTTCCGGTTACTTTTCCATTGACCTTTTGTTTTTCGCGTGGTATTCTGGTTACAGAAAGAGAGGTGATGGCTCAATGAATAAGGGCGAACGCGTACTAAAAATAAGAAAGACGTTGAAAATGACTCTTGAAGAGTTCGGCGGCAAGTTGGGCGTTGCGAAGACTACTATTTCCCGTATCGAAAAAGGTGTGAATAATTTGACAGATCAGATGGCTACTGCTATCTGTCGTACATATAACGTCAATTATGATTATCTGGTAAATGGTGAAGGGGATATGTTCTCGAACTTGCCGCAGACTATCCTTGATGATCTGTGTTTACAGTATGATCTGGATGCTCTCGATCGGCTGATTGTTGAAATGTACATAGATTTACCCCCGCAGGATCGCGAAGTCGTCAAGAAAATGATGAAAGAATTTGCCCGAAAAGTAGGGGATCAATCCTGAACGGACTGATCCCCTCGCGTTTATCTGTATACATAGATAAACTTCAAATATTCGTAGGCGCGTGTCAGCTGTGCGTCTGACATCTTATCAAGTATCGCGTCTATTTTCTTCCTGATCATCCGACCCCCTCCTTTCGAAGTGGGATGATACCACAGAGGGCGATCCGGCGGAAGACCTTCGGTCACTATTTCCGCATATCAGGAAATCCGGCGCGGAAGTCTTGCGGCTTCCTGCTGCCTGCATTATAATCACTTGTACTTTGAAATGAACAGATCGGTGATGCGCAAGTCCAGAGCGGACGCGATCGCTTCCAACTGTCGAAGTGTCGGCGATGTCTTTCCATTCTCGATGTAGTTGAGCGTCGTCTTGCTGATCCCTGTCAGGGCTTCAAGCTGCACAAGTGTCAGCTTCTTCTCCGATCGTGCTTTCCATGTTGTCACTTCCATGTCTTTGTCCCTCCTGATTTTGGCATGGTAAATTTATATTATTTACGGAGGTCTTGAAAATGGCTTTATTTAATGGAGAAACAAAAGAAGAAAAGAAAGCTCGCAAGGCGGCAGAAGCCGCAGCGAAACAAGCAGAAAAAGATCAGGCTGCACTTCGCAAGTTTGGTCTTGAAAATCTCGAAAACCCTGAAGACATTGTGTCAGTCAAAACTATCGTTGGTGAACTTGCCGGAACTGGACTGATGGAACTCGGTATCGCTTTCGGCGCAGGAAATGACCGCGACATTCAAAAGAACATGATGTACTATCAGCGCGCAATCGTAGAACAGAATTTCATCATCATCCGTCAGCTTGATCGCATCGCGAAACTGCTGAATGATAGATGACCTACTCCAATAAAAAGAGACAGTCGCGCCAACGACTGCCCCTTTTTCAGAACTTAAATCTGCGAAATAGCTGCCCGCAGAATAAAAGCCCCACCGTCTTTTATTCTACCACAGGACAGCTTCTTCCGCTATACAGAAAGAAGGTTTTTTATGTCCCGTTTTGTTCCTAACCCTGCACTTTTCGGGATGACTGTCGCGAAGTATATCCGATGCAGTCATGACGACCAAGTCGCCCACGGGGAAACCCTTGAAGCGCAGGACTCAATCCTTGATGAATTTATCGAAGTCAACCGCATGATCCTTGTTGACACTTTCATAGACGAAGCCACGACCGCCCGGAAGCGTCTGTCAAGCCGGAAGGACTTTTCCCGGCTGATGAACTGCGTGAAGTCGCAGTCCTTCCAGATGATCATATTCACGAAACTCGACCGATGGTTCAGGAATATCGCTGACTACTACAAGACACAGGAAGTCCTTGAAGCGAACAGTGTCCAATGGAAGGCGGTCACAGAGCAGTATGACACGACAACCGCAAACGGGCGGCTGTACATCAATATCCGCCTGTCTGTCGCACAAGATGAATGTGACCGTGACTCCGAGCGTATCAAAGACGTGTTCGCCCACAAGCTGAAAAATAAGACCTATATCACAGGGAAACTTCCGCGCGGTCTGAAACTGGATGAAGGAAAGCATGTGATCATTGATCCTGAATGGAATCAGTTCGCCCTTGACATGTTTGACCATTTTGAAGCGACGTGCAGTAAACGAAGCACGCTACTGTATTTGAAAGAGAAATACAATATGTATCTGTGTTATGACACGATCAGCCGGAACTTGAAGAATACGCTCTATAAAGGGGAATATCGCGGCGATCCCGACTTCTGCCCTCCTACGATCCCGCCGGAACGGTTCGACCGCATCCAGAAGTTAGCTGTCAGGAATGTCAGGAAGCGTCACACAAACCAGACGTACATCTTCGCCGGACTTCTGGTCTGCGCCGACTGCGATCACTATATGACAGGTACAGTCACATATGGGAAACTTGCCGATGGATCGGAAAGAGTGTACAAGAATTACAGGTGCAATCAGCGGGCGCAGTCCCATAGTTGCACCCATGTGAAGCACCACCGCGAAAAGGATGTCGAAGAATACCTTCTGTCGCACGTCCGTCCTGCGCTGTCCGAGTACATCGCACATTATGAAGTTACTGCAACGGCAGCCGACAAGCCTGATCCGGCGGCGGAAGCGGCAAAGGTACAGCGCAAACTGAAGAAGCTATATGATTTATTCATGGATGATCTGATCAGTAAAGAAGAATACAGAAGCGAATACGAGAAGTTTCAAAATCAACTGTCTAAAATAAAATCGAAGCCTGCTGCCCCGGTGCGCGACCTGTCCGGGATGAAGGCTTTACTTTCCGGCGACTGGCAAGATGTATATAACACTTTCAACGAACAGGAGAAGAACACTTTCTGGAAGTCCTTCATTGACAAAATTATCGTACACGAAGACAACAGCATGGACATTTCTTTTTTATGATCTTATTTCTACTAACTATGCATTGCCCGTCGGTACTTCGTAGTTAGTACAATTACATTTTTGTACATAATCTACAACAAAAA
>ERZ1090862.68-NODE-68-length-39084-cov-7.288632_pt1 | contig 39084 bp, 35 predicted proteins | sample MGYA00478481_ERZ1090862 | MGnify/ENA primary metagenome ERZ1090862 (study PRJEB33644, sample SAMEA5815745) | chicken gut metagenome | biome: Chicken; feature: Gastrointestinal Tract; material: Caecum | place: Ireland | collected 2019-01-01 | study: A study of the... | reverse complement strand
CCAGATAAATCAAGCATCAGCAAGGATTATACTGGTGGGAAAGTTGAGTTATTTACAGAACAGCATCTGTAAAATTTTGCAGATTGGAGGGATTTTACCATGTCACTCATACAGATCAATAACCTGACATTTACTTACGAGGGCAGTTTTGACCCGGTCTTTGAAAACGTCTCCTTCCAGATCGATACAGACTGGAAACTGGCGTTTATCGGAAGGAACGGCAAGGGGAAAACTACTTTTTTGAACCTGCTCATGAACAGATATGAATACAGCGGTTCTATCACTTCGTCCGTTGAGTTTGAGTACTTTCCGTTTCCGGTGAAGGAGCGCTCCCGGATGACGCTGGAGATCCTGGAAGAGATCGATCCCCTCATGGAGCAGTGGAAACTGATCCGGGAGCTGAACCTGCTGGATACGGATCCGGAGATTCTCTACCGGTCTTTCTCCAGCTTAAGCTTCGGGGAGCAGACCAAGGCGCTGCTGGCCGCTCTCTTTTTAAAGGAACAGGCATTTCTTCTCATCGATGAACCGACGAACCATCTGGACGGACCCGCCCGTGAAAAAGTCGCGGAGTACCTGTCGCGGAAGAAGGGATTCATCCTTGTATCCCACGACCGTGATTTTCTGGACCGGTGCGTGGACCATGTACTTGTGTTGAACCGGCAGACCATTGAAGTACGGAAGGGGAATTTCTCTTCCTGGTATGCGGACAAAACCGCAAAAGACCGCATGGAACTGCAGCAGAACGAGCACCTGAAAAAAGATATCCGGAAACTGAAGGAAGCCGCCAGGCAGGCTGCCCGCTGGTCGGACAAAGTCGAAGGTACAAAGACCGGCTCCCGGGTGGCGGGGCTCAAACCGGACCGGGGACATATCGGGCACCAGGCGGCAAAGATGATGAAGCGGGCCAGGAATCTGGAGAACCGGAAGGAGTCCGCCATCCGGGAAAAAGAAGGACTCTTACAGGATGTGGAAACACTGGACAGCCTCAAACTTAATCTTCTGGAGCATCACAGCCGGCGGCTGGTCACACTCACGGATGTAGGGATATGTTATGAAGGGGCGGCTCCCCTATTGGAACATCTTGACCTGGAGATCTGCAGAGGGGACCGGATCGCCCTCTCCGGAAAGAACGGCTGCGGCAAGACCAGTCTGATGAAACTAATCCTGGGCGAAGAGATCCCCCACACGGGAGAAGTATGGACAGCCGGAGACTTACGCATCTCCTATATCTCACAGGATGCCTCTTTCCTGAACGGGACTCTGCCGGAACTTGCCCTGAGATACGGCATCGACCACGCCCTGCTCCTCACAGTCCTGAAAAAACTGGGGCTGGAGCGGGTACAGTTTGAGAAGCGCATCGAGGATTACAGTGAAGGTCAGAAGAAGAAAGTCCTTCTGGCAAAATCCCTGTGCGAACCGGCGCATCTGTTCCTCTGGGATGAGCCGCTGAACTTCATCGATATCTTCTCCCGGATGCAGTTGGAGGATCTGCTGCTTTCATGCCAGCCTTCCATGATCTTTGTGGAGCATGACCGGACATTTCGGGAGAAGGTGGCAACGAAAATCATTTCTCTCTGAAATATAAAACAGCCAGAAAAGGGAGACGTCAGAAGCTTTTCTGCTCCTGACGTCTCCCTCTGTCCGGCGGGGTACAATGGCGCGTTCATCTGCGCAGACACGCAAACGTTCTCTATCCCAACCTCTTCACGGTTCCCTCCGTGATCCCCGCCTCATTGAAGGCATCTACTCTTACCCAGTAATCCCTGCCCTTCACCAGGGCGCCGATCCGCTGGTTTTCCTCAAATGTCATACAACTGTGATACAACTTGCCGGGCTCCTCGCCCCAGAGGATATTATACCCCAGAGCACCAGTTCCCCGGATCACGACCTGCATATCCAGATCCCCGTCTCTCTGCGAGGAGAATTCCGGAACGCCCGGCTTCTCTTTTTCCTGCATTCCAAACACACGGAGTCCGGAAATGCACGGTCTCTGTCCGTAAGGCACTTCCATTCCCGTAAGTCTGAGATACCGCAGTTTTTTCCCTTCCTCCCATACGACCAGGTCATGGGTCAGGTCCGTCTCTGCCCCGGACTTATCAACAAGCACTTCATATTCCGCTCCATCCTTTGAGCCTTCCAGGATCCACCGGGTTGCAAGATCCCTCTCTTCAATGTACCGGGCCTGCGTGGCTGAGCCGCCGATCTTTCCCGGCACCGGGATCTCGATCCTGTCGTCTGCAAAATTAATCTGTACTGCATGCACTTCTGAAATCATGCCCAGATCCATGCACAGCCATTCTTCCCGTTCTGCAGATAACGGACGCCACCAGGTCTGAACATTCTCATCCGCCGCCTTTTCCGGTTCTTTTCCCTCTTCAAAAGAGGAGGCGCTCATCGCCTTCTTATAACTCAAAAGATACCAGGAAGGGCTGCACCAGGAATCTTTCCGCGCATCTTCCACAGCCATGGGCCAGTCCCCGTATCTCTGATTACAGAACAGCTCTCCATCCTCATCCAGACCCGCGGGCCAGATTCCCACACGGCGCTCAAAGTCGTGGTTCACGCTGATCCGCATGGTAGATGTATGCCACAGACACCCCTCCGGGTCCTCCATGGTAGAGCCGTGGCCTGCCCCCGGGATGAATCCGCCGGGCTTGTAGGAGAAAGGATTACTTTTTGCCAGGGTAAAAGGCCCCAGCGGGCTGTCCCCGACATATACTCCGTCTGCGTAAATATTATACTGTGTGCCCGGACATGCATACTGAAGATAATATTTCCCGTTAAACTTGTTCATCCATGCCCCTTCTATGTAAGGCTTCCGGCTGAACATTCCCTTTACAAGAGGCTTATATTCATCCGGGAAATCTGCTTCGGTCATGTTCTGCGCCTTTAAAAAGCCCTGATAACATGCCTCGATCTCCTCCTCAGACCTTGGAACGAGGGTATGGTCCTCACCGGCTCTCTCATAGCCCTTTGTCGAGGCATCGCCTTCAATGAGAGCGATCCTTTCCCCCAGCGGATGCATGGTCTCCGGATCCAGTTCCACTCCCCAGACCGGGGTCATGTTAGAACATCCCCAGTAAAAATAAAGCAGTCCGTCCTCATCCAGAAACAGGTTCGGGTCCCAGAAATCAAAGGTTCCCGGGATTTCTTCATAAGGTCCCTCGAGGATATCCTTCGTCCGGTAGAAACTGCAGTTTTCTCCCCTCTTCGACGCACAGAAATAAACATAATCTCCCATGACCCTCACATCCGGCGCGTAATCATAGAGAGGCAGACTTTCGGGCAGGCGGTGGTTTTTCCATACGGCCAGGTCCTCAGAAACCCAGACCCCGAGCGTCATGGACGCAAAGATGTAATACTTTCCTTTAAACCAGATCATGGAAGGATCCGCAGCCTCTCTCGCCACTTTGATCCCTTTGTTTCTCTGGTCATCATTAAACTGATACCGGTAATTCACATTGACCGGATTGCAGAAATAGTTCATCCGGATTTCCTCCTCTTTTCTCAGACATATCTGTTCATAAATTCCGCGCTCAGCTGGAAAGATTTCACCGGAGACTTGTCCGCCCAGTTTTTGTGGCTTTCCAGCACGACCGCATCCACGCCGTTCTCTTTTGCGATCCTCACCATCTCCGGCAGGTTCATATTCCCGTATCCCAGTTCCATGCTGTCTGACTTCAGGATCTGACCCGCCGGACCGCTGACTCTTGTTCCCCTGTCGTTGATATGATAAAGCTTCATCCTTGTCCCAAGGCGCTTCATCAGGGGGATAATGTCGACGCCTGCCTCCGAAGGCCAGTACGAATCGAACTCAAAGTTCGCATAGTTGGGATCAGTCTTTTCCATCAACAGATCATACGCTGTGATCCCGGGGCTCACTTTTCGGAATTCACAGTTATGGTTGTGATAGAGAAGAGAGATCCCGCCCTCTTTCATCAGCTTTCCAGCCCGGTTAAGCCGTTCTGCCAGATCCAGGACCGCCTCTTTATCTGAGTAGTCAAACCGGTGCATTCCGGTGATCACCACATAGTTTGTCCCAAAGGACTCCGCCTCGCGGATGACTTCCTCCGGGGTCCTCAGGATCGTTCCCAGATCCTCGTGGACACTGACCACTTTCAGCCCGGTCTCCCGGATCAGTCTGTTCCAGTCCAGTTTTGCCGTCTTACCGATCGGCATACCCGCCAGTGTGGTCAGTACCCTGACAATAGGCGGCATTTTCCGGATCATGAATCCGTTGATCTCAATCCCCTCATATCCGGCTTCCTTCATAAGCCGGATCGTTTCTCTCGCCTGCTTCTCGGAACCCATCACAGTCCCGAGCTGGATCATCTGTATCGCCTTTACCGGCATGTCTCATCCACCTCCGGTTTTTTTATCTTCTGGAGCGCCGCATTGATGGCTTTGACCTGCTCCGGCTTAATGACATCTCCCGCCTGGTTGATCAGGCTCTCCAGAGTCAGACGGGACATCATCCTTATAAGATTCGGATTGTCCTTCACACTCTCGGCAACATCTCCCCGGCTTGCCGCCGCGCCTTCCATCAGCTTTCCTACGATTGCCGCCGTCCTGGAGTCAGCCAGCAGGCTTCCGTATGTGTCCTTGATCGAATAGCAGCTTTCATCAAAATCTTCCTTGTCAAACCAGTTGACTACTCCGCCCTTCTGTATGAACTGATAGGACGGATCCGGTTTTTCAGATCTGCAGATGGAGATCTCATCCCACAGCTCCTCACCTTTCCTTTCACTCTTCGCAGCGGCCCGGATCCTGTGTTCCCCTGAGATCGGTACCTGGAACCGGAAGCAGTATCTCCCCTGTTTCGTCTCCGCCTCTTTTCCGTCCACAGAAAGGGTAACTTCTTGCAGATTGCTGTATACTTTGACCTCTGTGACGTCCTCTGCCCGGTTTACATACCTTCTCCCGCAGATATGGACAAATGGCTCACTGCTCCAGTGTGCTTTGTAGAGATAGAAAGCGTCCTTCTTCAGCTTTCTGTCCATAGTCACCAGACCTTTCTGGTTCACACCGTGCTTTCCTCCCTCATCACGTCCGTCTGCAGCGAAATCAAACATATTCCAGACATGGGTTGCCCAGAGATAAGGCCTCTTCTCGATCATATCCAGGATATGTTCATGATACACGGTCTGATAGGATTCGGTATAATCTCCCCTCTTCGGCTCCGGGGACTGAAATGCCGGATTGGCATCCGCCCCGTACTCGGAAAATCCAATGCAGCGGTCCGGATAGTTCTCATGATATTCATCAAAAAAGCTGTCATTCTGAGACAGTTCTCCCAGATACCATCCAAAATACAGGTTGTAGCTTCCGATATCCGGGATTGAGAGCAGCTCACTGTCCGTCTCCAGCATGAACACATGAGCCATCGTGGTAGGACGAGTGGGATCCAGCCTGTGGCACAGCTCGTTTAAAATCCTGTGATTTTCCAGAAGGTCTTCCGTCACTCCTCCCGCCGCCGTGATCTCATTGGAAAGCCCCCAGCAGACGATACAGGGATGATTATAATTCTGTGTTACCAGCTCTCTCATCTGGCTGAGTGTGTTCTCTCTGCCGTTCTTCATGTGGAGTGTGATGTAAGGGATTTCTGCCCACACCACCATACCTGTCTCGTCACAGAGATCATAAAAATACTGTGCGTGCTGATAATGAGCCAGGCGGATCGTATTGGCGCCCATCTCCCGGATGATTTCCAGATCCTCCCGGTGCATCTCTTTTGTCAGGGCATTCCCCACGCCAGCCCGGTCCTGATGGCGCGACACTCCCCGGAGGGGATAGGCACGACCGTTGAGAAAGAATCCTCTGTCCGGATCGATCTCCATCTTCCGGCAGCCGAATCTGGCAGAAATCTCGTCCTGCTCCGCATCTCCCTCATACAGTTCCGCCGTAACTTTGTATAAAAAAGGATCGTCCAGTCCGTTCCAGAGCCGTGCATCTGGAAGGTCAAATTCTGCCTTTGCATATCCGCCGGAAACGGCTGCCTCTTTCTCCTGCCCGTCAAGAGAAAACCGTACCCGGAACTCCTGTCCATCCCCTGTTCCTTCCGTCCAGGCTTCCACAGTCACTTTCGCACTGCCCGCAGGCAGTCCGCTTTCGTCTTTCCCACTGATCTCGACCTCCGGCGTCACCCGGATCCCCGGCGCGCCCTCATACCCAAGCGCAAAATGACTTTCAGGCACAGTGATCAGACTTACATCCCGATACAGTCCTCCGTAAAACGTAAAGTCCGCTTTCTGCGGATATACCCGGTCATTGTCTCCGTTGTCCACGGATACGACAAGGTCATTTTCTTCTCTGATACACCCGGTCAGATCCGCACGGAACGTAGAATACCCTCCCTCGTGACGGGCCAGGTGTATACCGTTGAAATACACGTCCGCAGTCATGGCTGCTCCCTCAAACTCCAGCCAGACCGACTTTCCATCAAGGAATGTTCCGTCCTCCGCCTCTGATTCTTCTGCTCCACAGAGTACCTCAAATTCCTTTCTGCTTACTTTTTTTGTATACCAGCAGGTTCCTCTGTAATAGTCATTTCCACCGTCCTGACCGTCTTCAGCATTCCAGGTATGGGGCAGCGTGACCGACATTCCCTTCTGCGCGCACGCGTCATCTGTATTTTCCGCATGTTTTACAAACTTCCATCCATCATTAAATATTCTTCTTTTTCTCATCGTTCTCTCCGCCCTTTCTCCTCTGACTTTTCTGCTATTTCTCCGCTGTCATGCTTCCCAGCACTCGCAGGCTCTCCTTCGGGTATCGTTTCTGTGTTTTCCGGTCAACACCGATGAGACCGAATGTCATGGCAAATCCTTTCTGCCACTCAAAATTATCCAGCAGCGACCAGTACAGATACCCCTTCAGCGGGATCCCGTCTTCTACGCATTTCTGCAGGCCGTCCGCTGCCTCCCGGATAAACTGGCACCGTCTCGCGTCATCGTCCGTGGCGATCCCGTTTTCTGTCACGATCAGGTCTCCATGGAATCTCTCGGAAACTTTTCTCACCACGTCCGCGATCGCTCTGGGATAATCCTCATAGCCCATCTGGGTCCTGGCAGATCCTGCGGGAGGTTCCGCCACACCGTTCTCGTCGAAAAACTTTCTTGTATAACACTGGACTCCCAGAAAATCATCCTTCTCGATCCAGGGCAGATAATGCAGGAATTCATCGTCCCACTCTTTCTGTGCATCCTCTTCTCCTCCAGGAAGAGCAACCATATCATGAAGGGACAATGTCAGGCCGATCTTCAGGTGCGGACATGCTTCTTTCATCGCCTTCTTCGCCGCCTCGTGAGCCTTCATCACAAGGATATCTCCCTCCGGGGTACACTGAGACACAAAGGTATGCATATCCATGGGATTTTCAAGGCCGAATGCCTGCGCGCACTCCATCATGCCCAGCATCATGTTCTCTTTATTCAGATTGATTCCGACCTGCACCTGGCTCTCGCTGTCTCCTGCGCCCGCTTTCCCGTTTTCAGGTGCCGCCTCTTTCATTCCTGCCATCCGTTTCATCATGTCCTTCATCAAAGAAGCAAGCTGGAGACGCATATTTGCCTCGTTGATGGTACATACATACTCCATCTGACCGCCCAGCTCGGTCACCAGCCTTCTGCAGAACACGGCAAACAGATCGACCACCTCAGGATTCTCCCAGCCTCCCATGGAGATCAGCCATTTCGGAGATGAGAAATGCATCATTGTAACCACCGGCCGTATCCCGTTATCATGGCAGCACTGCAGGACCTTTCTGTAATGCTCCACTTCTTCCTCATTCCACGCATCCTTTTCCGGCTGGATCCTGGACCATTCGATGGAAAACCGGTAACTGTTGAGCCCGGCTTCCGCCATCAGCCGGATGTCTTCCTCATAGCGATTGTAGTGGTCCACCGCATCCAGAGACGGCTCGTTGAACATGGTATGGGGCACCTGCTCCTGCGCCCAGTAATCATTATAGATATTATTTCCTTCCACCTGATGCGCCGCTGTCGCCGCGCCAAGCATGAAGTCCTCTGCAAATTTCTTCATTTCTATTCTCCTCTCATCCTGAATTATATCCTGTTCGTTCCGCTTACATTATATATCGGCTTTCTTCAAATACATGTATATAAATTCGTTTTTCTGTTCGTTTTTTTGTGTTTTTCTTGCCTATTAAAAGATTTTGATAGTATAATGATCTGAGATAAAAAAAGGAAGGATCTATACCATGACCATGCACTTAAGGACCAACACCGATCTTACTGCTTTTCTGAAAGAAGCCCGGAACTGTTCCGGGGAAGTCCGTTTCAGTACTCCGGAGGGAGATTCTCTCAATCTGAAATCGACATTAAGCCAGTTTATCTTCTGCAGTCTTGCCGCAGAGCATGATCTCCTCCACAGCGGGATCATAACTTATGATATTTCTGACGAAGGACGCCTGAATAAATATCTGGAGGATGACAATGACGACAAATGAACAGATTTCTTTTTTCAATGACCTGATCTGCTGTAACTACAGGATGTATCTCTGGAGCTATTCGCCGGACCTCAGTCTGCTCCACACGACCTGTCCTTCCGCCAATTCTTCCTGTGAACCTGTCCTTCTCCCGGATTATACTTCCGCACTGCTCGGATACATTACCCGCGGAGGCAGTATGCCGTTTATCCTGGACACCCTCCCCGGCCTTCTCTACACCGCCACATTTGAATACCAGGGAGCTTCTCTTATCCGGATCCACATCATGGGGCCGGCGTTTACCGGGAAGAATTCCCACCTTCTTCTGAAAAGAGACCTAGACCAGAGGGATTACTCTGTCCGTCTGCGTTCCCTCATCTTCCGGCAGTTGGAACAGATTCCGATCATCCCCACCAGTCAGTTGCTTCAATATGCGGTTATGTTTCACTACTGTGTTACCAACGTACGCATCACCGTGACCGATATCGAATATTCTCCCGAAAGGAACTCTTCCGGTCCGGATGAACTGAACCTGATCACAGAAGAACATCGCGGTGTATGGACGGCGGAACAGGCCCTCATGAAAATGTTCCGCGAAGGGAACCCGGATTATAAAAAGGCTCTTGAGAAATCCACTCTGCTGAGCAGTGGGGTCAGATTCGACACCGGAGATTCCATCCGTCAGCAGAAGAGCAGCCTTCTCGTCCTTCTGACCCTCTGTTCACGGGCAGCCATAGAAGGAGGACTGAACCCCTCTGTCTCCTATACGTTGAATGACTCCTACGCCGCTCAGATCGAAGACTGCAAAACAACCTCTGCTTTAGCTTCCCTTGCCCGGACAATCATGGATGACTACATCCGGCGAGTCCAGCAGGCAAGATTGGACAGTGGAATCTCTCCTCAGATCCAGACGATCTGCGACTATATCAACATGCATCCAAAAGAACGGTTTTCCATTGCCGGTTTTGCCAAACGTATTGGATACACAGAATATTATTTTTCACATAAATTCAAACAGGAGATCGGAATGAGTATCTCTGAATATATCAGAAAAGTAAAGATCGAACACGCCTGCCTCCTGCTTGAAGGAACCCATATGGGCATCCAGGAGATCAGTGATGAGCTTGGTTTTACCTCCCGGAGTTATTTTTCCTCCTCTTTTCAGAAACAGATTGGAATATCCCCCAGTGAATACCGCCGTAAGAATTTAAAAATATGATTGTTTGTTTATTCGTGAATCTGTTCGTTAATTTGATTCGATTAAATTATTGACAAATTTTCAAACAGATTCACGAATTTTTATACACTCTTTCTTTCACTCTCTACTATAATTCACGATATACAATATCACCCCAAAACAGAACCTAAAAGAAAGAGAGGAACAGACATGTCTGAAAAGCACAGATTAACACAGAGTGAGATCGACGGCGTACAGTACCGCCGCGCAAAATTATGGCAGATCATCTTATACGCCTGCAACGGACTGGTCGGTATGAGCGTTTATTCTCTGATCGGACTGGCAAGCTACAGCGCCAGCATCGGATACGGGATCTCCACGATCATCGTAGGCTATATTCTGACCGGAACCCGTATCTTTGACGCCATCACAGATCCGATGGTCGCATTCCTGTACGACAGGATCAATACAAAATTCGGGAAGCTGCGTATCATGCTGGCAGGAGGATTTCTCATCGAAGCGGTGGCTCTCCTGGCAATGTTTGATTTTGTATCCAGCAAAGGATTCGGCACCATCGTCTTTATCCTTCTGTACTGTCTGTATGTCATCGGCTATACGATCACAAATATGACGGCGCAGACTATCCCCGCTCTTCTGAGCAATGACCCGAAGCAGCGTCCGGTGATCGGCGTGTGGGCGACAGCCTTTAATTACCTGGTGCCGATCACATTGACCATTGTACTGAACGTGGTCCTGCTGCCTATGTTCGGCGGTACATACAATCAGGCTTTCCTGTCGGCAGCATGCCGTATCTGTGTGCTGATCGGACTGATCGGGATCATCCTGGTCTGCATCGGCGTATCCGAGATCGACAGACCCGAAAACTTTGTGGGTACAGGTGAGAAAAAGGAACATCTGAAGATCCGGGATATGATCGATGTCCTCAGAGGCAACCGACCGCTTCAGTGCTATATCATCTCTGCCGCGTCCGATAAAATCGCGCAGCAGACTGCATCCCAGTCCATCGTTGTGACACTGATGTTCGGAATCGTTATCGGAAACATGGGACTCAGCACGATCCTCAATGCGATCGGAATGTTCCCTTCCATTATCTTCGCAATCCTCGGTGCAAAATATGCCGGGAAATACGGCAGCCAGAAAACCATTGTTGTATGGACCTGGATCAGCACGGTCATCGCGGCGGTAACGATCCTGTTCTTCGCAGGCATAGATCCCTCCGGTATTGCAGTCATGCTCAGTCCGATGATGATAATCTACGTGATCCTGACATTTGCCTTAAACGGAGCGAAGATGTGCATCACAACGGCAAACACTTCATTTATGGCGGATATCATCGACTACGAGCTCGACCGGAGCGGAAGATATGTCCCCGCTGTCGTAACCGGCGTCTACAGCCTCATTGACAAGATCGTCTCCGCCTTCGGCGCCACCATCGCCGCCGGCGCAGTCGCCCTGATCGGTTATACCACGACCATGCCTCAGCCGGGTGACACATGTACCTCCGCAGTCTTCTGGACCGCAATGGCACTGAACTTCGGCATGCCAATACTTGGCTGGATCTGTACTCTGATCGCAATGCGTTTCTGCCATCTTGATAAAGCAGAAATGGTCAAGGTACAGAAAAGAATCCAGGCAAAAAAAGAGTCTCTTGATAGGAACTGACTATGAAATTAAAACAGCATTTTATTACAACACGGCGCCCTTACAGGGAGGGCGCCGTCGAAGTATTTGAACAGAAAATCCCTGAACTTGATCTCACCAGAGCCACTCTTACGATCACTGCTCTGGGAGTCTATGAAGCGGACCTCAACGGGGTAAAAATCGGGGAGCAGATGTTTGCCCCCGGCTACACTTATTATTACCACGACCTGTTTTACCAGACATACGATATCACGGATTCACTCCGCGGAAACGACACGCTGCGGATCTATCTGGGGCAGGGCTGGTACTGCGGCAGGTTCACCTGCGACAACAAGACACAGATTTACGGGGAACGCCCTGCAGTGTCCTGGATCCTGGAGGCTGAACTGTCAGACGGAAACAGAAAATATTTCTGTTCCGATGATCCTTCTGTCCAGGCGGTGCAGAGTCCGTATGACTATGCAGGACTCTATGACGGAGAGATTTTCTTCGCAGACGGCGCGCCGCGCAGCGATGTCCCGGAGATCTTTCCCCCGGTCTCATACGAAGGACCTCTTCCGGACCGTTTCTCACCCACAGAGATCATGGTGAGATGCAGAGAAGAAATGCCTGTGCAGGATGCGACAGTCAAAGACGGGGCTGTTATTCTTGACTTCGGGCAGAACTTTGCAGGTATCATAGAGATCGATCCCGCAAAGATGACCGGCAGTTCTATCCGGATCCGTCATGGAGAGATCCTGGATCAGGACGGAAATCTGTATACACGGAACCTGCGAAAGGCAAAAGCCGAACTCATCTATCATCGCGGAACAGACATGGCGAAATACCGTCCCCGCTTCACCTACATGGGCTTCCGCTATGCGGAGATCACCGGCACGGACTATGTCCCGGGACTCATCACCGCGTATGCCCTCTACAGCGATATGGAGCGCACCGGACATTTTGAATGTAACAATTCTCTCGCAGACCGGCTCTATCAGAATCAGGTCTGGGGGCAGAAATCCAACTATATCGAAGTTCCCACCGACTGTCCCCAGAGGGATGAGCGGATGGGATATCCCGGAGACGGGCAGGTCTTCGCTCTGACCGGCGCCTACAACTTCGACACGGAAAAGTTCTGGGCAAAATATCTACAGGATATCCGCAGCACCCAGCAGGACAACACAGAGGGATATGTTGCTCCTGTCGTTCCCGCAGAAGGTCCTGCCGGAGTCGGATTCCTCAATATGCTGGGCTGGGGCAACGCGGTAACGATCATTCCGGAAATGCTTTATCGCCAATATGGAACAGACCGGTATCTGCACGAACAGTACAACAGCATGAAATCCCACGTGGAATGTGAGATCCGCCACATGGGAGGTCCCCAGGGCGTGGAAGATCTCTGGGTCGCGCCGAATCTCGGTGACTGGCTCTGTCCGGGAAAAGACATTGCATTTATGGCACAGCACAACGGCCCGGTTTCCAACGCCTTTATCGTGAACGATCTCCGGATCCTGTCGTGGACGGCCCGGTATCTCGGAAAGACTGAAGATGCCGACAGATACAAAGCACAGCTTGAAAAGACCAGGGAAGCCTATCTGCGCACCTTCATCAATGAGGACGGTACCATGAAGGACGACTACCATGGCGCCTATATCATGGCTCTGCATTTTGTTGTTCCCAAAGGTCCTCTCTGGGACAGTCTGTTCCGGAGTCTTATCGAAAAGATCCGCGGGGAAGGGATGCAGACCGGATTCTTCTCAACAGAACATCTGCTCCCCCTGCTCGCCGACAACGGCGAAGCTGATTTCGCCTACGAGCTTCTCCTCCAGGAAGAGTGCCCCGGCTGGATGTATCAGGTTCTCCGCGGAGCCACCACAACCTGGGAGCGCTGGGACGCCATCCTGCCCGACGGCAGCGTGAATGAGGCGGATCAGAACGGAGATAATATGGTCTCCTTTAACCACTATGCCTTTGGCAGCGTAGGAAAATTCTACTACACCCATATCCTCGGAATCCGCCCGCTGGAGCCGGGTTATCGGAAGATCCTGATCGCTCCGGTTCCGGACGCCCGCCTCGGAAAGGTCAGCGGCAGCTTTGTAAGCCGCAGCGGGAAGATCTCCGTTGCATGGGAAGTAAAGAACGATATGTTCTCTCTTCAGATAGAGACTCCGGAAAAGACTCTGCTCCGGCTTCCCGACGGAACGGAAAAAGAACTGGAAGCAGGAAGTTATTCATTTGAATCTGCACTTTAAAAAGAGACTTTAATAAAAAAGAACTATTGAAAAACAGAACTTCATAACTGTTTTTCAATAGTTCTTCTTTTCATCAGGCTATTCTGGCCGGTACTTTTTTCGTTCTCCTGTGCAGAACTATTTCACCAGTCCGAGCAGTGTACTCTTCGGTACGGCTCCGATCTGTTTTCCGGCAATCTCTCCGCCCTTCACCGCAATAAATGTAGGAATGCTCATCACTCCGAACCGCTGCGCCAGCTCGATTTCCTCGTCAATGTTGATCTTGCACACCTTTACCCCGGTCTCCTCATTGGAGATTTCCTCCACAACCGGTCCCATCATCTTGCACGGTCCGCACCAGTCTGCGTAGAAATCAACAAGAACCGGTTTGTCGGACTGCATTACCTCCTGGTCAAAATTATCCTTTGTCAATTTGATCACTGCCATATCTATATCCTCCTTTGATGAATCTCTGTTTTCTTCCCGAAAGCTGTAGTCTTCTGTGGCTTTCGATGTACTTAGTATACCACAATATAAAATATTTTCCGTGACAAAATCACAAACTTTTTCAGATCCCTCTTTTTCATCCAATCTCTGCGACTCAGACCTTCCCAAGCCTTCCTGCATCCAGGATCTCCACTTTTCCTCTGGTCAGCCTGACCATCCCGTCATCCTGAAACTGTTTCAGAAGCCTGGTCACCACCTCTCTGGCCGTTCCTGCATCCCTCGCCAGAACTTCATGGGTGACCGGAAGGATATCGCTTCCTTCCAGTGCCCTGTGCTCCAGAAGCGCTCCCGCCAGACGGGAAGCCACATTCGAGAATACAAACTGATTGAACAGCCACATGATATCCGAGAATTTCTCTGAAATCATCTCCATCGTATAATCCTTCACCGAACCGTTTTCATCATAAAGATTTTTATACAGTTTTTTCGGTATAGTGTACACGATACAGTCTGTCTCCATTTCCATATCCAGTTCCACATCCATCCCGTTCAGCATACATGCCGCACTTAAGATGCTCACATCTCCGTCCACCAGCCGGAACAGCGTGATGTCTCCCCCGTTGGGCGACGTGATGAAGATCCTTGCCCTTCCTTTTTCGATGATCTGAACGCCGGCGCACTCTCCTCCGCCGAAATGCAGTTTTGTTTTCTTTTTACAGACATTTTTTGTTGTTCCCAGTATCATCTCTGTCTGTTCTTCTTCCGTCAGGCTGTCCCAGAAAGGGAACGCTTTTTCAAATACTTCTTTTAATTCCGTCATTTCTCTATTCCGCCTTTCGCGTTCTGAATTCGTCTGTTCCTGCCCAGACATTTTCCACTGGCTTTTACGCTATTATAAAATAACTGTCCCGGCGTTACAAGCCACAGTTTTCCAACTGCACGGTCAGATGATCACGGGATCGCAGCCGCACAGATTACAGTTCACATCTGAATGCCGCCCGTTTGCGCGGTCAAAAAATTTAGAAATTCATAAGATTCTATGCACGGAATCGTCACATTCCCCTCCTAAACTGTTCTCTGGATAAGAAAGGGAGTATGATTTAAATGACACTTGAGGAATATTATGAACTGATCAAACCATATACAGACGCCATGAACCTGATCCTCACGCGCCTCGAGATCATGGATCATGACACATATGAAAAAGAAGATTTCCGGCCGATACACAGCATCACAAACCGGATCAAAGAAAAAGAAAGTATTGAGAATAAGCTCCGCAAAAAAGGTTCCTCGGGGAGCGTGCAGGACGCCAAGGCACTGCTCAAGGACATTGCGGGTATCCGGGTCGTCTGCTTTTTTGAACAGGATATCCGTCATCTGGTCGGTTCTCTAAAAAAGCAGGCTGACCTGATCCTGATCCGCGAAAAAGATTACATAAAAACTCCAAAGCCAAACGGCTACCGCAGTTACCATATCATCGTGGGCGTACCGACCTATTACATGAACAGTATGGAATACTACCCGGTTGAGATCCAGTTCCGTACGATCTCCATGGATCTCTGGGCGGCGATGGAACACCGGATCTGCTATAAGGCCCAGCCTTTCAACGAGATAGAGATGCGCAACGCATTCCGTCAGTATTCGGAGATCCTTGAAAAGATGGAAAAATCCTTTGAAGTGTACAGTGAAAACAATGAGGTTTCCGTATGACGCATGGCGCTCAGGAAGGCGTCTGACTGAGTATCGGGCAACCCCGGACTTTGCCTTGCATCCCCTATGCCAAAAACAGGCCTGCCCGGACATATCGTCCGCGCAGACCTGTTTTTTTGTGCGATAAGACGTCTTATCTCTTTCCCTTATCGTAAATCTCACCCAGTGCCTTTGGAGCTCTGTTGTACTTCGAGAAGAAGATCAGCAGGAGCAGGGTCAGAAGATATGGAAGGATCATGACCAGATCCGAATAGCTGCTGGGCTTCTCCAGCACCTGCACGATCTGGTAGCCCGCCGATCTGGCGAATCCGAAGAGGAGGCAGGCTCCCAGCGTCGGAAGGATCTTCCAGTTTCCGAAGATCATCGCCGCGATGGCAAGATAACCATATCCCACATAGATGCTCTCGGAAAACTGTGCGGAGATGGAATAGGCGAAACACATTCCACCGATGCCGGACAGAGCTCCGGAAACCATGATCGCCACGGTACGGATCTGCCCCACATTTCTTCCTGCAGCGTCCACTGCATGGGGGTTATCGCCGCAGGCTCTCAGGTGAAGACCGTATCTGCTCTTGTAGAGCACGAACCATGCGATCACCGCCACAACGAGGATGATCACCTCAAACGGATATACATTTGTAAACACTGCCCCCACGACAGGGATATCAGAAAGTACCGGAACAGTAAATCTTGCCGATACGCCGAGCTGAAATTTGTCGGAAGGCTGGTTGAACACGCTCTTGTTTACCTGTTTCGTCAGGAACGCGGTCAGCGCCATGGCAAGGATGTTGATGACCACACCGCTGATGACCTGATTTGCCTTGAACTTGACACAGAGCAGGGCATGGAGCAGGGAATATACCATTCCGCCGATCATGGCGAACAGAAATGCCAGATAAAAGATTACCTGGGAATCTGTTCCCTGTGTGCCCGATGTCAGTACGACAAAGAGGGCTCCCACGAAAGCTCCGAATCCCTGAAGACCTTCAATGGCAAGGTTGGTAACGCCGCTCCGTTCACTGTAGATCCCGCCGATCGCCATGATGAACAGCGGCAGTGCAAACGAAAGTCCATCAATGATTATTCTTGACATCTGCGTTCCTCCTTTCTGCTTCCTCCATCTCTGTCTTCCACTTCTTTACCTCATACCTTATAAACGCGCTGCATGCGCTGAACAGAAGGATCAGCCCCGTGATGACAGAAGCAATCTCTGTCTCGATCCCGGATGCCGAGCTCATATAACTGCTTCCCTTGGTCACTCCGGTGATCAGGAAGGAAGAAAAGATCACTCCGATCGGATTGTTATTTCCGAGCAGCGCAACCGCGATCGCGTCAAATCCGGTGTCAGTGAGCACTTTGGGCTGGATGGACTCCAGATACCCCAGATAGTATGTCACACCTGCAAGTCCTGCAAGAGCCCCGGAGATCATCATGGAAACCACCATGGTCTTCCCCACGCTGACTCCGGCATATCTCGCCGCATTGCGGTTTGATCCCACTGCCTTGATCTCAAATCCCAGGCTCGTCCGGTCCAGAAGGAACTTCATCAGGATCGCGATGAGCACTGCCAGGATAATACAGAGAGGAATATCCACTTTCAGATTCCCGATCGGAACCTGCATGAGCGTCAGCCTGGAAGCCCGGCTGACTGCCTTTGACTGTCTGGATATCTCATCGATATATCTTGTATTGATAAAAAAGCTGGTCAGATACTGAACAATATAGTTGATCATGATCGTGGAAACGACCTCGTTGATATTGAACTGGTATTTCAGGAAGCCGACCAGAGCGCCGACCGCCATTCCCACTACAATACCGATCAGGAGAACGAGAGGTTTTGCGGCAACTGCCGGAAGTTCAGAGTATCCCACTGTGACTGTCGCTACAAATCCTGCCGCCAGCATCTGTCCGGAAACACCGATATTGAACAGCCCCGCCTTCTGTGCCACAGCGACAGAGAGCGCTGCGAACATCATCGGTGTGAGCATGTTCAGAAAGCTGGTAAAATCTGTGAGCATCCCCTGATATGCCGAGTAGTTCGGCTTCGGCATGAGCCCGCTTCCCTGCAGGAGGTTCATATATGCGGTCAGAGGATATTTTCCCAGTCCCGCGATGATGACCATTCCCACGATAAGACTCAGCAGAATGGAGAATACCGGGATCGCGATAAACTGTGTTTTTTCATTTCCAAGGATCTTTACACAGACCTTTTTCATTTATTCTTCACCCCCATCATGAATTCTCCCACCTGATTCATCGTAAGAGTCTCAGCCGGAGCGATCTGCTCGATGGCTCCGTTATAGATCACGCCGATGGTATCCGCGCAGTTCATGATCTCGTCCAGTTCCAGTGAAATCAGGATGATCGCTTTTCCCTTGTCCCGCTCCGCAATGATCTGCTTATGGATATTTTCGATCGCGCCGATATCCAGTCCTCTCGTAGGCTGAACAAAGATCATCAGGTCAGACTGAAGCTCGATCTCACGCCCTACGATGGCTTTCTGCTGGTTTCCGCCGCTCATGGAACGCACCTGTGTGGCGGTTCCCTGACCGCTCCGGATATCATATTCCTCGATCAGACGCTGTCCGTACTTCTCAAACTCATCCGGTCTGAGTACCCCTCCCTTGCTGGAGAAAGGCTCTTTGTAGTAAGATTTCAGAGCAAGATTATCTCTCAGCGAGAAATCCAGTTCAAGTCCAAACTCCTGGCGGTCTTCCGGGATATAGGAAATTCCTTTCTCCGTCCTCTTTCGGATCGTCTCGTGAGTGATGTCCTCACCGTTCAGGATCACCTTTCCGCTGGAAATGTCCATCAAACCGGCAATCGCGTCCGCCAGCTCCACCTGACCGTTCCCGGATACGCCTGCGATAGCGAAGATCTCTCCCCGGTGTACCTGGAAGGACACATTCTTAACAACCTCAAAATGATCCTGGTTGTATACTGTGACATTCTGCACATCCAGCACAGTCTCTCCGAACTTCGCGGGAGACTTGTCCACTGTAAAGGAAACTTCTCTTCCCACCATCAGGTTTGCCATCTTCTTTGTCGATGTAGTCTTCACATCAAGCACATCTACGATCTTTCCTCTGTTCAGGATCGCACAGCGATCCGCTACCTGCTTGATCTCCTCCAGCTTGTGGGTGATCAGGATAATGGTCTTCCCGCTGTCCCGGAGATTCCGGATGATCCGCAGCAGGAACTCGATCTCCTGGGGGGTGAGCACTGCCGTCGGCTCGTCAAAGATCAGGATTTCCGCCTCCCGGTAGAGCATTTTCAGGATCTCTACTCTCTGCCGGATCGATACATTCACCTTCTCGATCACCTGAGTCGGATCTACCTCCAGTCCGTACTCCTCTGAAAGTTTCCTTATATCTTCGTTTGCCTTTTTGATATCGACTGCCGGGAACAGTCCCAGCACTCTTTTCACCGGCTCCATTCCCATGATAATATTTTCTGCTATTGTGTAATTCGATACCAGCTTGAAGTGCTGATGTACCATTCCGATATTCAGTTTTGTCGCATAGTTTGGGGAAGTGATACGGACCTTCTCCCCTTTTACATAGATTTCCCCCTCATCAGGCTCGTACATTCCGAAAAGCATGCTCATCAGGGTGGATTTGCCTGCGCCGTTCTCACCGAGAAGGGCGTAAATCTCTCCCTTTTTGATCTGGATGCTCACGTCATCGTTCGCCACAATGCCTGGAAATCGTTTCGTGATATGCCGCATTTCAATAATATATTCTTCTGACATTGGCAGCTCCTGTTCTCTTCATTCATTCCGACGTTTCTTTCTTAAAAGAGAGAATGGACAGTCACCTGTTCAGTGAACTGTCCATTCTGTTTTACCTGATGTTATTACTCCAGTCCTGGAAAGTCCTCCGGTGTACTGCCGTTGTCGCTTGACGGCGGAACGATGGTTCCGTCTTTTACAAGTGCGAACGCATCATCAAGTGCTTTGATCGTATCATCTGAAAGCTGCTGTCTTCCATCTTCTTTTACATATCCTGTGGAATCGGTGTCAGCCATCAGTGTGATATTCTGTCCTTTGAAGGATCCATCTGCGATCGCTTCAAGCTGTCTCTGTACGTTGATGCTCATGCATTTCAGGACAGAAGTAAGGATGATATTGGAGTCTCCGTTTGCTCCGTCGTCATACTGATCAACGTCACATCCGATAACCTTCACATCTCCGGCCTCTTTTGCTGCTGTGAACACACCGTTTCCTGATGCTCCTGCCGCAACGAAGATGATATCGCATCCCTCTTTGATCAGAGACTCACCGATAACTTTTCCTGTCGCTTCATCAGAGAAGTTTCCTGTGTAGTTTCCGCCGATATTCTCGTCATTGTATGTTCCCGCGTAGGACGCAAGCTCTACACACTCAGCGTTTGCCCCGAGTTTTGCGTTGGCATAGTTCACACCAGCTTCAAAACCATACTGATAGTTTACATTTGACGGGAAAGGCTGTCCGTTTACAACAGCGACTTTGTTTGTCGTTGTCTCAAGAGCTGCAGCTATTCCTGCGAAGAATCCGCTCTCCTGCTCTGCGAACAGCATTGCGTATACATTGTCAAGTTCTACAGTGTTGCCCTCTGCATCTGTCGGATAGCTGTCCACGAGGATAAAATCCACATCCGGGTTGTCCTGTGCTACCGTGCCGATTCCGGCGCACTGATATCCAAGGCAGACAACCACGTCATAGCTTCCTGCGATCTCTGTGATCTTTTCCACAACTGTTGCCGGAACACCTGTCTCCTCGCGGATCGGTGTCACCTTTGCGTCCGGATGCTCATCGATATAAGCCAGGACTCCATTGTAGTTATCCTCATTGAATGATCCGTCATCCACACCGTTAGGGCTGGATACGATTGCAATGTTCAGCGCGTCTGTGCTGTCTTCCGCTGTGTCTGTTCCTTCATCTGAAGCCGCTGCTCCGTCTGTTGAAGTGTCTGATGAATTGCTTCCGCATCCGATGACCATGGAAGATACCATTGCCACGCACAGAAGAGCTGCTAACAGTCTTTTTTTCATAATATAACTCCTCCTTCTTTCTGTTGATAAGTACAGCTTATATTGTTGCTCTAACTTATTAGCTTATATTAACACTAATTCACTTGTTGTGCAATGTTTCCTGCTCCTTTTTTGCAAAAATATCCTTCAATGATTCCACATAAGGAGCTCTCGCAACCCCGTATTCCGTCACGATCCCTGAGATCAGGTTATGGTCTGTCACATCGAACGCAGGATTATAGCACTTTGTCTCCTCCAGAGCCATTGGTTCCGTATAAAATTTCTTCTTGATCTCATCCGGATCCCTCAGTTCGATCTTAATGTCATCTCCTGTTGGACAGTTCATATCAATGGTCGAAGTCGGTCCCAGAACATAGAACGGAATACCATAATACTTCGCAAGAATCGCTACTCCGCTGGTTCCGATCTTATTCGCCGCATCCCCGTTGGCTGCGATCCGGTCGCAGCCAACCAGACACGCCTGGACCCATCCGTTTTTCATGACAATGCTTGCCATGTTATCGCAGATCAGTGTCACGTCAATGCCGCCTTTCTGCAATTCATAGGAAGTCAGCCTCGCCCCCTGGAGGAGGGGCCTTGTCTCATCCGCAAACACATGGAACTCCATGCCTCTCTCCTTTCCAAGGAACAGAGGACCGAGGGCTGTTCCGTATCTTGATGTGGCAAGCGGGCCTGCGTTGCAGTGGGTCAGGATCCCGTCTCCGTCGTGGAGGAGCGCCAGCCCATACTCGGAGATTGCGCGGCACATGCGCATATCCTCTGCCTGGATTTCTTTGCTCTCCGCCAGGAGAAGCGCCTTGATTTCCTCCACCGGCTTGTCCTGATTGGATGTGACCACCCTCTCCATCCGGTTCAGCGCCCAGCTTAAGTTCACTGCGGTAGGCCTGGAGGAGTCCAGATAATCTTTATCCTTCTTAAACTGCGCATAGAAAGTATCATAATCCTCCGTCTCAATCTGACGCGCCAGGACATAGATTCCATAAGCCGCGCAGATTCCGATTGCCGGAGCGCCTCTTACTTTCAGCTCAAAGATGGCGTCATAAAGGTCTTTTGCCGTTCCCAGCGTCAGGTATTCCGTCTTGTTGGGAAGCTGTGTCTGGTCAATGATCACCACCGCATTTTCTTCTTCATTCAGTTTTACATTGTCTATATGTGTTACATCTCTCAGTGTTTCCATCTTTCTTCCTTTCATCCGCAGAAGTTCTGCTTCTCTTCTGCCTCTGCCCGTTTCCGGACGGATCGCTCCGTCAGAATTTGAACCCCGCCTTAAAACCGCGGTAAGCGAACGCCTTCTCATGATCTTTCAGATCAAACAGCTCGATCTCAGGCAGGACGATCCGTTTCTGCGCCAGCATCCTCAGAGCCGGCTCAAAGGGACCGCACCGGCTGCCCTTGATGGTGATCTCATTTACCACGAAATAGCTCATATCCACATTCGCTGTTCCGGCATATGTGCTCTTTAAGATGATGGTTCCCTGCCGCCGGATCAGTTTCTTCGCGAGCTGAAGTCCCGACTCCGCGCCGGTGGCATCCACGATGATCTCAAAAGTCTCGTCGGTCTCTGTCACGGTCTTTGCAAAGGGGCTGAATTTTTCCAGCTTTTCGGGATGTTTCCCGATCACAGTCAGATCCGTTCCCGTCAGGTTCAGCACCTGAGTGATCATCAGGCTCAGTCTTCCGTCTCCCAGGACAGCTACCTTCGTATCCGGGCTGATATGCACCTGGGATGTGATTTCAAACGCAGCAGCCAGAGGTTCCGTAAAGATTGCCCTCTCCGTCGGAAGTTCGTCGGGGACTCTGTGGATCAGATGGGTCTGCAGTGTCATGTACTCCGCAAAACATCCATCCTTCCCCTCCATGCCGATGACCTTCCTGTCCGGACAGTGCTTCTCCCGGCCGGTGCGGCAGTACAGGCAGTGTCCGCACCCGGCATTCAGTTCTCCCACTACACGCTGCCCGATCAGTGTCTCATCCTCAGACTCTTCCACCACGCCCACAAACTCATGTCCCATCACGCCCCGGAAGTTAGGCCTGTAGCCTTTTAACACTTCCCGGTCCGTGCTGCAGACCGCGGCCATGAGGATGCGGATCAGGCTCTCGCCTTCTTTGCAGACCGGTTTAGGAAGATCTTCCCGGTAAACCGCTTTTTCTCCGTCAAAATATAATCCTTTCACAAGTTCCGCCTTTCTGTCTCGGGGCGTCTTTAAGCTTCGTCGATCGCCTTTCCGATATCATGTCTCATATATTTGTTCTCAAACTGCACCCACTCGGTGGCTGCATATGCGTTGGCTCTTGCCTCTTTCAGATCTTTTCCCTTTGCTGTCACGCCAAGTACGCGTCCGCCGTTGGTCACGATCTGATCCCCGTCAAACTTTGTTCCCGCATGGAAGCAATAGTATCCCTCATGCTTTTTAAACTCATCCAGTCCTGTGATAGGATATCCCTTTTCATATTTTACCGGATATCCGTCTGACGCCAGCACCACACAGACTGCCGCGTTATCCTCAAACTGCAGATCGATCTGATCCAGCGTTCCGTCGATGCACGCCTCCACCACGTCGATGATATCGTTCTTCATACGCGGGAGCACAACCTGTGCCTCGGGATCACCAAAACGAGCATTGTACTCCAGGACTTTCGGTCCGTCCGCTGTCAGCATCAGCCCGAAAAAGATGACACCCTTGAAGGGACGTCCCTCCGCAGCCATGGCATCCACCGTGGGCTGATAGATATATTTCTCGCAGAACTCTTCCACTTCTTTCGTATAGAAGGGACTGGGTGAAAAGGTTCCCATTCCTCCTGTGTTCAGGCCGGTATCCCCGTCTCCCGCACGCTTGTGATCCTGAGCGCTGGTCATGGTCTTGATGGTCTTCCCGTCTACAAAAGAAAGCACAGACACTTCCCGGCCTGTCATGAACTCCTCGATGACCATTTCATTTCCGGCTGTCCCGAACTTCTTGTCCAGCATGATGGTCTTTACGCCTTCCTTTGCTTCTTCCAGATCCTGACAGATCAGCACGCCCTTGCCAAGTGCAAGTCCGTCCGCCTTCAGGACGATGGGGAACTTCGCCGTCTCAAGATAGGCAAGGGCCTTGTCCGGATCCGTAAAATTCTCGTATGCCGCTGTGGGGATATTGTATTTCTTCATCAGATCCTTTGAAAACGCCTTGGATCCCTCCAGGATCGCCGCGTTCTTTCTCGGTCCGAATGTGCGGATTCCCGCCTCCTCCAGAACGTCCACAAGTCCTCCCACCAGGGGATCATCCATTCCCACAATGCAGAGGTCGATCTCTTTCTCCTTTGCAAACGCAGCCAGTTTGTCAAATTCCATGGCGCCGATATCCACGCACTCTGCATACTCCGCGATCCCCGCGTTTCCCGGTGCGCAGTAGATCTTGTCCGCCCTGGGGCTCTTTGCCACACTCGCCGCGATGGCATGCTCTCTTCCTCCGCTTCCAACTATCAGTACTTTCATAACAGCCTCCTTTTCTTCTTCTGAAACCACAAAGGTGCATCTGTGATACCACAGACGCACCCTCTTATCCAGCAGTCTATTCTTCTATCACAGTCTTCCGGCCTTCCACACGGACTTTTCCACCCGCGATCAGGTCAATGGCTCTCGGGAGGATGATCCACTCCGCCTGCTCCATTACCCGACGCTGGAGTACTTCCGGGGTATCTCCCTGCTGCACCTCCACAGCCTTCTGCAGGATGATCGGTCCGGTATCTGTGCCCTCGTCCACAAAATGAACAGTGGCTCCCACCACCTTCACTCCGCGTTCCAGAGCCGCTTCATGCACTTTCAGTCCGTAGAATCCTTTCCCGCAGAAAGAAGGGATCAGGGACGGATGGATATTGATCATCCGGTTCCTGTACTTTTCTATCATCTCCGGCGGGATCACCACAAGGAATCCTGCCAGCACGATCAGGTCCGGCGCAAAACTGTCCACTGTCTCCAGCAGTTTCCTGTTAAAAATCTCCCGGGACTCATAATCCTTCGGTGATACACAGCAGCTGGGGATCCCGTTTTCCTCCGCTCTTTTCAGAGCGTAGGCATTCCGGTTGTTGCTGATCACGCCTGCGATCTCTGTATTCGTGATCTTTCCGTCTCTCACCCCGTCGATGATCGCCTGGAGGTTTGTCCCTCCGCCGGAGACCATCACCACTATCTTTAACATAAGGTTACTCCTTTTTCTCCTGCCTCGATCTGTCCCACTACATAGGGCTCCTCGCCTGCCGCGCGGATCGCGTCCATTGTCCGGTCCACGTCATCCTTATCTACGGCCAGAACCATTCCAAGTCCCATGTTGAAGGTATTATACATCATATGTTCTTCCACATCGCCGTCCTCGGAAAGCATCCGTAATACCGGCGGAATCGGGTAGCTGTCTTTTCTTATCACAGCGTGAGTCCCCTCTTTTAACATACGGGGAACATTCTCATAGAATCCGCCGCCTGTGATATGGCTGCACGCCTTGATCTTCACGCCTGCGTCCTTGATGCTCTTAAGCGCCTTCACATAGATCTTTGTGGGAGCAAGAAGCGCTTCCCCGAGAGTGCATCCCAGACCGTCATAATATGTATCCAGTGCTTCTCTCTTCATATTGAAAACCTGCCTCACCAGGGAGAATCCGTTGCTGTGGATTCCTGAGGAGGCCATGCCGATCAGCACATCTCCTTCTTTCAGGTCCTCTCCTGTGATCATATCCTTCTTATCGCAGACACCCACCGCAAATCCGGCAAGATCATACTCCTCCGGCTTCATCAGTCCCGGATGCTCCGCTGTCTCTCCGCCGATCAGCGCAGCGCCTGCCTGAAGACAGCCCTCTGCAACACCCTTTACGATATCCGCGATCTTCTCCGGTTCATTTCTGCCGCATGCGATGTAATCCAGGAAAAACAGTGGTTCTCCTCCCGCGCAGGCAATGTCGTTCACACACATCGCCACCGCGTCGATCCCGATCGTGTCATGTTTCTCCAGGATCATGGCGATCTTCACCTTGGTCCCGCATCCGTCCGTTCCGGACAGCAGCACCGGCTCCTCCATCTCTTTGATCTTTGAGAGGGAGAATGCTCCGGAGAATCCTCCCAGTCCGCCCAGCACTTCCGGGCGCATGGTCTTCTTCACATGCTCCTTCATAAGTTCTACTGATCTGTAGCCGGCCTCTATGTCAACGCCTGCCTTCTTATAATCCATACTGTTTTCTCCTTTTCTATTTCAGGTATTCCTCGTAACCTACTTCTTTCAGCCTGTCAGCTTTTGCCTGTACGTTATCCTTCATCTCTGCAGAATAGTCCTTGAGTTTCTTCAGGAGTTCTTCGTCGGATACTGCAAGAATTTTCGCCGCAAGGATCGCCGCGTTCATCCCTCCGTCAATGGCAACCGTAGCGACCGGGATTCCCGGCGGCATCTGTACGATCGAGTAGAGTGCATCCTGTCCGTCCAGATTCTTTCCCGACATGGGAACACCGATGACCGGCATCGGGAACAGCGCAGCGCACATTCCCGGAAGATGGGCAGCCATGCCCGCTCCTGCGATGATCACCTTGATTCCTTTTCCTTCCGCTGATTTCGCCCAGTCAAAAAACACATCCGGCATGCGGTGTGCGGAGATGATGGTCATCTCATAGTCAATCCCGAATTTTTCAAGCATGGAAGCAGCTTTGCTCATTACTTTAAGATCCGAGTCGCTTCCCATGACAATTCCTACTTTTGGCATTTTGTCTCCTCCTTCAGTGGTTCATTCAATACTTCCGTTTCCGGTAATACGAATCTTCCATTCTTTATTAGTATAATGTTTTTGCCTTCTTTTGTCACTACACTTATTTCTTCTAACTCTTCATAAGGTATGGTTATATCTGTGTGGCAGTGGAAGTATGCCTTTGAGACGTCTTCCTTTCTCAGGACAGACACCGAGTTGTCCTTTGCCATGATCTCTTTCCCGTTTGGATTGTAGACCCGGATGTCCTCGCTCCAGGAATAGCAGGTGTCACCCACCGCGAAATGAGGGCCTGTCTTCTCCGCGATGAGGATGGGCATCTTCTCCTCGATCCCGTATTTTCTCGCTGTCACATAAGCCGTCGTGTTCGTTCCGATGGCAAACTCTCCGAGGGGAAGTGTCTCATGGTTCTTCAGGACATTGTCGTAGATGTACTTTCTTCCCTCTTCCCGTGAATCAAAATTGGAACAGCTGTAATCCGTGATCTTTCCGTCTTTAAAGGCAAGCTCAAGATCCCGGTACTCCAGGCCGTCCAGGTACACCCGGCTTACGTTTAAGATCCCGTCCGTTCCCTCCAGGACAGGGGATGTGAATACTTCCCCAACCGGGATGTTCACGTCCGCCACGCAGTTTTCAAACTTCGTCTCCTTCTCCGGATCGTTCAGACGGATGAGCTGTACTCTCAGATCTGTCCGGTTCGTTCCTTTCCCGATAACACGGACATATTCACCCTGATCCAGAGCGTCGATCATGGTCTGCTGCACCTTCTCGTAGAGTTTCGCGTCCAGCGTATTGATCCGGATCACCTCATTGAATATCTCCGGATACTTCTCTCCGATCTCCGGCACCGGCCAGGCGATAATGGTAAAGCTTCTCTCGTCTCCCCGGATATACTCGTTGGTGATCTGTCCGGACCGGCTGTCATACATGAGCGCCAGTTCCCTCTGCGCTTCACTGTATTCCGGAGCTTCCGGCTTGGCTGCCGGAGAAAAAGGCTTTTCTCCGAACGTCTCCATCACGGCAGGACCTGCGAACTGTGCCGCCAGCTCCCTGTTTTTCTCATAAACGGTCTTCATGACTTCCAGTCTGCGCTCGATATACCGTTTATCCATGAAAAGCGCCTGATCCTGTCTGTGATCATACTCGTACTGCCAGTTGGGAATTGCTCCGAAATATCCGATCTTGTGATGTTCGCGCCTGGTGATCACGCCGGACGCCGCCCGGTAGATGACCGGTTTTAATCCCATTTTCCGGAAGTTTTCCATGGCTGCCCGGATCACCTTTTCAAATCCCAGGCTGTAGCGGATATTGACCACTGATTTCTTTGAGAGATCTTTCCCCGTATTGATAAATCCGATCCGATATCCCTCTGTATATACGTCCGCCATCCTCTGTATGGTCTCCGCCGGGAGCGTTCTCAGATGACGCGCCGTGCCCAGTTCATTTTCCGTGATATATTCTCCGAAACGGTAAAGATATTTATCGTTCTCCAGATCCGCATTTTCGATGATATCCGCCGCGAAGGAATATTCCGGGTCGATCTGCTCTCCAATCCGGTCCGCAAGGAACACGTCACAGTAGTCGCTGGCATACCAGTAAATGATATCCCGGATTTCTTTTGCGTCCGGCTCCTCGGACTCCTCAAAACAGTTGTACACTTCGATGAAAAGTTCGCAGAGGATCGTAAGATAGTCCTTCCTCTCCTCAAAGGCGAAGGGAATGCCCGAGCGCATTTCCGCATAGAGAAGGCTAAGAAGTCTGCCCATATCCTCCCCGAATTTTCCCACGGCATATGCAGGATCCGCATAACTGGTCCCGTAATTCTGAGGAAGAACGTCCCGGTAAAGGATCTCGTTTAAGCTCTGCATCTCCTCAAGGCTGTACCGTTCCCAGGTCCCGTCCCCGATCTTTCTCCTGACGTTTTCCAGTTCCAGAAGAAAGATTGCCGTATCCTGAAAAAAGGGCAGATATTTTTCCGATACTGTATCTTCGGACACGATCCCTCTCAGCCGGTCCACAGCAAGAGCATGTCGCTCCTCGCACTGTTCATTTCTTTCTTTCTGCTTTTCTTTCCAGCTCATTGTCACATCAGTCCTCCTATAAATATAGCCAGAAACAGGATCAGCACAACACCGCTCACCGGCAGCCCGATCCTGCACGTGATATAATTTCTCTCCCTTTCTCTGAATCCCTTTACCGCCGCATTGATTCCCAGAACAGACAGGGCGAAGGCTATCACGGCGATGCCGCCCACGATTCCGGGTGCCGCGCCGCGGACCAGATAGGAATACAGGATACATCCGCCAAGTGCGGCGATGGACGCCCCCGCAAGCACGCAGGAGACAACGCCCATATGGGAATGCTTATATTTCGCCTGTCCGTATTTCCTCGCTCCCCGCTTTTTTCTCTCTTTTTCCCGCTGCCTCTCCTCAGCGCTTTTTCCGTTTCCGAGCATAATGTCTTCTCCTTATCGCATTACAGATCACAAATAAAATATATCCGAGCACCCCTCCCAGCGTATTCAGAAGGATATCATCCACATCAAAACTTCCCACTCTCGTGACAAGCTGCATAACCTCCACGCCAAGACTTAAAAGAAGGCTGTAGAACAGTGTCCTGAAAAAACCTCTCGATCTGCTCGCCATTGAAATAAAGAAACCAAAAGGAACAAATATCAGGATATTTCCAACCAGGTTGGAAAACACTGCAAATGCTCCCAGTTCCTCCCGATATGTGATAAACCGTTTGATTTCTTTAAAAAGTTCCAGATTGTAACGGTACTCATCCATCACCCCTTCTCTGCCATACCAGTCCGACAGGAAAAGAAAATAGATCAGAAAACCGATATATAATATAAACAGGATCTTTCCCAGGATCCTGACCCTTTTTGCCTGTTTCTTGTTCACAAGATATTGCCCTTTCCGAGTGTGTTGCAGGGGACAGGCCCCTATGAAGAGGGGACAGGCCCCTGTGCAAAGGGGTCTGTCCCTTTTGAAATTAAAACGTTATCTCTTTTTTATGCCGCAGCAGGTTTGCACCGTTCACAATGGAGATGACTCCCGCCGTGATCCCGATGACCAGGACCAGGATTCCGACCACGATATTTCCGGTCCCGCTGCTCTTCATTGTACGATATGCTTTTTCCATATTCTGCGCCTCCTTATTTCACTCCATATTTCTCATAGTATGCATCGATTGCCGCCTTTAATGTATCATCGATGATAACTTTTCCCTTATATGGTCTGTTGTAAAGATATTCCACAACATCTTCCATGGTCACGATCGCCGCTGTGTCAAATCCGTACAGATCTTTGACCTCATCCAGAGCACACTTTTCTCCGCCTTTTCCCACTTCCATCCTGTTCAAAGAGACCATCAGCCCGACAATAGTCACGTCAGCCGCTCCTTTTACTTTCGGGACAGTCTCTTCCATTGACTTGCCCGAGGTAGTCACATCTTCGATCATGATCACCCGGTCGCCGTCCTTCAGGCTGCTTCCCAGAAAGCTTCCCTTATCCGCGCCGTGATCCTTCTCCTCCTTGCGGTCCGAGCAGTAGCGGACTTCCTTTCCGTACAGCTCGCTGTATGCGATCGCAGTCACCACGCTCAGCGGGATTCCTTTGTATGCAGGCCCGAATAACACATCGAAATCATCGCCGTATTTATCGTGGATCGCCTTTGCGTAGTACTCTCCTAATCTTTTTAACTGAGATCCGGTCACATAGGCTCCCGCATTCATAAAAAACGGAGACTTTCTTCCGCTCTTCAGGGTAAACTCTCCGAATTTCAGCACATCGCTGTCAACCATAAACTCAATAAATTCCTGCTTGTACTGTTCCATCTTTTTACAACCTCCTGTATCCGAAAATATACCGGCTCTGACGCCGGGATATGACCTTTTCTGATTCTTTACAATTTTAACATATGTTACCGTCATTTTCAATTAAGACTGTAAAAGAAGCGGAGACGGTTTTCTTCCCGCTCCGCTTCTTTCCATTTGCTTTTATCAGGTCCATCATTATCTTACAATACCGACCATATCAGCCACGCTCTCAAAGCCCTGGCGCTCCATGTATTTCTCGATCCCGTCAACGATCTTTGCAGATACACCCGGATCATGGAAGTTCGCGGTCCCAACGGAAACCGCGCTTGCCCCGGCAAGGATCATCTCGATGGCATCCTCCGCTGAGGCGATCCCTCCCATTCCGATCACCGGGATCTTCACCGCATTTGCCGCCTCATACACCATGCGGACCGCGATCGGATGGATCGCCGGTCCGGACACGCCGCCGGTCTTATTTGCCAGCACAAATGTCTTCCGGTTGATATCGATCTTCATTCCCGTAATGGTATTGATCAGGGAAACCGCATCTGCGCCGCCTGCTTCCACCGCTTTCGCCATCTCAGCGATGCTGGTGACGTTGGGGCTGAGTTTCATGATCACCGGCTGCTTTGCATATTTTTTCACAGCCCGTGTGATATCCTCCGCCGCTTTCGGATTCTGCCCGAAGGCGATGCCGCCCTCTTTTACGTTCGGGCAGGAAATATTGATCTCGAGCATATCCACGTCTTCTCCCGCAAGGCGCTCCACCACCTCGCAGTAATCCTCCTCGGATCTGCCGCATACATTTACAATGATCTTTGTATCGTACTGTCTCAGGAACGGGATATCCCTCTCACAGAACACATCGATGCCCGGGTTCTGAAGGCCCACCGCGTTCATCATGCCGCCGTACGTCTCAGCCACTCTCGGCGTGGGATTTCCCTCCCACGGCACATTCGCGACTCCTTTCGTCGTCACCGCTCCAAGTTTGTTCAGATCAACATAATCCGCAAACTCCGCGCCGGACCCGAATGTCCCGGACGCTACTGTCACCGGATTTTTCCACTCCACGCCTGCAATATTTACTCTCATATTCATCAGATCTCCACCTCCGTAGAAAGGAATACCGGACCGTCCTTGCAGATCCTCTTATTGTTTACATTGCTGTGATGATCCTTCTCCTTTGACTTGCACACACAGGCTAGACAGGCGCCGATGCCGCACGCCATGCGCTCTTCCAGAGAAATATAGCATTCGATCCCGTTCTCCTCGGCATAGCTTTTGATCGCCCGGAGCATGGGCGTCGGGCCGCAGGCATAGATCACATCTGCTTCCAGTCCGTTCTCGCGGATTGCATCCATGACGTTGCCCTTTGTTCCAACGCTTCCGTCCTCTGTAGAAATATAGACCTCGCCGTTCTGCTCAAACTCCTTCCTCAGGAAAGTTTCTGCATCCCGGTATCCCACCACGATCTGTTTCTTCTCACAGGTCATCTGTTTCGCCAGCTCCAGGATCGGAGGCACGCCGATGCCGCCTCCCATCAGGAAGACACGTTTTCCTTCTCCCTTCTCGTAAGGGAAGCCGTTTCCCAGCGGGCCGATGACAGGAACCACATCTCCTGCCTGCATCTTTGAAAAAAGTTCCGTTCCGGTGTTCTCACCCGTAACACGGTAGACTACCCGCAGAGCACTCTCTTTCTTGTCGATCTCACAGATACTGATCGGACGCGGGAGCAGTTTGCTCCCCTCGCTGGTGTACATTGAGATAAACTGCCCCGGGCGAGCTTCCGCCGCCGCTTTTGTCTTAAGCCACATGCTGTAAATTCCCTGAGCGATCCGCTCCTGAGAGAGGATCACTGCATTTTCTCTTTCCTTCATACGAACTCCTTTATCAGAATTTTCAGACATTTCTTTTAAAAGGTGCCGTGTACTTTTACGAAGGTACACGGCACCTTTTATATAAAATTTTCAGAATACTTTACAAATTTCCTTCCAATGCGCCGCTGATATCTGCGATCATCGCCTCCACAGCCGCTCTGGACGCATCTCCGAAATTCTCCGGACCAAACTTTGCATATGCCTCCTGCTTATATGCGGCGATGATACCGCGGGAGGAATTGACGATCGCGCCGAGACCGTCCTCATTGAAGAAATGAACAAGGTCTTTTCCCTGTCCTCCCTGTGCGCCGTATCCCGGTACAAGAATGTATGCCTTCGGCATGATCTTTCTCAGGATTTTCCCCATCTCCGGGTAGGTTGCTCCGACGACAGCGCCTACATAGCTGTACTCGTCTCCCATACAGTCAGCGCCCCACTCCGCCACTTTCTCTCCTACCAGCTCATACAGCGGGCGTCCGTCGATCAGACGGTCCTGAAACTCTCCGCTGGACGGATTGGATGTCTTCACCAGGACAAAGATTCCCTTCTTTTCTTCTTTGCACACTTCGATAAAAGGTTTTACACCGTCGGATCCCAGGTAAGGATTGACCGTCGCGAAATCCTCATCGAAAGGAACATACTCTTTGCTCCCGACCTTTACTTTCCCGAGATGCCCAACCGCATACGCCGCGGATGTAGAACCGATATCCCCTCTCTTGATATCTCCGATGACCACCAGATCCTTTGACTTGCAGTAGTCCACTGTCTTCTTGAAAGCCTGGACTCCTGGAACCCCGAACTGCTCATACATGGCAATCTGAGGTTTAACAGCCGGGATCAGGTCATAGGTCTTATCCACGATCTCCTTATTGAACTGCCAGATTGCTTCCGCTGCCCCCTCCAGCGTCTCTCCATACTCCGCAAATGCCTTATCCTGCACATGCTGCGGGATATAGTTCAGCATCGGATCAAGTCCCACCACGATCGGTGCGCCTGTTTTCTTGATTTTTTCAACTAATTTGTTAATCATAACATTTCCTCCATTTTCCAGAAAAGTCAGACTTCTTCAAAAGGGACACTCCCCTCTGCAAAAGGGTCTGACCCCTTTGACTAAAATATTTCACTCATTCCGCCCGGTGCCAGCAGGGAAAAAGGCAGCACCGGAATATTCCTTACGATACCGTAAATCAGGATCAGGACCAGTATCGCCACCAGAAGCTTTACGCTGATCTTCCCGTCCACATGGTTTCCGCCGGTAACCGCCCAGTCGAGTCCGCGGACCGCCACGTAAAGGCAGATAAACGGGATCAGTATGACCATCAGTGGATTATAACTGAATGCTTCCGGCAGATTCCCATGCAGCAGGGCAAAACATGCTCGCCCGGCCCCGCATCCAGGGCAGTACAATCCGGTGAGAAGGTGGATCGCACAGGGAATCGGGTATACTGCAGGGTCATGAAAATACAGATATGCAGCTCCCCCTCCCGCCAGAAGTCCGGCCCCCAGCAGGGCCATCACCCGGGCGGTCCTGCTCTTTTTAAAAAATCTCTCATCGCAGCCTTCCGCCTCTGCTTTCTTATCCGGCCGCTTTCTTACGCGGCTCATCAATAGAAATAATATCCATTCATCGCCGAAATCGCACCGAAGAAGAGCATGATCAGATCCCAAACAACTCCGGATGCAACGGCAACAATGATCCAGATTTTTGCCTTTCTGGCAGAATCTGCCGCTTTCTCATCGTATCCGTCCGAGACCTCACTGTTGATCTTTGCAGCGTACACAATGGCGACGATGCCAAATGGCGGACAGCAGCAGATCGTAGATATGATCGCAAACACAAGATAGGGAACCCAGTTGATCTTTTTCTCCGGAACATGGTAACTTTTCTGCTCCGGATCTCCTGCCGTACCCGTGCCCCCGTTTCCATATGTGTAAGGTATCCCATGCACCTCCCGGGCCTCCGGCTGTTCTTCCCGGAAAGGTTCTTCCGGTCTCACATTCTCCGGTCCTGGCTCATAAACATGCTTTTCTGTCCGAGGCTCATCGTGCTGCGGCCTTGGCGGAACTTCCGCGCGAGGTCTCATCCCCGCTCCCGGGTGTGCTTCACCACAGTACGGGCAATACAACGCATCTTCCGGTATTTCCCGATAACAGTTTGAACATCTCATAGTCTAACCTTCTTTCTCGTATAGGTTCCGGAATGCCTGCGGCATTCACGCTCTGTTAATCATACCATTGAACCCCGGCAGTATACAAGAAAAATCCGGAATCTTTTCATCTCTTATACAGAATCTTATTATTTTTTATCACAGACCACATCACGGATATAATACAAATCGCACCGCATCCGGGAAACTCTGAAGATCTGTCTGTTGAAGACGTCTTTCCCGAATACGGTGCGATCATAATATTTTCTGTTGCTTCACGCTTTTGCTTTTATCCCGTGGATCAAGCCAGATCTGAGCAGGACCGGACGCAGGGCATTATAGAGAACACCCACAAGCACAACGGAAACCACCGCGTTTACAAACGTTGCCGCCGCTCCCCATTTTGCCAGTACCTCCGCCATCTGCTGAGGCTGTCCCAGGATATACTGTTTATAGAAATATCCCACAAGCGGATCCGCGATCACGTTGAATCCCAGACCGGCTGCTGATGCAATCACACTCCATCTGAGTATATATTTCCGATCAGTGCTCTCATCGATCTTTGCGATTCTGTGCGCCACGAGGCCGACGATCAGTCCGATACACAGTTTCAGCACAAATGTCTTTGGTGCCCCGGTGATATAGACCGGATCCATCAGGTCCGCAATAGACATTCCAATTGCCCCGGCAAGCCCGCCGTACCAGCCTCCCAGTATGAGTGCTCCCAGCACACAGAAGGCGTTGCCGATGTGGATCGAAGTAGCATCTCCGCCCGGCAGGGGAATCTTGATCTGCAAAAATGTAAATGATACGTAACACAGAGCCGCCATCAGCGCAGTCTGTGCCAGTTTGATAACTGTCTGATTTCTTTTTTCCATAACAGCCACTTCCTCTCTTCAACTGTACGGATCTTACATCCGTCACAGGTATACTACCATTGCACTGGCTGTTTTAAAACATCCAGTTATCATCTTTTCATACAGTCCACTTTTCCTTTCCCAGTCTCATCTTCTCGAGTTCTCTGGCATCCTCTTCTTTCAAATAATCAAAAAGATAGTTTCTGGCTCCCCCTTTTTCCGATGGATACTCTTCTCTCATCTCCCTAAGAGCCATCTCCACTTCCTCTCTCAGTCCCGCCGCGGACATCCTGCGGGCTCCCTGTCCGAGAATAATGACCTGTTCCAGGCCGTCCGACGTAGCCACCGTCACATCCGCGGTGCGGGCGATCTTCCTTACCGTCTTTTCAATATACTGGTCCGCCGTCTCGGCCTCTTTTGTATATACAACATAAATATTGTGATACTTCATCACCTCGCCGGGATTTCCTTCTACCTTATAGGCGTCAAACACAAGGATCAGCGTACACTGTCTCCATCCCTGATAATTGCAGAGAATATCTGCCAGTCTCCCTCTGGCCCCCGCCACATTCGTCTCCGAAAGTTTTCGAAGCTCGTCCCACGCGAAAATGATATTGTAGCCGTCAACCAGAAGATACTCCTCCCGGTTCCCCTTCTTTTTTCCGCGCGGGCCGCTCTGCTCCCGCATATTCCCGTTTGCCGGGGCAGAAAGTCCGGCGTCCAAAGCAGCGGGGGAATTTCCGGATCTGCTCCGTCCTCGCTTCTCATCCTGTCCGTACACAGTCACCGCTCTTTGGCTCCTCTCTTTCTTCACCGGATCCGGCGTACGCACATAAATCGCATCCAGTTCCTCCTGTGTCAGCTCGATCCTGCTGCCTGAGCCGCGCACCACAGGAATATCGGGCAGTTCATCCTCTTCCCCTCCGCCGGTATTCAGACTGCTTTCCATATGCATATAGTCCTCCACCTGATACCAGGGGACTACAAAGCCTGCCCCGTGGGCGCAGAAGACTGATCCTGTAGGATTTTCCACATCTGCTTCCGAATCATATCCGCACTCGGCGATGACCTCCTCCGCATTATGACAGACATCATACCCTTTCAGGCTGCACGTCATCCTTCCTCTTCCGCCTGTGTATCCCGCGAACTCTTTCTGATATTCCCGCATCGTGGAGACCGGAGCTGTCCCCGTGAGTACCGAAACAGTCCCATCCGTCTCCGGAGGATCAAACCTTCCGTACATCCTCTGGATATCTGTCATGGCCCGTCCGACGTTCTCAGACGGCATCTCCAGGCGGAATTCATAATACGGCTCCAGCAGGACACTCTTTGCCTTCTTCAGCCCCTGCCGGACAGCGCGGTAAGTTGCCTGACGGAAATCGCCGCCCTCCGTATGTTTCTGATGAGCCCTTCCGGATGTCAGTACGATCTTCATATCCGTGACCGGAGAACCAGTCAGCACACCTGCGTGTTCCTTTTCTTCCAGATGGGTGAGCACCAATCTCTGCCAGTTCCTGTCCAGCACATTCTCGCTGCATTCCGAAGCAAAATGCATCCCGGAGCCTCTCTCCCCGGGTTCCAGCCGCAGATGCACTTCCGCATAATGGCGCAGAGGCTCAAAATGCCCCACGCCCTCCACCGGTTCTTCAATGGTCTCTTTATAAACGATATTCCCCTCTCCGAACATCACCAGCACATGGAACCGTTCTTTGATCAGGCTCTGGAGGATCTCGGTCTGGACGTCTCCCATGATCTGGACATGGATTTCCCCCAGCCTCTCATTCCATACTACGTGCATCTCCGGGATTTCCTCTTCCAGTTGTTTCAGATTCCTCAACATAGTGTGGACATCACAGTCATCCGGAAGGATCACAGTGCAGGTCAGCACCGGCTCCAGGACCGGAAGTTCCGACTCCCGCTCCATTCCCAGCCCCTGCCCGGGATACGTCTGCTCCGGACCGGTCAGGGCACACACCTCTCCCGCCTGCACTTCCTGCGCTATCTCGTATTTCGCCCCGGAGTAGATCCGGATCTGATTCACTTTCTCCCCGATTCCCGGGATTACTTCCTTTACTTTCAGCGTTCCGCCGGTCAACTTGATATAGGTAAGGCGGTTTCCCTGATCGTCCCTTGCAATCTTGTAAACCTTTGCCCCGAACTCCTCCGGATATTCTTTCTTCGCCGTAAATCTGTCCAGCCCGTCCAGCAATTCCTCTACCCCCTGCACACGGAGAGCCGATCCGAAATAACAGGGAAACACCTTCCGCACCGCAACCGCCTTCCTTATGGTATCGTCGGACACATTCCCTGTCTCGAGATACTCCTCCAGCATCTCCTCATCGCAGACGGCAAGATCTTCCGGCACCCCGCCGGATCCCTGATCTGAAGTTCTGAAATTATCCCGGAAATCCACGCAGCCTTCACCGAATTTCTCCCGCAGTTCCTTCAGAAGGGCTTCCCGATCCGTCCCTTCCTGGTCCATCTTGTTGACAAAGATAAAAGTCGGGATCTCATACCGCTTCAGAAGTCTCCACAATGTCTCCGTATGTCCCTGTATACCGTCAGCCGCGCTCACCACCAGCACTGCGCAGTCCAGCACCTGAAGAGTCCGCTCCATCTCCGCCGAGAAATCCACATGCCCCGGAGTATCAAGAAGGATGATCTCCTTCTCTCCCCAGGGGAAGACCGCCTGCTTCGAAAAGATCGTGATCCCTCTCTCCCGCTCCAGTTCATATGTATCAAGAAATGCGTCCCTGTGGTCCACTCTTCCCAGTTTCCGGATGCTTCCGCTTAAGTAGAGCATGCTCTCCGAGAGGGTCGTCTTCCCTGCGTCAACGTGGGCGAGGATACCCGTGCAGAGATATCTCCTCCTGTTTTTATCCTGTTTTCCGTTTTTATCTCCAGACGTATTTCCCATAGAAAATACCCCTTTCTGTGTTCTATAATCCGAAAATTATAATATCACAGAAAGGGGTATAAGTCGATAAATCATTATTCTGTCTTCAGTTATTCGTCTGATGATGGAAGATCAGGCTGTTCCGGTCGATCCCCCGGAATTCATATCCTTTGTCCTGATAATATTTCAGGATATCCGGAAGAGCCTCCACGGTCGTGTCCTTTGTCGCCGCGTCGTGAAACAGGATCATAATATGATTATAGGCATCCGTCTCTGACTGTTTGATGATCTCATCCTTTGTCGCATCCTCACCGTCTCCGCTGCTCACATTCCAGTCATAATACTGATATCCTTTTTCCACTACCTTCTCCGTAAGTTCCGACATAATTCCAGGAGTATATTTCTTTGACACAGTATTTGATGCCCCGCCGGGGAAACGAATATAGCACGGTACAAATCCAATATATTCCTTTGCCAGATTTCCTATTTTTTCCAGGTCCTCAAAATAGGCATCCACTGACGCGTATACCTTATTATAATCATGGACATAAGAATGCAGCCCAATGGTATGTCCGGCATCATACACTGTCTTGATCATGGAAAAATACTCCGGCTGCTGCCCTGTTATAAAAAACGTCGCCTTCGCATCATATTCTTCAAGTATATCCAGCACCTTTTGGGTATTCTTGGAAGGTCCGTCGTCAAATGTCAGATACACTACCTTTTCATCATCGGATGCTTCCGTCGTCCCCACCGGCACTCCCGGCTGAAGAGAATCCGACTTTTTCCTCGCTTCTGCTGCAGCTTCCGCCTCTTCCTGCGCTTTCTTTTCTGCTGCTTCCTGTTCTGCCGCCGCCTGCTGTTCTGCCGCTATACGCCGTTCTTCCCTGGCGGCCTCCCTGCCATTCGCAACCATGCAAAAGATCGTTGCCACAATAACAAAAAAGACAAGCCCGCACAGGATCAGAGCATTGACGTTATAGCGGGTTCCCCTCCTCCTGTCCATTACTACATCTCCTCATTAGTATTTCAATCTACATCAAGTATACAATATCCTGTAAAAGAAAGATATCGG
>ERZ1090862.67-NODE-67-length-39432-cov-19.756558_pt1 | contig 39432 bp, 37 predicted proteins | sample MGYA00478481_ERZ1090862 | MGnify/ENA primary metagenome ERZ1090862 (study PRJEB33644, sample SAMEA5815745) | chicken gut metagenome | biome: Chicken; feature: Gastrointestinal Tract; material: Caecum | place: Ireland | collected 2019-01-01 | study: A study of the... | reverse complement strand
GCAGCTGGCCCAGCACCTCCCGGGCTTTGGCGGCGGCGTAGGCGATGGCGATGGGCTCGGTGCAGCCCATCGCGGGGATCAGCTCCTCCTGCAAAATGCGCACATATGCCTGATAAACCTTGCTGGTACGTTCCATAGGTCAGTCTCCTTTCTGTTTGCTCTCCAAAATGTCGATCATGGTCTTTTCGGTGCCCACCATGCCCGGGGAGGCGATCCGGCCCATGTTCCGCATCGTCTGCTCCGGGGTGGGACCGTTGATGCCGTGGACCGGCGCGATGGCAGCGCCGTGCAGGGCCATGCCCGCCGAGCGCCAGGCGGCGTCCACCGCCACCACGCCTTTCATGGTGCAGCCCTGGTTGCCGCCGTCGCAGATCATGCCGGTGATGCTGCTGGCCATGTTGTTGATGGTGCGGGCCATGGCGGCGGTGTCGCCGTCCCGCAGCAGGACCAGCCCGCAGGCCGCCCCGGTGCCCGCCGCAATGGCGCAGCCGCAGAAAGCCGACAGCTTGCCCGAATACTCTTTGATGTACATACAGACCAGAATGCTCAGGGCGGTGGCCCGCAGCAGCTTTTCCTCGGGATACCCCTGCGCCCTGTAAGCGGCGTAGAGGGGCATAGTGGCGATGATGCCGTGTGCTCCCGAGCCGGTAACGCTCATGGCGGGCTGGGACAGGCCCAGAACGCGGGCTTCGATGGCGGCGTTGCAGAGCAGCGAGGCGGTGGCCTGCTCGTTGTGGGAGATGAGCTGGCCGCCGTTTTCAGCCAGCAGGCAGCGGGCAAAAGTGGTTTTGGGGCTGTCGATGCCCGCCTGGCAGAGGGCAAAGTTCAGCGCAAAAGCCTCCCGGAGAAAGGCAAGCTCCTCCGCCGGGACGGTCAGGGCGTAGTCCCGCAGCTGCGCCAGGGAATAGCGGTGGATCAGGGGCGGGGCCTTTGTTTCGCCGCCGGGCAGGCTGTCCGGGGCGGACGGCTTTTCAAAGACGGTGCGGCCGTTCTCGGTGATACGGACGATGTTGGTGTGGGCATCCCGGATGGTGACGGCGGCCTCCCCTTCCGAAGCCGTCACCACGGCCTCGATGAAGATGCGGCTGCTGATCCCGGCCATTTCCACCTGGACCATGCCGGCAGAGACCATCTCTTTGGCCCGGGCGGCCTGTTCCGGCGTGATACCGTCCAGACACTCGAGCCCCTTGTCCGGGTCGGCCCCTACCGCGCCCAGAGCAGCGGCGTGGGCGTTGCCCACCTCGTCGCTGCCGGGAATGCCGCAGGTAAAGGCGTTTTTGAACATACCGCTGTTCAGCCGCAGGGTGATGCGCTGCACTGCCCCATGGGTATGGCGTCGGGCGGTAGCTGCCGCAAAGGCGATGGCCCCCGGCTCGGTGACGCCCAGGGCGGGCTTCATATCCTGCCGGATCAGCTGGGTCAATTCGTGCATGGGCACGCTCCTTTCCCCTCCCCTTTCCACAAGAGAACCCCGGCGCGGCGGGCGCCGGCCGGGGTCAACCAAGGGAAATAAGGAAGGTATATGATGGGTTTAGCAGATAATGTCGTTCAGATCCAGCGTCAGGGTGCCGTCCTCCCGCTCAAAGCAGGGGACGCCCAGCCGCCGGGTGCCGCGGATCTCCGCGTAAAGGGGGCTGCTCTCCCGGATCTGCAGGTAATCCTGCAGGGCTGCGTGGCAGGAGAGGATGTCTTTGAACTCCACTTCCACGCCGGCGCCGGCCAGCCGGTTGAGGGCGCAGAGGGTATCCGGGCAGAGGTGGCTGCCGATGACGGTCACTTTCATGGGTCACACCTCCGCGATGGCTTCGATCTCACACAGCACGCCTTTGGGCAGGGCCTTGACGGCGATGCAGCTGCGGGCGGGCTTGCCGGTGAAATAGCCTGCATAGACCTCGTTGAAGGCGGCAAAATCCCCCATGTCGGCCAAAAAGCAGGTGGTCTTGATGACGCGGGTCAGGTCGGAACCGGCGGCCTCCAGAATAGCCTTGACGTTCTCGCAGCTCTGCTTGGCCTGGGCGGCGATCCCCTCGGGGACGCTGCCGTCCACAGGGCTGGCGGGGATCTGGCCGCTGGTGTAGACGATGCCGTTCACAACATAGCCCTGGACATAAGGGCCGATGGCGCCGGGGGCGTTTTTGGTATCGATCAGTTTCATAAAAAAGCTCCTTTTCTGTCTATTTGCAAAAAATGGAAACGGGTTCAGTTGGCCTGCTTGCGGGCGGCGGCCTTGACCAGCCAGTCCTTGCCTTCCACCAGGCGGGTGACGATCATGGAAGCGATGGTGTCGCCGGAGGAGTTCAGGCAGGTGGCGGCGGGGTCAAAGATGAAGCCCAGGGTGGCAATGATGGGGAACGCCTCGGCCGGGAAGTTGAACATGCTGACGATCAACATTTCGCCCACCAGGCCGCCGCCGGGCGCGCCGGACAGGACGAAGGCCGACAGGATCGCCACCACAATGGCCATGGCATAGGTGCCGACACCCGAGAAATCCATCCCGAAGATGCCGTACAGGAACGCGATCTTGACGATGGAGGACAGGACCGAGCCGTCCATGTGCATGGTGCAGCCCATGGGCAGCACCAGGTCGCTGACATCTTTGGGGACGCCGATGGCGTCGCAGGCTTCCTTGTTGACGGGGATGGTGGCGGCGGAGGACTGGGTGGCAAAGGCGGTGATGGCCGGCGGGAAGATGTGCTTGACCATGGTGACGACGCCCTGCTTGCCGGCCGCCAGGAAGGCATACAGCGGGAAAAAGATGACGGCGTACAGCAGGCACAGCGGATAGTACACCAGCATGGAGCGGCCGTAATCGCCGATGATCTCGGGGCCGTAGGTGGCCACCAGGTTGGCGAAGTAAGCGCCCAGGCCCAGCGGCGCAATGGTCATGATCACGCCGACGAACTTCATGATGATGTCGTTCAGGTTGATCAGCAGCTTGCCGACGGGGGTTTCGTCGCCGCCGCAGGCAGACACGCAGAACCCAATGAGGATGGCGAAGATGATCAGGGGCAGCATGTTGGACTTGTCCCACAGGTCAGAGAAGTCGGACACGGTCAGGGAGCTGACGATCAGCTCGGCGGCGGTCTTGGCCTCGCCCACCTCGCTGGTGGTCATGGCGATGGAGGTGCCGGCCGAGGGGCTGAACAGGTTGACCCAGACCAGCACGCAGGCGGCGGCGATCAGGCCGGTAAAGATAAAGGTGCCGATGGTGCCGGCCAGGATGCGGCCCAGCCGCTTCATGTTGGCCATGCTGCCCACCGCGGAGGCAATGGATACAAACACCAGAGGGACCACGATGGTGAACAGCAGGTTGAGGAAGATATCGCCCACAGGCTTAATGGCAGTGCCCATACTGGGGGCAAATGCGCCAATGAGCGCGCCTACGACAATGCCGCCCAAAATCAGGATCAGGTTGCCGTATTGCTGCCAGAAGGTTTTCTGTTTGATGATATTCGACGATGTCGACATGATGTTGTCCCTCCCTTTTTGGTTACAGGGCGTCCACGGCGGCTTTCAGCTGCGCCATGGCTTTTTCCAGGGTGGCGCGGGGGCAGGCTGCGTTCAGCCGCATATAGCCGCTCAGGCTGCGGCCAAAGGTGTAGCCCTCGTTCAGGCCCAGCTTCGCCTTGTGGATGAAGAAGTCCCGCAGTTCCTCGTTGGTCATGTGCAGGTCCCGGCAGTCCAGCCACATCAGGTAGGTGGCGTCGGGGCGGTTGGGCTTGATCTGGGGGATGTTCCTGGCGCAGTAGTCGCAGACATAGTCAAAGTTGTCCGAGAGATAGGCCAGCAGCTGCTCCAGCCACTCCTCCCCTTCCCGGTAGGCGGCTTCCATGGCCACCGAGCTGAAAGCGTTGTTGCGGTGGATGTCCATGCCGCCCCAGAACTTGTCAAAGACGGCTTTCATCTCCGCGTTGGGGAAGATGGTGGTGCTGGCCTGCAGGCCGGCCAGGTTGAAAGTCTTGGTGGCCGACACGCAGGTAATGATATGGCTTGCAATCTCGGGCGAGAGCGAAGCGGTGACGGTGTGGTGCTTGCCGTGGAAGATCAGGTCGGAGTGGATCTCGTCCGACACCAGCAGGGTGCCGTTTTCGATGCAGATCTCGGCCATCCGGCGCAGGTCGGCGGGGTCCCAGACGATGCCCAGGGGATTGTGGGGGTTGCACAGCAGGAAGATGCTGCACTCTTTGGCCTTGGCGGCAAAGTCGTCGAAATCAATGTGCCAATGGCCGTTTTCCTCCACCAGCTGGTTTTCCACCACGGTGCGGTCCCATGCTTCCACCACGTCGTAGAACTCGGAGTAGACCGGCGTCTGGATCAGGATCTTGTCCCCGTCCTTGCTGAACAGCTTGACGATGGCCGACAGGCTGGGCACCACGCCCAGACTCCAGCTCATGAGGGCGGTGTCGGGCTTCCAGCCGTTGCGCTTGACCTCCCATTCCTGCACGGCCTCAAAGTAGCTGGCCGGGCGGGAGGTGTAGCCCCAGATGCCCTCCTCGGCTTTGGCCTTGCAGGCGTCGATGATGGGCTGGGCGGTGCGGAAATCCATGTCCGCCACCCACAGAGGGATGACGTTGGCGGTGCCAAACTTTTTGATCCGCTCGTCGTACTTGGCGGAACGGTTGTGGCTGCGGTCAATGACCTCATCAAAATTGTACTTCATACGAGACTCCTTTGCTTGGTTGACTCTGGACTGACCTTCCCGTCGGCCGCCGGGCGTCCTTGCTGTGGTTCTACTATACCCAAACCGGGGGCCGTTGTCCAATCTGCCAAAATGTAGCCGGAGGAAACATTTTTGTGCGGAAGTTTCCTCAAAGTGGAATATCGTCTTGTTTTTGGAGGCCAAATACCGTATAATGAAAAAAAGCGCGAAAAGCTGTTTTTTGTGTATTTATCGGAAACTGCATAGTTTGCACAAACGAAAGGAATATTTTTTGTGGATATAGCACATGAAACCGGCGACCGCATCCGGTATTACCGCAAAAAGAAGCAGATGACCATCGACCAGCTGGCCGCGGCCATCTGCAAGAGCAAGTCTTGCGTGTCCAAATACGAAAACGGGCAGATCGCCGTAGACCTGCCCACCCTCTACGACATTGCCGCCGCACTGGAAGTGCGTGTGACCCAGCTGCTCTACCTGCCGCCCGACCAGGCCCCCGGCGTGCCCAGCGGGGCGGTGCCCGCCTTTTTTGCGGGCCTCGACCGCTTTTACTGCTATTACTACGATGGCCGGAGCAACCACATCGTGCGCAGCGTGGGCGACATCCTGGAGGAGGCCGGGCCCGGTTCTTTCCACGTCCATATGTACATGAACGTGGACGACTACGACCACTATCACCTGTGCGAAAACCTCTACGACGGCAGCCTGACCCATTTCGACATCCTCAGCCTGCTGGTGCTGCAGAACCAGCACATGGAGATGGACCACTACCAGGTAGGTATCCCCAGCCCCTACATGAACGCCCCGGTCAAGTGGGGGCTGGCCTTCGGCATTTCCAGCCGTCCGCTGATGCCCACCTCCACCAAGATCCTGTTCGCCAAAAGCCCCCAGAAGGAAACGCCCGAGTTTGAAAAGAGCCTGCGCCTGTCCCGTGAGGACATCCGCCTGATGAAGCTGTACAATATGCTGACCATCCTCTAAATAACGCATTTTTGCGCCGGCGGGTCTGCTGTAGATTGAAAAAAGGAAACGGGATGGGGGAAGAAGAAAATGTATCTGAAAATCGCGCTCTGCGATGATTCGGAAGCGGACCGGGCGTATCTGTCCGGCCTGGTAGAGCGGTGGGCGGCCGGTGCCGGCCACACCGTGCAGCTGTCTGCATTTGAATCTGCCGAGCAATTTTTATTTGCATACGCCGAAAAAAGCGACTACGACATCCTGCTTCTGGATGTGGAGATGGGCGCGATGGACGGCGTGACCATGGCTAAACGGCTGCGCAGCGAAAACGACCTGATCCAAATTGTTTTCATCACCGGCTACAGCGACTACATCGCCGAGGGGTATGAGGTGGCCGCCCTCAACTACCTGATGAAGCCGGTGCGGGAAGAAAAACTGTTCGCCGTGCTGGACCGCGCCGCTGAAAAGACAGCCAAAAATGAGAAGGTGCTCTATTTTGAGACCGGCGGCGAAATGGTGCGGGTGCCGGTCTACCAGATCCACTACGCCGAGGTCATGGGCAACTATGTGACCCTCCACGCCCAGACCGACCTGACCGTGAAAATGACCTTGGCCGAGCTGGAAAAGAACCTGGACGAGCGCTTTTACCGGGCCGGACGCTCTGTGGTGGTCAACCTGACCCAGATCGCCCGGGTGACCAAAACCGAAATACGCCTGCTGGACGGCTCGTCCATCCATCTGCCGCGGGGCGCCTACGAAGGGGTCAACCGCGCCATCATCCACATGAGGTAAAATGCCATGGGACTGTTTTCCAAACTGATCGACAAGCGGCTGGCCTCCTACCAGCAGGAGCTGATCGAGACCCACTACCAGGAAGTGGACAATATGTACCGGCAGATCCGGGGCTGGCGGCACGACTACCGCAACCACATCCAGACCATGAAAGCCTACGCCGCCGCGGGCGACTGGGAGGCCATCAAGCAATATCTCGACCTGCTGGACGAGGACCTGACCACCGTGGACACCGTCATCAAGACCGGCAACGCCATGACCGACGCCATCCTCAACTCCAAAATTTCGCTGGCCAAAGCAAAGGGCATCCAGGTAACGGCGGACGCCCACATCCCGGTCAAGCTCAAAACCAGCGAGATCGACCTGTGCTGCATCATCGGCAACCTGTTCGACAACGCCATCGACGCCAGTATGCAGCTGCCTGAATCCCAGCGGCTGATCCGCGTCTATATGGACATGAAAAACACCCAACTCTACATCTCTTTCACCAACTTTACCGCCGGCAAAAAGCTGCAGAAGGTGGGCGGGCTTTTCCGCACCACCAAGGGCGAGGGGCACGGTTTCGGGCTGGTGCGGATCGACGCCATCGTCAAGCGGCTGGACGGCTACATCAGCCGCAACAGCGAGGACGGCGCTTTCACCACCGAGATCCTGCTGCCGCAGGTTTGACCTGCAATTCGTCCCCCAAAAACGGCGTTTCGTCCCCAGAATGCTCCGGGGACGATTTTTTGTGCTACAATACTCCCGAAATGAGGTGAACCACATATGAAAACAAAACCAAAGTACAGCGTCTGGCAGAACGTCCGGTTCATGCTGGCGCTGGCCTGGCGCAAGGGCAAGGACGTCTTGGCCCTGTGCGTGCTGTTTGCGACGCTTTCCCTGGGCATCAATCTGGCCCAGCTGTTCATCGCGCCGGTCGTCCTGGCCCAGGTGGAGGCCCATGCTCCCCTGTCCCGGCTGCTGTGGACCATCGGAGGCTTTGCCCTGGCGCTGATCCTCCTGAACGGCCTGCTCGGCTATGTAGACCAGAACACCATGTTCGGCCGGGTGCGGCTGCGAATCTCGATCATCAATGATCTGAACGAAAAAGCCTGTACCACCTCCTACCCCAACACCCGCGACCCGAAGGCCCTCAAACTGTTTGAAAAAGCGCAGGACGCCACCCGGAGCAACTCCCGGCCGGCGGAACACATTTGGACGACTCTGACCGGTCTCCTGCTCAATCTGGCGGGTTTTGCGGTCTACCTGACCCTTTTGTCCGGGCTGGACCTGGGGCTGATCGGCGTGGTGGCCGTCACCACCGCGGCAGGCTTCTTTATCAGTCAGCGGATCAATGCGTGGGGCTACCACCACCGTGAAGAAGAATCCTCTTACCAGAAAAAGATCCGCTACATCGCCCAAAATACCGAGTCCATCCAGCTGGCCAAGGATATCCGCATCTTTGGGCTGGGCCCATGGCTCTCGGATATCTACGAGAGTACCCTCCGGCTTTACGACGCCTTCATCAACCGGCGGGAGCGGATCTACACCGGCGCCTGCGCGGTGGATGCTCTGCTCAGCCTGGCCCGCAACGGTATCGCCTACGCTTACTTGATCTGGCTTACCCTGACCGAAGGACTGCCCGCCAGCCAGTTCCTGCTCTATTTTTCGGCCTTCACCGGCTTTTCCACCTGGGTGACGGGCATTCTGCAGGAGTGCTCGACCCTCCACAAGGAGAGCCTTGACCTTTCCACCATCCAGGAATATCTGCATCTGCCCGAGCCATTCCATTTTGCGGACGGCGCTCCCGTTCCCCCGGCGGACCGGTACGAGCTGCGGCTGGACCATGTCACCTTCCGCTATCCCGGCACAAAAAAGCCCATCCTGCAGGACCTGTGCCTGACCATCCGCCCCGGCGAAAAGGTGGCCGTTGTCGGCCTGAACGGCGCGGGCAAGACCACCCTGGTCAAGCTGCTGTGCGGCTTCTACGACCCCGACGAGGGCAGGGTTCTTTTGAATGGGCAGGACATCCGGCAATTCGACCGCCGGGCTTATTACCAGCTGTTCTCCACCGTCTTTCAGGAGAGTTCCGAGCTGGACATCACCGTTGCCCAGACAGTGGCCCAGAGGGTGGACGGCATCGACATGGACAAAGTGAAAGCCTGCGTTGCCAAGGCGGGCCTGGCCGAAAAGATCGCTTCCCTGCCCCAGGGCTATGACACCCACCTGGGCAAGCAGGTCTATCTGGACGGCGTAGAGCTGTCGGGCGGGCAGACCCAGCGGCTGATGCTCGCCCGCGCCCTGTATAAAGACGGCGCGTTCCTGGTGCTGGACGAGCCCACCGCCGCCCTTGACCCCATCGCCGAGAGCGATATCTACCAGAAATACAACGAAATGACCGCGGGCAAATCCTCGGTGTTCATCAGCCACCGGCTGGCCTCCACCCGCTTTTGCGACCGCATCCTTTTTGTTAAGGACGGCGGCATCGCCGAGGAAGGCACCCACGAAGAACTTTTGCAGAAGGGCGGCGCCTACGCCAAACTGTTCAACGTACAGGCCCGCTACTACCAGGAAGGGAGGGATTTGGATGACATCCAAATCGGATAAGATCACCATGCGCGAAACCCTGCAGATCCATTGGCGCGCGTTCAAAGATATCCGCCGCTATTGTCCCGGGGCCTTCGGCGTCAGCGTCCTGTATGGGACAGCTGCCGCCCTCAGCCCTTATGTGACGGTCTACCTGTCGGCCCGGATCATCAATGAACTGGCCGGGGCACGCCGCCTCGAGGTGCTGGGACCACTGGCCATACTGGCCGTTGCCAGCGGCGCTCTGCTGACCTTTGTGACCGGCGCGCTGCTGCGCTGGAAAACAGCCAAGGAGGCCGAGTTTCTGGAGCGGAAGAACCGGCTCTTTGCCGACAAAATGCTGTCGATGGACTTTGCCGATATCGACAAGGTCGAGACACATGACCTGCGCTCTCAAATTGCCCAGAGCGAGACCTGGGCCGGGTTTGGTTTTTACCGCTTCTGGGATCAGTTTGAAAAGGTGGCGCAAGGTCTGGCCGGTATTTTGGGTGCGGCTGTTTTGACCATCAGCCTCTTTACCCTGCCGGTGCCCGCCTCTGCCGGGACGTTCACCGTCCTGAACCGGCCCGCCTTCATTGCCCTGCTGGTGCTGGCCCTGGCATTTACCGCTGCCCTTGGCCCTTTGTGTGATAACCGCGCTATGGATCATCTGGCCCGCTGTGCGGAAAACTCCCGCTTTGGCAACCGGGTGTTTCATGGGTTTGGCTTTCTGGCTGACGACAAAGGACGGGGCATGGATATCCGTATGTACGGCCAGCAGAAGATCGCCCGTTATTACATGGAAAAGGAGAGCGTTTTTAACAACGGTTCCTTCGCACTGGTCCGCGCCTGCCGCGGTCCCATCGGCATCTGGGCGGCGCTGGGTTCCTGCGCCAGCGCCATCCTTACCGGCCTGATCTATCTCTTTGTCTGCGTCAAGGCATGGGCCGGGGCTTTCGGGGTCGGCAGCATCACCCAGTATGTGGGCGCGGTCAGCGCCCTGGCCAAAAACATGGGTGTTCTGATCGAGGCGCTGGGCGTGCTCCGGAGCAACGTCCCCTTCATGCGGGACATCTACCAGTTCCTCGACATCCCCAACCAGATGTACCAGGGCAGCCTGACCACCGAGAAGCGCTCCGACCGGCAGTACGAGGTGGAATTTCAGGATGTTTCCTTCAAGTACCCCGGCAGCAACACCTGGGCGCTGCGGCATGTGAACATCAAGTTCCGCATCGGACACCGGATGGCTGTGGTGGGCGAAAACGGCAGCGGCAAGACAACTTTCATCAAGCTGCTCTGCCGCCTGTACGACCCCCAGGAAGGCCACATCCTCTTAAACGGCATCGACATCCGCAAGTACAACTACCGCGACTACATGGCTTTGTTCTCGGTGGTGTTCCAGGATTTCCAGCTGCTGGCCCAGCCTCTGGGCGCGAACGTGGCCGGCGCACAGGACTACGACCGCACCCGCGCCGAAAAAGCCCTGATCGACGCCGGTTTCGGGGAGCGGCTTGCCGCCATGCCCGCGGGCCTTGACACCATGCTGTACAAGGAGTTTGCCGAGGACGGCGTGGACGTCTCGGGCGGCGAAGCGCAGAAGATCGCCATTGCCCGCGCCCTGTATAAGGATGCGCCCTTCATCGTCCTGGACGAGCCGACCGCCGCTCTCGACCCCATCGCCGAGGCTGAGATCTACGCCAAATTCAACGACATCGCCGGCGACAAGACCGCCGTCTACATCAGCCACCGGCTGTCCTCCTGCAAGTTCTGCGACGAGATCGCTGTCTTTGACCACGGTCAGGTGGTCCAGCGCGGCGCCCACGAGCAGCTGCTGGCCGACGAAACCGGCAAGTACGCCCAGCTCTGGCACGCCCAGGCCCAGTACTACACCGAAGCGCCATCCCCTGCCAAAGCATAATTGGGCGTAAAAAGAATTGCATTTGCACAGCGTGTCCCGCCGATGCGAGCGGCGAAAGCATCCGTACATTGAAGGAGGCAATCAAGGAAAATGACTTATGAACTGAATGGCGTCGAGTACATCCCCGACGCGAGTGGCATTCCTGAAAAGGTCAAGTGTCCGATGATCGACGACTGGATTGATTCAGGGGACTGCATAAGTAATCAGGGTCCTTCAGAATCCTGTATTCCTGCCCGCTTTAAGGTGAAGCCGGGCTGGAAGGCTATCTGCAAGGCCTGCCCCTTCCGGGACTACTAACACAAAGCACGATGCAAAACTGCCGCCGTGAAAACAGGACGGCAGCCCGACAAGGGCTGCGTCCCCTGCCCCGCCCAGCGCATACGTTTACAAAGAAAAGGAGAATAGCCCATGGAGATCAACGAACTTGACGTTGTGCGTCTGACAGACGGCCGCGAGGCCACGGTACTGGAAGTCCTGGAACCCGGCAAAGCTTACTTGCTTGAGGTAAGTGACGAAACGGGCGAGGCTCTGAACATCTTCGAGGCCTCACCCGATGCAATCGAGGCTGTTATTTGGCATAATTCCTGAACAAAGGCACGGTGCAGTTTTGCATCGTGCCTTTGTTTTGTGTACTTTTGCAGCACATCGAATCACAGCTTATCTGTTTGTGCGCCCCTGTTTGCTGTGCTATAATAGCTATAAGTAGTTTTTGTCGAGGAGGTACGCACTTGCGTGTGAACTGATTTTTATCTGTTTTGGCAGACGCGATACCATATTTTTAAACTCACAAAACGGGGGTTCACCATGCCTTACAAAATCCTCATTGTTGAAGACGACCCCACCATTCGCGCCCAGCTGCAGATTTTGCTGTCCGGCGCGGGCTATGAGGCCGAGGCCGTCACCGATTTTGACCGGGCGGCCGAGCAGTTTCGGGCCTATGGGCCTCACCTCGTGCTTCTGGACATCAAGCTGCCCGGGGCCGGCGGCTTTGCGCTGTGCAGCCAGATACGGGCTGTTTCTGAGGTGCCCATCGTGTTTGTAACCAGCAGCAACAGCGACATGGACGAGTTGAACAGCATCATGCTGGGCGGCGACGCCTTCATCACCAAACCGTATAATCCGGCTATCCTGCTGGCCAAAATCGCCGCGCTGCTGCGGCGGGCGTACCCCACAGCGGACGGGGGCGAGGTGCTGCGCTGGAAGGGCGCGGCCCTCCACCTGGGGAGCAGCCAGATCGAGTATCAGGGACACCGGGCCGATCTGACCAAAAACGAGCTGAAAATTTTGTACTACCTGTTCAAGCACGCCGGGACGATCTGCCCCCGGGCCGACATCGTCGACTTTCTGTGGGATAACCAGCTCTACATCGACGACAACGCCCTCAGCGTCCATGTGGCCCGCATACGGGAAAAGCTGGCTGGCATCGGACTGGAAGGCTTCATCAAGACCCGGCACCGGCAGGGGTACACCCTGTGAGGGCCGGGGCGTTCTGGCGGGACCAACTTCCCGCCGTTTTGCTCAATGTCTGCGGCGCGGTGGCCCTGGCCCTCTTTCTGCTGGCGGGCGGCGTTGCCGCTGGGACGGTCGCCTTCATTACAGGGGTCTGGGCCGTAGTGCTGGCCCTCTGGTTGGGGTGCCGGTTTATCCTGCAAAAGCGGCGGCTGGACGCCCTGCTGGCCCTGGCCGAACAGCTGGACGAACGCTATCTTTTGCCCGAGGTCCTGCCGCCGCCCGCCACCGCCGAAGAAGAAGTCTACCGCCAACTGATGCGGATGGCCGAAAAGTCGATGCTGGAAAAGATCGGTGCAGTCCAGCGGGAACGGGTGGAATACAAAGAGTACATCGAGCAGTGGGTCCATGAGATCAAGACCCCCATCACGGCGGGCAAGCTGCTGTGCGAAAACCACCGCAGCGAATGGACCCGGCAGCTTTTGGCCGAGCTGGAAAGTATCACCCGCTACACCGAACAGGCCCTCTATTATGCCCGGAGTGAGCACACAGAAAAGGACTACCTTGTCCGGGAGATCGATCTGGCGGAAGTGGTCCACGCCGCCGTGGCCGACAACAAGTACCTGCTGCGCCGGCATCAGGTGGCCGTCTCAGTGGAGTGTGAGACCTGTGTGGTCTGCACCGACGACAAGTGGGTCCGCTTTATCCTGGACCAGCTTATTGGCAACGCCGTCAAGTATGGCGGCCCGGCGCCCGCCCTCCGCTTTTCGTGCCGGCGCGAGGAAGGGACCGCCGTCCTTCTGCTGGAGGACAACGGCGTCGGTATTCCGCCGCAAGACCTGCCCCGCATCTTCGACAAAGGATTCACCGGCGCAAACGGCCGGGCCGTCCCCGGCTCCACCGGCCTCGGGCTCTACCTCTGCAAACGGCTGTGCGATAAGCTGGGCATTGGCATTCGCGTCCAGTCCTGGCAGGGGCAGGGCACCGGCGTCAGCCTCCTTTTTGCCGACAATGACTACGTCACCGGGGTGCGGGGCTGAAAAGCCCTGCACTTCTTTCATTTTTGTAAGAACTTCGCAAACAAAACCGATACACTCCCGCCCCCCGTTCCGGTAGAATAGGGCCAGAGGTGATGAAGATGAAAGAAATACTCAAACTCGACCACATCCAAAAATATTACGGCAGCGAGGGCGGCATCACCAGCGCCATCCGGGACATCAGCTTCACGGTGGAGGAAGGGGAGTTTTTGGGGATCATGGGAGCTTCCGGCTCCGGCAAGACCACCCTGCTCAACTGCATTTCCACCATCGACACCGTCAGCGCCGGCCACATCTATCTGGACGGCGAGGACGTGACCGAGATACGCCCCAAGGCGCTGGCCCGGTTCCGCCGGGAAAAGCTGGGCTTCGTCTTTCAGGACTTCAACCTGCTGGACACCCTGACCATCGGGGAGAACATCGCCCTGGTGCTATCCATCAACCACACCCCGCCCGCCGCGGTGGAGCCCCGGGTGGAGGAAATGGCCCGCAGGCTGAACATCCAGGACATCCTGCACAAGTACCCTTACCAGGTGTCGGGCGGGCAACGGCAGCGCTGCGCCTGCGCGCGGGCCCTCATCCATGCCCCTCGGCTCCTGCTGGCCGACGAGCCCACCGGCGCACTGGACAGCCACTCGGCCCAGATGCTGCTCAACACCTTCGAGGGCATCCACGCCGGGCTCGGGGCCACCATCCTGATGGTCACCCACGACGCCTTCACCGCCAGCTACACCGGACGGATCCTCTTTCTGCGAGACGGCGAGATCTTCACCGAGCTGCGCCGGGGCGGCGACACCCGGGGCGCCTTTTTTGAAAAGATCCTCCACGTCCTGACCATGATGGGAGGGGGCAGCCATGATGTACGCTAAACTCATCCTCCGCAGCGCCCGGCGGTCGGCCCGGGACTACCTCGTCTACATCGTCACACTGACCATCTGCACCACTTTGTTCTACGCCTTTTTGTCGGTGTCCAGCCGGTTTTACGAGCCAGACATCGGTGTGGAGTATAACTTCACCGTCCTGAGCGACGGGATGAAGGTGGCCATCTGCGCCGTCACCTTGCTGCTGGTGTTCCTGATTCGCTTTGTCAACCGCTATATGCTCCGCAGCCGCCAGCAGGAATTTGCCCTTGAGGCCATGATGGGGATGGAGCAGCGGACCATCGGCCGGCTGTTCTTTGCCGAGACCCTCATCATGGGCGGGGCGGCGGTGGTCCTGGGCATTGGTCTGGGGGCGGTCTGCTCCCAGTTCATCACAGCCCTGCTCCTGACCAGCTACGGCCGGCCCTACCAGCCCGCCTGGACCCTCTTCCCCGATACGGCGCTTTGGACGGCAGCGGTTTTTCTGCTCATCTTTCTGGTGGTGGGGCTGTCCAACACCCGGGCCATCCGCCGGACCAAGATCATTGATATGCTCTCTGCCGGCCGCCGCAACGAGGCCCCTCTCCAGAAAAGCCGCTGGATGCAGGGGGTGGCGTGCCTCTATCTGCTTTTGTCCGTCCTGATGGCGGTCAACGGCGGACGGATGCTCTACTACTACGGGGACAGCCGTCTGCCGCTGCCGGTACAGCTGATGTTTTGGGCCAACATTCTGGTGCCGGCCTGTCTGCCGGTCTGGGCCGTTGTCTGGTTCCTCCGCCGCCGGAAGGGCGGGCTGCCCGCTTTGGTGCTGGGCCTGACCGCCGGCGCGCTTCTCTGCGCGTTGGCGGCGGCATCCGTCCCGGTGATGCAGCGGCAGTATGCCCTGGCCTTTGGGGCCGGCGGGGTCAACCAGGCGCTGACCTTCCTTCTGGCCGACCTGCTGTTTCTGCTCTGCGGAGTGGTCTGGCTGGCCAGCAGCCTGCTGGCTGAGTGGAAAGAGCGCTCCCCCGCCCACCGCTACCAGGGCGAAGCCCTGTTCTTTTTCGGGCAGATGATCTCCAAGCTGCGCACCACCAGCAAGACCATGACCCTGACCAGTATCACCCTGGTGCTCGCCATCTTTTTATTTGCGGCCGCGCCGGTGCTGGTGGGCTGGGCCGAAGGCTACTTGGACGTCCGTTCCGTCTACGACGTGCAGATCTATTCGCGTTACAACGACGTCTACGATGAAGCCGACCTCCCTTCCGGGGACTATGACGCCGTCAGCCGGTTCCTGACGGAAAACGGTATCGAGACCACCCACGACTGCCTTTTCAGCCTCTACCTGCCCTGTCGGGCTGATTTCTCCAACCGGTACAAGTATGATTTTCCGGTCGCTGCTATCTCTCTGAGCGACTATAACGCCGTCCGCGCCACCCAGGGCCTTGCGCCCATTACACTGGGCGAAGGCGAGTTCACCACCCAGTGGCAGGCCATCGCCACCGACGAGGAGCGGGACGGCTTTTTACAGACCCACCCCACCCTTGCCACCGACGCGGGTATCCTGGCCCTCGCCGCCGAAAGTTATTATGAAGCCAACCTCGGCGAGACTCTCTACAACACCTATACCGATGTAGTCTACATCCTGCCGGATGAGGCCTGCGCCCAGCTTCTGCCTGTGATGCGGAACCGCTACATCATGACGACCCAACCCCTGCCCTACAAGACAGCCCGCGCCCTCGAAAGCGCCTTTACCGCCGACTACCCCGAGCAGACGGCGGAGGGCGTCAGCTACGGCATCCGGCTGCGGACTTTGCAGGTCAACAGCGCGCGGGCCAACAACTTTGTACTGCAGGCCGCTATGCTCTACGGCGGCGTGGTCTTGATGGTCATTTGCCTGACCATTCTCTCCTTACAGCAGCTTCTGGACGCCGGACAGTACCGCTACCGTTTTTCGGTACTGCGCCGCCTCGGCGTAGAGGAAAGCCACATCCGCCGGCTCGTGCTGCAGCAGCTGGGCTTCTGGTTCGGCCTGCCAGTAGGGACCGCAGTCCTAGTGGGCGCCGGGGCGGCTGGCTGCTTCATCGCCGCTCTCCGCGCCGAGATCGAGGCATACATCGGCTTTGGCGCGCTGGCTGTGCAGCTGGGTATCACTGCGGCCATTCTGGCAGCGCTGCTGGGATGCTATTTTGTCAGCACCTGGGTGCTGTTTAGGAGAGCTATAGAGACGTAAATGTTGGCTCTCAGTCTGTTCCGAGAGATTTCGCAGCGGTCAATCCCGACGCTTGCATGGCTGTTTGCCTTTTTGCCTCACATCGTTTATACTAATTCTGCCAATGAGAGGAAAGGGGCAAGCTATGGATACTATCTTTTTACTGGAAGACGACCAGACCTTGGGCCGCGGCATCGTGATGGCGCTGGAAACGCCCGGGCGCACCGTCACCCTGGCGGGCAGCTTACGGGAAGGCCGGGCAGTGCTGGGCCGGGAATGCTTCGATTTACTGATTTTGGACATCAACCTGCCGGATGGCAGCGGTCTGGAACTGCTGCGCCAGCTGCGGGCCGCGGGCAACAGCACGCCGGTCATCCTGCTGACAGCCAACGACCTCGAATTGGACGAAGTCACCGGGCTGGAAGCCGGAGCCGACGACTATATCACCAAGCCCTTTTCCCTGGCGGTGCTGCGGGCGCGGGTAGCAGCCCAGCTGCGGCGCCGGGCACAGCCTGCCGCCGGTGCAGTAACAATGGGCCCCTTTGTCTTTGATTTCGACCGGATGGTCTTTTATCGGGCGGGTGCAGCAATAGAGCTCTCCAAAGCCGAACAGCGGCTGCTGCGTGTGCTGGTGGAAAATCAGGGGCATACTGTACCGCGCGTTCTGCTGATGGAAAAGCTCTGGCCAGATGGGACCGAATATGTAGAAGAAAACGCTCTCTCGGTAACGGTGCGGCGGCTGCGCGGCAAGCTGGAAGCCGACCCTGCCAACCCCCAATATCTGAAAACGGTGTATGGTCTGGGCTACACCTGGGTGGTGCAGCCATGACCGGCTGGATCGTGGCGGGAGCGGCGTTGGCTGCCGCTTTGGGCGCAGTGCTCTATGGCCGCTGGCGTACTGCCCGCCTGCTGGCCCGACTGGACGAGATGCTCACCGCCGCCATAGACGGCTCTTTTGCGGAGCGGCATTTCGATGAAAGCCGCCTTTCTGCTCTGGAGAGCCGGCTGGCCCAGTATCTGGCGGCCAGCGTGCTCTCGGCCCGCAGCCTCCGGACGCAGAAAGATCAAATCAGCGCCCTGATCTCAGATATTTCCCACCAGACCCGCACCCCGGTGGCCAATTTGCAGCTGTATGCCCAGCTGTTGGCGGAGCAGCCCCTCACACCCCAGGCACAGCGCTGCGCACAGGCCATTGCCGCCCAGTCCGAAAAACTGCAAGCCCTCATGGAAGCGTTGGTAAAATCTTCCCGGTTGGAAACGGGTATCCTGGCCCTTCACCCGGAGCCGGGGCCGCTGTCCCCTACGGTGGAGCGAGCCGCAGCTCAGTATCTTTCCAAAGCACAGGCCAAGCAAATCCGGCTGTCAATGGGGCAAATGCAGGGCAGCGCCCTTTTTGACCCCAAATGGACCGAGGAAGCGCTCTGCAATCTGCTGGACAATGCCGTCAAGTACACCCCCGCCGGGGGCAGAGTATCGGTGGAGATTCGTCCCTATGAGATGTTCACAGCGGTCTGTGTGCAGGATACCGGCCCCGGCATTCCAGAGGCAGAGCAGGCCAAAATTTTCGGCCGGTTTTATCGCGCTCCTTCCGCCTACCAGACCGAAGGGGTGGGCATTGGGCTGTATTTGACCCGGCAGATCGCCGCCGGACAGGGCGGTTACATCAAAGTGGAAAGTTCCCCCGGCGCGGGCAGCATCTTCTCCCTCTATCTGCCGCGGGAAAGCTGAATCTGTCAAAACTGTCACTTTCCCGAAAGGGCCTTGAAAGACTGCTGTGCTATAGTCTGTGATGGAACCCCAAACCATCACAGACTATTTTATTGGGAGGTTTACTGTATGAGCATCCTGCAAACAGAAAGTTTGAAAAAATACTATGGCACAGGCGACACCGAAGTCCGCGCTCTGGACGGGGTCGACCTCACGGTCGAGCGGGGAGAATTTGTAGCCATCGTGGGCACGTCGGGTTCGGGCAAGAGCACCCTGCTGCATATGCTGGGCGGACTCGACCGCCCCACCGCCGGCAAAGTAACCGTGGACGGCAAGGATATCTTTGCGCTCAAGGATGAGGAGCTGACCATCTTCCGGCGGCGGAAGATCGGCTTTGTATTCCAATCCTACAATCTGGTGCCGGTGCTCAGCGTGTGGGAAAATATGATCCTTCCCATTCAGCTGGATGGGCGGGCAGTGGACGAAACCTTTGTCCGGGAAGTGGTGGCGACGCTTGGCCTGGAAAAGAAGCTGCAAAACCTGCCCAGCCAACTGTCGGGCGGGCAGCAGCAGCGGGTCGCCATTGCCCGGGCGCTCGCCACCAAACCCGCCATCCTGCTGGCCGACGAGCCAACCGGCAATCTCGACTCCAAAACCAGCCAGGACGTTCTGGGCCTGATGAAGGTCACCAGCCAGAAATTCGGGCAGACCATGGTGATGATCACCCACAACGAGGAGATCGCCCAGCTGGCCGACCGCATCGTCCGCATCGAGGACGGGCGGATCGTGACCCGCTGAAAGGAGGCCGTCGCTATGCTGAACGTCGCCAACCGCAGCTGCATCCGCCGCCTCAGCCTCCGCGCCATGCGGGCCAACCGTACCCGCAACCTGGTGGCGGTGCTGGCCATTGCTATGACCGCCCTTCTTTTCACCTCTCTGTTTACCATTGCCCTTTCCATCAACGAGGGGATGCAGCAGGCCAATTTCCGCCAGGGCGGCGGTTTTTATCACGGTGGGTTCAAGTACCTGACCGAGGCCCAGTTCAACGAATTGAAAGAAGACCCCGGCATCCAAACCTGGAGCCTGCGGCGCTATCTGGGGATGCCCACCGAGGTACCCTTCAACAAATCTCATGTGGAGATCGGCTATTCGGACGAGAATGAAGCTCACTGGACCTTCTGCGACCCCATCGAGGGCCGCCTGCCCGCGGAAGGGACCGACGAGGCCGCCACCGACACCCGCGTGCTGGAGCTGCTGGGCATCGAGCCGAAACTCGGGGCAAAGTTCACCGTCACCTTTGCGGTGGACGGCCACGAGACCACCCAGACCTTCACCCTTTGCGGCTGGTGGGAGTACGACGAGGCCGTCGTCGCCAACCATATCCTGATCCCCGAGAGCCGGGTGGACGCCGTTCTGGCGGAGTGCGGCGTGGACCCGGGCGCGCCAGAAGACGGGATGACCGGCAGGTGGAACCTCGACATCATGTTGCCCAGCGCTATGCACATCGCGTCCGACCTTGATGCCATTCTGGCCCGCCACGGTTACCAGTCCACCGACCCGGCCGCATCGAATTATATCAGCACCGGCGTCAACTGGGGTTATACCGGCGCGCAGCTGGCCGAAAACCTTGACCCCACCACCCTGATCATCCTGCTGACAGTGCTGCTCCTGATTTTACTGACAGGCTACCTCATCATCTACAATGTGTTCCAAATCTCAGTCGCTGGGGACATCCGCTTTTATGGCCTGCTCAAAACCATCGGTGTCACGCCCCGGCAGCTGCGACGGATCATCCGCATCCAGGCTCTGGCCCTCTCGGCGGCAGGCATCCCGCTCGGCCTCGTGCTGGGCTGGCTCGTGGGCAGTCAGTTGACGCCGTTTGTGACCCGCCGTCTCAACGATGTGGAAACCGTTGTATCCGCCAATCCCCTGCTCTTTGCAGGGGCGGCCCTCTTTGCTCTTGTCACTGTCCTGCTCTCCTGTGCACGGCCGGGACGTATGGCAGCCCATGTCTCCCCGGTAGAAGCTCTGCGCTACACCGAAGGCGTCGGCAAACGGCGCAGCCGGGGACGCAAAGCCCACACGGTCAGCCCCTTTAGCATGGCCTTGGCCAACCTCGGCCGCAGCCGCGGCAAGACGGAGGTGACCATCCTCTCGCTGGGGCTGGCTGTGACGCTGTTGTCCCTGGTGGCCACGCTGACCGGCGGCTTTGACTTGGACAAATACGTCTCCCACTTCACCGCCAGCGACTTTATTTTGGCAGACGCCGGCAAATTTCAAGTAACCGCCGGCTTCAACGAAGATATGGCTGTGCCGGAAGAAGCGATCGACGCCATCCGAACCCAGGGTGGCGTCACCGAAGGCGGCCGGGTCTACGGCCAGGTGTCCGGGATGGTGGAATTTATCCCGGAAGCACGCTTCCTCCAGAACAACAGCCATCGCTACTCGGCAAGTTCGCTGAACTGGCTGCTGGAACACACCCAGCGCAATGAAGCGGGACTGCTGGCCGATCATGTCCAGCTTTGTGGGATGGAGGGCTTTGCCCTGGACCAGCTGACGCTGCTGGAAGGCGACCTGAACAAGTTAAAGGAGCCCGGCGGAAATTTCATTGCCGCCGTCTATCGGGAGGATGACTATGGCGACCCGATGATGGACAGCAACTGGGCTCAAATAGGAGATACGGTGACCATCTGGTATATCGATGAATTTGAATACTACGACAATGCCACCGGCCAGCCGATCCCTATCGACCAGGTAGATGAGGCCTATGCCGAAGGCCGCAGCATCACCTGCTACGCCAAAACCTACCGGGAGGTAAACTACACGGTGGCCGCTCTGGTCACAGTGCCCAGAGCGCTGAGCTACCGCTATTATGGAGACGATGCGTTTATTCTGAACGACCAGACCTTCATCCGGGACAGCGGCACAAACAGCATCATGTACTACGCCTTCGACACCACAGCCGAGGCCAGCGCCGCGATGGAAGCCTTCCTGACAGACTATACCAAACATGTAGACCCCGCGCTGGACTATGAGAGCAAGGGCACCTATACCGGAGAATTTGAGAGTATGCGGTCCATGTTCCTGCTGCTGGGCGGGACGCTGAGCTTCATTGTGGGCCTGGTGGGGGTGCTGAACTTTGCCAACGTCATCCTGACCGGCATTGCCGCCCGCCGCCGGGAGCTGGCCGTTCTGCAATCCATCGGGATGACCTCCCGTCAGATGCGATCCATGCTGATGCTCGAGGGGCTGCTTTACACCCTCGGCGCAGTGGTGCTTGCACTCGCCCTCACGCTGCTCACCGCGCCGGCCCTGTCCGCAGGGCTTGAGAGCCTGTTCTGGTTCTTCACCTACCGGCTGACCCTCTGGCCCATTGGAGCGGTCCTGCCCTTCTTTGTGCTGCTGGGCGCTGTCGTCCCTGCCGCCAGCTGTCATGCCGCCCAGCGCATTCCAGTGGTGGAACGGCTGAGGGTTGAATAAAAGCAAAGTATTTCAACAAATGCAAAACCCGGCAGTCCCTCGCAAAGAGGCTGCCGGGCTTTGTACTACTTCTGATTCAATATTCCGAGGAAAACGAAAAATCCGAACCCTTCTCCTATTGGAAAAAGGTTCGGATTTTCTTGTTTGGTGGACCTGGAGGGATTCGAACCCTTGACCTCTCGGATGCGAACCGAACGCTCTCCCAACTGAGCTACAGGCCCATATGTAAAGCAGGCCGGCCAGTCTTCTCTATGACAAACGTCCTGCGACTTCCATACTATACCGCTTTTTGGCGCGATTGTCAAGCGGATTTTTCAGGTTTTTTGCAGATGTTTTGCGCTCGCCTTCCCCTCCCCGCCTTTGGGCGCACGCAAAGCCGCCGCGTCAGCGTATGCTGGCACGGCGGCTTCGCTCTTTTATGCGTATCGGAGAAGATCAGGGGGGATCGCTTGCTGGGGGAATTTCGCTTTTACTGCTCGACCATGCGGATCAGGGCCGTGCCGCCGTCGAGATCGACGTTGAGATAGGCCCAGTCGGTGCCGTAGGGCTCGAGCTTGGTTTCAGTGCCATCGGCGTTGACCAGGTACAGGTCATAGCCCTCGACGGCGCTCCAGGGCAGCATGACGTTGGCGGTCACGCCGCTCATGGCGCTTGCGCCGCTGCTCAGGCAGGACACCGTCATCACCCGCTCGCCGTTGTCCAGCTTGCCCTGGTAGACGTACAGCTTGCTGAAGTTGCCGTAGGCGTCCTTGACCTTGCTCAGGCCGCTCTCACCGTTGACGTCACCGCACTCGCCGCAGATGACGTAGTCCTGGACGTCGCCGTAGGGGCTGCTGAACCGGACGGTGAGCTCCGCCTTTTCGGTGCCCTCGCAGGCATCGGTCTGGTGGTTCAGGATGGCCGCGGTATAGTGAGAGGATGCGCCGGCGGCAAAGCTGGAAACAGCGCCGCCCGCCAGCATACAGGCAGACAGGGTGAACATAGCGATGCGTTTCATCATGGTTTTCATAAAGATCCACCTTTCTCCCCTTTTCGGGGCTGTTCTATTGAGTGAAATTGTAAGCAATGCAGTCCAAAGAGTTTTTACTTCCTTGTTTGCATCACCGCCTTTCCGTTTCTCTATCGCTATCATAACACGCTCTGCTTGAGACAGCCTTGAGCCTGCTATGAGTTTGCCTTGAGATTCGCCTTTCAGTTCTTCTTGACGGCCACCAGCACCCGGATCTTGCTGCCGGCGGCGCAGTCTATGTTGTCCCGCCAGCCGATCAGGTAGTAATCCTCGGGATCGACCTGGGCCAGCGTCGTGGCGAAATACTGCCCTTTATACCACAGATAGACCTGCATATCGTCGGCGGTCTCGTAGCGGGCGCCGCCGCTGGAAGCCCAGGCTGCGCCCAGCCCGTCGATGAGCACCGGCATCAGCTGGCGCATGGAGGTCACTTCGCCCGAAGCGTTTTTGCCCACCGCGATGCCCCCTGCGATCACCGGGTACTTGACCGATGGTCAGGTCCATATCCGTCAGGAGCAGCGGCAGCACCTGGTTGGCCGCGGCCGAGACCAGATAGCCCAGCACGATGCCGATGACGCCGCCCAGCGCCGAGGTCATGGACGCCTCGATGACGAACAGGGCCAGGATGTACCGCTCTTTGGCGCCCAGCGCCTTGCGGATGCCGATCTCCCGGGTGCGCTCGGTGACGGAGACCATCATGATGTTCATGATGCCGATGCCGCCCACCAGCAGGGAAATGCCCGCAATGACCGTCAGCACCATGATGACCATGTTGACCATCGAGGTCATGGTGTCCAGCATTTCGCTCATGCTCATCACCATGAATCCGTCGCTGGAATGGAACAGCTCGGTCAAGGTCTGCTCGATCAGCTCCTTGCCCTCGGCGGCCATGCTCTCGTCCACCAGCGTAAAGGTATAGGAGTTGGCCGTCCGGCTCATGGCGGCCCGCAGGGCGGTGGTGTAGGGCACAAAGACCACGTCGTCGTCGCTGCCCTCCTGGGAGGACAGGTCGCTGACACGGGCTTCCAGCACGCCCACGATGGTGTACTGGTCCGCCCCCACCTTGATGGTCTGGCCCAGGGCGTTGCCGCCGTAGCCCACCCGCTCGATGTAGGCCCCCACCACGCAGACTTTTTTGTTGTCGTCCATGTCCAGGTATTGGAGCCCGCGCCCCTTGGACACTGTGTAGCCGCTCATCTCGAGGTAATCCTCGCTGACGCCGCTGGCGGAAGTCTGGTCCAGCGTGGCGGAACCCACCTTAACGCTGCCGGTCAAGTTCACCACCGGCGAAACGCCCTCGAACAGGTCGGTATTCTCGCCGGCGAGGGCGTACATTTCATCCACGTCCACCGTCCGGGAGCCGAAGCCCGGCACCGAGACGGTGAGGGTGTTGGTGCCCATGGAGGAAAAAGCGTCCCGCATACTCTGGGTCATTCCGTTGCCCAGGCCCACAATGAGGATCACGGCCATGATGCCGATGATGATGCCCAGCATGGTGAGCAGGGTGCGGAATTTGTTGCTGGCGATATTCTTCAGCGCCTGACGGAAGGTCTCGCTGAGCATATTCAAGTTCATGCGCTGCCCTCCCCTCCGATGGGCGCCAGGCTGGGCTGGACCACCGCTTCGGGAGAATGGGCGTCGCCGTCGTAGACGATGTGCCCGTCCTCCAGACGGATGATCCGCTCGGCCTGCACCGCGATGGAGTTGTCGTGGGTGATGAGCACCACGGTGTTCCCCTGCCGGTGCAGCTTTTGCAGAATGCCCAGCACCTCGCGGCCGGTGTGGCTGTCCAGCGCGCCGGTGGGCTCGTCGGCCAGGATGACCGCCGGGTCCCCGGCCAGGGCCCGGGCGATGGACACCCGCTGCTGCTGGCCGCCCGAGAGCTGGCTGGGCTTGTTGTGCATCTTTTTGCCAAGGCCCACCCGTTCCAGCGCGCGGGCCGCCCGCTCATGGCGCTCCCCTGCGGGCAGCCCGGCGTAAACCAGGGGCACTTCCACATTTTCCAGCACGTTCAGCTTGGGCAAAAGGTTATACTGCTGGAAAATGAAGCCAAGCAGCTCATTGCGGATCTCGGCCAGTTCGTCCTTGTCCATGCCACCCACGTCCCGGCCGTTCAACCGGTAGGTACCCGCGGTGGGCACATCCAGGCAGCCGATGATGTTCATGCAGGTGGACTTGCCCGAACCGGACTGTCCCACAATGGCGACGAACTCGCCCTTGTGGATCTGCATCGAGATGTGGTCGGCGGCTTTGACGGTGGTATCCCCCATCTGGTAATATTTGTTTCACCTTTTTCGTCCTCTCTTTTCAGGAATATGTCCCGGTATGCCCCGGGGGACAGGCCGATGAACCGGCTGAAATAATTGGTAAAATGGCTCTGATCCGAAAAGCCGGTCCGCATGGCGGCTTCCACAGGAGCCGCGCCTTGTTCCAGCAGTTTTTTCGCCGCGCCGATCCGGATGTTTTCCAGGTAGCGGTAGGGCGTGACCCCTTTCGCCTTGGCAAACGCGCGCAGAAGCGTGGAGCTGCTCAAGCCGGCGCAGCGGCAGATCTGGTCCAGGCAGATGCGCCCGGCGTAATTCTGCTCCATGAACGCGCAGGCCTTTTCGATCTCGTCCCGGCATTCGGGGACGCATTGCTCAAAGGGCTGGCCGTAGCGCTGGAGCAGCAGCGATAAACACAGCAGCAGGCGTTCTTCCTTGTCAAACTCCTGCGACCGTTCCATCACCAGCTCGTGGAGCGACCGCAGGCCGCAGGCAAGCGCGCCCCAAACCATTTGCCACAGGATAAAGCGCACAAAAAACGCCGCTCTTTTTGTGCACAATCGAAATTCTACTGCCGTTTTGTAACAAAGAGCCTCTTTTCTGGATTTCATGTTAAAATGAAAGGAAGTTTTTATGGCATCTATGCCGCTATTCTGAGAAGAAAGGAAGTGATCCATTGGAATGCGTTGATGTCGAAGAAATGTACCAGAACTATGCAAAGCCCGTATACTATTTTCTGCTCAGTCTTTCCCATTCTCCCGATGTTGCAGAGGAACTGACCGCCGAAACATTTTACCAGGCCATCCGGTGCATCAATCGTTACGACGGCAGCTGCTCGCTGAAAAGCTGGCTGTTTCAAATCAGCAAACATCTCTGGCTGAGATATTGCCGTAAAGCCAGGCAGGAGACGCCGCAGGCCGTTTCAGACCTTGCCGCGGAAAGCTGCACCATGGAAGAAACCGCCATCAACGGCGAAGAAAAGATCAGTTTCTACAAAAAACTCAGCGCACTGGACGAGCCCTATAAAACTGTGGTGTTCCTCCGTTTGGCCAGCGACCTGACCTTTCAGGAGATCGGGCAAATTTTGGACAAAAACGGCACCTGGGCGCGTGTGATCTATTACCGGGCGAAAGAGAGGTTGAAAAAGCTCTATGAAAAAGAATGAACTCCCTTGTTACATCGTCAATGATTTGCTTCCCTTGTACATGGACGGGCTGCTCAGTCCCAAGACCAAAGCCGCTGTCAGCTGCCATCTGGAACACTGCCCCAGCTGCAGCCGCCAGTATGCCGCCATGGAGGAACCGATCCATGGCCAGGACGAGCCATTCAAGACCAATGACACTAAAGCGGTGAATTTCCTTAAAAAAGAAAAAAGAATGGCCTTCAAAAAAATCATAGCAGCCATTCTTGGTGTTACTCTTATCTTTTCAGCGCTGTTTTACGGCATCGTCTTTCAGCAGCAGGCATTTCACTTCGAGACCAGGAACCTCTATCAGCTGTCCAACGGAGACCTTTACTTTGAACTTGTCCCCTCTGAATCGGAAAGCGCAGTCAGCAGCATTTCCTATTCGGACGAGATCTCTGCAGAGCAGGACCGCTATGAGATCCACATGGGATACTCCCTCTCGACGCTCTGGCAGAGCAGCCCCAGCGCACTGCCGGGCAGGGTCTATTGTTTTACCATCGCCCCTGTCCAAAATCAAGAGGAAACGGCATACATGCCAGTCTACTACACGCAGGGCAATGAAACACTGTTGATCTGGGACGGCGAGCAGGCGCTCGCCCCTGCCCCGCCCGAAATCGAAGAAAAAGTCCAGACGATGTCCAAGCCCTTTGGAGTGGAGTATTCAGGTTACTGATTAGCAGAGCTGATGGTTTCATTTCGAGGATAGCAAGATAAACAAAAAGACCGCAGACGCATTTTTCAACGCATCTGCGGTCTTTATAACTGGTGCACCTCCAGGGACTCGAACCCTGGGCCCACTGATTAAGAGAAACCAACGTGCAACAATCGTCAATTTCCAGAATTACGCAGATTCGTTCTTTTTATCGCTTTATCGTAAATTTGCGTTTTGCATCTGCTGCATCCTTTGCACCTGTTATTCCCTCTTGCATCCGTTATCCAGCCGTTCCGGTGTGCAAAAAGTGTGCAAAAATGTGCAGAGCCAAAATCAGCCTCTTAAAACAGGGATCGGATTTTTATGCAAAACCGGGAAACCGGTCAGGTTCGAGCCCAAAACAGCAGCTGAAATCTTGCCTGTTCAGACCAAGCATCAAATGTACATTCACAACTATGATTCATGGCAGGGATTTGGACAATCGAACAGACATCACCTTAATATAGAAAGAGGTTTCCTTATGAACAAACTGCTTTCCTGCCGCTACAACATGGACACCAACCGGGTGGAAGCCCGGTTCGAGGGTGGCACTACCCTTACCATCGACTGCATCGCCGTGGAGGACGAATACGGCAACACCCCGGCACAACGGGCAGAACTGGACTGGCTGCTGTACAATAAGCCGCCGGAGTACGCACAGCTTGTGCTGGGAGGAGAGATGGAGCACTATCTCTCGCTGGGATGCGACCACGGCAGGCTGGAAGATTAAGTCCCTATAAAGAACACGATGCCCACCGACCTATGGTTTTCGCCACAGCTGGTGGGCATTGTTATCAGGGTTCTCTATGTGCGAACTTTCAGAACCTGATATTAAAGATCGCTGACAGAATGAACAATCCGTCCATAATTCGTTATATACTCCGCAATAGCAGGGAGTGGGCTTTTGCGCAGTGCCCCCTTTGCTTTGGAATATTCCTTGAAATATTTCAGGTTTCCGATAAGGATGAGCTTGTTTTTTGCACGGGAAAGTGCAACATTGATTCTTCGATAATCCGAAAAATACAAGGTAGGACGGTCTGCCCGTGTAGAGCAATAAATCACGATCTCCGCCTCGTCTCCCTGGAAAGCATCGATGGTGTTGATGGCAAGATCCAGTGTTTCCCATTCCTTCTGATGCTTCTCCCACGCATCATGCAAAAGTTGGTTTTGTCGGCGGTACGGCGTGATGACGGCCACCTGATGTCCGGGCAGTTCTTGGCTTATCCGCTTCAGAATCTCCGTTACAAGCTCGATTTCTCTTTTGTTGACGATGCCGCTACTGCCTCCGCGCTCATCTTTCCCTTCGTGGTACTTTGCATCGTGGGAACAGTTGTACATGACCAGATTGCCTGTTCCGAAAAGAGCTGGACGGGATTCGGTTCCTGCACCGTTTTTCAGCTTTCCGTCATAGAACAGCCTGCTGACCAGTGTGCCGATAACAGCGGGCATACGGTACTGGGTTTCCAGCATAGCGCGGTTGGTTTCCGGAGTGCGCTCATACAGCCGTTGAAAGAAGCTGATGTCGAACAGTTCATGTTTCAGCAGCTGGCGATTTTCCAGCTCAATCTTGTCCGGATCAAACAACGCAGGATCAATAACAGGCGGAAGCTGTTTGTGATCGCCGATCAGCACCAGCTTCTTGGCGCGAAGAACAGGAATTAGAATCTCGCCCGGTAGGGCTTTACCAGCCTCGTCTACAATGACCAGATCAAATTTCAACTGTTCCAATCCGACTCGTTTCTTTGCCAGCCCCACACAGGTGGCACCCACCAGAGGACGATTCCGGATAATTAGCTCGCTGATGTTTGAAACGGTCCCGTTCTGCGGGTTTACAAAGTCTGCCCATTTCTGCTGGATGCGCGTATCCTGCGGCCGCTCCTGAATGGAAGCCATATATTCGTCGTAACGCGTTTCCAGAGAGATGTTTTTCATCTCGTCACTTATTTTCTCGTTGCTGCCGCAGCGGATCATATGCGAGGATTCTGTTTCTATCAATCCGGAGAGCGCATTGTCTACCGCTACATTTGCCTGTGATACCACAAGAACACGGGCTTTGGGATGCAGGGAGCGATACTGCTGGATAAGCTCCCGGATAACCGTTGTTTTGCCGGTGCCCGGAGGCCCCTGGATCAGAAAGATATTCTTCTCTTCCAGTGCACCGCACAGCGCTTTGTACTGGGCTTCGTTCTGCCCGATGGATGCGTTGACCAGTGTTTTCACGCGATCGCCGCTGTCTTCCGGAACGATGTTGGCACCGTCCATCATGGCCATCTGCAGCTGAGCATTGGCGATGCGTCCACTGCGCAGATGGATCAGTGCCTGTTTCTGCTTCAGCTCCGGGATGTTTTTCTCCTCTGCATAGAACTGAAGTCTGTCGCTGTTCAGGATCTTCTCAAAATCGCCATTGTAAAGGGATATCTCTGTACAATCTGGTTTGATCTCTGCGCTGCAGGGCTGACCTCTGTCATCTTCAGCAAAGAATTTCAGATCATCCTTTTTTCTTCTGCTGGCGGGAAGTCCCTGCTTCCGCTCCTGATCGTATGCTTCCAACTCGGTCTTCAGCTTTTCCGGGTCATGGACCCGGATGTTTGTGTAAAATCTTTTGGACACTTTTTTACCCGGATCTGTCTCTATGTCCACCTCAAACGCTTCCTGGTTTTTCGGGTGGCCTTTGCGGTGATAGTCGATCAGCTTCTGTGTCACATCTGCCCACTGCTGAAAATACCGTTCGCCTGCCATGGAGAGTTTATTTTTGCGCTGTACCTGCAGTTCCGAAACGATATCATATAAAAAAAGTGTAAGTTCTTCTAAAAAAAGTTTAAGTTTTTCTTCCTTAGAAAGTGTAGTTTCTTCTTCCTTGACATACTCCGCAAGGTGGCCCAGCCTTTCCTGAAAAACCGGAGTCATGTCAACATCGATATCCACAAAGAGTTCATCACTGGAAAAACTCTGGTCTTGGTCCATAATCCGCTCAAAGAAGGGGATCAGCATTGGAGACTTGCGGTCAGAAGTGTCTGGCGGCTCAGAATACCCGAGTCTGGCGCACAGAACCAGCGCATCGCCGAACTGGAACTTAAAGCGGGTGCCTTCGGCCAGATGAATCTGGGTTTCCTCCATCGGTCCGACCTTCCATCCATCTTCCATGTCGATCGTCAGATGATTGTCCTCAAGATACTTCCGTAGCTCTGCCCACTGGTCTGCGGTAAAGACAAGTGGAAAATTTTTGAACTGCAGGCTGGCAGTCGCATTCGCAACATACTCGCTCACTGTCACAGGACAGAAATTTTTGTTCCATGAGGAAAGGCCGTATTCCCATCGCACCGGATAGACCTGCAACTCTGCCCGGACAGGGGGATAGTTTGGCTTTGCACACAGGTTGCTTGGAAGGAACAGCTCCAGCTTTTTCTCATAGCACAAAATGCTACCCTTCCTATTGTTTTCCCTGACGTTTTCTTTTACAAGTGCCGTGACCCCCATCCGGGTGTCACGCAGTGCTTCTGCCATGAAACGGCCTTTGACAAGAGAAACAGAGTAGACATGCTGCTCGAAGTTGAATCCATCCACCATGAAAGGTGCGCGCTGACCATCTGTCTTTTCCCATCCGAATTCACTTGGGTCGCACTGATATGTAACGGAAATGCTCGGAATGCTGGTATCTGTCCATCTGTTGTTTTTGTCAAACTGGTCCAGTGAGAGCCAGATCATCTTTCCCTGATAGGGAAAATTTTGGGGGATGCACATTTCGAACGGAGCCAGATCTTCAAGGGTCTCATCGTCCTGCGTCCCCAGAGGGCGGTTCATGATCTTCTGATATTTTTTCAGATAGATCCCATATCCGTCACACCGCGCTTTTGCCTCCTGCAGCTGGTTCAGCAGACGTTCCAGACTGTTGCTGCGCATCAGTGTGACGGTTGATGTCTTCAGCGCCGTCCGGACTTTTTTGATGGTGTCCATCAGTTCCTGCTTCAGCAGGTCCTGCTCTTCGATCCGCGATGCGACCGCCCGGCGCAGATAGATCTGCCATTCCCGCAGCTGCGCATTATAGTGTATCTGGTATGTCTGTCCTTCTCTGCGTGTTGCATCCTGAATTGCCTGCAGATCAGCTTGTGCGGAACTTTTAGCTGCCTGGAATTGTTGATTTTTCTGTCGGATCGCGTCCTGTTTCTGGCGCTCTTCCTCCGTTAATTCTCCAAAGATAAAGGAAGCTACACGCGCTGTAAGATAGATGCCCGCAACAACAAGGGAGCCGACGGCCGCTTCTGTCATCATTTGCGCTTCTCCAAAATAGCCTTGACGATTTCGACACCTCGGGCATCAGACTGGTTCATCAGATCAGCTTCAGCGGCAGAAAGGCTCCCGTCCTTCAGTTTCTGGTGATAGATCTCGCTTGTTTTGAGATGATCGTCCACAACGGCCTTTATGTTGGCATTGTCCTGGCAGGTCTGGGTGAAATCGATTTCTTTCTGGCGCATAGCTTCCTGATGCTTCGTATCAATATCGTGCATGTTTTTTACATGTTCCTGATCGTTTTTGCTTTTTTCGTTTTTGGCCCGTTCCAGTACAGCATCGGCTTTTTTGATTTCAGCCTGTGCTTTTGTCGCCTCAGCTCTTGCTTTTTCCAGATCACCTTCCGCCGAGCGGATGTTTTTATAGGCACTGCCCAGATGGTTTGCGGCAGACCCGATGTTGTTCACGACCTGACCCGCCGCCAGGATCTTCTGCGTGCCCTCCTTTTTGAGTTCGACTGCCCGTTTGTTGTCGGACTCATATCGTTTTGTCTTGTTGTCCTGACCATTTTTTGCAAGCTCGGTCAAATCATCTACCATCTTAGATACTGCCTGCACTGCTGTTTTCAAATCGAATCCGTCCATGATCATTTACCTCCTGTTTCATAAGCTATCAGTTGCGTGAAATGCCGCAGAATATCCTGCTGCACCTGCTGCAGTTTCAGGATCTCAGTCTGATTCCTGTTGACCATTTCTTCAGTGGCAGACAATTGTTCAATTCGCTGCTGTATGATTTTCGTGGTCTGATCCAAATTATCTGCCATTTGATGTCCTATTGTACGGACTATGGCACGGTCATCCATGCTTTGTTCCATTTTATGCCTTTGTTCTTCACAGCTTTCTTTCAGTTCCGCCAGCCTTGTTTCCCATGTTTCCTGCTGTTCATAACGGGCGCGCTGGGCAGCATTCTGTTTTTTCTGAGCTTCCGCTTTTTCGTACTGTTGCTGGGCCTGTTCATAGACTTCTGCGCTTTTTTCCAACTCGGCCGTTGTTTTTCGTGCTGCGGCATATTCCAACGCATCGACTGCTGTATCAAAGCATCGGAAAGCGGCCTCGATTGCGTTCTGTTCCGTACTTTGCCGGCTGAGATGAATGGCATCACTGCACAGATCCGCAATGAGATTAAACATCTTCTTTTTATTCATCGGTAGATTCCCTCTCTGCGGGACACAATTCGGAAAACTGGAATTTCACCGGACAGGCGTGCGCTCTGTCAGTTTTGCTCTCCTCATATCGCCAGTCGCCGCCTTCATGGTATTGCGGGTGAACGTTTACCGTTGACAAAAGGTGTTTCGCTTTTGCCCGGTCCTGAAGAACGATATTTTCCGGGATGGTACGCCAGATCATTTCGCCAATATGCTCATCGACATAGATGTTGATGGGCGCACAGGCCTTTTCAGACTTATAAGCTTCCAGGATCTTCCGCGCATTTTCTGACAGAATTGTTCCTCCTGCCAGACAACGCTGTTCTTCAAACACCTGCAGATTTTCCATAGTCTCCAGCACGGTACGATATTCGTCCAGCGCCACAGCATATTTTTTGTACTGGAACTGGGCGATAGGGACTGCAAACTGGACACATGCGTTTTTCTCTTCCTTCACAGGGGCAGCCAGATCATAGGGCGGTGTTTTGTATACACGATAGCAAATCTCTTTTTCCAGGTTGAGCGTTGTGTAAAGAGACCCCATGTATTGATCATCGAGCAGCCGCTTTTCCCGCAGCACAGCCTTTACAAGCTCCAGCGAGTCCCCATAGTTATCGTTGTGGAGGAACACCTCCGTTACCTTTTTCGGCAGTCGGAGCGCATTGTCCGGCAGCTCGGATCTGCGCAGCGTTTCGATCTGGTCCGGAGAGATCAGCTCGAGTTTTCCTTCGTACATTTCCACACAGCACGGAAAACCATTGTCTTCGCTTCCGAGTTTTTCCATGCAGCGGATCAGTTCAAAATACTCCCGGCCCGTAGACGTCAGTTTCCATTTGTCCTCATATTCGGGCTCCGCGAATTTCCAGCGTTCAAGCGCTTCCAATGCCTCATCCACGACCAGCTCGTCCAACTGCACAGTCGCTTTTATCTGTGACTCCGGATAGCCGTTTCCGATGGACCAGATTACAAATTGCGTAAATGCGCCGATCTCATCCAGCATGGTGGAGTGACACAGGACCTTTCCGACTTTTACCGGGACATAGACATTAATCCTTTTGTCCATTTTCGTCCTCGTCGTTGATCGTCAACACGAAATCCTGCATCGGGTCATCATTGAAATTCGGTTTTTTGAATGTCGGCTTTTTATTGGGCGCCTTTGCCTGTGGTGCAGGCTCTGCCTGTTTTTGTGCAGCAACGGGCACTATCGCAGTACTTTGCGGTTCAGTCTCCGGTGCTTTGGCCGGGGCAGGGCTGTCGCTCGGGGCAGTAGGTGGAGCCTTGGCAGAAGTTTCTGCACTCTGAGGATCAGACCCGGATGCAGACTTGGCTGTCCCTGCAGATTTGGCTGTTTCTGAAGTTGAAGATTTTGCTGAGTCATTGTTCGAAAGACTTGCACCTATCACACTGACTGCTCCGATGATGACAGCGCCGACGGCTCCTATAAGTAATTTTGGGATCATGGCTTATTCCTCCGCCTTAAGAAAACACAAATGATTTTCTTTCATTATAATCTTTTTGGACAGTTCTTACAATATTTATATTCATTTCCAGCTTTCTTTTTCAGAATGAATTTCTTTTGATATTAGGCACATCATCTCCTCTTTGGAAAATGAATAAGTCTCACTATCACTGCTTTACTGCAATAAAATTTGCAAAACCATCTTGACACACTCTATTTGCTCGTCAAGAGGGCTGGCACCGCCCAGCCCTCTCTCTTTTTGCCAAAGTTTTCCGCGTGTTTTCTTGCACTCTGCCAAAAGTGACGTGTTTTTGAAAATTTTTGTTGACATGACCCGGATTTTGTGGTAATCTATCCCAACAATTTATATTTACATATTTTACTTATTCGCTCAGTACCTGCGGGGCTGGGCAGCTCCCCTTTTTGACTTTTCAAGTCGCTACATAACCGACTGGCAAGACCTTCCGAAAAAGCGAAGGCATGACCGGTCTGTTTTGTGGCGACTTTTTTGTTGCCGTTCCAGCCTCGCACTTTGAAAACCGCATGACCGTCTGCATGGGATACCCGGCGATGATCCTGAGAAGGAGAGCCGGAAAACGCCGCCGGAAGGGGGCAGGAAATCCATGCAGGGAGAACGGCAGAACGCAAATTCCTCAGTTGCTGTAGGAAAATGTGGTCAAATTGACCACATTTTCCAGCCGTGACGCAGAAGAAATCAATGTGATCAAAATGATCACATTGATTGACCGTAGCACAAGCAAAAGGACGTTTATCCACCTGTTGCAGCAGAGAAAATCCATGTGGCCAAATTGACCACATGGAAAAGCCGCAGCACCAGAGAAAGGACGTGTGCCTATGGGAAACAACTTTACCCCTGCATGGATCAAAAAAGGCTTTTTCAACGAATCCCTGTTTTGTGATGATTTTCTGAGTACCCACCAGCTGCTTTACTCGAATGGTGCATTTTTCACCCCGGAAGGCAGGGTCACGGACACCATGAACCTGCGCTGTGAAATTTTCGATATGCTGCGAGACCATATCGGCGCAAATATCGCAAAACGGGTCAGCAATGTCGTAGATGTTCTGAAACTGGCGGCACAGGTGGAGGACTTCCCGCCCGTCACCGACCGCATTGCGCTGGCAAACGGCACCCTGTATCTGGACGGTACCTTTCAGGAAGGTAAGCCGGAGATTGTGCGCAACCGTCTGCCCGTCAAGTATGACCCGAAAGCCGCCCAGCCCGTCCACTGGCTGCGGTTCCTGTCCGACCTGCTCTACCCGGAGGACATTCCCACAGTGCAGGAGTTCATCGGCTATTGCCTGATTCCTAGCAATAAGGGGCAGCGCATGATGGTCATCAAGGGCAGCGGCGGCGAGGGCAAATCGCAGATCGGCGTGGTGCTGTCCCGGCTGTTCGGCTGTAACATGAAGGATGGCAGCATCGGCAAGATCTCGGAGAATCGCTTTGCCCGCGCAGACCTTGAACACACCCTGCTCTGCGTGGACGATGATATGCGGATGGAAGCCCTGCGTCAGACCAACTACGTCAAATCCATCGTGACCGCGCAGGGGCAGATGGACTTGGAACGCAAGGGCAAACAGAGCTATCAGGGCTGGATGTACGCCCGTCTGCTGGCGTTCAGCAACGGCGATCTGCAGGCTCTGTATGACCGCTCGGACGGTTTCTACCGCCGCCAACTCATTCTGACCACCAAGGACAAGCCCCTGTCCCGTGTGGACGACCCGGACATTGCCGAGAAGATGGCTGCAGAGGTTGATGACATCCTGCTATGGGCATTTGAGGGCTTACAGCGGCTGGTGAAAAATGGCTTCCAGTTCACCGAGAGCGACCGTGCCAAGCGAAACCGGGAACTGGTGAAGCGGGACAACAACAATGTGTTCGATTTCCTCGAATCCGAGGGCTACATCCGCCTGAAGGCGGATGCCTGCACCAGCTCGAAAGAGCTGTATGAGGTCTACAAAATGTGGTGCGAGGAGAACAGCCTGAACGCCATCAAGTCCCGTGGATTCAGCGATGCGCTGATCGCCAACCAGCGCAGGTACAATCTGGAACACACCAACAACATTATCAATTCTTCCGGGCGGCGTGTCCGGGGCTTTGTGGGCATCGAAGCCCTTGTGCAGCCTGACCTTACGCCAAACGGCTGGCGGGCATGACCCCCATAAAAGGAGAATTTGGGTGTTTTGCTGCGTACGTGCGTACGCGGCAGTTGCTCTTTCTCCGTACGCACGTACGCAGCGATTGACCGAAAACGCACTTTATAGGGGTGTTTCTGGCATACTGTCAATTTGACAGCTTGCCAAATCAGGTGTTCAAAATGACCAACTGAAAAAGCCGGACGAGCTGGTGGGCAGGGATTCGCAAATCTTTGACCTCCAGCTTGCCCGGTGCAGGAGTGCAGAGGGTGCAGCCCTTTGCCCCAGTGATATGATGCTTTGCGTCACATCCTACTGGGTATTATCTGGCGCACCGCAGGCGGCAGATTCAGCAGCAAAGCTGCTGCGCACCCCACCAAGACGTTGAAATGGAGGAATGTCTATCTGAAACTGACACGACACAACGGACGAGCCGGAACCAACGGCGCCTATAACCCCAAACACAACGACCGGAGTTTCAACCTTGCCAACAGCGAGCACATCGACCCGGAACGAGCCAAGGGCAACATCTACTGGGACTGCTTCCACGGATTTCGCTCTGCCATCGCTCCACAAGATCCAGACGATCTGGCAGCGACCTTCTCGGATGTGGAACGGCAATTCTACGAGACCCACTATTCGGAGTTCATCGAAAGGCAGAATGAGCGCAATACCAAAATCCGGCACGCCGAACGAAACCGCAGCATTCCCGACCTGCTGTCCAGCCGCAAGACCTGCCCGGAAGAAACCATCTATCAGCTGGGAACTCTGGATGAACACGCTTCCGCAGAGGACTTGCTGAATATCGTCACGGAGTTCATCGAGGAGTTCAAGGCAAGGTTCGGAGACCATGTTCATGTTTTGGACTGGGCATTGCATCTGGATGAGAGTACTCCGCATATCCATGAACGTCATGTGTTCGACTGCGAGAACAAGTACGGCGAGGTGGCTCCCCAGCAGGAAAAGGCGCTGGAAGCGTTGGGTTTTGAACTGCCTGACCCGGGCAAGCCCCTCAGCCGCCGCAACAACCGCAAAATCGCCTTTGATGCCGCCTGCCGGAAGATGCTGTTTGAGATCGCCAAGCGGCACGGGCTGGAATTGGAGGAAGAAGCGGAGTACGGCAATCGAAAGTATCTGGAAAAGCAGGACTTCATTCTTGCCAAGCAGAAGGAGCAGCTTGCCGCCCAGCAGAACAGGCTGGACGAATTGACCGTGAAAGTTTCGGAGATGGAGGCCCTGCTGGAAGATGTTTCGGCTGCGGCCTATGACAAGGCGGTGGAGGTCGTGACGGACGTGGTTCGCAGTGAGACCCGGAAGGAGGATATGCGGATGATCGAGGACACGAAGAAGTGGTTGTTGTCCCCGGAACGCAAGGCTCCCAAGGCCACACGAGAGTACACCGCAAAACATCTGGATAGCGTGCTGGACAAGTTCCTCAAGACCATGCAGACTACCGCTGCCCGCTTGCAGGAAAAGCTCCTGAAACCGGAAGCCCGGCAGAAAGGCAAGGAGCAGGTCAAGGAGAAAGCACGGGATTCGGTTCTGCAACTGCTGAACCGCCTGCAGGCAGAGCAGGGGCAAAACAAACCAACGGCACAACCCCGCAAACAGGAGGGGCATTCGGAAATCTGAACTCATCGGGAACGTTTGGGGCAGAAAGCTGGCACTTTCTGCCCCGGCACCCGGTTACAAGGAATTGGAGGTCTGCCTATGAATATGAATCGGCCTGACATGACCGAAACTGTGAAATCCGAAAATTATACGAATAAGTTCTTGCAAAAGGACTCGAACCCGGTTACAATGAAAGCGTCTAAATCCCCTGCCATTGAATCTTCTGACCAGACCAAAGCAGCCAAGCACGAACCTCTTGTTTACCGGGTGGAGGAAATCGCCCAGCTTTTGGCGATTTCTCCTCGCGCTGCGTACAACCTGTGCAACACCACGAAGGATTTTCGGGTGCTGCGCATCGGCACCAGTATCCGGGTAAACAAGCAGAGCTTCGACAACTGGTTTGCGGCGGTCTGAGGGAGGTAATCTATGGCATCTATTATGAAGCGCGGAGATTCCTACTCCGTCCGTTACAAGTACAAAGACCATTCCGGCAAACCCTGCGAGGGATGGGAAAGTTTCAAGACCAGGAAGGAGGCGCAGGAGCGAAAGATCACGGTCGAGAAAGAACTGCTGGACGGCACGTTCCTCGTCCCCGACACCATGACGGTGGAGGAAATGCTGTACAAGTGGATACCAATTCAGTCCACAAAGCACAAGTGGTCCCCCAAGACCTACACTCAGTCCGTAGCGATGGTGCAGAACCTTATCGTGCCGTATATCGGGAAACGGAAGGTACAGGAGCTGCGCACCTACGACATTGAGAAATTCTATGCCACCCTTGCCAAGACCCCCTGCGGGCAATATGTGCACGGTGTGAAGCAGGACCTGTCCAAGAAGCAGAAGAAGCGGCTGCTGTCCAGCACCTCTATTCACGAAGTCCACACCCTGCTGAAAACCGCCTTTTCCTATGCGGTGGAATGGGACTTGATCCACAAGATTCCCCTGCCCCGTGATGCCCCCAAGGTCAATATCGAGGAACGCACCATCTGGGACGAGAAAACCATGCTGGCAGCCTTGCAGACCATCGAAAACCCCGCCCTGCATCTGGCGGTGCACATGAGCATGGTCCTTTCGCTCCGTGAGGGCGAAATTCTCGGCTTGCAGCCGAGTGATCTGAATTTCGATGCCGCCGATGGGCGTGGCACCATCTCAGTCAGCAAGACCATGCAGCGAGCCAACAAGGACGCTTTGGAAAAGCTCGACCCCCAATCAGGTCTACCACACCTTCCCGGACAGGCGTGAGGGCAGCAAGTCCTCTCTCATCCTGAAAAAGCCTAAGACCAAGAAGTCCAACCGTGTCCTGTATATGACCAAACCTCTGAAAGAGGAACTTCAAGCATGGCTTGAAAAGCTCAAACAGGACGAGCAGAACGCTCCGGAGAAGTACAGCAACTGCGGTCAGCTGTTTCGTCTCCCGGACGGCCTGCCCATCGCGCCGGAGTTGCTGACAAAATGGTACCGCCTGTGGAGAGCCGAGCATCCAGAGTTTGAACAGATCGTGTTCCACGGTCTGCGGCACTCCAGTGCCACCTACCAGCTTTTGCAGTCTGACGGTGACTTCAAGTCGGTGCAGGGCAACACAGGTCATGCAACGGCATCTGTCCTGATGGACACCTACGCCCACACGCAGGACAAGCCCCGGTTGGAGCTGACCGAGAAGATCGAAGCGAACTTCTATTCCCAAGACCTGACCCCGGCAGCACCTCAGCCCCGGCAAAACGAAAAGCCGGCGGCAACAAAAATCTCCGGTAAGGAGATCCTTGAAGCCATCCGGCTGATGGACGCAGACGAACGCAGAGAATTGACGAGAGCCTTGTTCGCCTAACTTCTCTTCTTTTTATGCAAAGGAAAGCAGGCTGTGCAAACCTTGCGCAGAAAAGCCCCCGATTCGGGCAAATGTGCAAACGGTGTGCAGAAAGTGTGCAGCCGCTTTCCTACATAAAGAAAGAACGCCAAATCTTGCGATTTGACGTTCAATATCTGGTGCACCTCCAGGGACTCGAACCCTGGGCCCACTGATTAAGAGTCAGTT
>ERZ1090862.64-NODE-64-length-40619-cov-5.405483_pt1 | contig 40619 bp, 37 predicted proteins | sample MGYA00478481_ERZ1090862 | MGnify/ENA primary metagenome ERZ1090862 (study PRJEB33644, sample SAMEA5815745) | chicken gut metagenome | biome: Chicken; feature: Gastrointestinal Tract; material: Caecum | place: Ireland | collected 2019-01-01 | study: A study of the... | reverse complement strand
TGTTTTCCATGGAAAACCATCTTAATTCATGTGATGATAACGGAATCACCGTGCCGTATTAAGGCCGCTCCGAGGTGGTCTTCAGTCAGCCGTGCAGCAGGATCCTCACACCGGGCAGATCCCTCTCTGAGATGCACAGACAGCCTACTGTCCTCATCAACGCTTTGTCTACATCGGTTATTCTACCTCACCGGAACAGACCTGTCAAGATTGAAAACCGCCCCGTTTCTGTTCGACTCTTACTCCGCAGCCGGAAGATACAGTGTCACATGCATTAAGAGGATTCTTTCTTCCACTTCCGGATAAACCGTATAAAAAGTTTCTGAGGATCGGTAAGAATCACATTCTTCGGATAGATCAGAGAGATCGGAAAATGGGGCGCATCCTCCAGCGGGATCATGCGCACTCCGCTCCCCGCCGACTCCTGACATACTTTCGTAAAATTGATGGTGATCCCGATCTTCTCCTCCACAAAGCTCATGATCGTGTTGGCCTGCGGAAATTCGTAGAGAATATTGGGCGTAAATCCTGCTTTTATGCAGCTGTCATAGAACGCTTCATAGCCGCCGCTCCCCTTCTGGGGGAAGACAAACTCTTCATCTTTTAATTCCTCCAGCCGAATGCTCTTTCTCCCCGCAAGCGGATGAGAATCATACACCACCGCGCAGAGGTAGTCGTCATACAGAGTAATAAAATTATATTTTGAAGTATCGGTAATCAGAAGCGACCGGAGGATGGCGAAATCAAATTCCTCCAGATGTGCCAGGACCTGATCTGCTGTCTGTTCATCCAGAATCAGATCGATATCCGGGTACTGTTCCATAAAAGCGGACATAACCTTCGCGAAATGATAAGGAGAGAGCACGGTCATGCTGCCGATCCGTATTTCCTTTTTAAACCGGATGTCCTCCAGCATCTTTTCATACAGACTCAGCGCTTTTCCCGCATACTCCAGAAAGATCTCCCCCTCCTCGCTCAGCTCGAACTTCCGCGTATTCCTCCTGATCAGAGTGACGTTCAGTTCCTTTTCCAGTTTATGGATCTGCTTTGAGAGAGCGCTCTGGCTCAGATTACACGCAAATCCCGCCTCTGTAAAATTCTTGACCCGGCACAGTTCTTTATAATATTTCAGCTGCTGTATATCCATAGTATTTATTCCTTTCCGGAATATATCATAGCAGAAGTGCGGTCGGCTGTAAAGATGCATACCATGCCGGCTGTCCGGGATTCCTGAATTTTTCCGTTTTCGGTCATCTTTTTCTGATAAGCATCATCGCTTCATAGGGCTTCATTTCCTCTGACAGTCCGCCTTCATAATTATGGATCAGTATCTGTGCGTCTTTCCACTCTCCGATCAGCGGACAGTGTGCCGGTTCACCGGTAAAATTCGCACACACCAGCATCTCTTCATTCTGAGAAGTCCGGGTATACGCGAAGATCTGGCTGTCTTCCTCCATCAGAAGCCTGAACCTGCCGTCAATAAAAACCGGGTATTTTTTCCGAAGGTGTGTCAGAATGCGATAGTAACTGAACACGGAATCCGGATCATGGATTTCCTCCTCCGCATTGATCTCCACATAATTCGAATTTACCTCAATCCACGGTGTTCCCGCTGTAAATCCCGCGTTCTCTTCCGCGTTCCACTGCATCGGAGTCCGGGCATTATCACGGCTCTTTGCATAGATGGACCGCATCACTTCTTCCCGGCTGTATCCTTTTTCCAGCCGCTCACGATACAGATTGAGTGTTTCAATGTCCCTGTAATGCGTGATATTCTCGAACTTCACATTGGTCATTCCCAGTTCTTCTCCCTGGTAAATATACGGAGTTCCCTGCATTCCGTGGAGTATTGTCGCCAGCATCTTGGCGGACTCTTTTCTGTACTTCCTGTCATCTCCCCAGCGGGACACGATTCTTGGAAGGTCATGATTGTCCATGAACAGACTGTTCCAGCCCGTGCCGTACAGTTCATTCTGCCATTTTGCCATACACTGTTTCATTTTCACAAAAGGCAGAGGCGCGAGATCCCACTTTTCTTTTCCGGGCTGCTGATCCATAACCATATGTTCAAACTGGAATACCATGGAGAACTCACTCCCGTCCGGATTACTGTAAAGTTTTGCGTTGTCCGTGTTGGCTCCCCACGCCTCCCCTACTGTGATCAGGTCTCCTTTCTGGAAAGTTTCCCTGCTCATCTCCCGGAGAAATTCATGAAGTCTCGGACCGTTGCTGGTAATCCCTCTGTCCGGTTCCTTCGCTATCTGATCAATCACATCCAGGCGGAATCCTCCCACACCTTTCTCCATCCACCAGAGGATCATATCATAGATTTCTCTGCGCACCTTCGGGTTCTCCCAGTTGAGATCCGGCTGTTTTACTGAAAACTGATGAAAATAATACTGCTTCAGCTCGGGCACCCACTCCCATGCGGGTCCGCCGAACGCAGCCTTCATGTCATTGGGAAGTCTGCCCTCCTCACCATCCTTCCAGACATAATAGTCATGATACGGATTCTCTCTGCCCTTCTTTGCCTCCAGAAACCATCTGTGTTCATCCGAGGTATGATTCAGCACCAGATCCATAATGATCCGTATATTTCTCTTCTTTGCCTCCGCAATAAGTTCTTCCATATCCGCCAGAGTTCCGAACATGGGATCAATATCCTGGTAATCCGAGATATCATATCCGTTGTCGTCCTGAGGCGAACAGTACACAGGCGAAATCCACACCGCATCGATTCCCAGCTCTGCAAGATAATCCAGCCTGCTTATGATCCCTCTGATATCTCCGATTCCATCCCCGTTGGAGTCCTGAAAGCTCTTCGGATAAATCTGGTAAACCACCGCGCTCTTCCACCAGGGCTGCGTTTTCTTTTCTGTCATATGTCATATCCTCCTTATCAGTGTGCCATTTTTCTCAAGTATTCCGTTCTGATAATTTCGTGCAAACAGAACTTCGCCAGCTTCTCCGACTTTGGCCGCCTCATCCGAGCAGTTCAGAATCACCTCAGTCTTCCTTCCCTCTTCATCCAGCTTGATATACTCTGCACATCGTCTGTTTTCATATCTTCCCGGGAAATGGAAATGAAGGCTTCGGAATGTCTCCTCCTTTTTCCTCAGACGGATCAGCCTCTTTATCTGCCGGATACGCTCCTGGTTCTCTTCTGTTCCGATCTGATCCCAGGGCATACATCTCCTGCAGTCCGGGTCAAACCCGCCCTCCATGGCGATCTCTGTGCCGTAGTAGATACATGGACTTCCCGGGAGGGTAAAAAGCACGGCAAGCTGCTGATAAAACCTGTCCAGATCATGGAAACGGTTCATAAGCCGCTCCGTGTCATGGGAATCCAGAAGATTGAACAGCACGTTATTGTTCTGCTGCATATACATAGTATAACAGCGGTTTACCATATATTCAAACTCATCTTTCCCCATTGTCCTGTCAAGGAAGAAATCATGGATACCGCTCATCAGAGGATAATTCATAACCGAATCATACTCATCCCCTGCAAGCCACTGGCTGGCATCATGCCAGATCTCTCCCAGGAGATAGATATCCGGCTTGATTTTTTTCAGGTGTTCCCGCATCCTTTTCAGAAAGCGGTGGGACACTTCATTTTATTCGGCGCTTTGGTGCATGCCATCAGGAAAGCGTGGTCATTGCGGGCCGCGGATCCTGTCATTGTCAGAGAAGAGAATCCTCCCAGTCCGTTGGTCATCAGATAACAGTTCTCCTGCCCTCTCTCAAATGTCTTCCAGTCCTGTTTTCCATATATCCATTTCATACTGCCTTTCTCCTTCCAAGCTCAGTTTCGCCGAGGGCATCTCTGAGGCATCCCAGAATCAGCACGCTCTGAGGTTCTGCCACAGCGCTGCCGGATACCGTGATCTTCTCTTTCCAGAGCTCACTGCTCTGTGCGTTACACAGAAGTTCCCAGCCGGTACCCGGCAGAGAGATCTTCTCCGGTCTTTTCTTACTGTTGTAAATGATCAGCAGAGTTTTCCATCTTGTATCCACACCAGCCGCCCTGTTATCACACATATAGCAGACAACACCTCCTTCTTTCCTGACACCGAAGATTCTGGAAGAAGCCTCCGCCGACTTATCATACAGTCCCGGGAGTCGGCTTCGCAGAGCAATCAGTCCTTTATAATACTCTACCAGCGGCCGTTCTTTCCAGGCTTTTTTCCAGTCCAGACGATTCAGCGAGATCGGTGCGTTAAAGGAGTTGTCATGTCCGCCCTTTGTTCTGGCAAACTCCTCCCCTGACAGAAGAAAAAGCGTTCCCTGACATGTCATGTAGAGTGCGGCTGCCATCCGGTTCAATCTCATAAGGTCCTCCCCGGGAGCAGTTTCTTCCAGCTTATCCCAGAGCGTCTGATTATCATGAGCCGAGACATAGGTAATGATCTGAGAAGGAGCTTTCGCCTGTATTTCGCTTTTCCCGGCATTGTCACGATCTTCCATGCACCAGGCCCCGGCACTCTGAAGAATTTTTTCTTCCAGCCCATCTGCGCCGTTAATGAATCCCGGAAGCTTTGTCTTCAGGGCGGATCCCTTGATGGCATCTCTCGTATCGTCGCAGAATATCCCCACATTCTCATCCAGGAGCCGGATGTTCTCCTTCAGTGCGGGAATTGCCTCTCCTTCCATCGCCGTTTCATCCGCTGCCCATGGTTCTCCGAACAGAAGCTTTACTCCTTTTCCGTAACGCCGGTCAAGCTCTCTGCGTATACGGTTCATCAGCTCCACATCCAGGAGGCCCATAAGATCAAACCGGAACCCGTCAATATGATATTCCTCGGTCCAGTAAAGCACGGAGTCCAGGATAAATTTTGCACACATTTCCCGCTCGCTTGCCACATCATTTCCACACGCGGAGCCATTGGAAATCCTCCCGTCATCAAACACCCGGTAGAAATACCAGGGAACTGTTCTCTGGAACCAGGAATCCAGGGAATATGTATGGTTATATACCACATCCATAATAACACCGAATCCCCGGGAATGGAGCGACTGTATCATCTCCTTCATCTCACGGATTCTCACTTCACCGTGCGCAGGATCCATAGAGTAAGATCCCTCCGGAACATTATAATTCACCGGATCATATCCCCAGTTAAACTCTGTATCTTCTCCGGCTTCATCAACCGAACCGTAGTCATATGACGGCATGATCTGAACATGGGTTACCCCCAGTTCCTGCAGATAAGGAATTCCTGTCGGATGGATTCCATCATTGTTTAATGTAGTGTCAGCACAGGTAAACGCCTTATATTTTCCTCTGTACTTCTCCGGGAATCCGCCCGATCTGTCCCAGGAAAACTCCTTCACATGAAGTTCATAGATAATTCTCTCCCCGGCCTCTTTCGGGCTTCTGTCCTCATCCCAGCCCTCCGGATCCGTGCGTCTTAAATTTACGGCCATGCTGCGTTCGCCGTTCATTCCGCATGCTTTTGCATATGGATCTGCAGACCGGACATTTTTTCCGTCTATCTCCAGCATATAATCATAATATACACCATGAAGTTCTTCTCTGCACTTCCAGCTCCACACACCCTTGTTTTCTTTTTTCATAGAGACAGACTGAAAAGGATCATCTCCGCTTCCTTCCCGATACAGATTAAGAGTGACCCTTCCGGCCGGGGGGCTCCAGAGACGAAAGACTGTTCCTTCCGTTGTACACTGTACGCCCAGGTCGTCTCCTTCATAAATATAATTATCCTTAAACTCTGATGTTGAGTAATATCTTTTCCATTCTAATGCTGTCTTCATATTCATCTGCCTTTCCTCAATATCTAAATATCCCCCGACATCTCGGGAGTCCTCTTTTTATCCTGATATGCCAGAAAAACTGCAAATACAATATACATATTTGCAGCTTTTCTGAATTTTATGATGTTACAGCCTGAACTGCCGGACTAAGCTATGTATTGGAGGACCTCCGGCAGCAGCATCTGCAGCATTTCTAACCTTTGACGGCTCCGGAAAGTCCGTCTACGTAATATCTCTGCATGTACAGGAACAGTGCCGCAATCGGGATCGAGATCAGAACCGCGCCAGCGGCAAAGCTCGTGTACCAGCTGTCGATATACTCTTTTTCAAGCATCTTCCAGAGTCCGATGGCAATCGTGTACTGGTCAGAGTTCGCACGGCAGATCACCTTTGCGAAAATGAAGTCCAGCCACGGAGACATAAAAGATGTCAGTGTGGTATAGATGACGATGGGTTTGCTCAGCGGCAGTGTGATCTTTGTAAATATCTGCCATCTTGTACACCCGTCCAGCAGAGCCGCCTCGTCCACCGCGATCGGGATCGTATCGAAAAATCCCTTGGCAATCTGGAAGCTCAGCGCCGCGCCGCCCGAATACACGAGGATCAGTGCCAGTTTAATCAGGTTTCCTTCCGTCATTCCCAGTGCCTTCAGTATAAAGTACACTGCGATCATTGACATAAATCCGGGGAAAAGCCCCAGGATCATCGCCATGTTCATATAGGGCTTTCTCATTTTAAACCGCAGCCTGGACAGACAGTAGGACACCGCCAGTACATAGAATGTTGCCAGGATACAGGAGCAGATTGCAATAAACAGTGTGTTCATAAACATCTGCGGGAAATTCAGAATCGTCGTGTCTGTAAAAAGCTTCACATAATTGTCGATGGTAAATGACTGCGGAAGGAAGGTCGATACATAGGAACCTTTCTCTGCGCGGAAGCTGGTCAGGATGACCCACACGATCGGGAACACCCAGATCACCGCAAGGATCGCAAGGATCACATGGACGATGGTATTGTTGATAAACCGTTTTCTCTTTGCAGAATGCATTTTCTTTCCTGCCATGCCTAGAACCCTCCTTCTTCTTTATAAGACTTGCTGTTATGGTATGTAAACAGCGCGCCGATGGCGAGGATCACAAATGTCAGAATACCGATGACGGCACCGATATTATAGTACTGCTTGTCGATGGTCAGCTTGTACAGCCAGGTAACGAGCAGATCCGTCTTTCCTGCCGTGGACGCAAGATCTGTAACCGGATCGCCTCCTGACAGAAGGTAGATGACATTGAAGTTGTTCACATTTCCCGTAAAAGTAGTGATCAGGTACGGAGTGGTCACGTACAGCATATACGGCAGTGTGATCTTGAAGAAGATCTGGACCGCATTGGCTCCGTCCACTCTCGCCGCCTCATAGAGTTCCTCCGGAATATTCTGGAGCACTCCGGTGAGCTGAAGCAGCGTGTACGGCACGCCCACCCACACATTTACGATGATGACCGTCACTCGTGCCCAGGTGGGATCCGTGAAGAACGGAAGACTCGCATCCGAAGCGATCAGGCCCAGATTTCTCAGGAGCACGTTGATGGCTCCCTCCGGCTGAAGCATGGTCCTCATGATCAGAAGAGATACAAACATTGGCACCGCGCAGGAGAGTACGAAACAGAATCTCCAGAAGCCTTTGGCCCTGGTCCCCTTTCTGTTGATCAGAAGAGAAATAATCATACCGAAGATATAGTTGGAAAACGTTGCAAAAAACGCCCAGATCAGTGTCCATCCAAGCACAGACCAGAAAGTGCTTCCAAGGATGCTGCTGGAATCAAACAGCGCCTTGAAGTTCTCCAGTCCCACCCAGTCAAAGAGCATCAGATGGTTGCCGATCTTGCTGTAGTTCGTGAATGCCATGCAAATCATGAATACCAGCAGCAGCACGGTAAACGCAAAGATGAAAAATACCGGCGGCGTCATGAGGAGCTTCTGGAGATTCTCATGCAGCAAAGTCTTGAGGTCTTCCACAAAGCTGTTCACGTGTCTCCCTTCTTTTGCAAGGCACTCCGCCTTGTATGCGCTGCGCAGCGCTCCCCGCCATGCGCAGATCATAAGAACGGTCAGCAGAACGGTCGCCACACCATAGAGAAGGATCAGGATCGACTGATCTCCCTTCGTGTACATATAAACCTGTGTCGCCTCATCCCAGTATTCTTCCTGAGGAACGGATCCCAGTGACGGAAGCATTCTGAGAAATCCGATGCCGTTCACGATCATAAACACCACATAAGCCACTTCTACCGCAAGGTACAGGAGACCTTTGATCCTCTGTCCGTGCACCATGTTTCCGAATCCCATGAGCACCATGGAAAGTTTTGTCTCAAGACCTCCCTCTCTGATCGCTCTTGTACATGTATACGGAGTCGGAAATTCATTTACTCTCTTTTTTAATATTCCCATCCTCGTCACCTCATCTTAGATTCCATCGCTGTTCATCGCGTCGTTCATATTCTCTGTCTGTTCCTCTGCATTGTCATGGGTAATGCTTCCGTTGCGGATTCCCTTGCCCATGTTCTCCACAGGAGTCCAGCAATTGCTCATCTTTGAGACAAACGGCTGCAGGATGGATGTTCTGTTGAATGTATCGTTCTGCGCACTTACCACCTCATCGGAACTGATGGACTCATCCGCCAGAAGTTCCGTATTACACGGGATCGTTCCGCACAGTTCGTAGTGTGCTTTCTGCGCCTCGGCAGAGCCCAGGTAAACCGCCAGCTCAATGGCAGCGACCATATTTTTGCTGTTCGGGTTCACTCCAATGGCCTTGGAACCGGCATACGCCATCATCTGCTTCTCTTCCCCGTTCAGGGTGAATGTGGGAAGAGAAGCAACACCCATGTCATCTCCCAGAATCTCCTCGATGGCATTGGCGTCCCAGGAACCCGTAAACATGGCATTGATACTTCCGTCACGAAGTCCGGCGATACCGGATCCGAGACACCTGGCCCGCCGCGCTGGCTTCATCCGCGACTCCGTAGACAAATGTGATATCCCATTCCGGATGCTCTTCAGCGAAATTATTACACATCGTCTGAAGCCATTCTCCACTGTCTTTTGACTGATCATTCTGCGGAGACCAGACCATCAGACGAACGCTTTCTGCCACTCCATCCGCAGAATCACTTCCGCATCCGGTGAGAGATGTCGCCGTAAGTCCTAATGTCATCACTCCGGCCAGCAGCACCGCAACTGCTCTTTTTCTCATTTCTTCATCCTCCGTTCTTAAAAGTTTCGAATTGTTTCGGTAATTGATATTTTAGTCCTTCTTTTTCGGTTCGTCAATCCCATTTCGCTGTGTCTTACTATTATTTATCGCTTTTGCATAGTTTTTCCCACCTGTTTTTGTGCACTTTTTATCCATCTGTTTTTATTGTTTACGAAACTTTACTAAACTCAAATGTACCATTATTGATTTTCAAAAAATTATTTTATATAATATTTCCAGTTGCTTTTTCCTGGCAGTTTTATCGAAAGGAATGTGAAAAAATGACGACAATTCAAGATATTGCAGCCAAACTGGGCATTTCCAAAGGAACGGTCTCCAAAGCTCTGAATGACGCACCTGACATCAGCGAAACATTGCAAAAACAGATTCTTGAGACAGCCGTAGAGCTTGGATATACCCGTCTCAGACGTTATAAAAATTCAGCCCGCAAACTGTGTATCCTTGTGGAGGAGAATAACATCCAGTACAAAGAGCCACACCATTTTGCCTATGATATTGTCATGGGATTCCGGCAGATGGCCGAACCTGCCGGATTCGAAGTAGAGATCGTTCCCGTGAGCGAAGAATCTCAGCGCAGTAGTTCCTATGAGGTTTTTATGCTTCAGAACGACTATGCAGGTTCCTTCATTCTGGGTTTTTCCCTGAACGACCCGTGGATGAAAGATTTCGAGACAAGCCGCACTCCTGCTGTGCTTTACGACAACCAGATCCGCGGCAATCCGTCCACAGCCTATATCGGTATCGACAATGATGAGGGAATGGATCTGGCCGTCGGTCATTTAAAAGATCTCGGACACGAAAAGATCGGCTATCTCAGCAGTGCTCTGGAATCCCATATCATGCAGGTCCGCTATAACGCTTTCTTTCAGGCTCTGAGACGCCACGGTCTTAATGACGATCCCGCACTTGCAGGATGCTCCTTTTTCATGTATGAGTGCATGGAACAGCATCTTCCCCGCCTTCTCGATATGGGAGTGACCGCGATCGTCTGCGGCCAGGACACGATCGCCAACGCGGCTCTGGTCCAGTGCCAGCAGCTCGGTTATAAGCTGCCCCGGGACTTAAGTATCGTGGGATTTGACGATCTTCCGATCAGCCCCTATACGTCCCCGCCGCTCACCACCATACGTCAGGACCGGATCAATATCGGAAAATGCGGTTACTATGCGGCGATCAGTCTTCTGAACGGAGTTTCCATCGGAACAATCCTGCTGCACGCTCAGCTCATTGTCAGAGGCTCCACGGAAATCCTGTCCTCTAAATAGAATATTGTTCTGCACGGCAGCCGTTTGCCGGGCCTGTTGCGTAAAAAACGGCGGGCACTGACTGTACCCGCCACTGATACATATTTGTTCCTCACCGCCTGTAGAGGCGGGAGTCATCCCCCATCTGATAAAATATGCGCTCAGCAGTTCCCCGTATACACGTATTTCAGATATTCTGCAGCCGTATCACGGAGCCGGCATACTGTTTCCACATCCGTCGCCTGCCGGTCCGCCATCTTATATCTCGGGAAAAACCGGGTAACATGGAGCACGGTCTCAGGATCCACCGATGCAATCCACTCAGCCTCCCGCTCCATCTCCTCCTCCGAATCATTCTCTCCCGGCACGATCAGTGTGGTCAGTTCTACATGGCATTCTTCCGCCGCCCGGCGGATAAACGCTTTCACCGCTTCAAGACTGCCGCCCAGCTTCCGGTAATAGTCCTTCGTAAATCCTTTCAGGTCTATGTTCATGGCGTCGATATAGGGCAGGATCTCCTCCAGCACGGAAAGTTCCGCCGTGCCGTTTGTGACAAGCACGTTCTTCATCCCCCGCTCCCGGACCATCTTTGCCGTATCCCGCACGAATTCATATCCTGCCAGAGGCTCATTATAGGTAAATGCCACACCGATATTCCTTCTGCCGTATGCGTCTCCCTGCTCTCTGTATGCCGCTGCCAGCGCCGTCAGTTCTTCCGGAGTAATCTCCCTGTAATCTGTCACTGTTCCGTCTCCCATAGAAATATCATGGTTCTGGCAGAAGGGGCAGGACAGATTGCATCCGTAACTCCCCACAGAAAGGATCAGGCTTCCCGGCATAAAATGTCTCAGGGGCTTCTTCTCGATGGGATCCAGAGCCAGCGCTGTCACCTTGCCGTAATTCTCGCAGATAACCTTACCCTTCACATTTTTTCTCGCCCTGCATCTGCCGTACTGCCCCTCTGCCAGAGTGCAGTGATGAAAACATACCGGACAGACCGCCCTCTTTTCTTCTCTCAAAAATGTCTCACCACCTCAAAGCGCTCCAGACGGATATCTTCTGCATCCTCAGGGATCCCCGCCTTTCTTCTCGCGATCTCGATCTGTTCCTCCACCGTATCAACCCCTTCCAGATCAGGGAGAAGAAGACCGCGCCTGTATCCCCGGCTCACTACGACGCCATATCTTTTCACATCCAGTTTCTCCGGCGAATCAATCTTTTCCGTCTCTCCCAGCACATCCACGCTGTATTCCAGCCTGTCCAGCTCCTCCGGTTCCACCGCGTGAAAACGAGGATCTTTCGCTGCCGCGCTGATCCCGTTCTCAATGATCTCCTCTGCAATACTTCCCCGCACAGGTGCGATCGTTCCGATGCATCCCCGAAGCCGGCCTTCCTCTTTCAGAGAGACAAACACGCCGGCTCTGCGGGAATACATTTCCTCCGGCAGACCTTCGGGAACCCGGAGCTTCTTCCCTGTCCTGACATAGGTCTCCACTGTCTTTCTGGCCAGCTGTACATACGAATCTTCTGAAGCTTTCCTCCGTTCCGCCGCCTCCCTCTGTGCTCTGCGGTACTGCTCCAGAAAATATCTCTGAGGATCACTCCCGGTCACCTCATAAATACAGATCCCGTATCCCACTCCAAAGGTCCCCTGATGGGACAGTCTCTCTGTCTTCACCTTCAGACCGTCCAGCGCGCCCGCCATGATGGTAAAGGAACGGTGTCCGCACTCTGCCGCCTTATCACAGAAGTCCTCGGAGAAATCAAAAAGTTCTCCAAACGCCCCGCGTCCCATCACGTCCATGATCCGTTCATCATACTCCGGACCTTCTTTCTGAAAGCCGTAAGGCCCGTCCTCCTTCAGCTTATGTGACAAATCCCCGCTTCCGATGATCACCACATCCCGTTCAAGCAGCTCCGCTGTCTTCCGGATACACTCACCCAGCTCATAATGTACAGTAAACGGCAGTCCCGAGAGGCCGACGCGCACAAGCCGGTAATCCTGCATATACCGGTCCAGAAAGTACAGGGGCACCATTGTTCCGTGATCCAGCCTCTTCTCTCTTTCTCCCAGAGTTCCAGCCGGAATATCCCTTGCCTCTGCCTCCCGGGCGAACACTTTTACGAATTCTGTGTCATAATCCACCTGAAACTTTACCTGGGACGCCCGGAACTGCCCGAAGTCTCCCTGTGCACCTGTTCCCGGGGAAATGTGAAAATAATCCGCATACATCACGGAGTGAGGTGATATAACAACTACGGTTTCCGGCTTCCACCCCGCGATCTTCGCCGCCGCTTTTCGATAGGAGTCAGATGTCTCCCGGATCTTCTGTTCCTCGCCGTGCCCGATCTCCGGTATGATAACAGGCGGATGGGGCACCATGACCGCGCCTTTTACTGCCATAGACTTTCCTCCCTTCTCCGTACGCTTGCTTCTATCCCTTCAGGCCTCTTGACTGACGCTCCATATCCTCCACGACGATATCATAAATTTCCCCCAGGGAAGCGCAGTATTCCAGTACCTTCCAGGGTTCATTGGTGTGAAAATGGATCTTAATCAGTTCCTCATCACCCACTGCCAGCAGGCAGTCTCCTTTAAAATGTTCCGTAAAATACTCACTGATCACATCCTCATCAAGATCCTTTCCCTCGATCAGAAGCTGTGTGTCATAGCGAAATTCTAACATCTTCCTTACCTCCTGAAATTAGTTTCTGCTTAATATCAGTATAGTCGGTCTGAAAAAAACTGAAAGACTTATGGTTTTTCTTCAATTTTCTTTCATTGATTTTCCGCTGTCCTGCTATTTTTCCAGCACTTCCGCCGCTTTTTCCAGCTCGTCCCGGATATGGATATGCTGCGGACAGACCTGCTCGCACTTTCCGCACTTGATGCATTCGGAAGCTTTTCCCCAGCCATGACCGCTGGTATTCCATTCATATTTGCCCTTTGCACCGGCAAGATCATTATACATATTGTAAATGTTGACTGCCTGGAAAGTTCCGTAAATTGCAATATTTTTCGGACAGCCTTTCATACAGTACGCACATGCGGTACACGGAACCTTTGGGAAGGAATTAAAGATATCTCTCGCCTTCTCCACAACGCTCTGCTCCTCTGAGTTCAGAGGCTTAAACTCCTTCATATAAGAGATATTGTCCTCCATCTGCTCCACATTGGACATTCCCGACAGCACCGTGATCACCCCCTCCAGCGATGCCGCGAAACGGATTGCCCAGGAGGACGGGGAAGCCGCCGGATCCGCCGCTGCAAACACCTCTGACACTTCCTTCGGGGGATTCGCCAGTGTGCCTCCCTTGACCGGTTCCATGATGATCACCGGTTTTCCGTGTTTTCTTGCCACTTCGTAGCATTTTCTTGATTCGATGGACGGATCCTCCCAGTCTGCATAGTTGATCTGAAGCTGGACAAACTCCATCTCCGGATGCGCCGTCAGGATTTCATCCAGGACCTCCGCCTTGTCATGCATGGAAAATCCAAGATGACGGATCAGCCCCTCTTTCTTCCTTTCCTGAAGGAAATCCCAGATCCCGTAATCATCGAAGAAATGGCTTCTTTCTTCGCCCAGGTTATGTAACAGATAAAAATCAAAATACCCCGCTCCTGTTCTTTCAAGAGAAGTGTAGAACATCTGCTCCGCCTCCTCTTTGCTCTTTGCGCCCGCCCATGCCGGAAGCTTTGTGGCAAGGAAGAATTTTTCTCTCGGATAGCGGTCCACACGCGCAGCCTTCGCAGCCTTTTCCGACTCACCGTCATTGTATCCGTATGCCGTGTCAAAATAGCAGAATCCTGCCTTCATAAACCAAGATAGTTTCCCATAGCACATCTCTCCTTTTCTGTCTTTATTTCCTGCTGTAAAAACTATTTTACCCCTTCCCGCACATATGTTACAAGCTTTTCACGCAGTTTTTCCATGGTCTGTCTGGTCCCGGGTTCTGTATACGGCACCCGGTCAAATATCCGGCGGACATAATCATTCTCTTCTACGATATCCAGACTCTCACGAAAGTTCAGATCATAGAAATACGCCAGATAGGATACCCAGTAATCCATCAGCGTCTCCCGGTCCGGCGAATAAATACTCCGCCCCGCAAGAGCATCTTCCTTCACCTTCGGACTGATCCTCTGCGCCCCGATCTCCGCTGCCGTGGCTCCCATGAATGTCTCCAGATCATCCTCAAGCTTCACCCTGCAGTTGTCCAGCTTATCCGCATCACGGATCAGTTTCGCGTGGAACAGTGTCCGCTCTTCGTCGATTCCCTCCAGAATAAAGTCACTGTGTTTCGCAATGGCGGTGCGAATGATATCATCCCAGACATCGCAAGCCACAAACCGGCGGATCATTCCTTCCTCAAAAAGGACCTTCACTCCATATGCAGCGTGATCCATGGTGGCCGGTTCAAAGCTGTCATATCTCTTTAACTGCTCAAACCTCCCGATGTCGTGAAGGAGAGCAATGATCATAGCAAGCGATGTATCTTCCTCTGAAAGCATCAGCCTTTCCGCCAGATTTCTGCTCTGTTCTACTACCCCGTATGTATGTATGATCTTCAGCTTTACCTTGTCATTTTCCCGGTCATAACCGTCAAGGTATTCTTCAAAAAACTGCTTTGCTGCTTCAAAATTCAACTCCATAATATGTCAGTTCTCCCTTTCCTTTCTCGCACATTCGATTTCCTCATCTGTCCCGTTGGTATACTTTTTGATCAATAGCATACTATGTAAGGCCTAAGCGCCCTGCATGGAATAAACTCCCGGTAAGTCCGATCAGATACCCCGGGACGTGATGTAACCGGATGATATAATCTGTGAAATTCCATCAAAACTTTCTCCCTCACACCGGCAGATAGAAGAACAGCACGAACTCTTTCTCCTCCGCCTTATATTCCAGACTTCCTCCATATCGTTCCACGATCTCCTCCACGTTCGCCAGACCAAAGCCGTGGTTTCTGCGATCCTTTTTCACTGTAGCAGGTCTGCCGTCAAGCCCCCGCTCCAGCAGATCCGACAGACGTTCTCTTTTTGCCGGCTTGATCACCTAGTCCGACGCGTTCACCCGATAACCGCTCAAGGCAAACTCCTCATGTCCGGTCACAAAAACAAGGAAAATATCTCGGTCAAAGGTACGGATCCGCTCTGCAGTCCTGATCCCGTCCACCGGCTCCATCTCCACATCAAGGAATAGCAGTTCCATCTCGCCTGGATGCTTCTCAAGCCAGTTTGCGGCGCTCACTCCATTTGAAAATTCATAGACGATCTCTTCACCTTTCCTGAGAAGAGGCTCCAGAGCCAGATAAAGTTGTTCCGCCGAAGCTCTCTCATCATCACAGATCCCGATCCTGAGCATGTTCTTTCCTCCTGTCGTGCGTTTTTATCTGTTCACTGTCTCATTGTACCACATCCCTCAGATCTCCGACAGGACTCCCCGCTCCCCCGCGCGGCAAAACTTTACATCCGGGCCTCCGATCTTTACAAAATCTGCATTTTCCTTTCAAGCATGCCCTGGAAGGTGCAAAACATGACATCCGTTTTCCGAATTATCCATCCGGGCAGTACACTGATACTGAATACAGACTCCAAAATGTTATAAAAACGCCGGCGCTCTGAGGCCGGCGGAATTGAAAGGTGGTATCTGCATGTTGTATGTAAGCAAACTTCACAAATCCTACCGGACCGGCTCACAGACTTACAAAGTCCTAAAAGGCGTCAGCCTGAACGTGGACAAAGGAGAGTTTGTGGCTGTCATGGGGCCCTCCGGTTCCGGGAAAAGCACCCTTCTCAACTGTATCTCCTGCTATACCCCTTATGAGAGCGATCTGATCACCCTGTCGGGAGAGAAACTCTCCGGGCTTTCCGAGGAGGCTCTGGCAAAAGTCCGCAACGAAAAACTGGGCTTTGTCTTTCAGGACTTCATGCTCCTGGACGGTCTCACCGTGCGGGAGAACATCCTTCTCCCCAGGATCATCCACGGAGAAGTCTCATCAGACGGAGAGAAAAATGCGGACCGGCTCCTGAAACTCTTCGGGATCGACTCCATCCGGGACAAATATCCGGCAGAGATCTCCGGCGGGGAGAAACAGCGCGCTGCCGTGGCACGGGCGCTCGTCAACAATCCCCTGCTGATCCTCGCCGACGAACCCACCGGAAATCTGGATTCCAGATCCAGCCGGGCAGTCATCGACTCCTTTCTGGAGGCAAGGCATTCTCTGGACGCCACTATCTTCATGGTGACCCACGACAGCTTCTCCGCATCTTTCTGCGACCGGGTGATCATATTAAAAGACGGGACCGTGTACCGTACCCTGGAAAACAGAGGGAGCCGTCCTGAATTTCAGGATCAGCTCCTCGATACAATCAAAGAAATGAGTGGTGATGACATATGAAAACAACAACGATCCGCACAACGAAACAGGTCATGATGGTCTTCTGCATCGCCATACTGGGATGCCTTGTGTTCACGGTCTATGCAGCCATGCTCTTCTTCCGGTACAAGTCCCGGGAGATCGGGGTCTTTCTGGCACTGGGCGCCGGAAAGCGTTCTCTCGCAGGGCAGATCTTCCGTGAACTGTTCGCCTCCATGGCGGTTCCCGCCCTGACCGGCATCGCGCTGGGACCGCTGTTCACCCTGGGGATCTGGCAGATCTTCCGCCTCTTCCTCCCGGATAAGGAAAGCACCGTACTTTCTTTCACCCCGTTCAGTCTGATTATATGCGCGGCCTTCCTCGCCGCCTCTCTTCTGCTCTGCTTTCTCTTTGCCCTGCGTTTTCTCTCCCGCACCAACATCCTCGATGTGGTGAATGAGCAGAGAAAAAGCGAGCCCATCCGGGATGTACGGTCCTGGTATCTCCCGGCCGGCATATTCCTTATCGTGTTCGGGGCGGCGGCGGGATACGGGCACCCCCGGTTTTTCAGAATTGTCTTCGGCGTCTTTGCTCCGCCGTGGGCTAATCTGCTGTATCTTCCGATCCTCCCCGGCATCTATCTGCTCATCCTCTTTCTTGTCATCCGGGGAAGAAGAAGCAGAAGGCATCCATACAGGAATATCATTTCACGCAGTATGATGAAATTTCAGGGACGACAGACCGTCAACAACATGCTCATCATGACCCTCCTGACAGCCGGCGCATGCTTCGCCATGTTCTATGTCCCTGTGATGGCAAGCAGCAGCCTGCTCTCCGCCAGTGCCTGGGAAAAGGACTTTTCCATGCGTCTCCGGGCGGACCAGGATATGCCGGACCGCGAAGAGATCAGCCAGCTTGCGGAAGAATACCGTCTGACCGTGGGAAACTGGGCGGAGGCGCCCATGATCGTCCTCGGAAAAGACGGGATCGGGGAAGACATCGACGAAAACGGAAAATACGTTTACCAATACCATGAGGTCATTTCCGACTGTATCGCCATCTCCGCTTCAGGTTACGAGGCTCTGACCGGGGAACACCTTGATCTCTCCCCGGGGACCTACGACGAATGTATAAACCAGGACAGTGCCTACGGACCGGACACCGAGACAACTCTGATCACCAATATGGTTACAGGAGCTGCTCTTGACGTCACCTATGGCACAGTTCATTACTCTCATACGCTCTCCGGCTTCACGGTCCTAAACGACGAGGATTTCGCCCGGATCTCCGAGGGGCTTGACGATTCCTGGAAGGAGACCTTCGTCCAGTTTGACACCGACTCCCCTTACGGGGTCGACGATGAGTACCGCTTCTCTCAGGCGCTTTGGGAGAGGATCGTCAGTGCCAGCGCCGGAGCGGGGATGGATTCTTCCTTCTACTCCCGGGCGGCAAAGACATACTGCGACGGGCAGGGGGAAACCTACTGGGCGGATAGCGATCCCACCTCCCGGTTTTCTCAGGAGGACAAAGATACCTTCCAGTTCTGGAGTCTCTGGAAATACAAACCGTTTTTCCGCGTCATGGAACAGAACAACCTCTTCATGAACATGGCGATCCTGTTTCTGACCTTCCTGTTCATGGCCGTCGTCTGCTATACTGCCGCGCTTATTATAAGCTACACAAGGAGCCTTACCGTGGCGCTCTCCAACCGGCAGGTATACGAGGACCTGATCCGTCTGGGCGCGGGAAATGAGTTCCGTTTCCGCTCTGTGCGCCAGCAGCTCGCCAAGATCTATTCCGTACCCACGATCCTTGGCATGACCGCGATCGCGCTGTTCTTCCTGATGATCCTGTTCGCCAACGACGGACGGATCTCACTGTCCGAGGGAGTCGGGATGGGAGCCTGCCTGGTGATCATGCTGATCCTCGGGGCGATCATCTTCCTCTTCTATCAGAGGACACTGAAAGTAGTATGCCGAATGCTGGGGATCCGAACCGGATAAGAAGCCACCGCGCTTCTTATCTGAATCGGTAGCCTACTCCCACCTCCGTCATAATATGCTGAGGTTCAGACGGATTCTTCTCGATCTTTCTTCTCAGAGTAGCCATAAACACTCTGAGAGTCCCTGCTTCCACTCCCTCCTCGTATCCCCATATTTCCTTCAGGATGTAGTGATGAGTCAGAACCTTCCCACGGTTTGCAATAAGGAGATTCAGAATCTTATATTCAATGGGCGTAAGATGTACCTCTTTTCCTCCTGCCTCTACTCTCCTGTTCTCAAAATCAACCCGCAGATCTCCCTGTTCAAAACAGGTATTTTTCCCCTGGGGTCGTACTTCTGTTTTTCTCAAAGCCGCGCGGATGCGTGCCAGAAGCTCCCCCATATAAAAAGGCTTCGTCACATAATCGTCGGCTCCGGCATCCAGAGCCTGAATTTTTTCTTCTTCCTCCTGTCTTGCAGACACCCCAATAACAGGAGTATCCGCAATTTCCCGGATGCTCCGGATAACTTCCATCCCATTCCCGTCCGGAAGCCCCAGATCCAGGATTACCAGATCCGGCCGGTTGGCATAGAACAGGCTGACAGCCTCCTTCACCGTCCCCGCAACCTGAAAGGCATAGGCTTCTTCTTTAAAGCTTACAGTTAAAAAATGAATAATATATCTGTCATCTTCTACAATCAGAATTGTCTTTCTGTCTTCTTTCATCTTTTTGTCAGCCCGCGGCTTCCGCTTTCAGCCAGAATGTAAAACGGGCTCCCCCTTCCAACCTGTTTTCCGCCCAGATCTTTCCGCCGTGGGCTTCTACCACCTCTTTGCAGATTGCAAGTCCGAGCCCTATTCCCCGTTTATGATCCGGTTCTTTTTCATTTACAGAGACAAATTCTCCGAAAATATGATTTTCCATTCCGGGTTTGATGCCTCTGCCATTGTCCTCCACCACAAAATATGCTTTTCCGTTCTGGTACGAGAGATTCAGCCGGATATTTCCTCCCTCTGAAGTGTTTTTCATTGCATTGTCCAGAAGATTTACAAGCACCTGGACGATCAGTCTTCCGTCCACATTCGAAGTAACCACTTCTTCCGGTACGGAGTCCTGAAATTTTCTGAGTTTCCTCAGGCCGGTAATATGCCGCTCCGCCTCATAGATCAGATCTTCCAGAACTTCCTGATGCCGCTCGATAAAATCTGTTCCGTTTTCTATTTTTGTCATACTCAGGATGTTTTCCATCGTCCTGGTAAGCCACATACTTTGTTCCCGGATGTCTTTCACAAGACTGTCCTTCTCCTCATCACCTGTCCCTCTGCCTGTCAGAATCAAGTCACAGTCACCGATGATCCCTGTCAGCGGTGTGCGGAAATCATGGGAGAGGCTTCGGAGCATGCTGCTCTTTAAATGTTCCCTCTCCACTTCAAGCCGGGTCTTCTCCTGCTCCGAATAAATCATCTCCCGGTCCAGCGCAATTCCGATCTGACCTGCCGCTGCCCGGATAAATATCTCCTGTTCCGGGCTGAGACCTTTATCATTCGTAAACACCTTCAGCACTCCGATCTTCTGCAGGATTCCTCCGATCGGAAATATAATATATCCGCTCTCCTGAGGATCCGCGCCAGGCGCCTCTCCCTGCAGGCTCACAGCAGCTCTGTACCCTGTATTTTCCTGTATATAGCGGATTCCCAGCTCAATGACAGAATCTTTTCCCGTAACATTGATAAACTTCTCCGACATCTCCGACATACGCCGGGCCGCCCTTTCGTTTTCTTCCGCGATAGCCAGCTGTTTTCTGAATCTTGCTGTCATTCCCGAAGAAATACAGGATACCGCGAGAAATAATGCCATCAGCACTACATCATCTGAATTCATAATCGCAAATGTATGCACGGGAACCGTAAAAAAGTAATTGAACATCAAAACACTGACCACCGCACTGATAACGGCATACTCATACCCTGACGTAAACGCTCCGGTCAGCAGCACTCCGATCAGGAATACCATAAGTACATTTTCCTTCATAACTCCGGCATGATTCAAAAACAGACAGACCAAACCTGCAGCCGCAACAATAAAAAAAGTTCGCAGTATGTCAGTACCTCCTTTATAGCTTCCCATTCTTGCTGTCCTGATGCCCCTCTTTTTCATAAGAACTCTCCTCCCCGTCCACAGGCAGATACCGGCACGGTATAATCCCGCGCCGGCCCTTCAGTCTATATTTGCCAGGATACGGTCTATATCTTTTTTCATTCCCACAATCATCAGATGATCCTCCTGTTCCAGAATTCTGTCAGGATGAGGGAGAAATTGCAGATGACCGTTCACTTTTATTCCCAGAATGCTCACGTGATAGCGTGAACGAATGGCAAGCTGTCCAATACTTTTTCCTACCCATCCATGCATGGGAGGGATCTCAAGGATTGAATAGCCTTCTGCCATTTCTATATAGTCAAACACTTTATTGCTTCCGTATTTAACGGCAAATCTCTCTGCAACGTCTCTCTCCGGATATATCACCTCATCCGCACCATTTCTCAGAAGAAATTTTGCCTGGATGTCTCTGTTTGCCTTGCTGACCACATATTTTGCTCCCATTTCTTTGAGCAGACTTGTAATCTCCAGACTGCTCTGAAAATCCGATCCTATACACACAAAACAGATATCGAAGTTTCCGACACCCAGACTCCTTAATACGTCTTCCTTCATGCAGTCTCCCACTTTCGCCATCACTGCGACAGACAGCAGATCCTGCATGCTCTCTTCATTTTTATCGACAATCATGACCTCATTCCCCATATGGGCCATATTGGTACAAAGATGATGTCCGAGCCGGCCTGTTCCTATGATTAAAACAGATTTCATTTTTCCCTCCTGAATACATCCTGTTATTAGCCGATCATTACTTCTTCCTCCGGAAGTCTTACCGGCGGTTCCACCTTATGTCCTTTCAGAGAAAGAGCAAATGTCATGCTTCCTACTCTGCCGCAGAACATAAGAAAAATAAGTGAAATCTTTGAAACCGCATCCAGATCCCTGGTGATCCCTGCTGACATTCCCACTGTGCCCATGGCCGACGCCACCTCAAAGATCACGTCCGTCACATCCAGCGATGTAGCCGTGACAATAATCAGAACCGCCGTCACGCATAGCATCAGATTCGTACACAGTACAGTGCTCGCCTTTCGTACCACGTCCCGGCTCAGCCTGCGTCCGAACATGCTGCACTCTCTTTTGTCAAACAGTCCGGAGTACACAGAAGCTGCAAGCACTACAAACGTCGTTGTCTTGATTCCTCCTGCCGTAGATCCCGGACTTCCTCCTATAAACATAAGCAGTGCCGTAAAGAGTTTGCTGCTGTCCGTCAGTGCCGCCGTATCTACAGTGTTAAACCCTGCCGTTCTCGCCGTAACGGAACCGAACAGAGAGCAGAGGATCTGCTCATCCAGAGGCCTTCCCGCAAGCGTATTGTTGTATTCAAGGGCAAACAGAACTGCTGCTCCGCCAAAGACCAGGGCAAGCGTCATCAGGATCGTAATCTTCGTATGTAGCTTCCACCGGCGGAAATGTAGTTTGTTTTCAGACAGATCGTTCCATATGAAAAATCCGATACCGCCGATGATAATCAGAAGCATGATCACAAGATTAACTGTCCAGTCTCCTGAATAACCGGTAAGGGAAATGTATTCTCCGTCCTTTCCCATAAGATCGAATCCCGCATTGCAGAATGCGGAAACAGAATGGAAAATTCCATAATATACAGCCTGCCCCCAATCCATGGTTCGGCTGAAATGTATTGAAAGAATCAGTGCACCTGTTCCTTCAAATACAGCCGTCCCGATAATAATCTTTTTGGCAAGGCGGACAATTCCTCCTGTCTGCATAATATTAACACTTTCCTGAAGTGTCCCCCTCACCCATAGGCCGATCTTCTTTCTTAAAACCACTGCAAAAAAAACACCAATGGTCATAAACCCAAGTCCACCTATCTGAATCAGAGATATAATCACAATCTGTCCGAATATGGACCAGTACTGATATGTATCCGCAATGATCAGTCCCGTCACACAGGATGCTGAGACTGTCGTGAACAATGCGTCTATCGGCGATGTAACAACTCCTTCTCTCGTAGATATAGGCAGCATCAGCAGTATTGTCCCGCTAAGGATTACCAAACAGAATCCAATCACAATCATCTGCGTTTGGGTCAGTCTCCGAATTATTTTTTTCATTATGCAGCCCCCGCCTCATGTTCCAGAGTGATCAGTTCCATGCGCTGCATGAGGTCTTCCCTGGTAAAAAACGCCGCTGCTCCGACCTGTCTGTACAGTTTCTTAACCACCCGTTCATTGCAGACACTATAGGATTGTACCCCGGGGGAGTTTCTTCGAACCAGGCTGCAGACGGACAGATTATCTACATCTGAATCCGTCAGCGCCACCAGATATCTCACATCCTTCCATTCCCTCCGGATGTGTATGTCAGAAGTAAATACTACTTCAAGCCCCGCTTTCTCAAACCATTTTTCCAGCTCAGGTTCTTCCTGCGTTCCGAAAATGAGTGCGAATTCTTTCTGCTTCTTTTTTTCTTCCTCTGGCTTAGAATTCTTGTCTGTAAAGTCATCCAGTCTCCGCATCAGCCAGAATCCATACACGAATCCTCCCATGACAATAAGAAATAATAACAGATCTCTCAACATAATAATCACCTTCTTTTCTTATCCTTATCATAGGATATTTTTCATTAAGAAGCTGATAATATTATGCGGTATTACGTTTAGATTCTGTTTAGATAATATGCTTCTTTTTAAACATAATGATACAGCCCACGATGACAATAATACTGAGAACAACAACACCCGGATACCCGTCTTCCAATCCCGGCATGTCACGGAAGTTCATCCCATACCAGCCTGTGATTAAAGTCAGCGGGAAGAAAATCGTGGAAATCACAGTCAGAAACTGCATATTACTGTTCTGTCTTGCATCGATCTGCGACTGGTATGCCTCTTTTACCTGCTGAGCGTATTCCAGAAGATGACTTGTCCTGCTCATAAGCCGGTCCGCCCGGTCCGTGAGTGTTCCGAAATATTTCAGCTGCTTTTTCAGGAAAAATCCGTTCTCATTTTCTTCCAGTTCTTTGGTCAGATCCATGATCTCATCGTAATAGCTGCGCAGGTTCAGAAGTTCTCTTCGAATCGGCATCAGTTTGGTCTGGAAATTGGCAATATGCTCCTGGCTTACGCCCTCCTCCATACGGAGGAGGCGCCGCTCGTAAGCCACGAGCATTTCCAGATCCCTGCTTATAAATTCAGAAATATAGTTATAGATAAACCGTTCCTTCGTCTCACCCTGGTGAGTCTTTTTCTGCTGAATCCTTCGGACCAGACGTTCCGAAAAATCCTCATCGTCAACGATCACGACATTGCTCCTGTTGACAAAAAAGTACATCCGGTACCTGCTTCCCAGTACATCCAGCAGTTTCGGGATACAGAGAGTTCCCACCACACAGTCCTGCTGATTCTCCAGGCGGCAGAACCCGATCTTGGCGATCTGAATCTCGTTTTCGTATATGATCCCCGCCCTTGCCAGAGTCTCATCCGCATGCCTTGAATCCGTGATAAAAACTGCAGGCGTCTGATCCGCCTCCCATTCTTCCAGACTGACCGGCAGAAGCTGTTCTCCAAATTTAAATATCATTCTATCACCTTGCTGTCCGTCTCTTTCGCCTGAGTGCGTTCAGCCGCCCTGTCGTATGCTTCCTGATAGAGCATTTCCTGGGAATTCACCGGCTCGCCCTCGCATTTCACAAGAGTATAGGTTCCATCCGACTTTTCCACTCTTGCTTTCTTATTGTCGCTGAGCATGAGATCAAAGATCCCCTGGATCCTCTGCTTAAGTGCCGGAGAATAAACCGGCGCCGCAACCTCCACTCGTTTTACTGTATTTCTTGTCATAAAATCAGCAGAGGAAATGTAATATTTCCGTTCTTCACCGCATCCGAAGATATAGATCCTCGAATGTTCCAGAAATCTTCCCACAATGCTGATGATGTGAATGTTTTCCGTCTTTCCTGCCACTCCCGGGATCAGACAGCATATGCCGCGGATAATCATGTCGATGCGAACGCCGGCGCAGGAAGCCTCCACCAGCTTGTCAATAATGGTTTTATCCGTGAGAGAATTCAGCTTCAAACCGATATAAGCCTCACCTCCGTTCTTTTTCTTTCTGATCTCTTCCTCGATCATATCAATAATCCGCGACTGGAGACACTTCGGAGCTACAAGCAGGTGATCGGATTCCTCTACGGTCTCGCCCTTTGTCAGTGCCTGGAAAACTCTAGCCGCATCCATTCCGATCTGCTCGCCGGCAGTCATAAGCGAAAGGTCTGTGTACAGCCTTGCCGTCTTTTCATTATAGTTTCCGGTTCCGATCTGCGTGATGTATTCGATGCCGTTCGCGCCTTTCTTTGTGATCAGACACAGTTTGGAGTGTACCTTGTAACCCTCCAGGCCATAGATGATCTGGCATCCTGCTTTCTCAAGCATTCTGGACCAGCGGATATTGTTTTCCTCGTCAAAGCGGGCACGCAGCTCTACCAGAACCACAACCTCCTTTCCGTTCTCCGCGGCCTCACAGAGAGCCTCAATGATCTTGCTCTGTTTTGCAAGACGGTACAGCGTCATCTTAATAGAGATCACGCTTTCATCCTCCGCCGCTTCGTTGAGCATGTGAAGGAAAGGACGGATGGACTCATACGGATAGGACAGAAGTTTGTCTTCCTCCTCTATCTGCTTCAGGATACTCTCCCCGTCACGGAATGAAGCGGACTTCTGCGGAACTCTTCTCTCATAGAACAGCTCCGGATTCATTCTGAGCAGATCCTGGATCTTATATACAAAAGACAGATCCAGCGGCGCCTCGCTGCGGAACACGCGCTCCGGAAGCACATCCAGATAACGGCACAGCGCCTCTACCACAGACTCGTCGATCTCCCTTGACATATCCAGGCGGACCGGAGAGAGTTTCTTTCTCTCTTTCATCAGGTCGGCCATGAACTCCCGGTAATCCAGATCCTCATCATACAGTGCGTCCGCATCGATATCTGCATTTCTCACCACGCGGATCAGAGATTTTCCCTTTACCTTGTATCCTTTGAATACTTTTCCGATATAGTGGAGAATGATATTCTCGGAAAGAATATATCTTCCCTTGCCTCCCGGCAGTTCAATCAGCCTTTCCACCATACTATTGGTGCACGGTATGATACCGATCCTTTCTTTTCCGCTTCTTGTTTCAAGAACAACTACTGCATAGATGTTCTCATTTTTCAGGAACGGAAACGGCTGTCTTTTTCCCACGATGGTGGGAGAACTTAAGGGCACAATTTCGTGGTTGAAATACTGCTCCAGATACTTTTTCTCATCGGATTTCGCCATAGTGAAATCAATAAGCTTAATGCCGTATTCCTCCACCTTGTCCATAAGACTTTTATAGGCTGCGTCTTTTCTTTTATTCAGTCTCTTTACTTCCTTCAAGATCGCTCTGATCTGTTCCTCGGAAGTCATATTTGTCTTGTTGTCGCGTATCTTTTTGTTTACCAGCATCTGATCCTGGAGAGATCCGACTCTTACCATAAAAAATTCATCGAGATTGCTCTGATAGATGGACACAAAGTTCATCCTCTCGCAGAGCGGAACCTCCGGATTCTCCGCCTCCTCGATCACCCTCTCATTGAATTTCAGCCAGGACAGTTCCCTGTTCATATAAATGTTTTCCATATTTTCCATATTCTCCTCCTTCGTAACTAGCACAGTTTGCTTCCGTTTGCCATCAGTTTGAATTTGCAGTTCAGGCGCTCCGCCGCCCGCCTGCACATGATCATGCGTTTCAGAAATATTTCAAAATAATCCATCACCGTGCAGATGGAGTCGTCCAGTTCAAGCTCCATCTGTATAATACGCTTTTCTTTCTCAATAATCAACTTCGAAGATAACGCCGCATAATTTACTCTGTCATGGATATCAAACGTCGCCTTGTTTCTGTTCTGTACACGGTTCCGTCTGACATCCGTTTTATCCGCAAGAATCAGCGCTGCGGAAACGCCGTCCACAGCCGTTCCCGTGGCCTCATCGTGATGGCCGATGGCGGTGGCCACCACAAGGATATCTTTTAACGGCATCTCTGTGTCTTTCAGGATCTGGTAAGCCAGTATCGCACCGCTGTGCGCATGATCATGACGATTGATCGCATTACCTATATCATGCATGTATCCCGCAATTTTTGCAAGCTCTATCTTATGTTTTCCGTATCCGAGTTCTTTCAGAATCTTCCCTGCGGTCTCGGCTACTTTTGCTGCATGTTTTTTTGAATGCTCTGTATACCCCAGTGCATTGAGCGTCGCGTTTCCTTTTTCAATCAGAAGATTGATCTCCTCATTCGCTCTGATCTGTTTATAGTCTGTCTTCATCTTCAGTCTTCCTGCTTTCGTCTGTAATTCCTTTTCCGTCTACAGTCTCCTCACCGCCTCCATGGCAAGCGCAGATCTCTCGCACTCTTCCGTGGTCATGGTGATCTGCCAGCACAACGAGCTTCCTTTCATATGCTCCGATGCGTAGCTCAGACCGTTTGTTCTCTCATCAAGGAAAGGCCGGTCGATCTGGTTCGGATCTCCCAGCAGAATGATCTTGGTGTCTTTCCCCGCACGGGTAATGATCCCCTTGATCTGATCCGGCGTTGTGTTCTGCGCCTCATCGATGATGAGATAGGTCTTGACGATGGAGCGTCCCCGGATATAGTTCAGCGCCTCCGCCTGAATAATCCCTCTCCCGAAAATCTCATCCAGTTTTCCCTGCAGTTCCTCTTCATTTTTATAACGTTCCTCCTCGCTGGAATCAATGAGCTGTTCCAGATTATCAATGATGGGACGCATAAGGGGTGATATCTTCTCCTGCTCATCCCCGGGAAGAAATCCGATGTCATCGTCAAACTGGGCGTTGGGCCGGCAGACCAGGATTCTTCTGTATTCCTCCGTCGGGTGATTCAGCAGCTTTTCCAGTCCCACCGCCAGAGAATAAAAAGTCTTGCTGGTACCCGCCATTCCCTTTACAATGACCAGCGGAGCCTTGTCCGCAGGCTGCATCAGCGCCTCCTGCAGAAAATACTGTCCCGCATTTCTCGGGGTAATCCCGTAAGGAGAACTTTTACGATAATCCAGTTTACGTATCACACCGCTCTCAACCCTGCCAAGCTGGGTCTTTTTCGCAGACTGATCTGCTTTCAGGATGACGAACTGGTTCTCCTCCAGTTTCGGTACATAGCTTTCCCCTTCTTCATTCAGCACATACACCTGATCCACGGGAACTCCCTTTTTCTTGAATGCTTTAAAAAGCTCTTCCGGAACATACACCGCACACCTGCCGCTGTACTGATTCTCATGCTCCAGAACCTGATCTGTTGTAAAATCCTCCGCACAGATTCCCAGGATCTGTGCCTTGATCCTCAGAAGGATATCCTTCGTCACAAGGATAACCTGCTCCTTTCCGGATTCCGAGAGTCCCATGCAGACTCTTAAGATCCGGTTGTCCATCACCTCAGCGGACAGATCCTCCGGCAGCTTCACATTGACGAAATTCTTCTCCACACGGAGTGTTCCGCCGCTTTCCAGTTCCACTCCTCTGAGGAGATCTCCCTTCAGCCTCTGCTGTTCCAGATACCGGATGACCCGGCGTGCATTCGCACCGATCTCCCCTTCCGCTTTCTTGAAATGATCCAGCTCTTCCAGGACCACCATTGGGAGTACAACAGAATTATCTTCAAAACTATCCAGCGCATAAGGCGCCTGAAGAAGGACATTTGTGTCCACAACATAGATTTTTACCATACGGTTTCCTCTCAGGTTTTCTATTTTCGTATCGTTACTATTTTATAATAAAGTCACAGAAGATGGGGTAAGAGAAATGTTAAATATAAGTAAAAGAATGCCGATTTCCTCCCCCTGATAGATATAAAGAGTTCCCTCCAGTCCATGGATGGTGGTGGCCAGCATTTTGGCAGACTCCACACGGTACCTTCCCTCATCGCCGATACGGGAAACGAGCCGGGAGAAAATACAAGTTTCTTTTTGTCGGTCAATATGATATCATACCTCTTATATCAGATAGCTTTACGGATTCGGGACTCCCCGCGAGTCTTCCCTCATCTGGCAAAAAGCAGGAAAGGAACAGGTACAAAAGAAAAAGCATGGAATATACATTTACAGAACTGTTCTGGCTGCTCCTCGTGTATTCTTTCATCGGATGGGTTATCGAGGCAATGGTCGGATCAATCAAGAACAAACGTTTTACCAACCGGGGATTTTCCACCGGCCCCTTCTGTCTCGTCTACGGAGTTGCAGTTGTGATCATGGAACTCACCCTGTCCGAGCTGATAGACAATCCTTTTTTTCTTCTCATCGGCTGCGGCATCCAGGCGACCGTCATCGAGTGGATCACAGGGAAGGTGCTGGAACGCCTGAACCATCACAAATGGTGGGACTACTCAAAGAAGAAATGGAATTTCGACGGCTATATCTGCCTTCCGTATTCCCTTCTTTGGGCTGTACTGGGCGCTGCCGCCCTCCGGTACGGGAATACTTTCTTTTTCTTCCTGTACAGTCTGATTCCGAATCCCCTCCGGGACATTCTCGTATGGGGTCTGGTGATCTATCTTGCGGCTGACACACTGGTATCCTTGACCGCTGTACTCCATCTGCAGCACAGCAAGGGGCCTTCCGGCCGTCAGCACAGAAAATTTACCGATCTGCTCTTCCGTGCTTTCCTTGCCGTAATCGGCTATGTAGAACGGCGTATGGAAAAAGCCTACCCGGTTATCCAGGAACGGGCGGAAGAGATCCTCAAGGAGGGACATTTCGCAGAGGGCTGCGGTTTCTACAAACTGTTCTGGCTCTTCCTGATCGGATCTCTTCTCGGCGACGTCACAGAGACCATTTTCTGCCGTATTACCGCCGGAGTCTGGATGAGCAGGAGCAGTCTCGTATGGGGCCCGTTCAGTATCGTATGGGGCTTTGCCATCGTCCTTGCGACGGTCCTCCTCTACAAAGACCGTGACAAGCCGGACCGGCATATTTTTCTCATCGGCACTCTCCTGGGCGGGGCCTATGAATATATGTGCAGCGTTCTGGGTGAGATCGTATTCGGACAGGTATTCTGGGATTACAGCGAAATCCCCTTCAACCTGGGCGGAAGGGTCAATCTCCTGTACTGTTTCTTCTGGGGGATCGCAGCCGTCATATGGATCAAGGGACTGTATCCTCACTTTTCAAAATGGATCGAGAAGATCCCGAAACTGACCGGATACATCGCCTCCTGGATCCTGATCGTCTTCATGTCCGCAGACCTGATCGTCTCCGCAACAGCACTGATCCGGTACGGCCAGCGGGCCGGAGGGCCTGCTGCCGACAGCGGCTGGGAGCAGGTTATCGATACAAATTTTGATGATGCAAAAATGCAGGAAATCTATCCGAATTCAAAGTTCCGCTAGATTTCTCTTGACATATTATAAGAAAAATCATATACAAGGAGAACTCATAACGAAAAACAGTTCCGCTCCATCTCAAAGACCGGAACTGTTTTTCGTTATGACACTTCTCCCGGAGGCCTTCCTTTTATTCATCTCCGTGCTTCTCAGCGTACCCTGACAGGATCAGAGTCAGCGCACCGTCTCCGGTAATATTGCAGGCTGTTCCGAAACTGTCCTGCAGCGCAAAGATGGTGAGCATCAGCGCAGTCCCGGTTTCATCAAACCCGAGAACGCCGGTGATCAGTCCCAGGGACGCCATGACAGTCCCTCCGGGAACTCCCGGTGCGCCGATAGCGAAAACGCCCAGCAGCACGCAGAACAGGATCATAGTCTCCATCCCCGGCAGACTCCCGTACAGGATCCGCGATACGGTCATAACAAAGAATACCTCTGTCAGCACAGACCCGCAAAGATGGATATTTGCAAACAGCGGAATTCCAAAGTCCACCATATCGTCCCTGAGAGGCGGTTCTGACTTCTTTGCACAGCGGAGAGCCACCGACAGCGTGGCGGCTGAGGACATGGTTCCCACGGCGGTGAGATACGCCGGCCCGTAATTCTTCAATACTTTCAGAGGATTTGATTTTGAGTAGACGCCTGCTGCGGTATAAAGTACCGCCAGCCAGAGATAGTGTCCCAGGATTACAATCAGAATGACCTGGATAAAGACCGGAAGCTGCTTCGTGGCCGCACCTTCATAGGAAAGCGCACAGAATGTAAAGCCGATGAATACCGGAAGGACCGGGATCACCACCCTTGTCACAATCTCCAGTACGATTTTCCGCAATTCCTCCAGCAGTTCCGTCATGGCAGCCGCTTTCGTCCAGGTGCACGCAAGTCCCAGGAGAACAGACAGAACAAGAGCGCTCATAACAGACATGACCGCCGGAATTTCAAGCTGAAATACGATCTCCGGAAGTTCTCTTGCCCCTTCTGTCTCCGATGGAACGGACAGGAGCGGGATGATCCCGTACCCTGCCGCCATGGAAAAAAACGCCGCCAGAATCGTGGACGCATAGGCGCACAGCAATGCAATTCCCAGCATCCGCGACGCGCTGTGCCCAAGCCGGGTGATCGACGGCGCGATAAATCCGATGATGATCAGCGGGACGCAGAAATTGATCAGTTCCGCCAGAATAAACCTCACGCTTACAACAACATTCATTACGGCAGTACCGGCCCTCCCGGCAGATTCCATACCGGCCAGCCATCCCGCCAGGATCCCGATCACAACTCCCGCCAGAAGACGGAAGGGAAGGCTTGTGAATAGTTTCTTCATCGTTATTTCCTCATATATCTCTTTCATCATTAATTCATACAGAGATATATTATCTGTATTTCATGTTTTTATATGCAGAAAATAATCTATTCTTTTTCCTTTCCCGGGAGAGGAATTATTCTCCATTCTGCAAAACAGGGCGGCCACTGACTATGGCTACCCTGTTTTTACAGATCAGATTTCTCCGCTCAGCTATTATTTAATAAACATCGCATCGCCAAAACTGAAAAAGCGATATCTCTCCTTCACCGCCTCTTCATAGGCCGCCAGGACATGTTCTTTTCCGGCCAGTGCGGACACAAGCATGATCAGCGTAGACTCCGGAAGATGGAAATTTGTGATCAGAGCATCCAGAATCCTGAAACGATATCCCGGATAAATAAAAATCTCAGTCCAGCCGCTGCAGGCCTTCAGTCTTCCGTTTTCATCCGCCGCGGACTCAACAGTACGGCAGCTTGTAGTTCCCACACAGATAACACGCTTTCCGCTGTCTTTCGCCCGGTTGATCTTCTCTGCCGCCTCTTCATCGATCATATAAAATTCAGAGTGCATGTGATGATTTTCCACATCGTCGACCTTTACCGGGCGGAATGTCCCCAGTCCCACATGAAGTGTCACTCTCGCAATATCAACGCCTTTTTCCTCAATCTCTTTCAGCAGTTCCGGTGTAAAATGGAGTCCTGCTGTAGGCGCCGCAGCTGAGCCGGAGTGTTCGGCATACACTGTATTATATCTGTCTTTGTCCTTCAGCTGATGTGTAATATACGGAGGGAGAGGCATCTGGCCCAGCTGATCCAGAATTTCCTCAAAAATCCCCTCGTATTCAAAATGTATGAGACGATTGCCCTCATCCACAATATCAATGACCTCTCCCACAAGAAGTCCGTCCCCAAAACTGATTCTCGTCCCCGGCTTCGCCTTGCGTCCCGGTTTTACCAGAGTTTCCCACACGTCGTTTTTTCCCCGTTTCAGAAGCAGGACCTCGATCTTTGCGCCCGTCTCTTCTTTTGCTCCGATCAATCGGGCCGGAATCACTTTTGTGTCATTGATGACAAGGCAGTCCCCCGGATTCAGGTAATTCACGATTTCCCTGAACACATGATGCTCTGTCTTTCCTGTCTCTCTGTCAAGAACCATCAGCCTGGAAGAGGAACGGTCCTCCAGCGGATCCTGTGCGATCAGCTCCTGTGGCAGATCGTAATAAAAGTCACTCGTTTTCATATATTGTCAACCTTTCTTTCCTGTTTCCGGTATAAACTGTGATGATTTTCACCTGCTTTGCATAGATTACCCTCGTGTCACACAGCATATCATGCAGTGCCCTCTTTTCTTTATCGATCCCCGCCATAATGAAACCGATGCTGAGTATTACACCGCTCAGAAATTTCCCGACCGTCTCCCGGTAAATCACATCAATGAGGGACAGCTTTCCTCCATCGGCACTCACAACGCGCAGGTTAAACAGCCATTTCCCTGCCGTTGCACCCGCGAGCCATATGCATAGAATATAATATACCGCGCCAATCAGATACAGGATAATATCTTTCCAGGTATACTCAAACAGTATATTCCCGCTGAACGGAGAAGCACTGATCAGGGCAAAGAGCCACGCCATTGTCAGACGGCAGATCAGCAGAATCACGGTTACGATCACTGTATCCACAAGATAAGCCGCCAGACGTACCCAGAATCCTGCATATACCGTTTCCTGTTTACTGCAACTGCTCTGCATAGTACATCAGCACCCCGCTTTCCATCTCTTCCGCGGTCTCCTTAAGTATCTGCGCCTCAGACTTTGGAATCATACGCTCCAGTTCCGAAAACAGGGCCGACAGCATACTCTCTTCGGTTGTCGGCTCATATACCGTATAAACACCTGTTTCTGACATCATCTGCTCCTGCATATATTCAAAAGACCCGATTTCATCAATCAGTCCGTTGTCCAGAGCCTGCTGCGCCGTATAGGTGCGCCCGTCCGCAAGAGTCCGCACATCGTCTGCGCTCATTCCCCTTCCTTCTGCCACCTTATCAACAAATCTGGTATAGCACTCGTCCACCTGGCTCTGATAAATGGCAACCTGTTCCTCTGTCATCTGGGAACTGTCCTTGTTGGCGCCGCTGGTAATGCTGATGTACCGGATCCCCAGCTTTTCATACAGGCCTGTCATATCATACCCTGACATGATCACACCGATAGATCCCGTCGTAGTATTGCGGTTCGCATAGATCCGGTCAGCTGATACAGACGCCATGTATCCGCCGGAAGCGGCATAATGCGCCATGTAGCACCAGATTGTATTTCCTGTCTCCTCCTTATACTCATTCAGCTTGTCATAGAGTTCTTCAGATTCATACACGGTTCCTCCCGGAGAATCCACATACAGAAGAATCCCCCTGTTATTCCCGTCTTCTATAAGTCTGTCAATATATTCCATGGTTGTCGTATGCTGATATCCCTCTGTCTCTGCAAAGAGCCCCGAATCGGTCTGCTCCTGTATGGTTCCTTCTACACGGACAACGGCAATATAATCCTCTAAAGGGGCAGAAAACTCCATTCCTCCCGTAAGGATTTCTCCCGCCGTACTGTTCAGAATACTCTGGGAAAGTGTGTTTGTCAGCACACTTATAACCCCTGTTACAATGAATACAGCCGCTGCGGCCGCAAGACCGATTATCTGTTTTTTCTTCATCCGTCTTCCTCTCTGAAAGAGGGGACAGGGCCCAGCCCAGGGGGCGGTGCCCGCACCATCTCCGCAATTGGATTTTTTGAGCTGCAATACCCAGGCTTGAAGCGCCTTCAGAATCCGTTCCATGGCCGCAGATACATCCGCCTCTTCCAGCGTTCTGTCTTTTGCACGGAACACGATAGAGTAGGCCACAGACTTATATCCCTCTTTGATCTGGCTTCCTTCATAGATATCAAACAGCTTATAGCTTTCCAGATGGGAGCCTCCTTTCTGCTCGATCACTTCCTCGATCTGGCCAACCAGCACGGATTTCGGGACAACCATGCTGATGTCACGTGTAACGGACGGATATTTCGCAATTCCCGTATACTTTCTGTCAAATGTCGCATACGGAAGAACTGCCGGCATATCGATCACCGCGATATACGCTCTCTCTCCGATACCGTATGTGTCGGCAACTTCCGGGTGAACCTCGCCCAGATACCCGACTGTTTTTCCGTCGTAAATTATGTTCGCCTGACGTCCCGGATGAAGGAATGTCTTGCCTGAATCCGGATCATACTTTTCCCGCTCTTTCATGCCGATCTTCTCAAAGAACTCTTCGACGACGCCCTTCATCGTAAAGAAATCTCCGTCGCCGTACATTCCCAGAGTAAACTGCATTCTCTCATCCGGAAGTTCGGTAAGCGGCAGCGCTTTCGGAATATAAATATTCCCCAGTTCATACAGACGTACATCTTTGTTCCGTCTGTTATAGTTTGTCGCCAGAGAAGTAAGCATCCCGTTCAGTGTACTCGTTCTCATGATACTGTAGTCCTCTCCAAGAGGATTCATGATCTCGATCGCATTTCTCAGCGGTGAATCAGCCGGAAGAAGCAGTTTCTCGAACACTTTCGGGCTCTCGAAAGAATATGTCATTCCCTGACTGAAGCCGCAGAACTCCGCGATATCTCTCGCCACCTGCTCAATCCTCAGTTTAAATGAGAGTTTTCCCATTGTGGACTCTCCCGCCGGAAGGGTTGTCGGAATATTATCATACCCGTAGAATCTTGCCACTTCCTCCGCAAGATCCGCCAGACGGAACAGATCATGACGGAAAGTCGGAGCAATCACTTCTTTCGTCTCCGCATCGTATCCAAGATCAATCGCTCTGAAATATCCCAGCATCTCTTCTTCGGAAATATCTGTTCCCAGCAGTTCATTGATCTTCTGTGCGTCAAACGGGACTCTCACCGGCTCTTTCTTCTTTCCGTAGACATCCACGATTCCGCCGACAACTTCACCTGCGCCCATCTCTTCCACAAGCTGGCATGCACGGTCGATCGCCGCCTGGGCGTTGTTCGGGTCAAGACCTTTCTCGAATTTTGCGGAAGCGTCTGTCCTCAGGCCGATTCTCTTGCTGGACTTACGGATGTTCACTCCATCGAAACATGCCGCCTCAAAAAGCATGGTCTTCACATCGTCTGTAATCATGGAGTTCTCTCCTCCCATGACCCCGGCGATGCCGATCTCCTTCTCGCCGTCGCATATCATAAGCACGTTCTCATCAACAGTTCTCTCCTGCCCGTCCAGTGTGACAAATTTATCACCGTTCTTCGCAGTCTTTACAATGATATGATGATCGGCGATGGTATCCAGATCATACGCATGCATCGGCTGCCCGTATTCTTCCATCACATAGTTTGTAATATCAACCAGATTATTGATGGGACGGATTCCCACTGAAGCAAGTCTTCTCTGCATCCATTTCGGGGACGGACCGATCTTGATGTTCTTTACCACCCTGGCGCAGTAACGCGGGCAGAGATCCTGATTCTCGACTGTTACTCTGATATAATCGTTAACATCTTCGTCGTTTCCTGTCGGTGTTACAACCGGAGGCCTGAACTCTTTTCTGAAGGTAGCGGCTGCCTCTCTGGCAATTCCGATCACGCTGAAGCAGTCCACACGGTTGGATGTGATCTCATACTCGAAAATGGCATCATCGAGTCCCAGAGCCTTAATCGCACTCTCCCCTACAACTGCATCATCCGGGAAAATGTAGATGCCATACTCCGGCGCTTCCGGATACATCTCTCTTGTGGATCCCAGTTCTTCGATAGAACACATCATGCCATTGCTCTCCACACCGCGGAGTTTTCCCTTCTTGATCTTCACTCCGCCTGCAACCTTCTGTCCCGGTTCATGTCCTCCCGCAACGCGTCCGCCGTCCAGAACGACCGGCACTTTATCTCCTTCTTTGACATTCGGTGCTCCGGTGACGATCTGGATCGTCTCTGTGCCGATGTTCACCTGACATATAATCAGTTTATCCGCATCCGGATGCTTTTCGATCTTATCGATCTGTCCGATCACGATCTTGTCAAGATCCGCATCCAGTTTCTCATATCCTTCTACTTTTGTTCCGGAAAGCGTCATTGCGTCCGTGTATTCCTGCGCAGTCACATCGAGATCCGGAACATATGCTTTTATCCATGATAATGAAGTATTCATCTTAACTACCTTTCCTTCCTTCTATTTCCTAAATCGATATATCTTCCTGTTCATATTTCCTAGAACTGTTTCAGGAATCTGATGTCATTCTCATAGAGAAGCCTCATATCATCGATCTCATATTTTAAAAGCGCGATACGCTCAAGCCCCACGCCGAATGCGAATCCCCCGTATACTTCCGGGTCGATCCCGCACATTTCAAGCACATGTGGATGTACCATTCCGCAGCCGAGAATCTCAATCCATCCCGAGCCTTTGCAGAACCGGCATCCTTTTCCTCCGCACTTGAAGCAGCTCACATCCACCTCTGCGCTCGGCTCCGTGAACGGGAAGTGATGCGGACGGAATTTCGTCTTTGTCTCGGGACCGAACAGCTCCTTTGCAAACACTTCCAGGGTTCCCTTCAGATCCGCAAAAGAAATATTTTTATCAATGACAAGTCCCTCGATCTGATGGAAGGAAGGAGAATGCGTAGCATCCACTTCGTCGGAGCGGAACACCCTTCCCGGTGAGATCATGCGGATCGGAAGTTTCCCCTGCTCCATGATACGTGCCTGAACCGGTGACGTCTGGGTTCGGAGCACGATGTCCTTATTGATATAGAATGTATCCTGCTCGTCCTTGGCCGGATGATCTGCCGGAATATTCAGTTTTTCGAAATTGTACTCATCATACTCAACTTCAGGTCCTTCAATCACCTCATACCCCATGCCGACAAAGATACGCTCCACCTCTTCCTGGGCGATGGTATTCGGATGTCTGTGTCCGATAATATTTTTCTTTGACGGGAGCGTCACATCAATGACTTCCTCTTTCAGTTTCTGTTCACGAACGGCTTTCTCCATCTTTGCCTTTGTCTCGTCCAGCAGCTGCTCGATAGCAGCCCTTGTATCATTGACCATCTGCCCGACCTTTGGTCTGTCTTCCGGCGCAACATCTTTCATGCCTTTAAGCACTGCGGTAAGTTCGCCCTTTCTTCCGAGAAATCTTACTCGGACATCATTCAGTTTTTCAGGCGCATCAGCCGCCTGGATCTGCGCGACCGCCTCCGCTTTGATCTGTTCCAGTTTCTCTTTCATCTCTTACTCCTTTCCGCTGTCTGCCGTGTATCTGTCTCACGGCATCATGGTATAATTCCCAATTCTGTACATTTAGAGCAAAAAGAAAAGCCCCGTCCCCGAAAGGGACGAGACTCTGAACTTCTCGCGGTACCACCCTGTTTCCCGCACTGTAAGCGCGGACACTCGGCATGTGTAACGTACAATCTACGGCGCTCTCTACTGCAGTTTCAAAAGCGCAGCTAACGTGGGAAATTCGATCGCCATCTGAACTAAAGAGAACTTTCAGCCGGTGATTCTCTCTCTCTGATAGAAAATGGGTCTCTACTTTACACGATCTCAGCTTTTCCAAACATTATTCTGCTGTTAATCAGCCAAATCACTATTCCATTTTAACACAGGTTTCCGGTTTGTCAACCCTGGTTTTCTCAGCCGGATTATCCCCTCTTTTTTTCGAAGGGCCGGTTCCCCGTTTTCTGCCGAAATAGAATTTCTCAATCAGTGCGTTCAGCTCCCCTCCCAGAAGAATAATATACATGCAGCCGTACAGCCAGAGCATAATCAGTATGATGGTTGTAAGACTCCCATACATGCTGGAAAATCCTGTGAATATATCCAGATAAACAGAAAAGATGAACGAAATAAGAAGCCATCCGCATGCTGTAAATACTGCTCCCGGAAGTTGTTTTCGAAGCGTTGTCTTTGCTCTGTTCTTTCTGTTCGGCAAAAATTTATATATCAGATCCCAGAACACTGTAAGTACAACAAGTGTCACGAAAGTTCGGATACGTATAATAAAATCCACCACTCTGCTCAGAAACGGCACATGCTCATACAGCATCACGCTGATGCTGTTTCCGAAAACAGAGAGCACCAGAGAGAGCATGATCGCCAGCAGAAAGAGCACCGTATAGAATGATGCCCTTATTCTTAAGTAAAAATAATTTCTTGTCTCAGTATTTGCGTAAATACAATTAAGTCCTGATGTAACGGACAACACCCCTTTTCCCGCTGACCACAGCGCGACAAGAATGGTAATCGGAATAATGCTTCCGGACTGTGTATAAACCTGAACCATGACAGATCTTATCAACGGTGCCACGGACTCCGGAAATACCTGAAGCACTGCTTTCAGCATATCATTCAATGTCACCTGAGTAAACTGCATCATAGTCAGGAGCAGAAGAAAGATGGGAATCAGAGATAACACAAAAAAGTAAGCCGCCTGTGCTGCGTAGGCGCCCGTATGATGAGAATTAACAGTCACGATGATTCTCAGTATACTCTTTTTCAGACGATTCCATCTGTCCATATTGAAAACTCCTCATAACAGTTCCGACGGCATGATTATTCAGTCCGGCGTTTCAAAAACACGGCCTGAAATATCTTTCCCTCTGCCCGGACACTGTATTCACTTTTTTCATGAAGAAAAAGCGGCCGTACACAACGACCGCCTTTATCTTTAGTAGTTACCCAAAATGCCGGTCCTGTATTTTGACTCCTAGCCACAGCTAGGTGGGCAACCGCATCTGCTTTTCTGTCTTCCACTGCAACTTGGAGGCCTGACATATTACAGAAATATAAGAATCCCTTTTAAAGTAATGTAGGTTCAAAATTACAGGGTTATCGCACATTCCAGGTTAACTGTCATATCAATTCTAGATGTATTATACTCCATTTACATTGATTTTACAACCGCTACTTTTTGAACAGATTCGTGCATTTATTACAATGATATGGTATAGTTACATTATGGCATAAACGCTGATGCCGACTTTACATACATATAAAGGAGTTTTTGCTATATGAAAATGAACGAATTAAAACTGGTCTATTTCAGTCCGACCGGAACAACAAGAAAAGTCCTGATGGAAACAGCACGCAATATCGACCTCAAATCGGTATCTTTCGATTTTTCAGTTTACAAGGAGAAAAAACCGGTTCTCAGGTTTGCGGCAAATGATTTCGTACTTTTCGGAATTCCTGTATATTATGGCCGTGTTCCTGCACTGTTTACAGAATACCTTGCAAATATAACAGGCAGCGGCACTCCCGCGGCATTGATCGCCACATACGGCTGTCGGGAATATGAAGATGCCCTGCTCGAATTAAAAGAAACCGTAGAAAAAAACGGTTTTAAAGTAATCGGAGCCGCTGCATTTCCCGCCGAACATTCTCTTGTCCCGACCATCGGCGCGCGGCGCCCCAATAAAAATGATATGAAAGTTATTGCGGATTACGGCGTACAGCTGAATCGCAGAATCAGGAAAGAAACAGCTTTTGACTCGGTCAGCATTCATGTTCCAGGAAATTCACCCTATCGTAAATACGGCAGGAACTCCCTGTTTCCCAAAGCTGATGTAAGCACATGCACAGTCTGCAGAGCATGTGCAAAATCCTGTCCTTCGGGAGCGATCTCTATAAAAGAACCTATGAAAACAGATCACAAAAAATGCATTGGCTGCCTGAAGTGCATTCGTGTCTGTAAGCAAAACTCCCGAGCCATAAGTTCAATCAAATTCCGGATATTAAGCAGCAGACTGAATAAAGTCTGTCAGAACGACAGGCAGGCTGATATTTTCCTTTAAATACCGCGAACGCCTCTGAGGCGGAAACTTTCTGTCAGGTTTCTTCTCAGAGGCGTCTTTTTTATAGGAAAACGCTGTCCGGCATAATGCCGGACAGCGTTTTCAGCTGAATACTTACTGCTCTTACTCCTGCGGGCCTGCTGCAACAAGAGCTTTTCCAAGCTCGTTGCTCTCGTATTTCTTAAAGTTCTTAACGAATCTTGCAGCCAGATCTTTTGCTTTCTCCTCCCACTCGGAAGCATCAGCATATGTGTCTCTCGGATCAAGGATTGCCGGATCAACTCCCGGAAGC
>ERZ1090862.61-NODE-61-length-41085-cov-6.926103_pt1 | contig 41085 bp, 41 predicted proteins | sample MGYA00478481_ERZ1090862 | MGnify/ENA primary metagenome ERZ1090862 (study PRJEB33644, sample SAMEA5815745) | chicken gut metagenome | biome: Chicken; feature: Gastrointestinal Tract; material: Caecum | place: Ireland | collected 2019-01-01 | study: A study of the... | reverse complement strand
CCGTGAGGGTGGACGTACAGTAGGATCTGGTACAGTAGCATCTATCATCGAGTAAGTTTCGCGAAGGCTACAAGCCGTGCGACGATAAATAAAAGTGTCTGTCGAGAGTTTACTCTCGTACGGGCACTTTTTTATTTATCGTCATAGGGCGCCAGCCCGCGACCGACACATTGAGCACTTGGCGAGGTTTTATCGAGCTTAGTGCGAAAGCGCACAAGTGTGGATGAAGCGGAGCGGAATCGAGGTGCGCACGGCAGAAGTGAAGAATATATACTTGAAATTAACCCCGGAAACTTCGGTTTCTGGGGTTTTGTCATGTTGATAACAAAAATTCAAAGAAAAGTCAGTATTACTTTCTGATCTTCCGTTCGCTTTAGTGAAAGATTCACTGAATCATCAACAGCAAATAGCAGGGAAAGTACATCGCCAACGGTTTCAATATTTGGTTGGCTGTTTGATTAAGGGTGTTTTATTTACAGAGTTTATGATGGAGTGTATAATTTGAAAGAGACAAATCGAGTGAGCAAAGTATACCAGATTTGGAAAAAATAATTATAATGAGTAACTTGTTTGAAGTTACGACAGATTATATTTTGAAAGGGATAGAACCTGCTTCACCCAAAAATAAAAAAACTCTGAAATCTTTGTATGTTGGTTTTGTACTAATCTTTGCTACATCTTTTGATGAGATAAATTGGTTATCTGACTGCATTAGCGGCATGGTTTATTTTATCTGCTTTATTGTTTAGTGACAGATACAAAAGAGAGCAGTAATTTTGAATTTGGAGCAGGGTTGACACCACTGTTGGAAAGCGAGGCAAATAATGATAAAGACGCTGGATGATTATATGGCGATGTCCTATCGCATGGAAATTGTAGAGGATAAAGATGAAGACGGATTTGTAGTGTCCTATCCGGATCTGCCCGGTTGTATTACCTGTGGTGAAACAGTGGAAAGCGCAGTGACAAATGCACAGGATGCTAAAAAAGCATGGCTTGAGGCAGCGATTGAAGAAGGGGCGGAGATTTATGAGCCGGACGGCCTGGAAATAAGCTGAATAATTACTGGTTTGGGGAGGATAAAATGGTAAAGGAAATCGTGATTGCAACTGACAAGAATATAGATGATATAGTTGCGCTAAGAGTTGACATGCAGATAGAAGATTGGGGCAAAACTCTGGACAAGGATTTTTCGTGTTACGCCGAACTTTTTGCGGATATTACAAGACAGCATATTAACGAGAAATTAAATAAGTCGCTTTATTTCGCATTGTTATATTTAGATCATCGGCCTGTTGCAATGTGTGGAATTGAGGAATTATCCGAATTACCACAGATCACAGTATGTACCGATCATAATGGAAGGCATTGCTGCGTTGTGAGTGTATATACAATACCGGAATACAGAGGTAACGGATATCAGCAGGAATTGCTTAAATATTTAATCGACTTTGCAAAAACCGAGCATTTTAATGATATAACACTTACAACAAATACCCCGGATGCCATGCATATCTATGAGAAACTTGGCTTCAGACGTATTTCAAATAAATACTTTCTGGATGCATAGTTTTCAGGTGATAAAAAATAATAATTCATGAGGCAACTGTTCATATTGAATCAAAAAATAGGAGATCTGTATGTTTGACGATACAAATAAGATAAAGTCCACAATTTATATTAATATAGTTGATTTTATAAAAGAATATAAAAAGAAAAATTCTTTAAAAACAGAATGGAAACAGCCGATTACAGGTTTTGCAGATGCCAGAGGAACCTTTTATCAATCCTTAAAGAAAATTATCTCGCCGACTCATTACATACCGCAGGATTTTCTTTCGGATTGCACAGTTGTTTTATCTTATTTCCTGCCATTTGAAAATGATATCGGTTATAGAAATGAAAGTGGGCATGACCCTGATCCGGTCTGGATAACAGCCTACATTGAAACAAACCGGTTATTTTCGGCATTGAATGACTTTTTGATCGATTTGTGTAAAAAATGGGGATATTTCGCTGTAACTCCAGCACCGGCGGGGATGATCGACAAAGAGCACATTTACAGCAACTGGTCACAACGTCATGTTGCCTATGCTGCCGGGCTTGGTACTTTTGGCTTAAATAACATGTTGATCACAGATCAGGGAACATGCGGGAGATTTTATTCGCTGATTACAAATCTGCCGGTTCAATCCGATCAGCCTTTGCAAGAAGAACGATGTCTGTACAAAAAAGCCGGTGTATGTGGCTTGTGTGTTAAGCAGTGTCCGATCCATGCATTTAACTCAGATAATGAATTTGACCGGAAAAGATGTGAAGCTTATCTTGCAGAGTTAGAACAACGTTTTGGCGGAGATGCCTGCGGCAAATGCGTCGTTGGATTACCATGTACATATCAAATCCCGGAACTGTCATATTGAAATCGGTATTCAGTCCGTCTTAGCACTTGGATCAATAAAATCCTTTAGAAAGTCCGGGAGGGAAAACATATGCTGACAATATTTAACCGTAAAGAATTGATTGTGACAATGGAAATGAATCGTCAATCAGAAGTAAGAGATATTCTTTCTCAAAATGGAATTGACTATACTGTAAAGACAACAAATCTTCAGTCATCGCCAATACTTGGAAATAGAAGAGGGCGGGTCGGAAATTTTGGAATAAATCAGGATTATTCTTACGAATATAAAATCTATGTCCATAAAAAAGATTTTGAAAAAGCGGTATGCCTGATCCATTGACTTTTGTAGTATACTTTAACCAGATTTTGGTTCGGATATATTAGGAAGAGGGAATGTATATGACTGAAGTGATGAAAAAAATGGCTGCGTTAATTGTTTTAGGCGGTGTCTTCTTTTTAATGGCATGCGGAGATAAAACTGCGGAAACCAATTCCACTGATACAACGGACGCTCAGAACGAAATACCGGGATGGCTGAAAGATTTTTATAACGGAGGCTATGAATTTAAGAACAGTTCGATTGATTTGGAAACAGGAACCGCTTCTGTTGTCATGTCGGGGAAGGTTACTTCCTCTCCGTATGTGCAGTATGTAAAGGTTCTTGAACCGCAGGACTCTCTTTGGTCGGAAGTATATTACTATGGGGACGGTGATGAGATAGAAGTGCTGCTCAAGACAGATTCCGGGTACGTGACTCAGCGGCAGACGCGGAGGTATCCGTATGGATACGGCGAGGAGCTGATATTTTCAGAGCCGTTGAAAGAGACGCTGGACGATGTGCAATGCGATGTCTATGAAACGGAATATTCCGTGGACGTGGCAGAACAGGCAAATGAGGATGTCGGGGAAGAAGTGATCAGTGAACCTTTGACGGCGGTTGTCACTCAGAAATATTATGTGGATCCGGAGAAGGACGAACTGATCAGGATCGAGACGGATCTGACGGATCTGACGGCCAAGACTTCGGCTTCCGTATTTATGATGTCACAGGGGATCTCTTTTGATAAAGCGATGAAGAAAGTGAGCGACTATCAGACCATGGATGTGTATGAAATTACGGCCTATGACGATGATCTGAGTATTAAGATCCCTGATCATAATTAAAGACTTTACGGGGGCGGTTTTCGGCGTTGAATATCCTTTTTGATCAATCGGTGTAAAAACGGGATCGCTCTGAAAAATGGGAAATTTTAGCCGAATAGAGATAAAACTGAAATTAGGGGATGACAGGATGAAACAGATTGAGATACAGGGCTGCAGAATGGAATTGATATAGCTGACAGACGAAAAGAAACATTGTCATCAGGATATTGAACTGATATACCTGATCGAAAGACAGGCATCAGTCGATGCGGAAGAATCCTATACACTGAAAGCAAATGATATTGCTGTGATCAACTCCAATGTTGAGCATTCGATCCGTGCGGAGGTAAGAACTACGGCGTTTCGGCTGCTGATCCCATATCGTCTGATATGCAGGATGACGAGCGAGGAGGTCGCATTCTTTCAGTGCAATTCATCACTTTATATCTCAAACAACTACAGCGAGATACGAAAACTGACAGAGATGCTGCTTTTGAATTACTTGAATATGGACAGCCGTGATCTGAGCGAACTTGTAAGTATTATATTCCGGATCATACATGAGCTGTTCGGAAATTTTTCGGTTGATCCAAACAAAATCCCGCTTTATCTGAAAAAGGCTGATAATGATAAAATTGACAGGATCATCAGATATATTCAGCTTCATTATTTTGAGCCGTTGAGTCTTGCAGAAGTGTCGGAATATTTCGGAATATCTGAGACTTATCTCTCAAGATATTTCAAAAAACATACCGGAGAGAATTTCATCAGTTATATTAATGATATCAGGACAGACAATGCCGCTTTTGAGCTGGCGTCTTCTCAAAAATCGATCACGAATATTGCGGTTGACAACGGATTTTCCACTCCTTCCGTCCTGAACCGATATTTCCGGAAAAAGTACGGACTGACTCCGTCCGATTTCCGTAAGAAGACCAGGAAAGAAAACAGAAATTTTATGATCGAAGAGGAAAAAGCAGAACAGGTCAGACAGCAGATCTCAAGAAAGATTGCGGAGAATCCCGGAAAAAAGCAGACGAGTAAAAAGGTTACGGTCAGAAATGTCAGCGACTGTGCTTCCTGGAGCAATAAAAATGTGATCATCAATATCGGGGAGGCCGGCGTGATCGGAGAGGCTCAGATACAGGAACATATTCTCTTTATCAGAAATGTTCTGAATATCCCATATGTAAGGATCTGGAATCTGTTCTCGGAAAAATTTATGATCGCTGAGGATTTCCGTGGAGACAGTTTTAACTTTGATTATCTTGACCGGATTTTTGATTTTTTTGTTCAGAATAAAATTCCGCTTTTTATTGATATGGGGAAAAGAAACCGTATTATCATGGCGTCAAGCAGAAGCGAGCTTTACTCTGATATGCAGCAGTGTACACTTGCGGATATCGAAGAGTGGAAGAATCTGCTGGATCATTTTATTGTACACCTGACCCGGCGATATGACCGGAAACTGCTTGAACAGTGGATATTTGAATTCCCATGGGGAAAGGATCCATACTACACGGCGGACTATGACTATGTGACTGCCTATCGTGAGGGCCGGGAAATCATCAAAAGATATCTTCCGAACTGCAGGATCGCCGGAATATGTCCGAATCCAAATGTGAATGAAAATCAGATCCGTGATGTGATTCATACATTAAATGAGGAAAAAATTTTCCCGGAGATTCTTACGATGAAGATTTTCCCGGATTCATCGCATCAGCTTGTGGAAGAGGCGATACACCAGACGGGAAACGGATATTTCTATGCCAGAGAGTTTATTGAAAAGATGGCGGCCATGGTGCATGAGGAAGGAGCAGAATGTAAACTCTGTGTCTCGGAATGGTCGAACAGTATATCAAACAGGGATGCGATCCAGGACAGTTGTGCAAGAGGAACCTATATCATACGCTTTATCCTCAGTATCTGGAAACTGGTGGATATGCTGGGATTCTGGCATGGCTCAGACGCGGTAGATCTTTTTTACGATTCGAAAAAACTTATTTACGGCGGCGGAGGTCTGCTGACAAAGGATGGGATAAAGAAGCCTTCGTTTTATGCTTTTGAGTTTTTAAGCAAACTGGGGAATGATATGCTGCGGATCGGAAACAACTATATTGTTACGAGAAATTCTGCCGGTACGATCATTTGCCTGTGTTTTAATCACAGAGAATACAGTTCCTATTATTATCTGAACAAGGACAGCGGCAGAGAGATCGATCTGGGAAAGGCTTTTCTGAGCGAGGAAAAGGAACAGATTGAATTTACGATTGAAGATCTGGAGGCAGATGGGGTCTATCTGGTGAAGGAAGAGGTGGTGAACAGCAAGAGCGGAAGTATTCAGGATGAGTGGAGACTGCTGGGAAACCAGGAGGAACTCAGCGGAGAAGAGATCAGGTATCTGAAAAATACCTGCATCCCGAAGCTGTATATGGAACGGGCTGTATGCGTAGATGGCAGCGTCCTTTTCAGCGTCATACTGGAACCGCATGAAATGAGGATGATCTATATTTATAAATATTAATTGTATGGATACAAAGGGAGTGCAAAAAATGGTTTCCGTTTTTTGCACTCCTTTTTTTGACACACTGTTAATTGTCAAAAATCAATAAAAAGTGCTGTTCCTGATGAAAAGTGGGAGGGAAGATATCCGGTTATACTTAGTTCATACAAAAACAAGACAACAAAAGAAAGGAAGTGGGAAAATTGGAAAGACTTTCCAAGAAAAGTATTATCAGCTATGGGTTCGGTGACATGGCCAGCCAGCTGGTATGGCAGTTCGTAGGAACCTATCTGACTGTTTTTTATATGGACATTGTCGGACTGGCACCTATGGCTGTGTCTACAATCATGATGGTTGCAAAAATATGGGACGGTATCAATGACCCTATGATGGGAGGAATTGCGGAACGTACCAGATCCAAGTGGGGGCGCTTCAGACCATGGATCGTTTTCGGAGCTCCATTTCTTGCACTGTTCAGTGTCCTGACATTTACAGCTCCTTTTGGAAACGGAAAAGCGGGGGTTATATGGGCAACGATTACATACATTGGCGCCGGAATGCTTTACACACTTGTTAATATCCCTTATGGAGCACTTGCAGGCGTTATGACAACGCACGACAGTGATCGAAATGCTCTGAACTCGATTCGAGGAATCGGAATGCAGATCGGAATGCTGATCATCAACTTTGGCTCACCGATTCTCCTTATGGCGCTTTCCGGATCGGAAGTGATCACACAGGACAGTTACATGATCGCTGCGATAATTTTCGCTATCATTTCCCTGCCTATGTTCTACATCGTATTCCGGAATTCAAAAGAAATCGTAATGCCGAGAACAAGTCAGGAAAAAGTCAGCGTTGCGGCAAACCTGAAAGTAATTTTCACAAACAAGTATCTGATGATCATTGTTGTTTCCATGTTCTTCCAGATGGCAGGAAACATGGGGCGTATCTCAGTCATGACATTCTATGCGACACATTGCCTCGGCAACTTCGCACTGATGTCTCTGCTGATGACGCTTCCGTCACTGGGAAGTATCCTTGGAAATATTATGGCTCCGTTCCTGATCAGGACATTTGGAAAACATGGAAAACGAAATGTACTGATCGCAAGCCTTGGCGGAAAGGGCATTGCTCTGATCTGGCTGTTCTTTATTCCGTTTGATAATATTCCGATGGTTATTGCCGCACATGTGGTATTCGCTATCGCAGGATTTGGATTCCCGTCTACACTGTCTATGGTAACAGATGCGGTTGACTATCAGGATCTTCGTACAAATGTACGTTCAGATGGTGTCGCATATGCGTTCTACGGACTTGCTACAAAGATTGGAAACGCAGTAGGAAGCGCAGCAGGCGTTATGCTTATGGCGGCATTCGGATATGTGTCAGGAGCTGAGATCACAGCATCTGCACAGAATGGAATTAATATGGCAACTAACCTTGTACCAGGTATTCTCTTTGTGGTTTCCGCGCTGATTCCATGGATCTTCTGGAAGATGACAGATAAAGAAGCAGATGAGATCAGAGAGAAACTTGTGGTCAGAAATAAAAAAGAAGCAGAGGAGGCAAAATAAGATGAAAAACGGGAAATTACAGGTAGGAGTGATCGGATGCGGCGGAATTGCGAATCAGAAGCATTTCCCTGCGCTGACGTCACAGTCGGACAAATGTGAGATCGTGGCATTCTGCGATATCATCAGAGAGAGAGCGGAGAAAGGCGCGAAAGAGTACGGAACTCCGGAAGCAAAGGTATATGAAGATTACCATGAGCTTTTAAAAGACCCGGAAATTGATGTGGTTCATGTCTGTACTCCGAACAACGCTCACTGCCCGATCACAGTCGCGGCATTTGAAGCCGGAAAACATGTTCTTTGTGAGAAGCCGATGGCTGCTACTACAGAGGACGCTCAGAAGATGATGGATGCATGGAAGAAGTCCGGAAAGAAATTCACCATCGGATACCAGAACAGATTCCGTACGGATGCGCAGATGCTTAAACGTGCATGTGAAGAGGGAAAACTGGGAGATATTTATTTCGCAAAGGCTCATGCGGTCAGAAGAAGGGCTGTTCCTACCTGGGGCGTGTTCCCGGATAAATCAAAACAGGGCGGCGGTCCCCTGATCGATATCGGAACTCATGCCCTTGATATCACGCTGTGGTGCATGGACAATTATGAGCCTGAGACGGTAACAGGTTCTGTATTTGAGAAACTGGGACATCTTCCGGAGGCAACGGAAGGAAATATGTTCGGCCCCTGGGATCCGGAGAAATTCGAAGTTGAGGATTCCGCATTCGGATATATTAAGATGAAGAACGGCGCGACAATTTTCCTTGAATCTGCTTGGGCTTTAAACGTTAAAGACTCCAGGGAAGCAGCTACTACGCTCTGCGGAACAAAGGCAGGCGCTGAGATGATCGGAGGCATGAGCGGCCAGGGCTATGACCTCGTATTTAATGAGACAACCGGAGGAGTGCTGACAGAGGAACATATTTCTGATACAGGTGCCATCGCTTTCTTTGAGGGAAAAGGCGGCGGATCACCGGCGGAGAAAGAGTGTAAGCAGTGGCTGGAGGCGATCCTGGAGGATAAGGATCCGCTTGTAAAACCGGAACAGGCTTTTGTCGTCACAGAGATTCTGGATACGATCTATAAGGCGGCGGCAGCGGGACACGAAATAAAATTAGATTAATGAATGGTTAAGAACAGGAGAACAGCTATGTATCATTATGACAGAAAAGGCCCCAAGAGGGGGATCGCATTGTATAGTTATTCGGCAGAATTCGGCATTTCAAAGAATCTGGAGGACTGCTTTGAGGACATGTATGACATGGGGGCGCACGGATTGGAGATCCTTGCGAACACACATATTGAAAATTACCCCTATCCGACGAATGAATGGGTTGACAAATGGTTTGCTTTACTGGATAAATATGAGATTGTTCCGGTGGAATACGGACACTGGATCGATTCCCGCGTGCTGGGGAGCAGGGAACTTACCACCGAAGAGTCCTACGCGATGCTGGCAAGGGATATCCGCCTTGCCAATCGGCTTGGATTTACGGTAATGCGTACAAAGATGCCGGTCATTTCCGGGGATCTTGAGCCTGTAAAGAACTGGCGTGAGATCATCAAGATGGCTTTGCCGCTGGCAGAAGAGAACAATGTAAGGATGTGTCCGGAAATCCATGCTCCGTCCAACCTGGACAGCAAAATGGTACATGATTATGTTGAATTCATCGAGCAGACCGGCACGAAGTATTTTGGACTGAACATTGATTTCGGCGTATTCCGCAATGTATTTCCTCCGGATGAAAAACGGCAGAAAGGATTTGTAGGAAGCAAACCGGAGGAGATCATACCTCTGCTGCCATATGTTTACTGCTGCCATGCGAAATTCAATAATATGAATGATGATTTTGAAGAAACTACCATACCGTATAAAGAAGTGGTCGATATCCTGAAAGAACACAACTGGGACGGTTATATGGTAAGTGAATATGAAGGCCGGGATAAGTATGATCCGGGATATGAAGTGGGACAGGTATTGAGAAAACAGCATATCATGCTCAAACGGTATCTGGGAGATTAGGAGGTTAAGTGATGCTGGAAAAAGAAGTGATACAGTCGGTAGGATTTAGAAACATAAAGGAAAATGGTGAGATTACAGGCTTTCAGCTCAAGGTACGTCTTCCCTATTACAGAGGGATTTTCCTGAGCCAGTTGAGACCCGGGACACTCCAGGTGGACGATATGCGTTTTGAGCGTGAAGACCTGATCTGGAACATCAATGGAAGAGACCATACATACGAGGATCTGAAGTCCGATATGGAGAGCCACTGGGCAGTGACAGATCCGGCGGTGATCAAAGTAAAATTAAAAGGCGGACTGAAACAGGGATTTCATGATATTACACTGGGATTCTGTTTTACTTCATCCTATATGCCGCCGATCATGCAGGACGCCATGGATCCGGACAAGGAAAATGAAATCTTCATGCCGGAATTCGGACATCATGTCAACAAAAGAAGATTGATCATTGTGTAATAGTTAATGAGGAGAGGAACATGAAATTAGGACTGATCACATCGATCTGTGAAGGAATGACATTTGAAGAAGTGGTTGATTTCGCTGCTGAGAACGGTCTGGAATGCCTGGAAGTGGCGTGCTGGCCTCAGGGCGGAGCGCAGCGCAGATATGCGGGCGTGAGTCATATCGACGTGGCGAACCTTACGGAAGAGAAGGCAAAGGAGATCAAGGATCTGTGCGCTGCAAAGGGAGTTGAGATCTCGGCCCTCGCGTACTATCCGAACACACTGGAGCCGGATCTGGAGAAACGCCGGAGTTACATCGACCACCTTTATAAGCTGATCGACGCGTCTGCGATGCTGGATGTAAACATGGTCACGACCTTCATCGGAAGGATCCCGAACAAGAACGTGACTGAGAACCTGGAGGAAGTGAAAAAGGTATGGCCGCCGATCCTGGACTACGCGAAGGAGAAAGGCGTAAAGGTTGCCATCGAGAACTGCCCCATGCTCTTTACAGAGGACGAGTGGCCGGGCGGACAGAACCTGATGACGTCGCCGGCAAACTGGAGAAAGATCTTTGAGATCCTTCCCTATGACAACTTCGGCATCAACTATGATCCGTCCCACTTTGTATGGCAGCAGATCGATTACATCAAACCGATCTATGAATTTAAGGACAAGATCTTCCATGTGCACTACAAGGATATCAAGGTTTATCCTGAGAAACTGGCGGATGTGGGAGTCATGGCGACTCCGCTGGAGTATATGTCTCCGAAGCTTCCGGGCCTTGGCGATGTAGACTGGGGCAGATACGTATCCGCCCTCACAGACATCGGATACGACGGATATACCTGCATCGAGGTAGAGGACAAGGCTTTTGAAAAGAGTCTTGACGATGCCAAGAGAGCGATCAGATTAAGTACAAAATATCTGAGGAATTTTGTGCTCTAAAACAGGGAAAGCTGTAAAACAGGAACAGCGGCATAAGAGATTTCAGGGCGGCGTGCAGACCGCCCTGCCTGTGACAGGAGGAGAAGCGATGGAAGATATCAGAATTGGAATCATAGGCCATGGCTTTATGGGCCATGAGCACGAGAAGATGCTGACAAAGATGGACGGCATCCGACTCGTAGGGTTCTCGGACAGAGATCCCAGTCAGCTGGAGGACGTTCAGGAGGGACTGAAGCGCTACAGCTCAAATGAAGAACTGATCAACGATCCGGAGGTACAGGTCGTTCTGATCGCGGCAAACAACAACCAGCATCATGACCTTGTGATCCAGGCTGCCCGCGCCGGCAAGGATATCATCTGTGAGAAGCCGGTAGCCATGAGCCTGGAAGAGCTGGACGATATGGTCCGGGTGACACAGGAGTGCGGCGTGAAATTTACCGTTCACCATCAGAGAAGGTTCGACCCGGATTTCCGCACTGCAAAAGAAGTGCTGGATGAGGGAACCCTGGGAGACGTGTACACGATCAAGAGCAGTCTCTACGGGTTCAACGGAAATATGCATGACTGGCATGTCTATGTGGCGGAAGGCGGCGGAATGCTCTATGACTGGGGCGTTCATCTGCTGGATCAGATCCTGTGGATGATGCCGGGCGCGAAGATCAAAAGTCTTTACGCGGATATCCGCAATGTGATCAATTTTGAGGTAGATGACTACTTCAAGATCCTGATGCGGTTTGACAATAATATTACTGCAGAGGTGGAACTTGGAACATACTATCTGACAGACAAGAAACACGATAAATGGTTCGAGCGCCACTGGTTCATCGGGGGAAATAAAGGAAGCGCTTATGTAGACGGATTCGAGCCGGAAGGAAAGATCGTGCGTACGGCAGGACTTCTCCAGAATGTGAGCGGTCACCGTACCATGACGGCGGCAGGGCCCACACGTTCCTTCGGACCGCCGCCGGAGGGCAAGATCCTTACGGAAGAGCTTCCGAAAGTAAACACATGCCATGAGAATTACTTTGAGAATTACATCAGGGCATATCACGGCGAGGAAGAATTCCTTGTGAAGATCCCGGAGACAAGAAGAGTCCTTGCGCTCATGGATGCCGTGAGGGAATCCGGAAGAACAGGAAGATCGATTGATTTCGAGTAAGTCTGATCCGGAAGATTGCTGATAATGACCGGAAAATTACAGATTATATTAAATTGCAAGAAGCAGGAAGCCATCCTGCTTCTTTTAGTCTGAAAGAATATTTTTCCCCGCGCTGTACATACTGAGGGTATAAAAACAGGCGCAGGTGACCAATGAAGACAGGGAAAAAATGGCAGAAGATCAGAAATGAAATCAAACTGAAAAGCGTGGCGGCAGACCTTTTCTTCGATGTCGTCGGAAGCATTTTTTATGCGGCGGGCATTTATACCTTTGCGGGAGACGCAGGATTTGCTCCGGGAGGAGTATCCGGACTGGCGCTGATCCTGAACTATCTTCTCGGACTTCCGGTGGGGACGGTAACCCTTTTATTTAATATCCCGCTTGTTGCCGTCAGCTACAGGGCTGTGGGGAAAATGCTCCTGATCAAAAGCGCCAGGACCATGGTGATCTCTTCGCTGATCCTCGATCTTCTCTTCCCGCTGATACCTGTGTATTCCGGGAATCGTATGATGTCTGCTCTATATTCCGGTCTGTTCATGGGCGCAGGAATGGCAGTTTTCTATCTGCGAGGTTCTTCGTCCGGAGGAATTGATTTCCTTGCCCTGGTCATAAAGAAGAAAAAACCCTATCTGACGATGGGGGTGATCACACTTTTGATCGATCTTGTGGTGATTGTGCTGGGCTGGCCCGTATTCGGGGATATAGATGCGGTGCTCTATGGAGTGGCGTCCACGGGGGTCTCTACGATCGTGATCGACAAGATTTTATATGGATCGGGCGCCGGAACACTTGCGATCATCATTACCGATAAAGGGGGAAGAATCGCGGAAAGGATCGGCAGGACGGCAAAAAGGGGAGTAACGGAGATCCCGGCTGTGGGAGGATACACAGGGATAAAGAAAGACGTTCTGCTCTGCGCCTGCTCAAAAGCAGAGGCGCATCTGATCAGGACCGCAGTGGAGGAAGCGGACGACAGGGCATTCCTTATGTTCACGGAGACCAGCGAAGTGTTCGGGGAAGGATTCAGGGCCGGAGACGGCCGGAAATAAATATGGGGTGAAACCATTTTGGATCTCTTGACAGACAAAAATATATTTGCTATATTACATGTAGAACACAGAGAAAGTGTGACTGAAAGACGTGTTCAGCCGATGGACGTTCCGGAGAGGGAAGGAAGATTGACGATACAGCAGCAAAAATTGAAGTATGGATTTCTGACCCCGGGATGTTTCCGGGGTTTTCTTTTAATATGAATTGATCTGATAAGAGGGTGACGGATATGGCAGCGAAGAGAGATTATTATGAGGTGCTGGGGCTGGCAAAGAGCGCGGATGCCTCAGCGATAAAAAAGGCATACAGAAAACTGGCAAAGAAGTATCATCCGGATATGAATCCGGGAGACAAAGAGGCGGAAAAGAAGTTCAAGGAGGTTACAGAGGCGTACAATGTCCTCAGTGATCCGGAGAAGAAGAAACTGTATGACCAGTTCGGTCATGCAGCCTTTGACGAGACCGGCGGAGGCGGGAATCCTTATGGAGGCGCATACCGTCAGGCATATGGCGGACCGGGAGGCGGGTATCGCGAATATCATTTTGAAGGCGGAAATATGGACGATGTGTTCAATGATATTTTCGGTGATATCTTCCATCATGGAAAATCCCAGGGCTTCAGCGGAACAGGAGGAGCCGGGAGAGGAAACTTCAGGGGAGGATTCGGTGACGGCGGATTCCAGAATGGCGGTTTCGACGGCAGCGGCTTCTATGGAGGATTCGGGAGTGGAAACTTCCAGGCGAAAGGATCGGATCTGCATGCGGAAGTCACAGTCGGATTTGACGAGGCTGCTTTTGGATGTGATAAGATCATCCGTCTGCAGGATCCGAACAGTGCGACCGGAGCTGTACAGTCTCTGAAAGTCCATATTCCGGCCGGTATTGATTCTGGTAAAAGTGTCCGGCTCAGAGGCAAAGGAATGCCGGGAACAAACGGAGGAGAGAACGGTGATCTGCTCCTGAAAGTACAGGTGGCGGAGAAGCCTGGATATGAGAGAAAGGGAATGGATGTTTATACGACGGTGACGGTTCCCTTTACCACTGCTGTATTCGGCGGAGAGGCGGTAGTCAATACGCTGTATGGCAATGTTCTGTGCAAGATCAGAGAAGGAACGCAGTCCGGGACGAAGATACGTCTTCGCGGAAAAGGAATTGTCTCGATGAAGGATCCTTCTGTGCATGGCGATCAGTATGTGACAGTGCAGATAGAGGTTCCGAAATATTTGAATCCTGCGGCAAAACAGAAACTGAAAGAGTTTGAGGCGGCATATGCCGGAAAGGAAAAGACAAGAACAGCCTGACCTGAAGCAGGAAGCGCTGAACCGGAGATAAAAGAAAGCGGTCAGAAACAATGAGACGGAAGCGGAAGCATCCCGGGTATCTGAAATGAATATCAGAAGATACCCGGGGTGTTTTTTTTGTTTGCTATAAGAGTGGTATTTTGATATGATAGAGAAGTAGTTGAAAAAATGATATATCTGACATCCGAAATGTCAGAATGATATGAGGAGAGGACGGAAAAGCACATGAAGATTGGAATAGGAAATGACCATTCGGCACTGGAACTGAAAGCAGAGATCATAGAGTTCCTGGAGGAGAAAGGACATGAAGTCGTAGATTACGGAACAAATTCATCGGAGAGCTGTGATTATCCGGTTTACGGAGAGAAAGTGGCGAGAGCAGTTGCAGCAGGCGAGGTGGATCAGGGAATCCTGATCTGCGGGACCGGACTTGGAATCTCACTGGCGGCAAACAAGGTAAAAGGAATCCGTGCCGCGGTCTGCAGCGAGCCTTTTACGGCAAAGATGGCGAGAGCCCATAACAACTGCAATATCCTGGCATTTGGCGCAAGAGTTGTAGGCGCAGAGCTGGCGAAAATGATCGTTGAAACATGGCTCAATACAGAGTTCGAAGGCGGACGCCATCAGAAACGTGTCAACATGATCATGGAAATAGAAGAAAAATAATGCATTCATATTATCTTTCACAGTGGATCATTTTCTTCTTTATATATAGTTTTATCGGATGGATCTGGGAGAGCGGTTATGTATCTGTAAAGAACCGGTGCTGGGTAAACCGGGGATTCATGCACGGACCGATCCTTCCGATTTATGGCTCCGGTGCGGTGGTGATCCTGATCGCAACCCTGCCCGTAAGAGGAAATATTCCGCTCGTATTTCTCCTGGGAATGGCCGCGGCAACAGTGCTCGAGTATTTTACGGGAGCTGTGATGGAACGGCTGTTTCATGTGAGATATTGGGACTACAGCAACGTAAGATTTAACCTGAAGGGGTATGTCTGTCTCCCGGCCACATTATGCTGGGGCTGTTTCTCCGTGCTTATGACGGAGGCAGTTCATCTTCCCGTGGAAGAGGCGGTCCTGTCTTTTCCCCTGAAAGCTGTGGAATATGCGGCTGTGATCCTGAGTGTCGCCGCGGCGGTGGACTTTACCCAGTCGTTCAATGAAGCGATGGATATGCGGAATATCCTGGCCCAGCTTGAAGAGAGCCGGCAGCAGATCCGGAAGATGCAGGAGAGGCTGAAACTGACAGCTCAGGATGCCGTGGAAGATTACCGCATGCGTTCGGAAAAAGTGCGGACGGATGTTTCCGGTCGACGTGCAGTGTTGATCGAAGGAATCCATGAGCGGCGTGAGGCATACAGAAGCCTTCTGGAGGAGATGGCGTCGAGAGCAGATTTTCTTCTTAAGGAGGAGTTGCCGTCAAGAGTGGACGAACTGATCGGCAGGGAACGCCGAGAGGAGCTTCTTGAGATCAGGAAGAATATCCTTCAGGAGTTCCAGAAGATGGGAGCAAGGACGGACAAAAATTATCTGCACGCGCTCAGCCATCTGAGAAGAAATCCGACGGCTGTTTCCGGAAGGTTTCGCGAGGCAGTTGAGGAATTGCGGAAGATTATAGAGGAAAATGCCGGAAATGATACAAGTGATGATGAAGGTGAAAACAGATGACAAAGAAACAACGTGCTCTGGAAGTGATAGAGAGACTGAAAAAAGAGTATCCTGACGCAGGGTGTACACTGGATTATGACCAGGCCTGGAAACTGCTGGTCAGTGTCAGGCTGGCAGCACAGTGTACGGATGCCCGTGTAAATGTGGTTGTAGAAGGACTGTATGAGAAATATCCTGATGTCAATGCACTGGCAGACGCCGATGTGAATGATATTGAGGAGATCGTTCGTCCCTGCGGGCTGGGAAAAAGCAAGGCCAGAGATATCAGCGCCTGCATGAAGAGACTGCGGGATGAGTACGGCGGAAAAGTTCCCGATGATTTTGACGCGCTTCTGAAGCTTCCGGGAGTGGGAAGAAAAAGCGCAAATCTGATCATGGGAGATGTGTTTGGGAAGCCGGCTATCGTGACGGACACGCACTGCATCCGTCTGGTAAACCGGATTGGTCTTGTGGACGGGATCAAGGAACCGAAGAAGGTGGAGATGGCACTCTGGAAGATCATACCTCCGGAGGAAGGAAGCGACTTCTGCCACCGGCTTGTATATCATGGGCGGGATGTCTGCACAGCCAGGACAAAACCGCATTGTGACAAATGCTGCCTTGCGGATATCTGTAAAAAAGTTGGAGTATAATTTCTTCTGAATTGGAAGAGACTAGCCAGAAATGGGGAATTCTCTGAAGACATGGCTTTGTAAAGAAGATAAGCGGTGACAATTTGGGAAAATAAAATAAAATTTCTGAAAATATTGACTATTCTCTCTAAAAGTTCTAAACTGAAGTTAGCATAGCAGAAAGGAGAGGATACTATGACAGAAGTTTATATTGCAACAGTTTTACTGGCGGTCACATTTCTTCTTATCTGCTGGGTTGTTACAGAATTTCAGATTTATGAAGACAGCCACAGTCTGGAGAATGAGTTGAACAGGCCCGGTATGTCAGCGAGATTTGCAGCCTGGCGGATCAGGCTCTTTGAGGTGATGGACAAGGCGAAATATTTTCGTCAGGAGAGTCTGAAAGAGGCGAACAGGACTACATTCCTGTTTGGCATAAAACGGAGAGATAAAAAAGAAGAAAGCCGTCTTGCAGGCAGGACGAGATAATAAAGGCTATATCCAACGCTATATGACAATATCGAGAACTGCCGCAGCAACAGGGATTTTCGAGCAAGAGCCCTCGCTGCTGCGGCAGTTTCTCTGTCTTAAAACCAGAAATGGAATAAAACAACATTACACACAGAAAATGGAGGATAGGAAAATGAAAAGTGTTAAGCTGCGGGAGAATTTTTACTGGACAGGCATTATCGATGATCAGCTCAGAGTGTTCGACATCATCATGTACACGGAGTTTGGTACAACCTACAATTCATATGTGATGAAGACCGGAGATAAGGTCGTTCTGTTCGAGACGGCGAAAGCAAAATTCTTTGACGAGTATCTGGAAAAACTGAAAGAAGTCATTGATGTGACGAAGATTGATTATCTGGTAGTGAGCCACACTGAGCCTGATCATGCAGGAAGTGTGGAAAGACTTCTGGACTACAGTCCGCAGATGAAGATTCTTGCGACGGGATGTGCCATTGGATTTTTAAAAGAGATCGTAAACCGGGATTTCGTCAGCATTGCGGTGCGTGACGACCAGAAGATGCCCATCGGTGACAGAACGCTCCATTTCCTGTTTGTGCCGAATCTGCACTGGCCAGACACCATGTATACGTTTATCGAGGAAGAGCAGATCCTGGTGACCTGTGACTCTTTTGGTTCCCACTACTGCCTGCCTGAAGTCATCTCCACGGAGATCAGGAACGAGGAGGATTATCAGAAGGCGCTGAAGTATTACTATGACTGTATCATCGGACCATTCAAACCGTTTATGCTCAAGGCTCTGGATCGTGTCGAGAACATGGACATCAGCATGATCTGTACAGGACATGGACCGGTTCTCGTGGGAGATCGGATCAAATCGGTTATGAAACAGTACAGGGAATGGTCCACAGTAGTAAATCCGAACCCGAAAAAGACAGTGATCATGCCCTATGTGAGTGCGTACGGATATACAAAGACACTGGCAGAAAAGATCGCGGAGGGGGTGCGCGACAGCGGGGACATCGATGTGCGCACTTATGATATGGTGGAAGCGGATGCAGAAAAGGTAAGTGAAGAGCTTCTGTTTGCAGACGGAATCCTTCTCGGAACGCCGACTATTGTCGGGGAGGCGCTCAAACCGATCTGGGATCTGACACTGGGGATGTTCCCGGCCACTCACGGAGGAAAATATGCCGGCGCCTTCGGAAGTTACGGATGGAGCGGCGAGGGTGTTCCCAATATTACACAGCGGTTAAAACAGCTGAAAATGAAAGTTTCCGATGGATTCCGGGTCAGATTCAAACCGTCTGAGGCAGATCTGGTGAGCGCATATGAGTATGGCTATCAGTTCGGATGTGCCGTGTTGGAGAAAGAGCCCGTGAAGCCTAAAAAGAAAGGCGCAAGGAGTCTGGTGAAATGTCTCGTCTGCGGTGAGATTTTTGATTCTTCCCTGGAAATATGTCCGGTCTGCGGAGTCGGGAAGGAAAATTTCGTTCCGGTGGAAGCGGAAGAGACAGGGTTTGTCAATTACACAGAAGAATACTACGTAATCCTGGGTAACGGTGCGGCAGGATTTAATGCGGCGAAGGCTATCCGGGAGAGGGATAAGACCGGAGTGGTCATTATGATCTCAAATGAGCCTTACCCGGCTTATAACCGGCCGATGCTGACAAAATCCATCGTGGCAGGACTGAGCGCGGAGCAGATCGCCATTGAAGGCCCGGAATGGTATGAAGAAAACCGGGTATATCAGATGCTTGGTAAAACTGTGAATGATATTGACATGAGCGCGAAAGAGGTGCTTCTCGACGATGGAACAAAGGTGCATTTTACAAAGCTGATCTACGCGATGGGAAGCGAGTGCTTTATTCCGCCGATGGAGGGCAGCAGCCTTCCTGAGGTTGTGGCTATCCGCAGGCTGACGGATGTGGAAAAAGTGGAGACGCTGATGGCTGGCGCAAAGAACGCCGTTGTGATCGGCGGAGGTGTACTTGGACTTGAGGCTGCATGGGAGTTGAAAAAAGGCGGCCTAGAAGTAAAAGTTCTGGAGGTTGCTCCGGTGCTTATGGGCCGTCAGCTTGACGCCGGATCAGCAGAGCTGCTGAAAAATGTCGCGATGCGCAATGGCGTGGAAATTCGCACCGGTGTGAGTGTGGAAGCAATAGAGGGAGAGGATCATGTGACAGGAGTACGGATCGCGGGCGGAGAGACTTTCCCGGCGGATCTTGTCATTGTCTCTGCGGGAGTCCGCGCGAACGCTGCTCTGGCCGGAAACATCGGAGCCGAGGTAGAGCGGGGGGTTGTGGTGAATGCCCGGATGGAGACCAGCATACCGGATGTGTACGCATGTGGAGACTGCGCTCAGTATCAGGGCGTGAATTACGCAATCTGGCCGGAAGCGGTGGAGCAGGGAAAGACAGCCGGGGCGAACGCTGCCGGGGAAGCGACGGAATACCAGCCTGTAGCTGCGGCGCTTACCTTCCACGGGATGAATACAGCGCTCTTTGCTGCAGGAGATAACGGAAAGAACCCGAACCTGCTCTATAAGACTGTGGAATTCCAGGATATGGGAAAAGGACAGTATCATAAATATTATTTCCTCAATAACAGACTGTGCGGCGTGATCCTGATCGGAGATCTCTCACAGATGGCAAAACTGACGCAGGATCTGGAAAAACACGCTTCTTATGAAAAAGTGATGGGACAGTCATGATGTCGGAAAGATACTGCGGATGCAGAAATTGATATGAGGATATGAAAAGTGAGAAAGATGCCGGGCGCGGGATTGGCGCTCCGGCATCTTTTAGACTGGAGAGGGAGAGCGGAGGAAAAGCCTGCCTTCTGACAAGCAGGGATTATCGATCCAGGATCTTTCCGTCTATGGAGATTGTTACGACCTGACTAGGGATCAGTTTGCCGCTGCCCCGCAGAGCATTTTTTACTGCGTTTTCCAGTCCGCCGCAGCAGGGCACCTCCATGCGGACAATGGTCACATCTCGGATTTCGTTCTGGCGGATGATCTCGGTCAGTTTTTCCGAGTAGTCGATTCCGTCAAGTTTCGGGCAGCCGACCAGGGTGACTCTGCCCTTTATAAAGTCTTCATGGAAGCGGGCGTATGCGTAAGCGGTACAATCCGCTGCTACAAGGAGAGAGGCTCCTTCAAAACAGGGCGCGGTAACGGGAGAAAGTTTGATTTCTATCGGCCAGTTGCTGAGCCGGGAAGGAGCGCTGCCGGGTGTGCTGTCGGATTGGGGCACTGCCGGAGAGGATGTTTTTGATTCCATGTTTTTCCGGACCGCTTCGGCGTCATATGCCGCTGCCTCCCTTTCTATAAAAGTGATCGCGCCGGTCGGGCAGGCCGGAAGACAATCTCCCAAGCCGTCACAATAATCATCGCGCAGCAGTCTGGCTTTTCCGTTTACCATGCCGATGGCTCCTTCGTGGCATGCGGAAGCGCAGAGACCGCAGCCATTACATTTTTCTTCGTTGATCTGTATGATCTTTCTTATCATGATATCATCCTTTCATGTGCTTTTCATTTTATCTGTTGCCTTTCGCGGAATATTGTACTATATTGATAAAAATGATTCTGTTGTTTTGACAACAAAGAGGAGAGAAAATGAAATACTCTGTAATTTTAGACAATCCAGTTTTTCAGGGAATCTCGGAGGAAGAACTTCCAGAACTCCTTGAATTTCTCGATGCAAAAGAAAAAGATTTTGTGCGGGATGAGACAGTGTTTCATCTCGGAGACCGGACTGAGTGGATGGGGGTTGTCCTGTCAGGGGGGGTGAATATTTTCCGGACCGATGTATGGGGCAGACAGAGTATACTGGATCATGTGAATCCGGGAGAAGTTTTCGGGGAGACCTATGCCTGTCTGGGAGATATCCCTCTGATGGTTGATGTGTCTGCTTCAGAGGAATCAGTGATTCTTTTTCTTAAGATCAGAAAGATCACACAAATTCAGCCGGAGCCGGGGAGCTCCCGGTTCCGGCTGATGCAGAATCTGTTTCATATCATGGCTGAAAAAAATCTGAATCTGTCGAGGAAGATCAGTCATATCACTCCGAAATCCATCCGGGGCAGGATCGTCTCCTACCTGTCTTATGAGGCGGTCAGGCAGAAAAGCTCCTCGTTTGAGATTCCCTTCAACCGCCAGCAGATGGCAGATTACCTCCTGGTGGACAGAAGCGCGCTCTCCGCAGAACTTTCGCGGATGCAGGCGGAGGGGCTTCTCACCTTCCGGAGGAACTGTTTCTGTCTTTATACAGAACTCAAAGATGATCATAAGTCGATGTAGCTGCTGCCTCCGGCGCAGGCATAGTAAGCCTTGCGGTCTTCCGGTTTGACGTAGATCTTAAGTTCGCTGCTGTCCATGCCTTCCGCAGTGCATTTCTCAAGAACACGCTCTGCGATGATTTCAATTCTGAACTCCGCGTTTTGATACTGGAGAAACATTTCGTATGACAGAGCTTTTGCTTCCGGAACGGGAGACACTGCCGGAATTTCAGCGGCTGAATTCTGGGCATTGGCGGCTGCAGAGGTGGGGACAGAATCCTGATTTTCTGTAACTGATGTGGAAACCGGTGTTGCAGCAGCCGGTGCCTGTACCTGATTTATTTTTTTGAGTCTTTTTTTCGCTGTTCTTCTGCTCATTGTAAAATAACCCCTTTTCTTAGTGTTGTCCGGGCAGATTTCGTTTCAGAAAAGGTGCCCTCTGGTAATTATATACCGAAGAAGAGAGGAAGTCAAAAGCATTGGTATTATGGTCGGATAAAAGAAATTAAAAAAATGAAAAAAAATGAAAAAAAAGCTTGCATCCGGGGAAAAACTATGATATTATACTACTCGTGTCAGAGATGATGCGGGTGTAGTTCAATGGTAGAACACCAGCCTTCCAAGCTGGATACGTGAGTTCGATTCTCATCACCCGCTTTATTTTTTTGCCGTCGTACCCAAGGTGCGGCGGCAAAACTGCTTTTCCGGATGACAATATTCGACATATCTGCTTTTTTTGGATTGTATCGTCCCTTATCCCTGTGCTATACTGTAAGAAAATTGTAACAGTTCAGCCATGCAGGCCCTCTTTTATTTTGACGCATGGATGAACTGTTATAAAAAATATCGAAAAGAGAGATGGTAACTGAAATGAGATTTAATCTTGCGGATAACGCTATAACCCGTGCACTTTCAAAAATCTGTGATATGGTATGTCTGAATATTCTCTGGCTGGTATGTTGTATCCCGATCGTGACGATCGGAGCGTCGACCACGGCACTCTATTCGATCATGCTCAAGATGGTAAAGAATGAAGAAGGATATATTTTCAGAGGATTCTTCAAGGCATTTAAGGAGAATTTCAAGCAGAGTACGATCATGTGGATCCTGTTTGCCGCACTCTGGATCGTATGGTGGCTGGACTACAATTTTGCGGGTTCTCTTCCGGGAACATTCGGATTTCTGTTCCGTGCCCTGTTCCTGCTGCTTGGGTTTGTTCTTCTGTCGGTGATGATCTATGCTTTTCCACTGACAGCAAGATATGTGAATTCGATCGGCGCGACTCTGAAAAATGCGCTGATCCTGACTGTGGCAAAACTGCCGTATACGTTTCTGATGGTCGTGGTCGCTGTGGCTGCGGTTCTTGCATCGCTGTGGAATACGGTTACTTTCATGTTTGCGGTTCCGCTCTGGCTTCTGATCGGCGGATCGCTTATAGCCTGGGTCAACTCGTGGATACTGAGGAGAGTATTTACCGTATTTGAAGGAAAAGAAGGAACAGAAGAAACAAATCAATAGAAAAACTAACAGAGGAAGAGGTTGAGGGATGAACTTTTTAGAAGAACGGATTGTAAAGGACGGAGTGGTAAAAGAAGGTAATGTACTTAAGGTCGACAGTTTTCTGAACCATCAGATGGATATCAAGCTGCTTGACCAGATAGGAGCGGAGTTTAAACGCCGTTTTGCGGACAAGCCGATCAACAAGATCCTGACGATCGAGGCGTCCGGAATCGGGATTGCATGTATTGCCGCCCAGCATTTTGATGTGCCGGTGGTGTTTGCCAAGAAGTCACAGAGCATCAATCTGGATGGTGAGATGTACGTGGCGGAGGTAGAGTCGTTTACACATAAATGTATCAATCACGTGATCGTAGCGCAGAAGTTTCTGGGGCCGGAGGATCATGTGCTGATCATTGATGATTTCCTGGCTAACGGCTGTGCGCTTCAGGGACTGATCCAGATCGTACAGTCCGCAGGCGCGACGGTTGAGGGGATCGGGATCGCCATCGAAAAAGGTTTTCAGTCCGGCGGGCGGATCATAAGGAATCTTGGATATCAGCTGGAGTCTCTTGCCATTGTCGATGGGATGGACGCTGAGACGGGGAGAATCGATTTTCGTCCCCAGGGCGAAGATGTCGGAAGTTCTGAAGCAGAGGATTCAGGAGAAAAAAATGAATGTAAATAAGAAAGTTCAGAAAATATCTGAGTGCGGACCAGTCCTTGTAAGGGGGCTGGTCTTTGACATGGACGGACTTCTCCTTGATTCGGAAAAACTGGTAAAGCGGACCTGGGACTATGCGGGGAGTCTGCTGGGATATGAGAATTTTGGGGATCATATCTACAATACAGTGGGATTTAATCTGAAGAGGAGGACCCGATATTTCAGAGAGAATGTAAGAGAAGATTTCCCTATGGACTGGTTTGCGGACGTGACGCGGAAAAAGTATCACGAGATCGCAGAAGAGGAAGGCGTGGACGTGAAGGACGGAGTAATGGAACTCCTGGAGTATGCAAAAGGAAAAGGGTACCGGATCGGTCTTGCCACATCTTCGCGGAAGATCCATGCGGAACAGTCGCTGAAAAGTGCCGGTCTCTTCTCTTATTTTGACGGAATGATATTCGGTGATGTGGTAAAGGAAGGAAAGCCGTCACCGGAGATATATCTTAGGGCATGCCGCCAGATCGGTGTGGAGCCGTCGGAAGCCGTGGCGCTGGAGGATGCGCCATCGGGAGTGATCTCGGCGCATACAGCCGGAATGAGGGTTATCGTAGTTCCGGATCTTGTGGAGCCGTCGGAGGAGATCCTCGGGCTTGTGTGGCACAGGGCAGACAGTCTGGCAGAAGTTCCGTCTATGCTGGAAGAAGAAACGGCTATAACGAGACAGAAGCCTGATTTATGAAAAGCGTTTCAAAATATCTTTAGAATTTCTTAGGAATCTTATATCAGCCTCCTTTAGATTTACAGGATATCCTGTAAACAGTTAAAGGAGGCTGTATCAATGAATATCCAGATATTGACAGAATATTTCATACAGTACGGTGCATTTTTTATCTTTCTGATCGTCTTTCTGGAATACCTGAACCTTCCGGGATTTCCCGCCGGAGTGATCATGCCGCTGGCAGGGATCTGGGCGGCAAAAGGAGAGATCAGTTTCCCGGCAGTGATGATACTCAGTGTGCTGGCAGGGCTTGCGGGAAGCTGGCTTCTGTATCTGCTGGGACGGATCGGGGGCACCAGACTTCTGGGATTTTATTTCAGGAAGTTCCCCGGACAGAAGGAAGCGGCAGAAAAGAAGATTGCGTATCTCAGGGAGAAAGGATGCATTGGCGTTTTTATCAGCAAACTGCTCCCGGTAGCGAGGACGCTCATCTCCGTCCCCGCAGGGATGATAAAGATGAATTTTGCCAAATATACGATAAGTTCAGTTTGCGGTGTATTCCTCTGGAACCTGACATTTGTGGGCGCCGGATACTTTTTCGGCGAGAAGGCCATTGATATGTTTACATAAAAATATGACTGAAATGCAGACTTGCCAGAGAGAGGGAGATAGATTAGAATCAGTAGTGTCTGGGGAATAGATGGAATATTCTGACAATATTATACAACAGGTACCGTGTACCTGTGAAAAAGTACACGGCACCTGTTAAAAAATAAACAATCATAAAAGGAGAGAGACAATGGAGACGAGCAACATTCTGGTTGTGGAGGATGACAAGGAGATCAGGGAAGGAGTCCAGATCTATCTGCAGAGCCAGGGATACAGGGTATTCCAGGCAGCGGATGGAATCGAGGGGCTTGAGGTCATAGCCAGGGAGGAAATCCATCTGGCGATCGTGGACATTATGATGCCAAGGATGGACGGGATAAGGATGACCATGAAGCTGCGGGAGAAATATGATTTCCCGGTGATCATGCTGTCAGCAAAATCGGAGGAGGTCGACAAGATCACAGGTCTGAATATCGGCGCCGATGACTATGTGACAAAGCCTTTTACGCCGATGGAACTGATGGCGAGGGTAAATTCCCAGCTTCGGCGTTACCGGAAATTTCTGGAAAAACTGACCCCGAAGGAAAATGTGCATGTGATCGGGGGATTGGAGATCAACGAGGATACTGTGGAAGTATCTGTGGATGGCGTTCCTGTGAAGCTGACGCCTATCGAGTACAAGATCATCCTTCTCCTTGCAAAGAATCCAGGGAGAGTGTTTTCTTCTGAGGAGATTTACGAGAGAGTATGGCAGGAAAAGGCTATCAATACAGATACGATCATGGTGCATGTGAGGAACATAAGAGAGAAGATTGAACTGGATCCGAAGAATCCAAAATATTTAAAGGTGGTGTGGGGTGTTGGATACAAAATTGAAAAACAGCCATAAACTTGGCATTATCTTAGTTTTTGTGTTTTTGCTGGCATGTTCCCTGGTGATGATGAACAACTACGGTGTGATCAGAATGCAGCTTGAGGATGAGACGGACCAGAGCAGCCGGCGGCAGGAAGCGCTCCTGTCGATGGGGGATGACTTGATCGAGGGAAGCTACATCCTGTACAATGAATATTCCGGCGACACGGAACTGTCGGACTTTCTCAATGAATACGGCCAGAGGGATTTTGACCTTACGAGGAAGTTCATGGAGTATGGAGTGTTTGACAGCGAAGGAAAGTCGCTCCTGGATGAGACGACGGAACTGGAGTCGACCAGGCTTCAGAGGGCGCAGCAATATTATGCATTCCAGGTGGAATATGACTTTTCAAATGAAGGGGAACTCTCTGACGTCCAGGTGACCGGAAAAAGCCTGACGGCGCAGGAGGAATATGACCTTGAGGCAACGTATCTGAATGATGCGGCGAATGCGATTTACGGAGGGTATGTGACGGAGATCACGGAGCCTGCAGGGGTTAAGGTGATTTACGGGATGACGTCCGACAACCTGGATTCTTATACAGAGGCAGTATATCCTCAGGAAACAGGACTGCACAGACTATATACACTGTCTGCGTTCCGGGATATATTTGAGATGCTGATCCTTGCGGTGATCGCGGCGGCGCTCCTGCTCCCCTGTATAAAACGGCTGGACATCAGCGAGATGAAAGTGTTCCGCGTACCCTTTGAGATCCCGGTGTTTGTGCTGTTTTTCCTGATGGCGGCAGACATTTTCTGGATGACGGGGGCAGTGGTTTACAGTACCCTGGAAGGAAGCGCCCTGGGTTCCGGCCCGGGAATGCTGATGAATATAGTGATGTGGATGTGCGTGTTCGGTATTTTTTTCTGGGCTTTTACATCCCTGAGGGCGATCATCCGCATGAAAGGGGCCTACTGGCGTGAGAGGACGCTGGTCCGCAGGCTGTACCGCTGGATCCGGTATGGAGAAGGCGGCGGGAAAAAGATAAGAGAAGGCATTACCGGGGGCATCAGGAAAGGAAAAAGATTCTTTACAGATCAGTATGACGCGCTCCTGCATATGGATTTTAAGGATAAGACAAACCGTACGATCATTAAGATCGTGGCGGTCAACTTTATCATACTTGCCATCGTGTGCCTGTTCTGGTTCTACGGGATGTTCGCGCTGATCATCTATTCCGTCCTGCTGTTTTTGTTCCTGCGCAGGTTTACAAAAGACCTGCAGGAAAAATACCGGCTGCTCCTTAAGTCCACAAACGAACTGGCGGAGGGGCATCTGGATGTCCCGATAGAGGGGGACATGGGGCTGTTTAACCCGATCGGGGAAGAACTGAAAAAGATCCAGAAGGGCTTTAAGAAAGCTGTGGAGGAAGAAGTGAAAAACGAGCGGATGAAGACCGAACTGGTGACCAATGTCTCCCATGATCTGAGGACGCCGCTGACGGCGATCATTACGTACACAGATCTTCTGAAAAATGAGACCGATGAGGAGAAACGCAAAGAATATATTGAAGTACTGGAGAAGAAGTCGCTGAGACTGAAGGTGCTGATCGAGGATCTGTTCGAGATCAGCAAGGCTGCCAGCAAAAGCGTGAAGATGAATTACATGAAAGTGGATATTGTGGATCTGCTCAAGCAGGTCGGGCTCGAGAATGACAGCAGGATCAGGGAAGCGGATCTGGAGTTCCGCTGGAAACTGCCGGAGCACAAGATCGTCATGTGGCTGGACAGTCAGAAGACATATCGAATCTTCGAGAATCTGATCGTCAATATCACAAAGTATGCCATGCCACATACAAGAGTCTATATTGAGATGACAGATGGGGAGAAGGGTGTGCATATCTCCATGAAAAATGTTTCCGCGGCGGAGCTGGATTTTAATGTGGATGAGATCACGGACCGTTTCGTGCGGGGAGATTCCTCCAGAAATACAGAGGGATCCGGTCTGGGACTTGCGATCGCCAAGAGTTTTGTGGAGCTCCAGCATGGTATGCTTAAGATTTCTACAGAGGCGGATCTGTTCAAGGCGGATATTGCGCTCCCAAAGATGGAGATGCCTGAGGAACCACAGGAGACGGAATAAGATTTTACCTGAAAATGATGAAATTAAGTCCTGCATATGGTACTATGATCATATGCAGGGCTTTCTTTTGGGACCGCGTGTGACCGGAAGAAATACGAGACAAAAAGAGCCGGAATATTTCCCGATGGGGAAAAGAAGGAGGACGAAGAAATGAGATATGAGATCAAGGGCGATACATTGCCGGTAGTGATCTGTTACCTGGACGGAGGCGAGCAGATGATCACAGAGAGGGGATCCATGAGCTGGATGTCGCCGAATATGAAGATGGAGACAACGTCAAACGGAGGGATAGGCAAGGCACTGGGAAGGATGTTCGCGGGTGAGGCGCTGTTCCAGAACCGTTATACTGCGGAAGGCGGAAACGGACTGATCGCGTTCGCATCCAGTTTTCCGGGGCAGATCGTGGCAAGGCAGATCAGTCCGGGAAATGAGCTCATCGTACAGAAGTCCGGATTCCTTGCAGCGGAATCGGGAGTGGAACTGTCAGTGTTCTTCCAGAAAAAGCTGGGAGCCGGGTTCTTCGGAGGAGAAGGATTTATCATGCAACGGCTGTCCGGGCAGGGAGTGGCTTTTCTGGAGTTTGACGGACATGTGGTGGAATATGAGCTTCAGCCGGGGCAGCAGATCGTTGTGGATACGGGATATCTTGCCGCAATGGAGAGTTCATGCAGTATGGAGATCAAGAGCGTTCCGGGAATCAAGAATATGGTATTCGGCGGTGAGGGACTCTTTAACACCGTGGTGACAGGCCCGGGGCGAGTGTGGCTCCAGACCATGCCGGTTTCCAATGTGGCTGAACTCATTATGAAGTTCATGCCGCCGAAATCATGATGGCCAGGCTGAGAAAATATGGAAGAATCATATGTATTACAGATAAAGGAGCGGCAGTTTTCTGATCTGTATCTGTGCTTCTGCGGATATGCCAAATGCAGTCCGGGACACAGCTTCGGCCCGGCTGTCCGGCCCAACTATATCATCCACTATATTGTGGAGGGCAGAGGAAGCTACACAGTTGACGGGGTAAAATATGAACTGGAGGCAGGACAGGGATTTCTGATCCAGCCCAGAGTGCAGACATTTTATCAGGCAGATGAGAATGAGCCATGGAGTTACCTGTGGGTGGGATTTGACGGAAAACGCGCGGAGGAATATCTGAGAGGAATGGGACTGGGAGAGAACACTCTGGTCTACCGGAGCAGCCATGGAGAAAGGCTGAAACAGATCGTACTCAACATGCTTCGCCATAACACCTATACGGCGTCGGATCAATTTGTGCTGGAAGGGCTGCTGTATTCTTTTTTCGGAACCCTGTCAGAAGATATGGATATCCTGGCTGCGGTAGAGTCAAATACAGGAAGCCTGTACGTGAGAAAAGCAGTGGAGTTTATTCAGAACAATTACTGTAATCCCATCCATATCACGGATATTGCAGACTATGTCTGTATTAACAGAAGCTATCTGTATACGCTGTTCCAGAAAGAACTGGGAATGTCGCCTCAGGAATATCTGACCAACTATCGGCTTACTCAGGCAGCGGAACTGCTGGTAATAACTGACATTTCCATAGAGAGTGTTGCTCTCTCCTGCGGATACAGCGATCCGCTGGTTTTCTCCAAAGCCTTTAAAGCGAAAAACGGGATCACACCATCCAGGTACCGGAAGAAAGAGCAGCAGGAGCAGAGAGAAAATCTGAAGAATAATGAAGTAAAACTGGAAGGACTGTAGAGAAATCTGCAGTCCTTCTTTTAACATTTTGACTGTCTGGTGTAACATTAGTGCCTGTTTTTTCTGACGTACTTTTTTATAATAGCTATACAGCAAGAGATCACAGTTCACATCGTGCACAGGCAGCTGTACAGATGTAAACTACAGAAGCATACAGAAAATGAAGGAGGAGCAGGCATGAGCATCGTATTCAATGAAAAAACCAGGACATTCCATCTGTTTAACTCAAAGATCAGTTATATTATGGCGGTACTGCCAAACGGGAATATGGGACAGTACTATTTTGGAAAGCGGATCCATGAGAAAGAGGACTATTCCTATTTTCTGGAGATGGTCCCCCGTTCCATGGCTTCTTATGTTTTTGAGGGAAAGAGAACATTATCCCTTGAGCATGTGAAGCAGGAATACGGCGTTTACGGATCTTCTGATTACCGGTTCCCGGCAGTGGAGATCCTTCAGGAAAACGGCAGCAGGATCTCGGATTTCTGTTATCAGAGCTATACGGTGACTGCGGGAAAACCAAAACTGGAAGGGCTGCCGGCTACTTATACGGAGAATAAGGACGAGGCGGAGACGCTGACTCTTATTCTGAAGGATGAAGTGACAGGAGTCCGGCTGGAGCTTCTCTATACTATTTTTGCAGAGGGCGGCGTGATCGCCAGAAGCGCGAGATTTGTAAACGAAGGAGAAAGCGCGGTTCACCTGCTAAAGGCCATGAGCCTTTGTCTGGACCTCCCGGACTGTGATTATGATTGGATCCAGTTTTCCGGCGCCTGGGCAAGAGAACGCCATGTGAAGACAAGAAGACTGGAACAGGGAATCCAGGCAGTGGGAAGCACGAGGGGGCATTCTTCCCATGAACATAATCCGTTTGTTATACTGAAACGCCCAACCACGGATGAATTTCAGGGAGAGGCGATTGGCTTCAGCCTGGTGTACAGCGGAAACTTTCTTGCTCAGGCCGAGGTGGATACCCACGATACAACGAGAGTGGTCCTGGGAATTCATCCGGAGAGCTTTGACTGGAAGCTGGTCCCCGGGGAAACGTTCCAGACACCGGAGGCAGTCATGGTCTATACAGACCGGGGACTCAATGTCATGAGTCAGACATTCCACCACCTTTATCAGAAACGTCTTGCAAGAGGGTACTGGCGAGACAGAGTAAGACCGATCCTGATCAACAACTGGGAAGCGACCTATATGGATTTCAATGAGGAAAAACTGCTCCGGATCGCTCGGAAGGCAAAGGAGAGCGGAATCGAGCTGTTCGTTCTGGACGACGGCTGGTTCGGAGCCAGGAGAGATGATACGGCCGGTCTGGGTGACTGGAAGGCAAACACGGATCTGCTTCCCGAAGGGATCGTCGGACTGGCGCAGAAGATAGAGGATATGGGGATGAAGTTCGGGCTCTGGTTCGAGCCGGAGATGGTGAACAAGAACTCAGATCTGTACCGGGCACATCCGGACTGGATCCTTGCGGTTCCGGGGAGAAAGCAGTCTCAGGGAAGGTATCAGCATGTGCTGGATTTCTCAAGGAGAGAGGTTGTGGATTACATTTATGACAGCATGGCGGATATTCTGGGAAATGCAAAGGTCTCTTATGTGAAATGGGATATGAACCGCAGTATTACGGAGTGCTGGTCCGCAGCGCTCCCGGCAGACCGCCAGGGAGAGGTGTTCCACCGTTATATCCTGGGAGTGTATGATCTGTATGAGAGACTGACTTCTGCATTCCCGGAGGTTCTGTTCGAGTCATGCGCAAGCGGCGGGGCGCGGTTTGATCCGGGGCTTCTGTACTACGCTCCTCAGGGATGGGCGAGCGATGATTCAGATGCCATTGAACGTTTGAAAATCCAGTACGGGACTTCCTACTGTTATCCTATCAGCAGCATTGGCGCTCATGTATCCGCATCCCCGAACCATCAGGTCATGAGGAACACCCCGCTCTCCACAAGAGCGAATGTGGCATGTTTCGGAACTTTCGGCTATGAACTGGATCTGAACCGTCTCACAGAGGAGGAGCAGGAAGAAGTGAAGCATCAGGTGGAGTTCATGAAGAAGTACCGGGAACTGCTCCAGTTCGGTACATTCTATCGCCTGAAGAGTCCTTTTGAGGGAAATATTACAGCGTGGATGGCAGTCAGTGAAGACAGGAGCAAAGCTGTCGTTGGCTGGTATAAGGTCCTTAACGGGGCAAATATGCCTTACATGAGACTGAAGCTGGCGGGTCTGGATCCAGACCGGAAGTATACGGTGAGAGAAGATGGAGAAGCCGGCGGAAAGGACTTGGGCGGTTTTTATGGCGATGAGCTGATGAACGCGGGGCTAGTCACAACGGATACCAGCGCCGGAGACGCGCTGCCCGGCATGCATCCGGGGCGGGATTTTGACTCCAGGATCTTTGTGCTGGAGTGAAGGGAGCTCTGCTGATATTCCTTGTACTGCTGATCCCTGCAGGAGTGACAGTGTTGTATCTGAATTTGTTTCCGGTCTTTTTGAAGAACAGAGGCGCGGGAGGAAAAGGTGGTTTATCTTACCTTTGATGACGGACTGTCCGCCAATACGGAGAAGGTCCTGGATATCCTGAAGAAAGAGAATGTAAAAGAGACGTTCTTTGTTACGGGAAACAATCCGAAGTACAACCATCTGATGAAACGTGCAAAGGAGGAAGGACATGCCATCGGACTCCACACATATACGCATGATTACAGCAAAGTTTATTCCTCCTAAGAAGCTTATTTTGATGACCTTCAGAAGATATCGGATCTGGTGGGGAAGGTGACAGGAGAGAAAACAAAAAATTTTACGTTTCCCGGGAGGATCTTCCGCAGATCATCAAATCTTATCGGAGCAGGGGATATGTTTTCCGGGCATTGACTGAAAAATCATTTGCACCCCGGCACAAGGTAAATAATTAAAGAAGACAAAATGAAAGAAATCCCGCAGAGCAGGCACGGCACGTGAGGCGCCGGGAGAGCTCTGCGGGAATAATTTATGTTTTTTACAGTTCCGAAGTCGGGAAGGGCTGCCTGCGGCGGAGATCAGAACCGGAAATCCCTCCGGTTGTCCTGCTCGATCAGACGGAGGTTTTCAAGCACGACCTTTCTCACCTTCTCGCTTGGCACGTTAAGCACTTCTTTGTCGATCAGCTTATCACCGATGGCTCTGGTCTCCGGGGAAGCATAATCCATCAAATACTCCTTCAGGGTCATAAGGGCGTTGGGGTGGCAGCAGTTCTGGATCTGTCCGCTCTTGCACAGGGACATGAAGCGGTCACCGGTGCGGCCTTCCCTGTAACATGCGGTACAGAAGCTGGGGATGTAATCCATCTCCATGAGCCAGCGGACCACCTCGTCAAGGGTACGGTTGTCGCTGATGTCGAACTGCTCGGAGCTTTTGTCCTCGGGTTCTGGCTCGTAGTATCCGCCCACGCTGGTGCGGGAAGCCCCGCTGATCTGGGAGATACCAAGGTGCAGAGCTCTTTCCCGGCAGTTCTTGCCTTCGCGGGTGGAGATGATCATGCCGGTGTATGGAACGGCAATGCGGATACATGCGATGATCTTTAAGAAGGTATCGTCGTCGATGCCGTTATCGAATTCCTCCGGGTTGATGTCGTCAGCATGTTTCAGCCTGGGAACGCTGATGGTATGCGGACCTACGCCGAAGGCTGCCTCAAGGTGCTCGGCGTGCATGAGCAGTCCGGCAAATTCGTAGCGGTATTTGTCGAGACCGAAGAGGACACCCAGACCTACATCATCGATGCCTCCTTCCATTGCGCGGTCCATGGCTTCTGTGTGATAGTTGTAATCGTGCTTCGGTCCTGTGGGATGAAGCTCCAGATAGCTCTCCTTGTGATAGGTCTCCTGGAAGAGGATGTAGGTGCCGATGCCGGCTTCCTTCAGCAGGCGGTAGTTGTCCACGGTGGTTGCCGCAATGTTGATGTTGACGCGGCGGATGGCGCCGTTTTTATGTTTGATTCCATAGATCGTCTTGATGGACTCCAGGTAATAGTCCATGGTGTTGCGGACCGGATCCTCCCCGGCTTCCAGAGCAAGACGCTTATGTCCCATATCCTGAAGGGCGATCACTTCCCGGCGGATATCATCCTGGGAAAGCTGCTTTCTCGGGATGTGCTTGTTCTTTGCGTGATAGGGGCAGTAGGTACAGCCATTGATACAGTAGTTGGACAGGTACAGCGGCGCAAAAATGACGATACGGTTTCCGTAGAAGTCTTTTTTGATCTGCTCGGCAAGCTTGTAGATTTCCTGGTTCTTTTCTTCAATAGGACAGGCGAGCAGAACAGAAGCCTCTCTGTGGGTCAGGCCTTTTCTCTTTTTTGCCTTCTCGATGATGGCGTCAATGAGTTTGACATTTTCCTTGTTTTCGTCTGCGTATGCGAGAGTCTCGAGGATCTCTTCGTGATTGATAAAATCATCTGCGCATTTTGAATTCACATCATACATAGTAGTGTTTCCTCCTTTATATGTATCATTTTTCAGTTTTTAATATTTTTTCTTATTCTGATGAGACCGGTTTTTCTGTGTTCAGTGAGTCTCCCCGGGAGACGGCGATATGGTAACCGATGGCATGAAAGCGCGCGTCCAGGCTTTTCAGGCTTTCTGCAGCCTCATCTCCAGTACAGAGCTAGTTCTCGTACAGAAGATAATTTTCTCTAACCTGGGCAGGGGAGAGATTGGGCATGACCACATTTGCCCCGGCAAGGATCCCCTGTTCCCGACCATCTTCTGCGATGGTGCCCAGCGCTGTGGTGGCGGGCAGCAGGACTTTGGGAAGCATGAGACGGATCAGCCCCAGCATGAAGACTGTGAGTTCCAGCGTCCCGGCGGGCTGGCCGGCAAAGGGAGTGTCGTGATGGGGGATGAACGGTCCGATTCCCACCATCTGGGGATTCAGCTCTTTCAGGAAGAGCATGTCGTCAGCCAGGTTCTCTGCGGTCTGGTACGGGGAGCCGACCATGAAGCCTGTCCCTACCTGATAGCCCAGCTCCTTTAAGTACCAGAGACATTTCTGGCGGTGGGACGCGCTCAGAGAAGCGGGATGGAGCCGGGAATAATGAGCGGAGTCGTAAGTCTCGTGGCGGAGAAGGTATCGGTCTGCTCCGGCCTCAAAGAACCGCCTGTAACTCTCTCTGGGAAGTTCCCCGATGGAAAGTGTGATCGCGCAGTCAGGAAAACGCTGCCGGATTCCGGAGACGATATCTGTCATCCGGTCTTCCGTGAACCATCCATCCTCGCCGCCCTGGAGGACAAAGGTGCGGAAGCCGAGATGGTATCCGTTTTCGCAGCAGGAGAGAATCTGATCTTTGGTCAGTCGGTAGCGGACCGCGTTTTTATTGCTTTTGCGTATGCCGCAGTAATAGCAGTCGTTCCGGCAGTAGTTGGTAAATTCGATCAGCCCCCGGATATAGATGTCCTTTCCGTAGTAACGGATCCGGGCCTTTCGGGCGCGGGCGAAAAGATATTCTGAAATCACCGGCGTCCGGCCGTGGATCAGGGCAGCCCATTCTGTACGGGTCAGCGCGCGGGTCTGTTCCAGTTTATCAATGAGGGAGATCCCTTCTGATTCTGAGACGGCAGGGATCACGGGGAGCCCGGAATCAGTATGTCCTGAAGTGCTCATATGTTTTTCCCGTAGATGGTCTTTGTGCTCACGCCCGGCAGCATTCCCAGTTTACCGGAGAGAGCGCTGATGATATTGTTCGGAGCGTCCATTGCCACGCTGATGACATGGATGCCTTTTTCCCTGTAGGGAATTCCCATTCTGCCGATGACATAATCCCCGTATTCACTGAGCAGATGGTTCAGCTCGTCGACGGATTCCCGGGTCTCAAGAATGATGCCGATGAGCGCGATTCGTGTTTCCATATGGTGTCCTCCTTGTAAATATCTTTTGTGTGTCATGGCCGGGGAGAGCGAAGCAGGGGTCACCGGCGGGACACTGGAAAAGCGTTTTACAGGGTGCAGGAAATAAAAAGACCTGCACCATAAAAGCGCAGGTATACCAAAAGAAAGAGGAAGGATATCCCTCTTTGAGATCATTTTCGATATGAATGCGCCTTTTTACGCAGGAACTCCCTCTGAGGAGCCCTTTGTAGTCAGAACGAAATTCCTCACTCAGTATAACACATGAGGGGGAGCACCACAATGTTTTCCGGTATGAAAGCGCCAAAAGCGCGGGGAAAAACGCCACGTGCATTGATTTTATCTGAAGTTCACGCTAAAATAGTGGGCAGAGGGATTATTGGGAACAGAACTTGGAGGAAATGCTAATGGCAGATGTCAGAAAACATATTGTATTTTATGGCAGAGTCCAGGGAGTCGGATTCCGTTATACAGCGAAGTATCTGGCCCAGTCGCTTGAACTGACCGGGTGGGTACGGAACGAGTATGACGGGACAGTCACCATGGAAGTCCAGGGCAGGGAGACGCTTATCAACAAACTGCTGGTGGGGCTGAACCAGAATCGGTTTATCACGATCGACTGGGTGGATACAAAAGAGATCCCGCTGGAGGAAGAGAAGGCGTTTAAAGTACGGTAGCTTGAGGAACAGATTTTTTGGTAAAAGGGTCAGCTGCATTTGAACATTGTATTTCAGAAAATTTTGAAAACAAAGGAGAGACAAAGATCATGAAACTTGGATTTATTGGAACGGGAAATATGGCAGGCGCTATCATGGGAGGCATCATCAGGGAAGGACTGATCAGTCCGGAAGAGATCATCGGTGCGGATATCTCAGAGGCTGGCCGTGAAAGAGTGAAAAAGCAACATGGAATCCATGTGACGGCGGATAACCGGGAGGCGGCAGAGAAATCGGAGATTTTGGTGCTGTCAGTCAAACCTCAGTTTTATGAAGATGCCATCGCCGGGATCAAAGACTATATCCGAGATGATCAGATCATCGTTACGCTGGCGCCGGGAAAGACGCTTGCATGGCTGGAGGAGAAATTTGGAAAAACAGTGAAGATCGTACGGACGATGCCGAACACGCCTGCTCTGGTCGGAGAGGGAATGACTGCGGCATGCCCTAATCAGTATGTGACAGAGGAAGAGAAAGAATATGTGCTCCAGATCCTGGGGGCATTTGGAAAAGTCGAGGTAGTGCCCGAGAGGCTGATTGATGCAGTGGTGGCAGTCAGCGGCAGTGCGCCCGCATATGTGTTCATGATGATCGAGGCAATGGCGGATGCAGCGGTGGCAGAAGGAATGCCGAGAGCACAGGCGTACGAATTTGCGGCGCAGGCGGTTTATGGCAGCGCGAAAATAGTCCTCGAGACAGGAAAGCATCCGGGAGAACTCAAGGATATGGTGTGCTCGCCGGCCGGAACGACCATTGAGGCGGTGCGCGTTCTTGAGAAAGAAGGGTTCCGCAGCGCACTGATCGAGGCGATGAAAGCGTGTGCGGATGTTTCAAGGAATCTGTAAAACGTTAATTCTTTAACAGGTGCCGTGTACCTTTTACAAGGTACACGGCACCTGTTAAAAAAATATCAGTCTCTAAAGTAAAGGAAAGCTTAAGTTTTCTGACTGGAGAAAAAAGAGGAACACCAATATCTGGATGAGGAAAAACAGGGGAGCACCAGATGTTGGTGTTTTTGTTGACATGGTTTTCCGTGGATGGTAGAATGGGGTCAAACCATTATATGCAGTCCGGCGATATGAAACATGTGCTGCCGGCTCCGCCTGGATCTGCGTGAACTGCGCCGGAAATCGGGAGTTTTTTTCGGAAGCGGGGAGAGTACAGGCTCGGTTGGTGTAGTCGCCATCAACACAACATGTCGAAGATTGCATATCTCTCAGAAAAAGAGGAAGGATTTTACCACAAAGACCTGCCCCGGCTGCCGCATTGCGCAGGATTTGCTGGCAGTCCCGGGAAGGAAGATAACGGACGTTCAAAGAAATAAAAATTTGCAGAAAAGGAAGGCAGAAATTATGTTTGATATCGGAATCGTAGGAGGAGGAACGGCTGGAATGACAGCCGCAATCTATGGGCAGAGAGCGGGAAAAAAGACCGTGATCATCGAAGGGGGAAACTTCGGCGGCCAGATCACATCATCTCCCAATGTTGAGAATTATCCGGGGATCGCCAGTGTAAGCGGAAGTGAGTTTTCCATGAACCTGCTGGATCAGGCGATGAAGCTGGGGACAGAGACTGTGGTCGAGAAAGTGACCGGGATCCGTGACGAGGGCGGCATTAGGGTGATCGAGACAACAGGAAAGGAATATCCCTGCCGCAGCGTGATCCTGGCGACTGGCGTGACGCACAGGCATCTTGGTGTCCCGGGGGAAGAAAAACTGACAGGAGCCGGGGTGTCTTACTGTGCGACCTGTGACGGAGCGTTCTTTCGCGGAAGGGATGTAGCTGTGATTGGAGGCGGCAGCACTGCGCTTCAGGACGCGGAATTTCTTTCAAACTACTGCAAAAAGGTATACCTGGTGCACAGAAGGGATGAGTTCCGTGGAGAGGAGAGTATTGTCAGACGGCTCAGAGAAAAAGAAAATGTAGAATTTGTCCTGAGCGCAACAGTGAACGAAATCCTGGGAGATACTGTAGTAGAAGGAGTGAGCCTGAACAATAAAAAGACCGGAGAGGACTTCCGCCTTGACGTGGCAGGCGTATTCATTGCAGTCGGTCAGATCCCTCAGAATGAACAGTTTGCCGAGACGGTAAAACTTGACGGGGCAGGATTTATCCTTGCGTCGGAGGACTGCATGACATCTCATCCGGGAATTTTTGCCGCGGGAGACTGCAGGACAAAAGAGGTACGTCAGCTCACAACAGCGGCAGCTGATGGTGCTGTTGCGGCACTGGCGGCATGCAGGTATGTGGCGGAGCATTGAAAAAACGGTACAAATGAATATTAAGGCATATGGGAATGTCATTCGTCATTGGTATAAAAGAGTAGAATGCCACATGCAGGATAAAATCCTGCATGTGGCATTCTACTTGTTAGGGCTCTCAATAAAATTGGAATAGGCTAATCTTTATACATTTTGGATCCCATCCACTGCTGCATGTGGTCGATCATCTTGCTGTCCGGTTCAATATAGACGCAGGTGTTTGTCTGATCGATCGGAATGAAAACAGCATATGCTTTTGCGGAGGGATCTCCGGAGGTAAAATCATATACCTTTTCTGCTTTAAAAGAATTCAGGCGCGGGGATCCTTTCGGTGCGATGATTTCGGCTGCCTGAATATCAATCCCCAGTTTAGACTTCCTCTTTGCCTTGTTGTAGATGACGTCGATCTGCATATCATGATTCAGAAGAGAATACTCATATTCCACGTTCAGGCGCGGAAAGATAAAATAATATGCGATCATCGCGATGATCACGGCGATAAAGAAAGACAAGAAGCCGATCAGCGGCATGCCAAAGATGGCAACTGCCACAATGACAAGGATCACGAGGATCCGCACAGCCATATCGTAAGGCTTCGGTCTGCGCGCTACGATCTGTTCGTATAAAGCATCGTTCATGTTTAATGGTTCCTTTCTGTTTTAAGATAGTTCATTACCATAATGGCAATCTTGAACGTCATGGCATCTTCGAATGTACGCAGATCCAGTCCTGTCCGTTTCTGGACCTGTTCCAGGCGGTAAATGAGCGTATTTCTGTGCATATGGAGCTGCCGCGAGGTCTCCGCGATATTCAGGTTATTCTGAAAAAATTTATTTATTGTGGAGGCAGTATCTTCGTCCAGCCCTTCCGGCACATCATCCCCGAAAATCTCTTTCAGAAAATTTTCACAGAGCGTAATGGGAAGCTGATAGATCAAACGTCCGATTCCCAGCTCGTTGTAGGGGAAAATAGTCTGTTCTGAATAGAAAAGTTTTCCAACCTTCAAGGCAAGTGTGGTTTCTCTGAAGGCCCCCGAGAGGTCGGCAAGCGTCTCGATGATCGAGCTGTAGGAGAGTTGTACATGGGTCAATGCCTCCATGTTCAGCGTATCCACTATTGTCCGGGCAACCCGCCTCATGGATTCCGCAGTCTCTCCTGTTTTGACAGGACGCAGGATAACAAGAGTCGTCTCACTCATGGGGACAAGGTAAGTCCTGGTCTGGGATGGAAAAAGATTTTTCAGGATCGCAGTCACCGCTTCATCAAGGACACGCGCTTCCAGAAGAAAAAGGACCCGTTTCTCATCCGGTGCGATATGCAGCCGGGAAGCCCTCTCAGCGATATCATAGGAAGGAACTCCGCTTTTCATAAGACTCTGGAGAAAATCGGTCTTGTTGTACTTTTCTTTGTAAGCGGTACAGAGACAGCGAATCTGTGTCAGCGCAAGTTCTGTCTCCTCCGGAGTCTCTGCAGAGACGTCCATGGTAATACCTGTGATACGTTTCAGCTCATTGAGTGCTTTGTCCAGTTCCTGTGTGTGCTCCATAAATAATTCTCCATATACTAAAAGGGACTGCACCACATAGTGCAGCCCCCTCTATATCATATTTCATAAGCGGTAAACTGTTCGGCAATGCCAATCAGTGTGAAACAGCATTCTGACCGCCATGCTGCCATTACAATTTTAAAGCATTAGTTTGTGATAGTCAACTCTGTTTCTTTGTCAAATATGTGGATTTTCTCCATGTCAAGAGCGAATACAGCTTTGTCGCCTGTTCTCAGAGTAGTACGCGGGTTAACACGTGCTGTCATCTGTGTTCCCTCTACATCGAAGTACAGGAATACCTCAGCTCCGAGCAGCTCGTAAACTTTGATCGTAGATGTGATCACGCTGTCAGGTGAGTTGCTGATGAACGCTTCTGAATCATGTACATCCTCAGGACGGATACCAAGAACAACTGTCTTTCCGTTGTAACCGCCGTCGATGAGAGCTTTCTTTTTGGAAGCCGGTACTTTCAGTACATGCTCGCCAACTGTAAGTGTAACATCGTCACCCTTAACTGTGCAGAGTGCATCCATGAAGTTCATCTGCGGGGATCCGATGAATCCTGCTACGAACAGGTTGCAAGGTGTATTGTAAAGGTTCTGAGGTGTATCTACCTGCTGAACAACACCGTCTTTCATAACTACGATTCTTGTACCAAGTGTCATAGCCTCTGTCTGGTCATGTGTTACGTAGATGATCGTAGCACCCAGGTTCTCGTGAAGCTTGGAGATCTCGATACGCATCTGAACTCTCAGTTTTGCGTCCAGGTTGGAAAGAGGCTCGTCCATAAGGAATACCTTAGGATTACGAACGATAGCACGTCCCATAGCAACACGCTGTCTTTGTCCACCGGAAAGAGCCTTCGGTTTACGGTCAAGCAGTTTCTCAAGGTCAAGGA
>ERZ1090862.60-NODE-60-length-41111-cov-7.133208_pt1 | contig 41111 bp, 35 predicted proteins | sample MGYA00478481_ERZ1090862 | MGnify/ENA primary metagenome ERZ1090862 (study PRJEB33644, sample SAMEA5815745) | chicken gut metagenome | biome: Chicken; feature: Gastrointestinal Tract; material: Caecum | place: Ireland | collected 2019-01-01 | study: A study of the... | reverse complement strand
GGCCTGGAAAGCAAAGAACTCAATCCTTTTCTGGATGTGAAAGCGCACGAAAGTGATCTCTTGTCCCTCAGCGATATGGATTATACGGCGGCTGAAGACGGAAGTCTTTTGACATTACAGTTTGCCGTCCCCGGGAATATATCGCGGGGGTGGCTGGTCATTGGTGAGAAAAAGTTTGACCTTGCGTTTGAAGAAGAAGTGGCTGAGTGCACGATTGATAAAAAATACTTTGATGAAGGAAAAGCCAGGGTTTATTTTCAGTGATCAGTCAATGGGTGGCATAATATATGGAAGTGTGATATACTTTAGAAGTTAATGTGAAAACAGCAGGGCAGATCCGGATAGGAAGCTTTGCGGATCTCAAAGGGAAAGGGGATGTTAAATATGAAGAGGAAACTGGCAGTGCTGCTGGCGCTCGCACTTGTCGGAACGATGGTTCCGGGCTGTTCAAAAAAGCCGGAAGAAGCAGAACCCGTAGTGGTGGAAGAAGAGCCTGCACAAGAACCGGAGGAGCCGGAAGAACCGGCAGAACCCGAAGAACCGGAGGAAGTGATTCCGGAGAATCAGAATCTGCTTACCGGCGTACCGGATTTGTCTGAGGATGCGATCGGAAAAAGACCTGTTGCGGTAATGGTAAACAATATTCCCGCGGCAATGCCTCAGTACGGTGTAGAGGAAGCGGATATCATCTTTGAGATCCCTGTGGAAGGAGATCAGACTCGGTTTATGGCGCTCTACGCAGACTATACCAAGGTGCCGAAGGTGTGTGCGATCAGAAGCTGCCGCGCGTATTTTCCGGCAATCTCTCAGGGATTTGACGCGTTCTATGTAAACTGGGGAATTGATGAGAGCATGGGAGATTACATTGCGGCGCTGGGACTGGATCAGTATGACGGGATGTATAATCCGGGAGGTCTCTTCGGACGGGATCAGGACAGACTGAATTCTGGATATGCGCTGGAGCACACGGCGTATTTCGACGGAACGAAATTTGCTTCCTATGTACAGTCCCAGGGAACCAGGACAGATCTTCGGGATGATAAGAAAGATACAGCGTTTAAATTTAACGGGCTGGATGAGCAGATCAAACCGTCAGGCGGTGACTGCACCAGAGTTGATATTGATTTCGGAGCACAAAGCGCAGCTCTGATTTACGATGAGCAGAGTGGAACGTATAAAAAGGAAAATACCGGCAAGCCTCAGATTGACGGGAAAACGGGAAATCAGTTGGCGTTTACCAATGTGATCGTACTGGAGACCAGCATTACCGTTCGTGATGATGTGGGACATAAGAATGTGGACTGGTCCGGCGGAGAGGACGCAGTGGGATATTATATCTCCAATGGCGGGATGCAGAAGATCAACTGGTATAAGCAGGAAAATAATGAACAGGACCGGATCCATCTTTATGATGAGAACGGACAGGAACTTTCTCTTAACAGAGGAAAGACATACATAGCAATAAACTACCCGAACCAGACGCAGATGCAGTAGGCAGATGCGACGGACAGGGAAGAAAAAAGAAAAGGGAAACTTAAGTCATGAGTAAAATAGCGGTTTTGATACCATGTTACAATGAAAGCCAGACAATAGAGAAAGTGGTACGGGAGTATCGTGAGGCCCTTCCAGAGGCAGATGTCTATGTCTACGATAACAATTCTACTGACGGAACGGATGAGATTGCGCTCAGGGCGGGCGCGATCGTCCGGTATGAGTACCGCCAGGGGAAAGGAAATGTAGTCAGGAGCATGTTCCGGGATATTGACGCGGACTGTTATTTGATGATCGACGGCGACGATACCTATCCGGCGGAAAACGCAAGACAGATGGTGGATCTTGTGCTTGACAAGGGAGTGGATATGGTGATCGGGGACAGGCTGTCCTCCACTTATTTTACAGAGAACAAGCGGCCGTTCCACAATTCGGGAAACCGGGTTGTCCGTTATCTGATCAATAAACTCTTCAACAATGATGTCAGAGACATCATGACAGGATACCGGGCGTTCAGCCGTCTGTTTGTGAAGTCATTTCCGGTCCTGTCCAAGGGATTTGAGATTGAGACGGAGATGACGATCCATGCGGTGGACAAGAATTTTCTGCTGGAGGAGGTCCCGGTCACATACAGAGACAGGCCGGAGGGCAGTGAGTCAAAACTGAACACATTCTCCGACGGTTTCAGAGTCTTAAGGACGATCGCTTCTCTGTTCCGGGAGTATAAGCCTTTTAAGTTTTTCCTCAGCGTGGCAGTGCTGCTGTGGATTATCGCCATTGCCTTTTTTGTCCCGGTATTTGTTGACTATCTGCAGACCGGTCTTGTATTAAAATTCCCGACGGTGATCGTCTGTGGGGTGGTGGCCACTATGGGTGCGCTGATGTGGATCTGTGGGATCATACTGGAAGTGATCGTGAAAAAGCACCGTCAGCTGTATGAACTGATGCTGAATCAGATGAGTATTATGCTTTCTGATAATAAGCCTGAATAAAGAGAAATAAAGGAGCGGTATATTTTGGATAAGAAAACTTCTTTGCTGAGACAGATCATCCGTTTCGGGTTTGTTGGCGGATCTGCGTTTGTGATAGATTATGGGATCATGATCTTCCTGACAGAGGTGTTTGGGATCAATTATCTGGTCTCCAGCGCGGTTTCCTTCACAGTGTCAGTGATTTATAACTATATCCTCAGTGTGAAATGGGTGTTCGATGTGTCGGGCAACCGGAGTAAAACGCAGGATTTTGCGGTGTTCATCGTGCTGAGTATCATCGGGTTGGGGATAAATCAGCTGGTCATGTGGCTCGCTGTGGATATTCTCGGAATATTTTATATGATCTCCAAGATCGGCGCGACAGCGATCGTTATGGTCTACAATTTTATTACGAGAAAGATGTTCCTTGAGAACGGGAAATAAAATGAAAGCCCCCTTGGAAAATAAAGTCGGATTCAGATTTTATTTTCCAAGGGGACTGTTTTTGTAACGGCAACGAGATAAAGTCCGGGTTTGCCTGCGACCTTGGAGCCGCGTCTTACTCTTCTATGATCTGGATCTCCAGATAGTCAAAATCAATGGAGTCCACGAAGTTGTCCTGATAAAACCGCGCCTTGGCATGCCGTTTGAATTCGTTGATGGTGGAGTCAAGCCAGATCGGCTTGCTCAGGTCGAACTCATAGCAGATCTCGTCAAGCGCATTGAAGATCTTGTGTGTCCGGGTGTCGTCTGTCTCGTCGCAGATGACGGTATCCCGCAGCATTCTGTTGTCTTTGAATTCTTTGCCCCAGAGACGGAACATGGCAGTCAGTCCTTTCTTTTGAATATGCTTATTCTAGCACAAACGGATGAAAGTGTGTAGCCTGCCTTGACCCTTTTTTAAAAATCCATTATACTTGTGAGATGCAAGGACCCGCGGAAGTGCGGGCGCCTTAGCGGGAAAAGGAAAGAAAATATGAAGAAACCACTTATTTTACAGTCGGATTTTGGAACAGCGGACGGCGCGGTCAGCGCAATGTACGGGGTTGCCTACGGGGTGGACCAGGATTTGAATATTTCGGACCTGACCCATGAAATCCCTCAGTATGATATCTGGGAGGCATCATACCGCCTGATCCAGACAGTGAGCTACTGGCCGGAGGGATCAGTGTTTGTCAGTGTCGTGGACCCGGGAGTGGGCTCCACGAGAAGGAGCATCGTGGTGCGGACGAAGACAGGGCAGTACATTGTGACTCCGGATAACGGGACACTGACTCATGTAAAGCGGATCATCGGAATCAGCGGGGCGCGCGTCATTGACGAGAGTGTGAACCGTCTGCCGAATTCCGGGGAGAGTTACACGTTCCACGGCAGGGATATCTATGCCTTTACCGGGGCAAAGCTGGCAGCAGGTGTGATCACCTTTGAGCAGGTAGGCCCGGAGGTGGAGACGGACAGCGTGATCGAACTTCCGGTAGTGGAAGCGGTTTATGATGGGGACAAAGTCAGCGGAACGATCGATGTTCTGGACGTGCGGTTCGGAAGCCTCTGGACGAATATCACAAGAGAAATGTTCCTGAAACTGGGAGTGAAGCACGGCGGAAGAGTCGAGATCAGCATTGAGAATGAGACAAGGACGCTCTATAAGAACATCCTTGTGTATGCGAAGAGTTTTGCGGATGTATATGTTGGCGAACCCCTTCTCTATGTGAACAGTCTGGACTGTATGGCAGTGGCGATCAATCAGGGAAGCTTTGCAAGAGCATATAACATCGGGACAGGGACCAGCTGGAGGATCACGATCAGAAAGGCGCCCCGGCTGATCTATGAGGATTAGCATCTGTAATGCTCCGGTGTGTGGAAAGAGACCGGGCATTGCTGGCGAACGGAGGGAAGAAAGATGGGCACTAACACTAATACGAAGGAAAAAACTCCGGTGATCGAATTCAAAGATTTTCAGTTTCAGTATTTCAGCCAGGCTGAGCCTACCCTTTATGACATCAATCTGACGATCAACAAGGGAGAGAAGGTCCTTCTCGTGGGACCCAGCGGGAGCGGGAAGAGCACGCTGGGGCACTGTCTGAACGGGCTGATCCCTTTCTCCTACAAAGGTGAGATCAAGGGAAGCCTTAAGATCATGGGCCAGGAGACAAAAGAGATGGATATCTTCCGTCTCTCCAAGATGGTGGGGACGGTCCTTCAGGATTCGGACGGCCAGTTCATCGGGCTGACAGTCGGCGAGGACGTGGCCTTCGCCCTGGAGAATGACTGCGTAGAGCTGGAAAAGATGCGGGAAACTGTACAGAAGGTGACCGATATCGTAGATATGGGTGAGCTGCTGAAGTCATCCCCCTTCGAACTCTCCGGCGGACAGAAGCAGAGGGTGTCCTTTGCCGGCGTCATGGTGGACGATGTGGATATCCTGCTTTTTGACGAGCCGCTGGCGAATCTGGATCCGGCAACCGGGAAGACTGCCATCGACCTGATCGACAGGGTGTGGAGAGACGAAGACAAGACAGTCATCATCATAGAACACAGACTGGAAGATGTCCTCTACCGTGACGTGGACCGGGTGATCGTGGTCAGCGAAGGGCGGATCGTGGCGGACATGTCTCCGGATGAACTTATGGCGGCGGATATCCTGCCGGGGCTGGGGATCCGTGAGCCGCTTTATGTGACTGCGATGAAATACGCGGGGATCAAGGTGACGCCGCAGATGCATGCCGGCCGTCTTGACACGCTGGATATAGAGCGGATCCGGGAACCGCTCCTTGCATGGAATCGGGCTCAGGAGAAGAAGGAAAAAAGTCCGGAGCGTCCGTCCATCCTTCAGGCGGATCATATCAGCTTCCAGTATACAAAGAAGAGAAAGATCCTTCAGGATATCAGTTTTACGATCCGGGAAGGGGAAATGGTCAGCGTGGTCGGGACGAACGGAGCCGGAAAGAGTACCCTTGCGAAGGTGATCTGCGGTTTCGTAAAGGAAGATCAGGGAACGCTTTACTACGGCGGCGAGGAAATGTCAGACTGGACGATCAAGGAGCGCTCTGCACGGATCGGCTACGTCATGCAGAATCCGAACCAGATGATCTGCAAGCCCATGATCTATGACGAGGTGGCGCTGGGACTGAGAATCCGGGGCGTGCCGGAGGAAGAGATCGAGCCGAAAGTGGATAAGGCGCTGAAGATCTGCGGGCTCGCTCCTTTTAAGAAGTGGCCTGTGTCGGCACTGAGCTTCGGACAGAAAAAGCGTGTGACCATTGCTTCAGTGCTTGTCCTGGAACCGCAGATCCTGATCCTGGACGAGCCGACGGCAGGGCAGGATTATCATCACTATACAGATATCATGGAATTCCTGAAGAGCCTGAACGGCCAGGGAGTGACCATCATTATGATCACCCATGACATGCATCTGATGCTGGAGTATACGCCCCATGCCATCGTTATTTCCGGCGGGAAGAAGATCGGCGACGCCAGCGCTGTGGAGATCCTGACGGACGAGAAGATCGCGGAACAGGCAAATCTTAAGGTGACTTCGCTGTATGAACTGGCGCTGAAGGCAGGGATCGAAGATCCGACTTCTTTTGTACAGAACTTTATCGATCATGAGAGGGGGACAAGGCACAATGAAATCGAAACTGTTTGATTACATTGACCGGGACAATTTTATCTATAACCTGTCCGGGCTGACAAAGCTGGTGGCTTTTATCTGCCTGACGTTTTCGGTCATGTTTTCCTACGACATCCGGTACATTATCTTTGTCCTGGTGCTCTCGTTCTGTTTCTTCCGGATCTCAGAGATCAGCTTCCGGCAGGTGAGGACCATGATGATCTATGTGGGAGTGTTTCTCCTGCTGAATTTCTGCCTTACCTATCTGTTCAGCCCTCAGTACGGGACAGAGATTTACGGGACGACTCATGAGCTGTTCCGGTTCAACAGCAGATATACAGTGACGCTGGAGCAGATTCTTTATCAGCTGACAAAGATCCTGAAGTATGCGTCGGGGATCCCTCTGGGGATCATTTTCCTGCTGACGACCAACCCCAGTGAGTTCGCCGCGTCTCTGAACCGGATCGGGGTAAGCTATAAGGCGGCATATGCGCTGGCTCTGACTCTTCGGTATTTCCCGGACATGATCCGGGATTACCAGGATATTTCCCTGGCGCAGCAGAGCAGGGGACTGGATCTGTCGAAGAAGGAGAAGCTGGGAACCCGTGTGAAGAACATGATGAATATTTTTGTGCCGCTGATCTTTACGACCCTGGACCGGATCGAGCTGATCAGCAACGCCATGGACTTAAGAGGGTTCGGAAAACATAAGAAAAGGACCTGGTATGCGGGGAAACCTCTGGGGAGGAACGATTATCTCGCGATGTTGTTTTCGGTGGCTGTTCTTGCCGGATCGATCTGCGTATCCTTCTTTGTGAACGGATCCAGGTTCTATAATCCGTTCGTATAGAACTGTACTGGCAGTGCGCATCTCTGCTTCTGGCGGAGAGCGGACACAATAATGAGAAAGGAGAATATCTGTTATGAAACCGATTCTTGTATTCCAGACTGATTTTACTTATAAAGAGGGAGCTGTCAGCTCCATGTACGGCGTGGTGAAATGCGTGGACCGTGAACTTGAGATTATGGACGGAACGCACGAACTGCCCCAGTATGATACCTGGAGCGCAAGCTACCGCCTGTATCAGAGCCTTCCGTTCTGGCCCAAGGGAACGATCTATGTATCGGTGGTGGATCCCGGAGTGGGGACCAGCCGCCGTGCCTGTGTGGCGAAGACAAAGGACGGGCACTATGTGGTGTCCCCGGACAACGGCTCTCTGACACATGTGAAGAGATTTATCGGCATTGAGGCGGTGAGAGAGATCGACGAGTCTGTGAACCGCCTGAGAGGAAAAGGAACCGAGGAAGTGGCTATCTTCCACGGAAGAGACCTGTTCGGGTACACTGCTGCGCGGCTTGCCAGCGGGATCATCGATTTTGAGGGCGTGGGTCCGGAGTATCCGGTGGAGGAGATCGTGGAGCACCCGATCCTGGAACCTTCCATTGAACAGGAAAAGGTGGAAGGAATCTTCGAGATCAACGACCCGAACTTCGGGAACCTGTGGACAAATATTCCGCTGAAGGCGTTCAACAGCGCCGGATTCGAGTACGGCGATACGGTCCATACGGTCGTGCGCCACGAAGGAAATGTGGTGTTTGATGAGAGGGTGCTCTTCCATAAGAGTTTCGGCTTTGCAGGGAAAGGGGACCCCATGATCTACAACAACGAGCTGATGAAGGTCGCGCTGGCGGTGACACAGGGAAGCTTCAGCGAGAAGTATGGGCTGTCCTACGGACCGGAGTGGACAGTGACGTTCACGAAAGACTGAGATCAGGTTGATGGCAGGGAGGTTTCGGAGCGGAACCGTTCCAGCTGTTGATACAGCCTGCGGCACCAGCTGCCTGCGGCATTGCAGTCAGGGGCTTTGCCCCGGCATTTTACCATTTATCTAAAAGGAGGAAGATACAAATGGAGAAGAAACTTTTTGATTTTAAGACAAAGACCATTGTTGCGACAGGTCTTGGAGCAGCGCTGTTTATTGTGCTGTTCATGTATGTGAAGATCCCGACCGGAATCCCGGAGACGGATATCAAGACGGCTTACGGCGTGGGCGCGTTCTTCGCGGCCCTGTTCGGACCGATCGCGGGAGGACTCATCGGTCTGATCGGACATGGCCTTTCCGATGCGATCCAGTATGGATCTCCGTGGTGGAGCTGGGTTGTTGCCAGTGGACTGACCTGTTTTATCACAGGTCTTGTCTATCCGAAGCTGAAAGTGGACGAGGGAGAGTTCAGCGGAAAAGACATTCTTCGTTTTAATATTTACCAGGTTATCGCAAATGTGATCTCATGGGTGATCGTCGCTCCGGTGCTTGATATTGTTGTCTATGCAGAGCCGGTAAACCTTGTGTTCACACAGGGAATCGTCGCTGCGATCAGCAACGCGGTTTCCGCAGGTGTGATCGGAACGATCCTTCTTGCGCTGTACAGTAAGACGAGATCCAAGAAGGGAAGTCTTACAAAAGAGTAAGGGTTATCTGAAAAGTTGTAAAGATCAAGATAATGAAGGGGCAGGTCCATATGCAGAAGGACCTGCCCCTTTCATACTAAAAAGCCGTCTCTCGAAATTTCCGCTTTCAATTTTCCTGCGTCCTCTCCGGCAGATCCGCACTGCTTTACGGCGTGCCGCTCTCCATATATTTGTAAAGCGTGAATTTTGAGATGCCCAGAACGGATGCGATCCGATCCCCCGACTTTGTGATGAGGAAGGCTCCGGCGTCGTTGAGATAGCGTACAACTCTGATCTTGTCTTCTTTTGTCATCATGACTACCGGTTTTCCCACTTCAGCGAGAGCGTGCTCGATCAGGGAGTCGAGAAGCTCTGTGACTGTGTGAGGGATCCTGGGGGCGGATTCCTGTTTCTTCTGCTCCGCCTTACCAGATTGATCTGTGGCCGGATGAGTCGTGATAAGCCCACGGATCAGTTCGTCCACTGCTTTCAGTGAAGAGATATCGTAATTGACAGAAAAGATATACCGGAGGTTTCCGGATCTGTCCCGGATATAAATAGAACTGGATTTCAGTGCTTTGCCGTCCGAGGAACGGGTCAGATACCCGATCTGATCCTTCAGTTCTTCCGGAGGGGTGTGAAGTGCCTCCAGGACTACGTTGGACGCGGCGTCGCCTTGTGCTCTGCCGGAGATCTGGCCGTTTTCGATAGAGACGATCGTATTTGAGAGATCCCGTGTGACGTCGTGTATGGCAATCTCGCACTGAGGACCGAAATGTTCCGCCAGACCGTGGGCGAGCTGGATCAAAATGTCAAGAGTCCTATCCTGTTTCATGTCAAACTCCTATCTGCCGCCGTCTCCGGCGGCATGAATTCTGAATTGTCAGAACACGTGCGCGGAAAATAAAAGCGCCGTTTATCGCGCAATTATTATATCATATCTGTCCGGATCAAACGAAAACTAAAAAATATTTAGATATCTAAAAAAAATTGTAATGCCGTATTGCTTTTGTGTATTTTTGGTGCTATTCTTTAGTTAACGAGAAAAAAACTGGTCATATTGACGAAAGGAAGGTGCGAAATGGCAGAGTTACAAAAGCAAAATTCATTTGTGGTCGAACTGACCGATGAAGGGGCCAAAGAGATCAAGAAGCACAAGAACATTTACACGGACGATACAAAACCGATCGCTCTCAAAGACAGGGAGTGGGGCGTGAAGAACTATATCACCCTGTGGACAGGAATCCTTGTTTCCGTTGCGGTCTACACGATGGCGAGCGCTCTTCTGGCGGCAGGGCTGACCTGGTATCAGGCTCTTTTCATCTGTGTGCTCGGACATTCTCTTGTCCTGATCCCATCCATTATGCTCGGTAAATTCGGTTCCCGCTATGGCGCCAGTTTCCCGATCCTCTCAAAGATGGTGTTCGGCCCGAAAGGGACGGCGGTGCCGACTCTCATCAGAGCGTTCATGGGCTGCCTCTGGTTCGGGATCCAGAACTGGATCGGAAGTGTTGCGTTCCATGCGATCCTGACGACGATCCTCCCGTTCTACGACGGGATACCGGGAAGCGAGTTTATCAGTTTTGCGCTCTTTGTACTCATTAACTTCTATATCGGCTATCACGGCAGCAAGGCGATCAGTTTCCTGGAAGACTATTCAGCTCCGGTCCTGATCTTCCTGAGTGCTGTTGTCATCGTGTGGGCTGTGGTCGTGGCAATACAGTCCGGCGGTGTCTCGGAACTTTTCAAGACATCAGTGGCAGGCGGCAACGGAGAGAGTTTCTGGTCACAGTTCTTCCCGTCACTGACATCCATGATCGCATTCGACGCCACTATCGCTCTGAACTTTTCAGACTTTACGAGGCATGAGAAGACGGAAGGCGCACAGGTCAAGGGGCAGCTTATCGGCGCGCCGATCATGACTGCATTTATCGTACTTGTAGGGATCTGCGGCACATCTGGTTCGGAGCTGGCATTCGGAGAAGCGTTCTGGAATCCCAGCGACCTGGTTGCTCAGTTTGACAATCCGCTGATCGTGATCATTTTCTCACTGTTTATCATCCTTGCAACGCTGACCACAAATGTTCCCTGTAACCTGACCTCGGCGGCAGTGGTGTTCTCTTCTCTGTTCAGCAAAAAGCTGACCTACAAGAGAGCGGTCATCGTGGCGACGATCATCTCCATCTGCTTCCTGCCATGGCGTCTGGTTGCAAATCCGGAGAGTTATGTCTACACACTGAACGGAACCCTTGCTGTATTCCTCGGACCGATCACGGGCGTGTGCCTGGCTGCGCTGTGGATGCAGTATAAGAACAAGTTCAATGTGCCGGATCTGTACCGTCAGGACGGCGGCGAATATTACTATACGAGCGGCTGGAACATGAAGGCGCTGGCGGTTATGGTTGCACTTTTCATCGTCATTTTTGTATGCAAGTTCATCCCGGCACTGTCCTGGATCTATGACAGCTCTTACCTGCTGGGATGTGTTGCCGCGTTTATTATCTATAGTCTGATCTGCAGGAAATAGGAGGTGCCTTTTATGAAGAAGATCGTAAAAAACGGAACGGTTGTCACGGATTCACAGGTATTTCAGGCGGATATCCTGATCGAGGACGAGAAGGTAAAGATGATCGGGGACAACCTGGAGGCGGACGGGGCAGAAGTGATCGACGCGTCCGGGAAATATGTGTTCCCGGGAGGAGTAGACGTACATACTCACATGGATCTTCAGGCAGGAAAATACCGGGCGGTGGACGATTTCTATGACGGAACTGTGGCGGCGGCATGCGGTGGCACCACCACTATCGTGGATCATATGGCATTCGGCCCGAAAGGATGCAGCCTGTGGCATCAGGTGGAGGAATATCACAGGATCGCAGACGGGAAGGCAGTGATCGATTATGGATTCCACGGAGTGATCCAGCATGTCAACGAGTCTGTCCTGAAGGAGATGGGGGAGATCGCAAAGCAGGACGGGATCACCAGTTTCAAAGTCTACATGACTTATGACTTCATGCTGAAGGACGATGAGCTCTATCAGGTTCTGAAACAGGCGAAGGAGGACGGTATCGTCATTGCGGTGCACTGTGAGAACGACGGAGTCATCAATTACCTCAGAAAACACTTTATCGAGAACGGATGCACGGAGCCAAAGTATCATCCTCTGAGCCGCCCTGCAAGGTGTGAGGCGGAGGCAGTGAACCGGATGATCCATCTGGCGGCAATGGCAGGAGATGCGCCTCTTTATATCGTTCACCTCTCCAGCAGGGAGGGACTTATGGAAGTCCTGAAAGCGAGGGCTTCCCACCAGAAGCATCTGGGAGTTGAGACCTGTACTCAGTACCTGACTCTGACGGATGATATGTACCAGGATCCGAAGGAAGGACTCAAGGCGATCATGTCTCCGCCCCTTCGGAAGAAGGAGGATAATGAGGCTCTCTGGGATGCGCTCCGGGACGATGTGCTGGACACGGTGGCGACAGACCACTGTCCCTTTAACTATGGGGTCGAGAAACAGGCGGGGGCGGATGACTTTACTGCATGCCCCAACGGCGGGCCGGGCGTGGAGGAGCGTTTCCGCGTGATGTACTCCGAAGGTGTTGCGAAAGGAAGGATCTCCCTTCCCCAGTTTGTGAAATATCTCTGCACGAATCCTGCGCGTATGTACGGGATGTACCCGCAGAAAGGAACCCTGCTTCCTGGGGCTGACGCGGATCTTGTGATTTTTGATCCGGCGAAGTCAAGGGTGCTGACCCATGCGGATATGCACAGCGCGGTTGACTACACCTGCTATGAAGGGATGAAAGTGCAGGGCGACATCGACCTTGTGATGCAGCGTGGAAATGTGATCGTAAAGGACAATAAATTCCTCGGAAAACGTGGAGACGGAAGATACCTGAAACGCGGAAAGAGTGTTCTTGCAGAATAGAGAAAAACAGCAGTTCTGAAGCAATCTGGCTCTAAAGGACCCGCCGGCAGCAGTGCCGGCGGGTTTGCCATGTCCCGGTGTTTGTGATAAAATAAATCGGAAAAAACGCCTGTAAGCCGGCAGAAAAAGGGAGAAAAGATATTTTGAAATCTGCATTTTCCAGCGCTTGCGGGCAGGAAAGGACGAAAGAAGAATGAAGAGTATTCTTGACAGGATATTTGTACAAGGGCTGGGCGGTATGACCCACGGGCTGTTCGCCACACTGATCATCGGAACGATCATCCAGCAGATCGGGAATTATGTGGGCGGAAATCCGGGCAGCATGATCTATCTGATCGGAGGAGTGGCCGCCTCTCTTACAGGCGCCGGGATCGGCGTGGGCGTGGCGCGGAAGCTGAACGCTCAGGAACTGGTGGTAGTCTGCGCGGCGGTGACCGGCATGGTGGGAGCGTTCGCCAGCCGGATCCTCTCCGGACAGATGTTTGTGGACGGACAGGTGATCTTAAACGGTCCGGGAGAACCGCTGGGAGCCTTTGTCGCGGCATATATCGCCATTGAGATCGGAATCCTGATCTCCGGGAAAACAAAGCTGGATATTATTCTGACGCCTCTGGTCTGCATCGGTGTTGGATCCGCAGTCGGGCTGTTCGTAGGTCCGCCGATCTCCCGGTTCATGTCCTGGCTGGGATTTCTCATCAACTGGGGAACGGAGCAGCAGCCCCTTCTGATGGGAGTGGTGGTCTCTGTCCTGATGGGGATGATCCTGACGCTTCCGATCAGTTCTGCGGCGCTGGGGGTGATCCTGAATCTGTCCGGTCTTGCTGCGGGCGCAGCGACTGTGGGATGCTGCTGTAATATGATCGGATTTGCCGTTGCAAGCTTCCGGGAGAACAAATTCAGCGGTTTTCTTGCTCAGGGGATCGGGACGTCAATGCTCCAGGTACCGAACATTGTCAGGCATCCTCTGATCTGGATCCCGCCGATCCTGTCCAGTGCGATCCTGGGACCGGTGGGGACAGTTGTGCTGCACATGACCAACAATGCGACCGGATCCGGGATGGGGACAGCCGGGCTGGTCGGCCCGCTCATGACCTGGCAGGTGATGACCCGGACAGAGCCGGAAATGATCGTGTTCGCGAAGATCATCCTGATCCAGTTCATCCTTCCTGCGGTACTGACACTGCTGATCTCGGAGTTTATGAGGAAAAAGCGGTGGATCAAACCGGGGGACATGAAGCTGGATCTGTAAGCCTGTTCCCGGGGGCGGCGTTTAGGTGTGAACTGTAGCATAAGGTTACAATTGTTTCTTAAAAAAGAGTGAACTCTGTGACATTCAATACAAAATATGGTATACTGTTTGAAAACAAAACAACCAATGGGGGATGTCTGTGATGAAAGGTGAACAACAGGTAGAGGCTGCGTTACGGAGCTATGAAGATGTTGACAGCTGGAAAACAGTTATTTTCCTTTACAATGCAGCCCTGAAGGAAGTGGGGACAAAGTTGGAGATCCTCAATGATGAATTCCAGCATGTGCACCAGTATAATCCGATCGAGCATATCAAGACCAGGATCAAGACGCCGGAGAGCATCGTAAAGAAGCTGAAACGCTACGGATATGAGACGTCGATCGAAAACATGGTGCGGTATGTAAATGATATTGCGGGTGTACGGCTTATCTGTTCCTTCACATCAGATATTTACCGGTTGGCTGAGATGATCGGAAACCAGAGTGACCTTAAGGTACTTTCCATCAAAGATTATATCAAGAACCCGAAAGAGAGCGGATACAAAAGTTATCATATGCTTGTGTCCGTGCCGATCTTTCTGTCGGACAGTGTGGTGGACACCAAGGTTGAGATCCAGATCCGTACCATTGCGATGGACTTCTGGGCCAGCTTGGAACACAAGATCTACTATAAGTTCGAGGGAAACGCGCCGGAATATATCAGCCGCGATCTCCGGGAATGCGCAAAGATGGTGTCCGAACTGGATGACAAGATGCTGTCGCTGAATGAAGCGATACAGGAATGTATTGTCCAGGAAGAAGCCAACAGGGATAATATGGATGATGTGCTCGACAATGTGATCGGGAACAGAAGAGGCCAGAGAGTGCTCCATTTTTCAGATAAGAAACAGAAAAGAGAATGAAAGAACGAGAGAACCGGACATGAATTTTCAGGTCCGGTTCTTCTTATGGTAGGAAGGGCATGCAGTCAGTCTGCAGCGAAAGTCCGCAAGGGGTGCAGTTGGCGACGGACTCTATAGCAACTTCCAAGGTTTGTACCGTGAGGCACAGGCGAGAAGAAGAGGTATCCGGACTTTTCAACCCCCAAAACATATTGAAGCCTCCTCTCGTTTTAGGTATAATGTTCAGGTAAGCAATCCGCAGTGCACTGTCCATAGAGAGACACGAGGCTGCAGGCAGACTCAGTGGCGCTGTATGGACAGTATAGGGCGGATGCCCGTGAGCTACGACGCCAAAGGCGGCGGAGCTTGAGCACTGCGGAACTCTCCGGGAAGGAAGAGGCTGCAGGCAGACTCAGTGGCGCTGTATGGACAGTATAGGGCGGATGCCCGTGAGCTGCGGCGCCGAAGGCGGCGGAGCCTGAGCACTGCGGAGCCGGAAGCGGATTGCAATACAAGGGATAAAGGGAAGAAAAAGGGAATGACAAAGGAAGCGAAGCGAAAAGGGATAGAGCTTGGCGCCGGACTTTTGCTGTATGTGATCGTGTGGATCGTTACAGAGTACTATGAAGCGGGAAGGATTGTGAAGACACTTTTGTTTTTACTGCCTTACCTTGCCCTCTCGGCGACAACGTATATTGAGCTTTTTAAGAACATCGGGAAACTGCAGTTCCTTGACGAGAACCTTCTGATGATCATTGCGACTGTAGGAGCGTTTGTCGTAGGAAGGGATAAAGAGGCTGTGGCCGCCATGCTGTTCTACCAGGTGGGAAAGATGGTGGAGGAAATCTCACTGAGCAGGACTAAAAAGTCCATTGCGGAGTTTATTGATCTCCGGCCTGAATATGCAAATCTGAAGGTGGGGAACACTGAGAAGATCGTGCCGCCTCAGGAATTAAAGGAGCGGCAGATCATCGTGCTCAGACCGGGGGAGAAGATCCCGGTAGATGCGGTAGTCACGTTTGGGAACGGAACCATTGATACAAAAGCAATCACAGGAGAGTCGGAGCCGAGGGCCGTGAAGATCGGAGACAGGCTGTACAGCGGGTGCATTAATCTGAACGGTGTTCTGGAGGCCCGGGTTACCCGGATCTATAAGGATTCTACTGCGGCGAAGATCATGCGTCTGGTTGAGAATGCCAATGAGAAAAAGTCTGACAGTCTGCATTTTGCGGACAGGTTCACGAAATACTATACGCCCATTGTGATCCTGATCGCGCTGCTGACGATCCTCCTTCCGCCGATGATATTTGTGGAGGCAAGGGATGAATGGATCTACAGAGGTCTTATTATCCTTGTGGCGGCATGCCCGTGCGGGCTGATGGTATCCATCCCCATGGCGTTTCTGGGCGGAATCGGCGCGGCGTCCAGGCAGGGTGTACTGATCAAAGGGAGCGCATTTCTGGAAGAACTTCCCAAAGTGGATACCTTTGTGTTTGATAAGACGGGAACATTGACAGAGGGTGTGTTCCATGTGCAGAAGATCGTTCCCTATCAGAAGATGACGGAGAGCGAACTGTTGGAGGCGGCTGCGCTGGGAGAAGCATATTCCACACATCCGATCGCGCTTTCCCTGAGGGAGGCATATGGAAAAGAAAGCGACCGGTCCCGCGTGGACGGCCTGAAGGACTACCCGGGATACGGGATCGGGGCGCGCGTGGACGGCAGGGAAGTATATATAGGAAACTCCCGGCTGATGAACCGGCAGGGACTGTTCTATACACCTGTGTCAGAGATCGGGACGGCGGTCCATGTGGCAATTGACGGGAAATATGCGGGTTATATCCTGATCGCGGATGCGGTCAGGCCGGGAGCGGCAAAGCTGATGAAATGGCTCCACCGGCGGGATCTGGATACGGTCATGCTGACAGGAGACAATGAAAGAGTGGCTGAGGCGGTAGCAAAAAAGCTCCGGATCGAAAGCGTCTATGCAGAACTCATGCCGGAAGATAAAGTAGAGCAGATCGAGGAGTTTATGGAGAATCAGATGGAGGGGGAAAAGCTGGCTTTTGTCGGCGACGGGATCAACGACGCGCCGGTGCTCTCCAGAGTGGACATCGGAATCGCCATGGGAGGCTTGGGCGCGGATGCGGCCCTGGAAGCGGCGGATATCATCCTGATGGAGGACGAACCCTCGGGGATCATCAACGCGATCCGGATAGCCAGGGCAACGCTTCGTTCCGTGAGGCAGAACATGGTCTTTGCGATCGGCATGAAGGTGATCCTGATCGCACTTGCATTTTCCGGGTATGTGACCATGCAGAATGCCATTCTTGCGGATATGGCCGTGATGGTCATCAATATCCTGAATTCATTCTGGATGATGAAATTCCCGGAGCGTTAAAATATATAGGAGGAGTATGATAAAAATGTCAGGGATGAAGAAAAAATTACTGATCTTGGCGATGATGAGCACTGTTCTGCTCTCCGGATGCGCCGGCGCCTTAAAGGACGGGGCCGAGGCGCTGGAGTCGGGAGATTATGAGACGGCAGCTGCATCCTTCCAGCAGGCAATCTCCGAGAAGGGAGACCGGGAAGATCTGGCGGCAGCTTACCAGGGACTCGGAATGGCGGATTATGAACTGGGCAGTTATGCGGATGCTCTGGAGGCGTTTGAGAGCGCAGTGGATAACGGTGCAAAACAGACTGTTGAGCTTTATAATCTGATGGGCGTTTCTGCCATGCAGACCGGGGACTATGAGAAAGGTCTGGATTATATCCAGGCGGGACTGGCTCTGACAGACACCGGCACTGACGGAGAAAGCGACGATGCCGGACTGATCCAGGAGATGGAATACAATGAGATCATCTGCATGGAACGCCAGGCTGACTGGGAATCCGCAAAGGAGAAGATCGCGGCGTATATAGAGAAATATCCGGATGATGAGGCCGCTCAGAAAGAAGCGGAATTTCTTGAAACACGATGATCATAAAGAGGGTCAGGCCCTTCGTCAGAGGGGGCTGGCCCCTTTGACTCAAATCGAGGGAAATATATGAACATAAGAAAGAAATATCAGATCACGGAATACTGCCACCGATTTCTGTCAGAATATATTTCTGATGGCGATCTCTGTATTGACGCGACAGCAGGGAATGGAAATGATACAGAGTTCCTGTGCCGGCTCGTGGGAGAAAAGGGAGAAGTCTTTGCTTTTGACATCCAGGAGCAGGCGATTGCGAATACCCGGGAGAAACTGAATAGGGCAGGTCTGCTTGAACGGGCAGAGCTGATCTGTGACGGGCATGAGCGGATGGAGCAGTATGTGACCGGAGAGGCGGCAGCTGTCGTGTTCAATCTGGGGTATCTTCCCGGCGGAGACCACGCCTTTGCGACACGGGCGGAGACGAGCATGAAGGCGGTGAAAGCGGGGATGAGGCTGCTGAAGCCGGGCGGAGTGATCAGTCTTTGCATCTACAGCGGCGGAGATACCGGGTATGAGGAGCGGGATGTGCTGCTCGACTGGCTGAAAGATTTAGACCCGAGGAAGTGGCTCGTCATTGTGAACAGCTACTATAACCGGAGGAACGATCCGCCCCTCCCGGTTTTTATCCTCCGTCTGGACTGACGGAATGTAAGGAGGACCATATTTGATGTATGAGATGAATAAAACGGAAGAAACCGTGATCCTTGTGGGGGTTGATACCGGGGGCGCGGAGTCTGAGGAGGCGTCCCTCGACGAACTCTCTGAGCTTGCCCGGACGGCGGGTGCCCGCGTGGCGGGCAGGCTGATCCAGGCACGGGAGACGATTCATCCGGGAACCTATATCGGGAAAGGTAAACTGACAGAGCTTAAAGATCTGCTCTGGGAAACGGAAGCCACAGGGATCATCTGCGATGATGAACTGACCAGCGTTCAGATCGGAAATCTGGAAGAGGAGCTGTCCTGTAAGGTGATCGACCGTACGCTTCTGATCCTGGATATTTTCGCTGCCCGCGCTGTGTCCGGGGAAGGAAAGATACAGGTGGAACTGGCACAGCTCCGCTACAGAGCGTCCCGCCTTTCCGGACTTGGAAAGTCCCTCTCACGTCTGGGAGGAGGGATCGGAACGAGAGGTCCCGGGGAAAAGAAGCTGGAGATGGACAGAAGACTGATCCGCGAGAGGATCAGCAGGCTGAAAAGAGAACTGAAGGATGTGGAGAAACACAGGGAGCTGATCCGGGGGCAGAGAAAACAGTCCGGGCTGAAAGTGGCGGCTCTGGTGGGATACACGTCCGCGGGAAAGAGCAGTATCGAAAATGCGCTGACAGACGCTGGGATCCTGGAGGATGCCATGCTGTTCTCCACTCTGGACACCACGACCCGGTCCCTGATGCTGGACAACACCCAGGAGATCCTGCTGACGGATACGGTGGGATTTATCCGGAAGCTTCCCCATCACCTGGTGGAGGCGTTTAAGAGCACGCTGGAGGAAGCTGCCTATGCGGATATCATCATTCATGTGGTGGACGCGTCCAATCCCCAGATGGACACACAGATGCATGTGGTCTATGAGACACTGCGTCAGCTGGGCGCGGAGGGAAAAACGGTGATCACCCTGTTCAATAAGCAGGATCTTCTTGAGACTCCGGGATATTCCAGAGATTTTCAGGCGGATTATTCGATCCCCACATCTGCGAAGACAGGGCAGGGGCTGGAGGAGCTCAGACAGGCTCTGCTTGAGATCATCCGAAGAGATCAGATATATATCGAACGGCTGTATGATTTTGCTGAGGCGGGAAAAATTCAGATCATCCGGACAAAAGGCCAGCTGGTATCCGAGGAATACTTGCCGGAGGGAATCCAGGTGAAGGCATATGTTCCGCAGGATATATACGGAAGGGTATAAAGAAACGGTATGGGAGAAAGGAGAAGAAAAAATGGTTGTGATAGACAGAGAGAAATGCATTGGCTGCGGATTGTGCGCGAAGGACTGCCCGGCAGGAAAGATCAGAGTTGAGGAAAAGAAAGCGGTCTGGAAACCGGACTGTATCCTGTGCGGGCACTGCGTTGCGGTCTGTCCGAAGGGCGCAGTGACAATCCCAGAGTACGACATGGCTGATGTGGAAGAGTATGACAGGGAGACATTTTCCGTGAGACCGGAGAACTTTCTGCATGCGGTGAAATTCAGAAGGAGTATCCGGAATTTCCAGGACAGGAAGATGGACCGGGAGACGCTCGAACGGATCCTGCAGGCAGGGAGATATACTCCTACGGCGAAGAACAGTCAGGCGTGCCGCTTTATCGTGGTGCAGGACAGACTGGACGAACTGAAGGAACTGCTCTGGGGACAGATCCCGGATATGGCGGAACGGGTAAAAAAGACCATGCCCCAGTATTCTATATTCTTTAAGTTCCTTTACCGCAGACACCGTGATAATCCCCAGGATGACGGACTTTTCTTCAATACACCCGCATGTATCATGGTAGTGGCGGATAATCCTCTGGATGGAGGGCTTGCCGCGGCAAATATTGAAAATATGGCGGTTGCGGAAGGTGCAGGTGTGCTCTACAGCGGCTATCTCACACGGATCATTGATGCCTGTCCTGCAGTGAAAGAGTGGCTGGGGATCCCGGAGACGCCTCTTGTGTGCTGTATGCTCATCGGGTATCCGACGGTTACATATAAAAGGACGGCGCCGAGGAAACCGGCAGATATTGAGTGGAGATAGAAAAAGGAAGATCAGACAGAAGAAATCGGCGGCACGGGATGAGATTTGTGCCGCCGGTCGTTTTACAATTCTACAGATAGGGTTTTGATGGTGTCTCAGGATAGCTTCCCATGGACACCAGTAACTGCAGTCCGGTCTCTCTTGCGGTGAGGACTGCGTTTTTTACTGCGGAGGCTTCTCCGGTCACTGCCACGATCACTTCATTGGAATGACTGGTCCCCCGATCCGGCGTCATGTAACGGACAATCTCGACTGGTGAGGATTTCACTGCAAGATCAGCCATGACAAGCCCGATGGCGGCGGGAGACCCGCAGAAGAAACCAAAGGGCTTTCCCACAGGCGCTCCGAAAGCCATGTTCAGAGCGCTGTCCGCGCAGGCGGAATAGGTGAATTCCAGATGTCCCGCCTGGCTGATGTATAATTCACCTGCATATTTTTCGATATATTCCAGAGAAATCTCTACGGCGCGCCTGATGTCGGAAACATTGTCTCCGCCCAGGATGATGAAGCATCCGTGTCCTCCCCAGCCTTTTGTGTCGCGGGGGAGTTCAATGGATACGACCTCTGTGTTCGTTGATTTGACCGCTTCGTCCACGGCGTTGATCTGTCCCGCGGCTCCGGTGCGGGAACTGATCAGACCAAGGCTTCTGTAAGTTTTTTTCAGTTCCATCTTCCCGAGTAGGGAAGCGTCGATCCCGGGGATCACGAGCCCGATGGTATCGAGTACGGTGGTGCCCACAAATTCCGTCAAAGAACAGTCTGCCGGGATTGCTGTCAGATTGTTTACGTCTATCATGATGGTCCTCCTGTCATGAAGTGACTTGATTTTATAGAAAACAGTGGAATGAGCAGAAACTCTTTGCTCTGTTACAGGAATCCTCCGTCCATGCCGATAACCTGCCCTGTCAGGTAAGACGGAGCCTCGGCCAGCAGGAGAACAAGCCCGGCGGCTTCTTCTGCTGTGCCAAAACGTCCGGCAGGAATTTCGTCCTCCAGGGCGGCCCGTTCCTCCCTGTCCAGCCTGCCGTTCATTTCCGTGTCGATGACGCCGCATGCGATGGCGTTTACCTGGATATTGCTGGGGGCAAGTTCTTTTGCCAGAGCCCGGGTCAGACCGTCCAGCCCTGCTTTGGAGGCAGAGTAGGCCGCCTCGCAGGAAGCACCTGAGGTGCCCCATATGGAAGAAATGTTGATGATCCTGCCCTGCTTTTTTGAAACCATATGCGGTATCGCCTCCCGGCAGCAGTAGAAGGCGGAAGAAAGATTGGTGTCCAGGACAGTCCTCCATTCCTCATCTGTCATATCGCTTAACAGTCCGAAATGTGCGATCCCGGCGTTGTTTACAAGGACGTCAAGTCCGCCGCGGGAGGCAGTGATCTCCTGGAAAATGGAACTTACGGTTTCGGGTTTGCTCACATCTCCGGGGAGTTTCGTGCAGGAGCCTCCTGCCGACAGGATCTCCTGTTCCAGCGTTTCCAGCTTATCTGTTGAAGTCCTGCAGTTTATGAATACGTGATATCCGGCTCCGGCAAAAGCCAGGGCGCAGGCACGCCCGATCCCCCGGGAGGAGCCGGTCACGAGTACGGTCTTACTTTCCATGCTATAATACCTCCGGATTGCATTTTGCGCAATCATTATACCACGTGCGCAGAAAAGGGAGCGCCGCGTAGCGGCATTTACTTTTCAAGCCGTGGGTTGCCCGGTATAATAATCCCCGCAAAGCGGGGCAGACCGATAATAGCGGTCTGGATTGTGTGTAACGCAATCATTATATCATAGATACCAGCCCCGCGAAATATCCCGCCGGGCTTTTTTCATTTGTGGGCAATCTTCGTTGAGATTGCCGGCGGCTTGTGTTACAATTTTCCTGTAAGTTAAATACAGGTAAAGAAAGATGCGGTTCGCTAGATCTCGGATGCGGCAGTTTTACATCTGTACAGGCGGCAGCCGGTGTCTCTGATTAGGGCAGGAGGATGTTTCATGATTGATGACGCCATTGAATTTGCAACAAAAGCTCATGAAGGACAGTTCCGCAAGGGAACGCGGAGACCTTATATCGTCCATCCCATCGAGGTGGCAGATATCGTGTCCACCATGACAAATGACGAGGAAGTGATTTGTGCGGCGGTGCTGCACGATACGATCGAGGACTGCGGGGGGATCACGCAGGAAGTTTTAAAGCTCAGATTCGGCCGGCGGGTCGCGGAAATGGTGGCTCAGGAGAGCGAGGATAAGTCTTTATCCTGGGAGGAGAGAAAAGGAGAGACGATACGAAGGCTGAAGGATGCGCCAGCAGAAGTACAGATGATCGGTCTGGCGGACAAACTCTCGAATATGCGGGATATCGACAGGGATTACCCGGTTGTGGGAGAACTGCTGTGGACCAGGTTCCGGATGCAGAGCAAGGCGGCGCTGGCGTGGTATTACAAGGGGGTCAGAGACGTGCTGCAGGACAGGTTTTCGGGAGTGGACGCGTACGAGGAATACTGCCGTCTGATCGACAAAAATTTTGGGGAAGACGGAGAAGATATGGAATGGCGGAAAGGAGAAACTCGCTGAAATGGGAAAGACGAAGGTGATCTGTTTTGCGAATAACAAGGGAGGAAGCGGCAAGTCGACTACATGCTCCAATGTGGGATACGGGCTCCGGGAACTTGGACGAAAGGTTCTGTTGATCGATGGAGACATGCAGCTCAATCTGTCGCTTTCTCTTTTTGATGAGGATACAGTACTCGGGTTTGCTCAGGGGGAGAAGAATCTGTATGAGGGGATCAAGCGGCAGGATGATCTGTCGGATTATATTGTACATACATCTTACGAAGGACTGGATATGATCCCATCTTCTACTCTGATGAGTTCCATCGAGTATGAGCTGTTCACCAAATGGCAGAGGGAATTCATCCTGAAAAAAGGAATCTCTTCTATAAAAGAGTCCGGGGAATATGACTATATCCTGATTGATGCCCCGCCGACCCTCGGGGGCTGGGTGATGAATATCCTGTGCGCTTCCGATGAGATCATCATCCCTGTGGAGGCGACGCCCTGGGGGCTGTTCGGGCTGGGGAATATGTTTGAGTTCCTGGAGGAAGTCCGTCAGATCGCTCCGGATCTGAAGCAGGGCGGGATCGTGATAACCAAGGTTGATACGAGAAAGAATTACTTTAAACAGACGCTGGAAACTCTGAAAGAACTGGATGATGTGAAAGTGTTTGACACATATATCCGGGTGGACAGCGGAATCGAGTGGTCCCAGGATAACAATGCTCCGGTCATTGCATATAAGAAGAGCAGCCGGAGTGCGAAAGAATACATGACACTGGCGCAGGAGATCGACACATGCATGAGGAACTGATCCGGGAGCTGTCCGTCATTACGGAAGAGGAGCAGAGGATCCTGGCGGGAAGACAGGAGATCGATCAGCAGATCTATACGGAGAAAAAAGAAATGATCGTGGACTGCGACAAGCTGCTCCAGAAGGGGAAGCTGATCCAGGTCCGGCCTCACACAAGGTTCGTCCATTTTCCGGAGCACCGGCACAATTATATTGAAGTGATCTATATGTGTCAGGGGACAACGACTCACATCATCAACGGAAACAGGATACTGCTCAAGACGGGGGAACTGCTCTTCCTGAACCAGAATGCGGTGCAGGAGATCCTTCCGGCAGGAAAAGAGGATATTGCGGTGAATTTTATTGTCCTTCCGGAATTTTTTGACACCGCCTTTTCCATGATCAGCGGGGAAGAAAATATGCTGAAGACGTTTCTCGTTGATGCGCTCTGCGGGAAGGACGGGGAGACTTCGTATCTGCATTTCCATGTGGCGGATATCCTGCCGGTCCAGAATCTGGTGGAGAATATGGTCTGGACGATCTTCTACGATTCCTCGAATAAGAGGAGCTGTACCCAGATCACAATGGGACTTTTGTTCCTCCAGCTTCTCAATTATATGGACAAGATGGAGACCGGGCGGAACCGGTTTGATACGGAGGTCATGGCGGCGGTGCTCAGCTATGTTGACGAGCACTACCGGAACGGTACGCTGTCCGAATTAGCGGGGCAGATGAATACGGATATCTACTGGCTGAGCCGTGAGATCAAGAAACAGACAGGAAAGACCTACAAGGAACTGCTTCAGGAGAAGCGGATGCAGCAGGCGGTATGGCTGCTTACAAACAGTGCCGTTTCCGTGTCAGACATTATCGAGTCTGTGGGATATGATAATACCAGTTATTTTTATCGGAAATTCAGGGAAAAGTACGGGGTGAGCCCCAAAGAATACAGAATGAACCAAAAGGAGTCCCTGTCAGAGGACTGAAATTGCAAGAAAGGACGTAGTTTTATGTAAATAACGTCCTTTTTTTGTGCGGTTTCACCAATTATAATAAATTTATAGTCGAAAAAATATAAAGGAGGTACAAGAGATGGACAAGTATTATTTGGCCGTTGATATTGGCGCGTCCAGCGGACGGCATATGCTTGCGTCTATGGTGGACGGGAAGATGCAGCTTGAGGAAGTATACCGTTTCCCAAACGGGATGGACAATAAAAACGGAACCCTCTGCTGGAATGTGGAACGTCTCTTCACCGAGATCAAGACCGGACTGAAAAAATGCAAAGAACTCGGAAAGATCCCGGTATCCATGGGCATTGACACCTGGGGTGTGGACTATGTCCTGCTGGATAAAGACGATAAGATACTTGGCGAGACGGTCGGATACCGGGACAGCCGTACCAATGGGATGGACGAGAAAGTGTATGAGAAGATATCCCTGGAAGATCTGTACGCAAGAACAGGAATTCAGAAGCAGCTTTTCAACACGATCTACCAGCTGATGGCCGTGAAGCAGTTTCATCCGGAATATCTGGAGCAGGCGGAGACGTTCCTGATGCTGCCGGATTATTTCAACTTTCTTCTGACAGGGGTAAAGAAGAATGAGTATACAGAGGCGACAACCGGACAGCTCATCAGCGCAGAGACAAATGACTGGGACTATGAACTGATCGATTTGCTGGGATATAACAGAAAGATGTTCATGCCGGTTTCCATGCCGGGGACGGTCGTGGGGAACTTCTCCAAAGAGATCCAGGATGAGGTGGGCTTCGACTGTACAGTGGTTCTCCCTGCGACTCACGATACCGGCTCTGCCGTGCTGGCAGTGCCGACAAATGATGACAATGCGGTATACATAAGTTCTGGAACATGGTCATTGATGGGAATCGAGAGGAAAGAACCAGATTGCTCTGTTGAAAGTATGAAAGCCAATTTTACCAACGAGGGCGGCTATGACCATCGGTTCCGTTTTATCCAGAACATCATGGGGTTGTGGATGATCCAGTCAGTGAAGAAAGAATTTACCGAGGATCTTTCTTTTGCGGAGATTTGTGATATGGCATCAAAAGAGACGATTCCGTCGATCGTGGACTGCAATGACGACAGTTTTATGGCGCCTGAGAGTATGATCAGAGCGGTGCAAGATTTCTGCAGGAACAGCGGGCAGCAGGTTCCGGAGACCGTTGGGGAGATTTCATCCGTGATCTACAACAGTCTTGCGAAGTGCTACAAAGATGCTCTTGAAAAGATCGAGCATATCACGGGAAATAAGTACGATACGATTTATGTTGTGGGCGGCGGTTCCAATGCGGAATACTTAAACCAGCTCACTGCAAAATATACGGGACGCAGCGTTTCCGCCGGTCCGTCCGAGGCCACAGCGATCGGAAACATCATGGTGCAGATGCTCCATGACGGCGTGTTCAAAGATCTGCCGGAGGCAAGGACATGCGTGAGAGATTCATTTGATGTGAAAATGTATTGATAAGGAGGATATGTAATGTTAGTTGATACAAAAGCAAGAGTAGGAGTTTTTTCAATCGCGTTAGGCGCATATCTGCCTCAGTTCCCTTCTCTGGTTCCGGAGTTTGAGGCCCAGTATGATGCATTTAAGAAAACGATCCCGGATACGGTGGAGATCATCGACGGTGGAATCGTGACCACAAAAGAACAGTCCCAGGAGGCTGGAGACAAGTTCCGTGCAGCGGATGTTGACCTTGTATTCCTTCAGCTTCTGACCTACGCTACATCATACAACATGCTCCCGGCAGTAAGAGATCTGGATGTTCCGGTCGTTCTTGTCAACGTACAGAAACTCAAAGCGCTGGATTATGATCATACAGATATCGCAACATGGCTTGGCGAGGGATATGCGTGCGGAGCTGTCGGAGAGATGGTGGCGGATCTTGAGAGATACGGAAAGAGACATGCTGTGATCACAGGCGTCGTAGAGGGCGGTGACCCAGGCGTCCAGGCGGAGATCGAAGACTGGTGTAAAGCGGCCCAGGTAAGGAGGAGATTCCGCGATACAAATATCGCTCAGATCGGAAGACCTTATCCGGGTATGATGGATCTTTACATCGATGAGTCCAACCTGTACAGAAGAATGTTCCTGTATACAAAACAGTTCGACTGGGAGAAGATGTGGGCGATTGCCGACGACATTACAGACGAGGATGCGATCCGCGCGAAAGCACAGGATATCCTTGATACATTCGATATCGAGGGCGGCGGAAGCATCGAAGAAGTATGGGAGATGGCAAAATATGTAGTCGCATTCGAGCAGTGGGTAAAAGACGAGAAACTCGGTCTGATCGCTTCCCACTATGACGGATTCGCACAGGGCAAGGCAGGCGTCCTTGACAGTATGCTCATCCCGGCGTTCTCTATGCTGATCAAACAGGGAACAGCATGTGCGGTAGAGGGAGATATGAAGGTTGCCATGGCAATGAGCATCCTGAAGACGATCTCAGGAACAGGTCAGCTGGCAGAGATGTACTCCATCGACTTTAATGACGATATTGCGATCATCGGACACAGCGGATCCGGAGATGCGGACATTTCCGATAAGAAACCGACCATGAAGATTGTGAAGGTGTTCCATGGAAAGACAGGCGGCGGATATCTGACTCAGTTCTATCCGTACACAGGTCCGGTTACCTATCTTGCGATCACGCAGGACGGAGACGGACACTTCAAGTTCATCGTGGCTGAAGGTATCAACGAGGAAGGACCGATCCTTTCCTTCGGAGATACAAACATGAGGACACGCTTCACCTGCGGTGCGAGAGAGTTCGTAAACCGCTGGAGCGAGTGCGGACCGACCCATCACTTTGCGGCTGCTACGGGAAGACACATCGATACGATCCTGAAGGTTGCGAAGATCTTCAATGTGCCGGTTGATATCGTGACGAGATAAGGATAAAGAATAAAAAACAGACTGCCCATACAAGCTCCCCGACCTCATCAGCTTTACGGACGCCTGTTTTTTGTTTAACAGGAAACTTCGTTCCCTATTAAACAAAACGTTCCGCGACCGCTTACAATCCCGGAATGTGCCTTTGGGCACTTCCGGTGATTATGTATTGATACGGAACTGCTTTGGAGTACACCCGTATTTTTCTTTAAACAGTTTATAAAAATAGTTCATGTTCTGAAAGCCGGAGGACGCAGCTGCCTTGGTGATCGGGATGGAGGTGTTTTTGAGCAGCATGGCCGAATGCTCCAGTTTCAGCTCCAGGATGATAGAGATAAACGTCTTTCCCGTATATTTTTTCAGCAGGCGGCTCAGGTAATTGGGAGAAAAATGAAACGCTTCTGCGGCTTTCTCCAGAGTCAGATCCATATAATTGCGGTTGATATAGTCCAGGATACTGACCACAGAGGCGGGAGCTGTCCCGGAACCGGAAGGCCCGGCGTCCTGACAGTTCCCTTCCCTTGCAAGGAGTGAAAACAGGATCGTCATAAAGCTGTTTATGATCTCTCCGCTTCCGGGCTCCCCGTGTTTGAGCTCCAGTAGTACCGCGGTGATGCAGTGGCGGACTTCCGGGTCATTTTCCAGAGGAAAGTAGAGATAATTTCCGGACAGGCTGTGCCGGTAGAGGGCGGAAAAGATGAATTCTGTGATCCGGTTTGAGCAGGAAAACTGCTTCATCAGTGTCTCATGAAAGTATTCTTTTGTCATCATGATGTTGACGGCAAAGGTGTTCTCATCCACCCGTTCCAGGCTGTGGCGGACGTTGGTGTCCAGAAGAAGGAGGCTGCCTTCCCCGATGTCAATGGTAGAATTGTTTACCGTCTGACGGACGTTTCCCTGCCAGACATAGGTGAGTTCGAAAAAGTCGTGGCGGTGGACCGGACAGTATACAAAGCGTGGGTGCTTGGAGTAAGTGATCCCGTTTCCTGTCGGGAAATAATACTCTTTGCTGAGGGTCTTCCTCATGCTCTGATCAAGCTGGTAATCAATGATCCCGAGCTGCTCCGCGATCAGAGAACTGTCGGTCTCTCCGTATTCGAGGGCTGCTTTTTCAAGGGGCGTATAAGTTTTGAATTCCTGGATCAGTTCATCTGGATCGTATATGGATCTGTTACCTCCTGTTCTGCCTGTATCGGACGGTTTCCCGAGGCCCTTCACCGCTTATGGGCAAACACGCGCGGCTTTGACCCTGGGTGTCTGGTGTGGACTTTGAGCTTTTGATCCTGGCATTATTATATCAGTGCAGGTTCGGATATGTCTATAAAGAAATTCCTGGAGAAGGAGGTTTGATTTTGACATAAAATCCCCCTCTTTACTTCATTGAATAAAAGGGGCGGGAGAGATAACATTAGAGAAAAAAGGGCGAGAAAATGAAAGGAGAAAAGAAAAATGGTCATCAGACATTTGAAAACAAATCATCTGGAAAACCCGTTGGGGTATGATCTTGGGACACCGGTCTTTTCCTATGTGGTTGAGGAGACAGAGTCCAGAAAACAGAAAGCGGCCCGGATCACGGTGGCGCTGGATCCGGATTTTAAAGAAGTAGTATATGACAGCGGGGAGAGCGGGGGTATCCTGAATACAGAGTTTGAACTGCCCTGCGAGATAAAGCCGCAGACCAGATATTTCTGGAAGGTGCAGGTATGGGGAGACGCAGGAGATACTGCGGTCAGCGACACGGCATGGTTTGAGACGCCCATGGAGAAAGAGTGGGATGCAGACTGGATCACCCCGTCCCTTCCGAAGGAAGTACAGGTTACTCTGATCAAGAAATTTTCCGTGGACCGTCCTGTGGCGAAGGCGAGGATGTACATGGTAGGGCTGGGACTCTACGAGCTTTATCTGAACGGGGAGAAGAAGGGAGAGGAATGCCTCCTTCCGGGATTCTGCGATTATGAAACATGGATCCCGTATCAGACGTTTGAGATGGATCTGGTGCAGGGCGAGAATGAAGTCAATGTCATGCTGGGAGACGGCTGGTATAAGGGCGTATACGGCATGAGGACCCTTGTTGAGAATTACGGGGACCGTCTTGCATGTATCGGAGAACTCCATATCTGGTACGAGGACGGCACGACAGAGGTGATCCCGACAGATCTCTCCTGGCAGGCAAAGAAGAGCACGGTTGTCTTCAGCGGCATCTATCCGGGAGAGGTTTATGATACAATGGTGGACGACAGCGAGCGGTTCCCGGTGGAAGTGATCGATCTTGACAAAGGAAAGCTGACACCAAGGCTGAACCCGCCGATCACGATCCATGAACATATCACGCCCATCGAGCTGATCCACACTCCGGCGGGAGAGACCGTGCTTGACATGGGACAGAACATGGTCGGATGGCTTTCCTTCAGGTGCAGTGCTCCGAAGGGGACAAAGCTGTTCTTCCAGTTTGGCGAGATCCTTCAGGATGGCAATTTCTATAATGAGAACCTGAGGACCGCAAAAGCAGAATTTACTTATATTTCCGACGGAACAGAGCGGATCGTGAGACAGCACTTCACGTTCTACGGATTCCGCTTTGTGAAAGTGACCGGATGGGAAGGCGAGATTGATCTGAATGATTTCGCAGGTCTTGTCATCCATTCAGATATGGAAGAACTGGGGAATATCGAGACGTCCGATCCGCTGGTGAACCAGCTCTTCCACAACGCGAAATGGGGACAGAAGGGGAACTTCCTTGACGTCCCGACAGACTGCCCCCAGAGGGATGAGCGCTATGGCTGGACCGGAGACGCTCAGATCTTCAGCGGAACGGCAAGCTTTAACATGGATACCTATGCGTTCTACACCAAGTACGGAAAGGATGTCTATGCAGAGCAGAAGAAATTAAACGGAAGCGTGCCGGATGTGGTGCCTGTGGCAAACTATCAGGGAGATGGTTCCACAGCGTGGGGCGAGGCAGCGACCATCATTCCGTGGAATGTCTACCTTCATTATGGAAACAAGCAGATCCTGGAGCGCCAGTACGACAGTATGAAGGCGTGGGTGGATTACATGAAAGGCGAGGATGACAAATACGGCGCGAAGCGTCTGTGGCAGAGCGGAACCCATTACGGCGACTGGCTTGCTCTTGATGGAAATGTAAAGGGCGGCGTATACGGAGCCACAGATCCATTCCTGATCTCCTCCGGATATTATTATTATTCCACCTCTATCGTTGCGAAGGCTGCGGCGATCATCGGAAAGAAGGAGGATGCGGAATACTACGGCAATCTGGCGGAGGAGATAAGAAAAGCATTCATCGCAGAATACTTCACACCCCACGGACGCCTTGCGGTGGACACCATGACAGCTTATGTTGTAGTACTCTATATGGGACTGACGCCGGATTACGCATATGAGAATGTATGCGAAGGGCTGATGAACAAGCTGAGAAAGAATAAATATCATCTGGAGACTGGTTTCGTTGGAACGCCGTATCTGTGCCATGTGCTCTCTGAAAACGGGATGAACGACGTGGCATACCATCTCCTCCTGGAGAAAGGATACCCGGGATGGCTGTACGAGGTGCTCATGGGAGCGACCACTGTCTGGGAACGCTGGAACTCCGTCATGCCTGACGGCAAGATCAGCGGAACGGAGATGAACTCCCTGAACCACTATGCTTATGGTTCGATCGTAGAGTGGATGTACCGCGAGATGGCGGGAATCCGTCCGTCAGAGGAGGCGCCCGGATTTAAGAAGTTTACCATCGCGCCGAAACCGGATTACCGTATCCCGGAAGTGAAGGCGTCCTTAAGATCCGCAGCCGGAACGATCCGCAGCGAGTGGGAGATCAAAGACGGCAGGCTTCATTTCTGTGTGCAGGTGCCCTTTGACGCGGAGGCTGTCCTGATCCTTCCGGATGCAGAGGCAGATGTGATCGGGAAGCAGTGCAAAGCCCAGAGCGGTGCGGGGGACGCGGCGCAGACCGGAAAGGACATTTCTGTAACACTGCAGGCGGGAACCTATGAATTCACCTATACGCCAACGGTTCCTTACCGGAAGACATACAGCATTGATTCGCCCTTCCAGGAACTGAAAGAGAATCCTAAGACCAGAAAGATACTGGATGAATATTACTTCTCGGTCCACAAGAATCTTCCTTTTGAGAAGGAACTGTATACCTTCCGTGAGATCCTGAACGGGCCGTTCACCGGACTGCCCTACGACCAGCAGGATGCGCTGGACAAGATGCTCCGGACCGTGGAGGATTGACAATAAATCGGGCAAAAGAAGGAGCCATTGAAAAGTTTTATAGCTTTTCAATGGCTCTGCTGCATATGCTTTATTTTAATTCTATTAATACTTCAATTTCACAGGCAATACCGCCGGGAAGTGTATTTACTCCGATTGCGGTTCTTGCAGGGCATCCGGCATCTTCCCCGAAAAGACTGACGAAAAGATTGGAAGCTCCGTTGACAACCTGCGGCTGCTGATCAAATGTATCGGTACTGTTTACAAAAGCGAGTACTTTTACAAAGCGTTTGATCTTATTTAAATCTCCTGTTTTAGCATGCAGATTTGAGAGAAGATTTAATGCACAATTATAGGCGGCCTTTTGTCCATCTTCCAGTGAAAGATTTTCACCAATACGTCCAATGACTGTATTTCCATTTCCTATATCAGGTCCGCATCCGGAACAATAAAGGAAATTTGTCCCAAACTCCTGTACCGGGGTATACACTCCTCCTTTTGGAGGCGGTGCGGGCAGTTCGATCCCTTTCTCTTTTAAGATACTGTAAACATCCATTCTGATCTCTCCTTTTCTTTTGATATGTTATATTTGAGCCATAGAATTGTTTGCCAAAAAATTGGAAACGTGAGGTATGGCGTCCTCTCTTTTCAATAAAGTATTTTTCTGCTGCGTGCGGTTACAGGCCATTTTGCTACAATTGTCCCCTTTTCGATTACAATAGCATGTGAATACAATGCACTGGTAGGACAAATATGAGTGGGAATAATAATAAGTTCCTGTCCGATAGCGGGCCGTTCAGATTCATGTCCGGATTTCATCCGAAAGGTCCAGTGCTCTTCGCTTTGAAACGCTTCTTCACAGTTGGATACGCCAAGCAGTACTCCGCGTGAACCGATGGGGTCAGCAGCAATTGCCTTATATCCGCAGTCTAAAGTGAAAAAGGACTCCGCAGGATGACTGATCACACGTGTTAATATACCGGCGCCAGGCGTATAAGGCAGGTCAGGATATTTTTTTTGATAGCCCGCATCATAGATAAAAACAGTGCCCGGAGAAAAAAATACCTGAAATTCCGATGGAAGGGAAAAATTTTTCCACTCAAGGGCATGATAGGGAAAACTGGGAGTTCCCCCTATTACCATCATGTTACAGTTTGGACAAGAGGATAGAATATCCTGCAAAAGTTTTTTTAAGGTATGGTTAATATTTGTGATGTTTCTTCTGCGCGCAGGGACATCGGAATCAGTGCAGTTTCCGTCATAACAGTGGATGCCTGCAAGAGAGATCCCTTCAATCTCTTTACACTGTTTACAAAAGTGAATGGCTTCATCCGGTAGAACTCCTGTGCGGTTCATTCCCATATTTATATCTATGAGGATCTTAATATCGGATGGTTCCGGCATGTTAAGAGAGACTTGCGCAAGCTGCCGGAGTAATTCTATATTGTCCGCGGCAGCATAAAAACAGGTATACGGATAAGCGTGTTGGAGCTGTAGAAAACGTGTGATATTCGGGCCGACCAGCGGATAGGAAAGGAGCACATGTCTGGCTCCGCATGACGCGGCGGTCTCGGCTTCTGCAATCGTTGCGCATTTAAAACGGCGGATCCCGGAATCTATAGAGAGTCGTATCACATCGGCCATTTTATGGCTTTTAACATGGGGCCAGAGATATTGGGAACCTCCGGCGGTTGTGACTGCCAGCTGAATGTTTCTTTGGATTATGTCACGATAATAGATCAGCGACGGTGAAACTACAGTCTTCATTTCATTAAATAAATAATCATTTGACATAAAAATATCTCCTTGTGTGGAATCTTTGTGGTTGACTTAAACAAAATGTATAAAACGATTATCTGTAAAACAAGTATTACACAAAATGTTTAAATAGTCAATCTGTATAAAAATAAAATGAAAAAACGGAAAAATAAACAAAAAATGACGGTAAAATTTATGAAAAACAGAAATAAATAAAGAAAATCAAAAATAATATTGACAATTTGTTGACGCGATTTTAGAATGCAATTAAACGAATTGTTGAAAGGCAGTCGTTTGAGTATGCATGCAAAATCTTTTGTACAAAAGTGGAGGAACAGTAATGAGTTATGTAAGTGAAAATTTTAAGGTTCTGAGTGAAATTTGTGAATGTATCGCAAGGCAATTCGGAGAAGACTGCGAAGTTGTATTGCATGATCTGACAAAATCATATGACAATACGATTGTTGCTATCTGGAATGGTCATGTCACCGGAAGAAAAGTTGGTGATGGTGGGACAGATGCCGGACTTGCGATCCTGCGCGGAACAACTCAGCCAAAAGACGAATACTGCTATATCAATAAAGCGCCGAACGGTCATGTTTTGAGGTCGACAAGCAAATATTTTCTGGATGATGAAAATAAGGTTGTTGGAAGCCTTTGTATTAATTACGACATCACTGGTCTGATAAGCGGTCAGACGGCGGTGACAAAATTGATAAAACCGGAACAGGAGGAGTCGAAAGATGAGATTTTTACAAACAGTATTGATGAATTGCTGGAAATCCTGATGCAGAAAGCTGTTGAAAGTACAGGGCATTCACTGGAATCACTTGATAAAGAGGATAAGGTTAAGGTAGTTCGCTACTTAGATGAAAAAGGGGCGTTCCTGATAAAAAAATCTGCAGAACGTGTAGCGGAATTCCTGGATATTTCAAGGTTTACTGTATACAACTATTTAAATGAAACAAAGGAGGAGTGATGACATGCCGGAAATCCTGATCGCTAACGGCTTGCTCTACGATGGAACTGGAAAAGAGCCTTTTTTCGGATCTGTACTTATAGATGATGACCGGATCAGTAAAATTTTCCGTGGTAAAACAGATCTGAAGCAGTGGAAGAAAAAAAGCGGGCTGATGTTGATCAATGCAGCTGGCCGAGCTGTGACTCCGGGATTTATTGACATCCATCGGCATTGCGATATTCAGCCTTTTTTCGGGACAGAGTTTGGCGTTCCGGTGCTTGCACAGGGAATTACAACCGTAGTGGCTGGAAACTGTGGGTTTTCAATGGCACCTGTGTCCGAGGATGAAAAAATAGCTGAGGAGACGTATTCTTTTGCGGAACCTGTTCTTGGAAAACCTTACAGAAAAATTAAAAGTTTTGAAGCGTATATGAATTACCTTGATCAGGTGAGGCTTCCGGTAAACTTTGTTTCTATGATAGGCTGTGGAACGGTAAAGACGGCGGTCAAAGGATTTTCATCCGCCCCTTTTACAGATGAAGAAATGGAGAAGGCGGTCAGATATATCGACGAGGCTCTGACGGTTGGAGCAGCGGGTGTATCTGCCGGGATCATGTATATTCCGGAATGCTATAACTCAGTAAAAGACTATGTTCGAATGTTAAAGCCGCTGAAAAAGTATGGCGTTCCCCTTTGTGTACATATGCGGGGAGAAGGTGATTCATTAACAGCAAGTGTCAAAGAAGTGATTGAAATAGGGAAACTTGCCGAATGCCCTGTTGAAATCAGCCATTTTAAGTCTTGCGGGAAAGAAAACTGGAGAAAAGAAATTTACAAAGCTATTCAGCTGATAGAGGATGCAAGATCCGGGGAGCAGGATGTAACTTGTGATTTCTATCCGTACGATGGAGGGTCTACTTCGCTGACAACGATGATCCCGCCTGCGTTTGTTGCGGGAGATATGAAGAGAGCATTGCTTGAACTTGGGACAGAGGAAGGAGTTAAAAGATTCAGGTGTGCGTTAGAGCATACGTGGAGTGATTGGGATAATTATGCAACTACATTAGGCTGGGAAAGAATCATAATATCCGGAGTAAATAAAGCGGAGAATCAGCGGTTTGTTGGGAAAACAGTTTCGGATGCCGCAAAAGATTCCGGATTTGAAAGCGCAGCAGATTTTGCGGCGTGGATTATGAATGATGAAGATGGTAAGGTTGCGATCATTAATATGAGCATGTGTCAGGAAGATATTGATGAGGTGGCAAAACTGCCTTATTCCTGTGTGATTTCCGATTCCATATATGCAGAAACGGATAAACCTCATCCCAGAATGTATGGCGCTTTTCCTAAAATACTCAGAGAGTATGTAAGAGAGCGACATGTTCTTTCCATGGAAAATGCCATTTATAAAATGACAGCTCTTCCGGCAATGAGGATGAAGATTGCCGGACGCGGAAAACTGGAAGAAGGTTACTTTGCAGATATTAATATTTTTGATCCGGTGAAATTCAAAGATACTGCGACTTATGATAAACCTGCACAGCTTGCGGAAGGACTTGAAAAGTGTTTTGTAAATGGAAAACTTGCATGGGAAGATGGGAAAATATGTGATGATGGCTGTGGGAAAAATTTGCGGCGGAGATAAAAATAACTGAAAAGAAAGGAAGAGTCTGTTTATGAAAAAGAAAAGAAGAGTATTCAGTACGGTTCTGGCTTTAGCGCTTAGTGCGGCTATGATCCTTCCCGGGTGCAGCGGTGGCTCTGATAACTCGGGAGGAAAAAGTGAAAGCGGAGAAGAAAGAAATTATGATGTGGATAACATGAAATTTAACGATGTGAAGATCCACGTAATGACAAGGATTACAAACGAAGCTTCGCAAGAGTACTTTGAACAGAAAACGGAAGAGTTTAATAATCTTGGCAAGGGCATCACGGTTGAAATAGAAAATATCACAACAGAAGAAGATTACCTGAATAAACTGCGTACAGCATATTCCAGCGGGGATACACCAAATGTATTTACAGAGTATGGAGGATCAAGGGTAAAGGACTATATCGCGGCAAATGGTGTTCTGGATTGGACCCCGTATCTGGAGGCGGATCAGGAATATTACGACAGCTTCTATGACACGGTTTTCGACAGTGTTGAGTATGATGAATATGACGGAATTTGGGGCATTCCCTATATGCAGTATATCATCTGCCTGTTCTATAATCAGGATATCTTTGAGGCAAATAATCTGACGCCCCCGACTACATGGGAGGAACTGCAGGATGTTTGTGCAAAATTGCAGGAGGCAGGAATCCGTCCCTTCCAGGTAGGAGAAAAATCGAACTTCAGGTTCGGGCATCTGTCAAACTGTATTCTCTACAGTACCTATGGAGTGGACGCGGCAGACAAACTTGCTGATGGGACAATGTCTTATGACGGTGAAGAAATGATGGATGTTTATACTAAGATTTCTGATATGAATGAAAAAGGTTATTTTGGAGAAGATATCCTTTCCACAGATTATGCGGCGGAAAAATCAACATTTACATCAGGAAACTGTGCAATGGTATGGGGACTGAACTCGGATGTAATGGGAACACTGGCTGTTTCGGATGTTGATTTTACAGTAGGTGTAACAGCGATGCCTTATGGAAGTGAAGAGCATAAAACAGAAACTCAGGGAGGCGTAAATAATATCTGGCATGTTTCGACAATGAATAAGAGCCAGGAAGAGATCGATGCGTCTGTATTCTGGGTAAAATGGATGACTTCTGACGAAAACCTGGCTGATTACACAGAAGTAGTGCCTAATATCTTCGGACGTGAGTTTGATCTTAACACAGATGATCCGTTAATGCAGAAAGTCCTTGAAATATATGGAGGAATGACTGCCATGAAATCAGATGTTCAATCTTATGATGACAGAACTTATCTGCTTGATACAGTAAGGAATGCCTTACAGGGAATCGCTCTTGGAAACACTCCGGAACAATGTGCAGATGAGATCATGGAACAGATTAATGCCAACGGATAATTAACCGAATGAAGACAGAACAAGGGCCGTCTCGTGGAGCAGTGACGCTCCGTGGGCAGCCCTTGTTTCATAAAGAAAGGAAGCGATGGGATATGAAGAGAAAACGGGATATACTGGTCTCGGTACTTTTTCTGGCACCTGCAATGATTCTGCTTATTGGATTGATCATTTATCCGGTTGTTAATACGGTTAACCTGTCTTTCAGAAGCTGGAACGGTGTTTATGGAATGCCGAAAGAATTTATTGGACTTGATAATTTCCGGGATGTGCTGACTAATACTAATTTTTGGGAAGCGCTTCTGCACTGCGTATATTTTCTGGTAGGAGGGTTCTGTATATTGATGCCCCTTGCTTTTATACTTGCCCTTATCATTACTTCCAAGATGAGAGGGCGTAAACTATTTAAAACTGCTTTTTTCATGCCGATCATGCTTTCGGCGACAGCAGTTGCCCTTATCTGGGTCTATATGCTCAATCCACAGTATGGTGCTGTGAATAAAATACTGGAACTGATCGGACTGGGGAGTCTGACTAAAGACTGGCTTGCTACACCGGGTGTGAATGTATGGAGCGTTGTCCTTGTTAACGAATGGATGTATGCCGGATACAATATGCTGATCTTTGCAGCGGGACTCGTCGCGATTCCATCCGATCTTTATGAGGCGGCAGAGATTGACGGGTGTACTCACTGGAAACGGCTGAGGTATGTAACACTTCCATTGATGAAAAATTCGTTTAAGATATTTTCTGTACTCTGCGTCACCGGATGTCTGAAAACTTTTGATCTTATCTGGGCTATGACGAAGGGAGGACCAAACAGAAGCTCGGAAATGCCGGCTACTCTGATTTATAATGAAGCTTTTTCTTACAGGCAGTTCGGCAGGAGCAGCGCTATAGGAGTGATACTCCTTGTTATCGGGCTTCTGCTCAGTCTTTTCATGAACTGGCTTTTCAGGGATAGAGACGCAATACGGGAAAAAGGAGTGGAAAAATAATGAAGAAGAAAAGTTTCAGCATCGTTTCGTATGGGTTCGCGTATATCTGGCTTGTTGTGACGATCTTTCCTCTGATCATTACATTTTTATGTTCCTTTAAGGATAATGAAGGAATCACACTGAATATGTTTTCATTGCCGACAGTTCTTCATTTTGAAAACTACACAGCGGCTGTGGAACGCGCGGGGATTTTGCGAGCTGTGTTTAACTCGATCTTTCTGGCAGTACTGACGACGCTTGTGGTTGAAGTTGTGGGAATGATGGCGGCTTACGTGCTTTCCAGAAAAAATTTTAAAATACTTTCGGTGATCAATGTGCTGTTTCTTTTCGGCGTAATGGTTCCGATACATTGTACGATCATTCCGATCAATAATCTTGCCACAGCACTGCAGTCAAAAAATCAATATTATTTTTTGCTGCTTGTGTATGCAGCGTTTCAACTGGCACAGTCGGTCTTCTTATTTACAGGGTATCTGCAGGGAGTCAGCAGAGATCTGGATGAGGCTGCGATCATTGACGGAGCAAATGATCTGACTCTTTTGTTTAGAATATTGATGCCTGTATCAAAACCGATCATGTCAACTGTAGCTGTGCTTTGTTTCGTATATTGCTATGGCGAGCTGATGTTTTCTATGACACTGCTGACTGATGTTGATAAATTTACGGTTTCGAGAGCTATGCTGACTTTCCAGGGGGAAGAGCTGCAGCTTGGACCGATTTTCGCGTGTATTATTATTGCTGTGGTACCAATCATCGTATTCTATCTGGCGTTTCATGAAAAAGTTCAGGATGGTATGATGCAGGGAGCACTAAAAGGATAAATGCCGAAAGGAGTACAGAAGATGGAAGAATTGAGATTCAGACAAATTCATATGGATTTTCATACAAGTGAAAAAATTGAAGATATCTGTGAGTGTTTTGATGAGGAAGAATTCGCGGATACACTGGAGAAAGCGCATGTTAATTCGGTTACCTGCTTTTCCAGATGCCACCATGGAATGTTATACTACGATTCCAAAAAGTTCCCGGAACTGGTTCATCCAGGGTTGAAAAAGAAAAAGGATATACTGGAACGACAGATACGGGCATGCCACAAGAGGAAGATAAAGGTGCCGATCTACACGACAGTACAATGGGATTACCACATGAGTATGAATCATCCGGAATGGGACTGCGTTAATCCGGACGGAGGTTTTGTATACCGTTGCTTTGATAAGCAGACGCCAAAAGTATACGAGCCGGGGTTTTATCGGACGCTTTGTGTAAATACGCCATATAGGGACTATCTGAAAGCACAGATCGCAGATGTGATTGATGTGGTTGGAGCTGAAAACGTAGATGGGATCTTTCTGGACATTGTCAAAGTGGTTGACTGTTCCTGCGAGTATTGTAAAAAGGGCATGCTGGAGAAAGGATATGATCCCACTGTTTATGAAGAAAGGATTCAGTATGCTCTTGAAATGATCCATGAATTTAAAAAGGATATGTCGGATTTTATCCGCAGTTTGAAAAAAGAAGTTACCATTTTTTACAATGGCAGCCATATTGGACCGGGGGTTATGCAGGATAAAGATTCATACACCCATTGGGAGCTTGAGTCGTTGCCGAGTGGAAAGTGGGGGTATGCGCACTTTACAAATTCTGTCAGATATGCAAGAACAAGCGGGATGGATTATCTGGCCCATACAGGAAAATTTCATACCTCGTGGGGAGACTTCCATTCCTTGAAAAATAAAGAGGCTTTGGAGTATGAATGCTTCCGGATGCTGGCTTATAATTCAAAATGTCTGGTAGGGGATCAACTGCATCCGGACGGGAAAATCGCGCCTGAAGTTTATGAATTGATCGGTAATGTCTATGAACAGATTGAAAAAAAAGAACCCTGGTGTACAAAAGCAAAAGAAGTGGTGGAAATTGGACTCGTTACAACAGAAAGTTACAGAAGTGATTCGGATTCTACTTTAAAAAAAGTACCTTTTGAGATAAATGGGGCATGCGCAATGCTGGATGAATTGGGTTTTCAATTTAATATCATTGATGAGGATTCGGATTTTGCTCGTTATAAAGTTCTGGTTTTGCCCGATAAACTGTTATGCAGTGAACAAACGGCAAGAAAGATAGATCAGTTTGTTGACAATGGAGGGAAGATTATCGCTACCGGCGAGTCGGGGCTGGATCTGAAGAAAGAAAAATTTTCAGTTAGATCATTGGGAGTGAAAAGATTGGGCAAAGCTCCGTTTAGTCCGGATTTTCTGATGCCAAACGATGAGTTTGGGAAAAATCTTCCGAACACAGAGCATGTCATGTATGATCAGGGGCAGCTGATAGCTTTGGATGGTGCGAAAGAAGTTGTTAAAACATTTATTCCGTATTTTAACAGGACATGGGAACATTTCTGTTCTCATCTGCATACACCTTCTTCGCATCAATATGGGTATCCGGGAATTACGGAGAAGGATGGAAATTATTATTTTATTCACCCTATATTTACAATCTATCAGGAAAAACATCCGAGATGGTGTAAGGAGTTTTTGAGGGACGTTCTTGATAAAGTGATTGATAAACCGTTGATAAAACATTCAGGACCCAGCACTATGACAG